>Ga0209026_1001056_pt1 | contig 13415 bp, 18 predicted proteins | sample AraplaCL_Col_mCL_FD_184262 | JGI IMG/M metagenome (GOLD analysis project Ga0209026, IMG submission 184262) | Arabidopsis root microbial communities from the University of North Carolina, USA - plate scrape CL_Col_mCL (SPAdes) (version 2) | ecosystem: Host-associated > Plants > Roots >... | reverse complement strand
CCTCGACTACGGATGCGGGATCGGGCGGCTGGCCAAGGGGCTGATCGAGCGCTTCAAATGCCGGGTCATCGGTGTGGACATGAGCGAGAGCATGCGCTCGCTGGCGCCGAAATATGTGGGCTCGCAACTGTTCGCGGCCATCTCGCCCTACATGCTGCACACCCTCGCCCGGAAGGGGTTGCGCGTGGACGGGGCGTTCTCCGTCTGGGCGCTGCAGCATTGTGCGGCGCCGATCGAAGACCTGAACGTCCTGCGAGCCGCGATGTCGCCGAACGCGCCGTTCTTCGTCGTGAACACGAACTACCGCGCCCTGCCGACGCTGGAAGGCCGGTGGATGGATGACGGGATCGATGTCCGAGGCTTGATCGCCGAGCGATTTTCACAGACCGCCACGGGATCGCTGGATACGTCCGTCGTGCAGCCGCAGACCAGCGAGAACAGTTTCTGGGCGGCCTACGCGACGCCTGGGTAGGTTCGTTTTCCCGCTCACGGCGCAGCGCCACGTCTTTGGTGCGTCGTGTCGGGCTTGGGCGATTTTCGGCCCCGCCCGTTGCAGCCGGCCCCTGAGCGCCATAACCCTCACCGCAGGCCAATTCGGGGGCGTCAGTGTTCAGAACCATCCTGGCGGCGGGCGTCGTCGCCATCGCCGCGCCGGCGGCGGCCCAGCCGGTGCTCTATCGCAACGCCATCCTGATCGACGGCACGGGCGCGCCGGCTCGACCGGGCATGAGCGTCCTGGTCGACGGCGAGCGGATCAAGGACGTCCAGCCTACAGACAAGCTGCCCGCGCCGCCCGGCGCCCACGTGGTCGATCTCTCGGGCAAGTACCTGCTGCCCGGCCTGGTCGACAGCCACGAGCACCTGGCCACCCCGCCCAACCGCGTCCAGGCCGAGGCCAGTCTGCGCCGCGACCTCTATGGCGGTGTCACCGGCATCCGCGACATGGCCGACGACCTGCGCTCGGTCGCCGAACTGACCCGCGCCTCGCTTCGCGCCGAGATCGTTGCGCCCGACATCTACTACGCCGCCCTGATGGCCGGCCCCTCGTTCTTCGCCGACCCGCGCACGCTCGCCGTCAGCTACGGCTACACCCCCGGCAAGACGCCGTGGATGCAGTCCATCGACGAGACCACCGACCTGCGCGAGGCCGTCACCCTGGCCCGCGGGACCTCGGCCACGGCGATCAAGATCTACGCGAACCTGCCGCCCGACCTGGTCAAGAAGATCAGCGCCGAGGCGCACCGCCAGGGGATGCAGGTCTGGGCCCATACCGCCGTCTATCCGGCCACGCCCGGCGACGTGGTGGCGGCCAGGCCCGACGTCATGAGCCACGCCTGCTCGCTGGGCCACCAGGTGCTGGGCACGCCTGAGACCTACCAGTCGCGCACGCCGATGGACCCGACGCCGTTCCTGGGCTCCGACAATCCGGTCATCGGGCTGCTGCTCGGCCAGATGAAGGCCCAGGGGACCATGCTGGACGCCACCACCAGCATCTACGCCCATATCGAGGCGGAGGCCGCCGCCAACCCCAAGGCCCGTAAGCCGCTCTGCACCGGCGCCATGTCCGACGCCCTGGTCCGCCAGGCCTGGAAGGCCGGCGTCGAGCTCAGCACCGGCACCGACTGGGTCGCCCCCTACGACGATCCGTGGCCCACCCTGCACCACGAACTGGCCGCCCTGGTGAAGCTGGGCATGCCGCCCGCCCAGGTGATCCGCGCCGCCACCCTGAACGGCGCCCGCGCCGCGGGCCAGGCCGACCTGTTCGGCTCGGTCCAGGCCGGCAAGCTGGCCAACCTGATCGTGGTCGCCAAGGATCCGACGGCGGACATCGCCAACCTGAAGACCCTCGAACTCACCGTGAAGCGCGGCCGCGAATACCGTCGCGCCGACTTCAAGCCGCTGACCAAAGCCGAGATGGACGACCAATGAACCGCCGCACCCTGCTCGCCCTCTCGGCCGCCGCCGCGGCCCAGCCCGCGCTCGCCGCCGCCCCTGATCCCATCGGCAAGATGGTGGTGATCAACGCCCTGGGCGGCCTGATCGACCCCAACCTCGAGCAGACCAAGCGCGCCTCGATCACCCCGCGCATCGTCAAGGACGCCCGCGACTCCGGCATGACCGCCGTGAACTGGACCATCGGCTATGTGGCCGGCCCCCAGGAGCCGTTCCAGCAGTCGGTGGCGGACGTCGGCCAGTACGACGCCCTGATCCGCGCCAACCCCAAGGACCTGATCAAGATCCTCTCGGTCGCCGACATCGCGCGCGCCAAGGCCGAGAAGAAGATCGGCGTCATCTACGGCTTCCAGAACGCCGCCATGATGGGCGATGACCCCAGCCGCGTGGACATCTTCGCGGACCTGGGCGTCCGGATCATCCAGCTGACCTACAACCTCCGGAACCAGCTTGGCGACGGCTCCATCGTGCCCGAGGGCCGAGGCCTCACCGACTTCGGCCGCCAGGTCGTCGAGCGGCTGAACGCCAACCGCGTCATGGTCGATCTTTCCCATTCCGGCCGCCAGATCTGCCTCGACGCCGCCCGCGCCTCGAAACAGCCGGTCTCGATCAACCACACCGGCTGCCGCGCGCTCACCGACCTGCCGCGCAACAAGACCGACGAGGAACTGCGCCTGGTGGCCGAGAAGGGCGGCTTCGTCGGCATCTACTTCATGCCGTTCCTGAACCTCTCGGGCCACGCCGGCGCCGTCGATGTGGTGGCCCACATCGAGCACGCCCTGAACGTCTGCGGCGAGGACCACGTCGGCCTCGGCACGGATGGCGGCACCACCCCCATCGACGACCTCGACAAATACGCGGACGCCCTGCGGAAGGAGCACGAGGACCGCAAGGCCAAGGGCATCGCCGCCCCCGGCGAGCGCGCCGACACCCACCCCTTCGTCGACGACCTGCGCGGCCCCGACCAGTTCCGCAAGCTCTACCGCCTGCTCGCCGAACGCGGCCACAAGCCCGCCCGCATCGAGAAGATCATGGGCGCCAACTTCGTCCGCTACGCCCGGGACATCTGGGGCGGCTAGCGCTTTCGGAAGCGGCTGGCCTCGGCGGCCAGCCGGTTCAGCATGGCGTCCGACTCGGGGTCCTCCCCCTGGAACGGCAGCTCGCCCGCCACGCCGCGGATGGCCAGCCACATCGGGCCGCTGAAGTGGCCAAGCACGCGCAACGGCCGGCGCTTGTCGTCCAGCACGTCCCAGCCGGCGTCCTCGAACGCGAACACCTGGGCCGACGCCGGCTTGGTCTCGATGTTGTCCCAGTCGGCGGGCCGCTCGATCGCCTCGGCCTCGTCGGCGGTCAGGCCGAAGTTCGCGGTGGAGCAGGCGTCGATCTCGGGATGCTCGGCCCGCGCCTCGGGCTCGGCGAACTCGCGCTTCATCACCGCCTTCAGCTCCAGGTCGGCCACGCCGGGCAGGTCGATCAGGCGGCGCAGAGGGATCTTGCTGGTCATGTCGATGGCGTATCGCGGATGCGGCGGCCTGGCGAGCGGTCCGGCCGCGGTGGCGCACATTTCCCGCCCCACGCCGCGTGCCTATATCTGTGGCCGTGAAGCCGGCGCTCTCCCTCAGCCTCGCCATCGCCGCCGGCCTGGCGGGTTACCTCTGGTTCCAGGGCGTGGCGCCGCCGTCGCAGCCGTTGACCCGCACCCCGGTGGTGGCCCAGGTGCTGGACGATCCGGGCTCGCCGGCGGTGGGCGCCACGGCGCCGGACGTCACCGTCGTGGTCTTCACCGACTACCGCTGCCCGATCTGCAAACGCACAGAGCCGGCGCTGGATCGCCTGCTGGCGAGCGATCCCAAGGTGAGGGTCGTCTGGAAGGACTGGCCGATCCGCGGCCCTGCCTCGGACCTGGCCGCCCGCACCGCCCTGGCCGCTGATCGCCAGGGCCGCTACGCCGCCGTCCACGCCGCGCTGATGGCCGCGCGCGGCGAGCTCACCCCGGCCCGCATCGCCGACATCGCCGCGCGCGCCGGCGTCGATCCGGCCCGCCTGGCTGCGAGCCTGCGCGATGACGCCCGCGCCATCGATGCGCAACTCGCGGGCCACCGGACCCAGGCCTTCTCGCTCGGCCTGCAAGGCACGCCCGCCTACCTCGTCGGGCCCTATCTCATCCAGGGCGGGCTGGACGACCGCGCCCTGGCCGCGGCTGTGCGGCGCGCCCGGCGAGCGGGTCCGCCGCGCTGAGCGGCAACCACGCCGGGGCTCGCGCGCTTGCACAGCGACACCTGCGGAGATCGCCCATGCGCCTCATCGTGATCGCGGCCCTCGCCGCCGCTAGCCTCGCCGCCTGCAGCAAGCCCGCCCAGCCCACCGACGCAGCCTCGGCTCCGTCGCCTACCGACAGCGCGACGCCGCCGGCCCAGACGACCACCGGCGCGGGCGGGGCCATGACCGGCGCGGCGGATCCCAACCCCGGCGGGGCGGGCGCGACCACCGGCGCGACACCGGGCGACGCCAGCGGCGCGATGCAATCCACTCCGTCGACGCCCAGCACCACCCCGCCGGGGGGAACCCCACCGACCGCGCCGCCCCAGTAGGCTCAGCGCACGGACCAGCCCCGCGCGGTCAGCCACCGCCGCGCCGCCTCGGCCGCATCGGGACCCTGTGTACCCGGGATCGGCTGGATCACCGCGCCCTCGCCGTTGATCAGGATCACCCCGCCCGAGGTCCCGTCGGCGCGCACATAGCCGACAGCGCTCTCCCGCGCCCGCTGGCCGGTCCGCGCGATGTACAGCGGCCACTGGAACACAACCTTCAGCTCGGTGTCCTGCCGCGGCGTGGTCCCTGGCGGCGTCCCGCCGGGCGGGTAGCGCGGCGCATCGGCCGCCGCCGGCTCGGGGCGTGGCTCGGGCTGGCGCGTGGTCTTGGCAGGCTCACAACCCGCCAGCAGCAACAGGGCCGGCAGCAAGGCCACGCTTTGCAGACGCGCCCCACGCCGCCATCTTGAGGCCAACCTGGAGGCCTGCCCCATGTGCCGCAACATCAAGACCCTCTTCAACTTCGACCCCGCCGCCAGCGACGAGGAGATCCGCGCCGCCTCGCTGCAGTTCGTGCGCAAGCTGTCGGGTTTCAACACCCCGTCCAAGGCCAATCAGGCCGCCTTCGACGCGGCGGTGGACGAGGTGTTCCACGCCGGCCACCGCCTGCTGCACGCGCTGGAGACCACCGCCCCGCCCAAGGACCGCGAGACCGAAGCCGCCAAGGCCCGGGCCCGCAACGCCGAACGCTTCGGTGAAAAGTCCCCGGCCTGACCGCGCCTCAGTCGTCGACGCGGGTGTACGGCCGGTCGTCGCCCGCCTCGACCTCGGCGCGCCAGCGGCCGGTCTCGTCCTCGTAGACGATGCCGGTGGTGTCGCCCGCGACGCGCTGTTCGCCTGCCGCCCGCACGGCCGCCTTGTGCGCCGCCTCGCGGCTCGGGAAGGTCTCGGAGAAGGTGCCCCCGACCTTGTAGGCCCAGCCTCCGTCGTGTTGGACCAGGTGATAGACGACGTCGGCCATGGCCGGCTCCTTCTCGTAGAAGGTCAGTAGTAGCGCGGGATCGGCCCCGGGTGCGGTGTCGGCGTCACCTCGAACACCAGCTCGTCCACATAGCACCAGCCCCAGCCTTCGGGCGGGTCATAACCTTCGATCACCGGATGGCCGGTGGCGTGGAAATGGGCGGTGGCATGCCGGTTGGGGCTGTCGTCGCAGCAGCCCACATGGCCGCAGGTCCGGCACAGCCGCAGGTGCAGCCAGCGCGACCCCGACTTCAGGCACTCCTCGCAGCCGAGGGCGCTGGGCCTCACCTCCGCGATCGCGGCGGCGTGGCGGCAGGGCGGGTCTTCCATGGCGGGGGCCTCCAGGCGGCGATTGCCACCCGGTCGGCCTCACCCTGTCAAGCGTGCGCGGCGGGCGGCGCGAGGCCAGCGCCGTGGGCGCCGTGCGGCAAGGCGCTGGCATAGGCCATCCCCAGCGCCAGGGCGCCGACCAGGGTCAGGGCGCGGCAGGTCAGCACCAGCCCCGTGATGCGGCTGTCGCCCAGCTCGCGATGCCGGGCCGACCAGACGAAGGGCCTGGCCTCCAGCGCGGCGCTGACGGCCGTGCAGGCGTCGCGCGCGTGGATCCCGGCCAGGGCGTCGACCAGCTGTCCGGCCGTCGCCAGGCAACCTGCCGCGCTGAGCGCCGCCACCATCATCCAGACGCCGAACACGATCGACTCCCCAGGTCCAAGCTCAAGCTTGGATACGCGGCCCATGTTTCAGAGTTGTCAAGAATGGCGGCGACGCGGCTCAGTTCACCAGTCCGTGCGCCTTGGCCTTGGCCTCGCCGCGCCCGATCCGCATCAGCGGATTGGGGATCGGCTCGCCCACCTTGGTCAGGGTGTTGCGGTCGCGGTGGCGGAACAGGTCCGGCCGCCCGCGTACCGCCAGCATGGTGTCGGAGATGTAGCTCCAGCCGCCGTCCGCCTCGAACGTCACCTGCAGCTCGTACGACTCGGTGCGGAACGCCCACTCCAGGAAGTCGGTCGAGCAAATCCCATAGCCCGGTCCGCCGCGGTCGGCGCGCACGGTCACCACCTTGTCGTCCGTCCCTGCCTGGCCCTTGGCCAGGGCCGTCTGCCCGCGCGGAATGGCCAGGGTCTGCATCACCAGCCCGGTGGTCGGCTCCCACAGCCAGTAGCCGACCTGGTCGTGGAAGGTGGTCTCTTCCTCTTCGGTCGAGATGTGCACGTGGTAGCGCAGGCCGTACAGCAACTGCGGGCCGTTCGCCTGCGGGTCGATGGGGTGCATCTCGATCCGCTCGAGATACTCGCGCCGTTCGGGGCCGTCGGCCTTGGGGTTCAGGTCGATGCCCTTGCGCCCTTGCCACACGCCCGCCAGCCGGCGCAGCGGGCCCAGGTTGGCCAGGGTGTCGGGGTCGACGTCCTCCGGCTCGGTGAAGATGTCGTCTGGAAACTCGTGCATCGCCGCCCCGTATCGTCCTGCGCGTTTGGTCCGTCGCTAGATAGCCACGCTTGCTGCGAGAGGCGAGGGGGCCTGCGCCCAGGCGCGGCTAGCGGAGCGACCTCGCCACGCGAAAGCCCAGACCGGCGCTGCGATAGGTCTCGATCTTGGCGCCGGGGGCCGGCGCATAGTTCCGTGAGGCCGAGCGGATCATCTCGGGCGGGTTGCCCCAGTCGCCCCCGCGCAGGATCCGGTAGGCGCAGGCGTCCGTCCCGGCCAGCTCGCCCTCGGTCAACAGCCCCGCCGTCTCATAGGCCGCGCCGTTCGCCGGTGTGTCGCGATAGCTGTGCATGCAGTCCTGCACCCACTGCATGACGTCGCCGCTCATGTCGTGCAGGCCGAAGGCGTTTGCGGGAAAAGCGCCCACCGGTGAGGTCTGCACCCATCGATCCGCACCGTCCGCCAGGCCGCTGCAGCATTGCGCGGCGCCGTAGTTCGCCCGCGCATGATCGGCCGCCGCGCCCCAGAAATAGGGGCCGGTCGTCCCCGCCCGCGCCGCGTATTCCCACTCGGCTTCGGACAGCAGCCGGTATCGGTGGCCGGTGCGCTTCGACAGCCACGCGGCATAGTCCTGTGCGTCCTGCCAGGTGATGCAGACCACGGGATGATCGTCGGCCTGCGGGAAGTCGACATGCGACCAGGACGCGGCCGGATCGGGCCGATGCCCGGTCGCGCTGGCCCAGGCGCACCCGCCCACCGTCGGCCGGTGCGTCGCCGCGGCGAACGCGGCCCACTGGCCGCGGGTGACATGGAACTTGCCGGCCGCGAACCGGTGGATCGTCACCTGCAGTTGCGGCCCCTCGCCGACGTCGCGCCCTGGCTCGGTCTCCGGCGATCCCATCAGGAAAGCGCCGCCTGGCAGGACCACCATCTCGGGACAGTCCTTGCAGTCGCGAAAGCTCGCCGCCTCGGCGCCGCCCGCGAGGGACAGGGCGAAGCACGCCGCCAGGGCGGCGAGGATGGTGCGGACGAGAGGCATGTTTGGAGGCTCCGGCGTTCGGACCAGGCCAGCCTAGCGTACCGACGGGACCGGTGGCCACTCCGGAGCCCGGGCGCGCGCGGCCCTCGCCAACCCCTGCCGCATCCGCTAGCCGTGGTCCGACGCCACCGCGAAAGGACGACCCCGTGAGAGCCTATCGCTTCGACAGCTTCGCCAGCCTGGACGAGCTGCGCCTGCGCGAGGAGCCCGACCCCACGCCCCAGCGCGGCGAGGTGCTGGTCCGCGTCCACGCCGTCTCGCTGAACTTCCGCGACCTGGCCATGCTGCGCGGCCGCTATCCGCGTCCCTGCCTGCCGGGTCTCATCCCAACCAGCGATGGCGCGGGCGAGGTCGTGGCGGTGGGCGAGGGCGTGCGCGCCTTCAAGCCCGGCGACCGGGTCATGGGCGCCTTCCACCCCCGCTGGTTCGGCGGTGAGATGCCGTCGACCATCCAGGCCGACAGCTATGGCGCCGAGTCTGACGGGTGGCTCACCGAGCTGAAGGCGCTCAGCCAGGAGGCGGTGGTCAAGATCCCCGACAGCCTCTCCTACGAAGAGGCCGCCACCGTCCCCTGCGCCGGCGTCACCGCCTGGACCGCGCTGACCGGCGCCGCGCCTATCCGCGCCGGCCATTCCGTGCTGGTCCAGGGCACGGGCGGCGTCTCGATCTTCGCCCTGCAGATCGCCCGCGCGGTGGGCGCCACGATCGTCGCCACCACCTCCAGCGACGCCAAGACCGGCCGCCTGCGCGAGCTGGGCGCCGACCACATCGTGAACTACGTCGCCGAACCGGAATGGGGCCGCCAGGTCCGCAAGCTCACCGGCGGCCGTGGCGTCGATCGCGTGGTCGAGGTGGGCGGCCCCGGCACCATCGGCCAGTCCCTGCGCGCGGTGGCTTTGGGTGGCGAGATCGCCTCCATCGGCTTCCTCAGCACCGAGAACCCGGGCATCGACTTCTTCCAGCTGAAGGCCAGCGGCGCCAGCTTCCGCAATATCACCGTCGGCGACCGGGGCGCCCTCATCGAGTTCGCCCGCCTCATCGGCCTGACGGGCCTCAAGCCGATCATCGATCGCACCTTCGCCTACGACGAGGCCCGCGAAGCCTTCGCCCACCTCGAAAGCGGCAGCCACTTCGGCAAGGTGGTCATCCGGGTGGCGGCCTAGGGAGCGGCCCTAGCGCCCGCGCGCGAACCCGGCGTTGGTCAGTTGGAGCTGTCGCAGGTCCACGCCCATCTCGGTGCGAAAGCGGGCGGTCGCCGCGTCGCCCAGTTTGCGCGCCGTGTCGCGGTCGCCGCGCTTCATCGCGTCGGCATAGGCCGCGTGCTGCAGCAGGAAGTTCAGCATCAGGGTCTCGGCGAACGTCTGCCGCTGCCGATCGTCGAGCCGCACATACCCCGGATTGTTCGCGAGGATCCCCCGGACCTGCTCGCGCACGGCCAGGGTCTGGGTGCGATTGTTGTCGCCGCCCGTGGCCATGATCCAGTTCAGCACCCAATAGGCGGTCAAGGCGTCGGCCGTGTCCCCGGCCCGCAGGCCATCGGATGCGACCAACTGCGACCATGCCCCGACAGGGTCCATTTGCGTCAGGACGGCGGCGATCTTCCGCCCCTCGTCGGGCCCCTGGCTGCGGCCGACCCAGTCCGAGAACTGCTTGCGCACGCTCATCGAGACCTGCGGGTCGGCGCGGTAGCTGGTCGCCGGCAGTGCGCTCGAGGCCGGAGGTCTCGCGCCGGAACGCGGTGCGGAGCCGGCTTGCGCGCCGCCAGCCGGCCCGGCGCCGATCGCCGCGGTGACCCGCTGCGTGTTCAGGATGTCCGACAGCACATAGTTGTTGGGCAAGACCGTGGGCATGTCCTGGGCCGCGGCCGCCCCGGCTGCGCCCAGGGCCAGCGCCGCCGACACGATGATCAATAGCGGGCGAGCGGGCATGGCGGCGTCCTGTCATGATCCTGGGCGGGCAAACGAGACTGAGGCCTTTGGCAGGATCAAGGCGGGGGAACGACGTGGTATTGCCGTTTGCGCTGGCGGTCGGTGTGGCGATCGCGCTGGGGATTTTGGGCGCGCCGATCCTCTGGGCGGTGGCCAGCGGGGCGGCCTGTGCGGCGCTCTACATGTGGACCACTCGCGCCGCCCGCTCCGCGAGCGGATCGCTCGTCAGGGCGCTGGCGATCTATGCCGGCCTGCTCCTCCTGATGAGCCTGCTGAGCGGGGCGGGATATCTGCTCGGCCGGCTGTTCGGCTGGGCGCGGCTGGACGCCTAGGCGCCAGGGCCGAATTGATCGACCGGACGCGGCCGCTATCATGGCGCCGTTGTCAGGGATGTGCCGGACGGAGGCCGGGAGCCGATGTCTGCGTCGCGATCGCCCGTCAACGCGCTGCACTGGCTCGGCGGGGCCGCGGCGGCCGGCTACACCGTCTGGTGCTGGAGCGAATTTCGCGGCCCGTTCCGCCAGCTGATCGACCTGCAGGTCGCGCTCACGGGGCGCTTCTATTGGGAGCCGCTGGCCGTCGCCCTGGTGCTGGGCGCATCGCTGTTCGTGGCCGTCCTCGTCGCCAACATCCTCGACCCGATCGTGCCACGGTTCCGGGCGAAGACCTGGGGCTGGCTCGCCCTGGTGGTCGCCGTGCTGGCCACGGCCGGGGGCCTCGCCCAGGCCTGGCGCCTGTGGACCGCGCCGCCCGGTCCGACGCGCCAGGTCCCGCCGGTGCGCGACCTCGATCTCGATCGCCTGGCGACCCCGGATGCGCCGTTCGGCCCTGTGCACATCATCGGCCGCGCGGACCCTCGGGATCTGGTGAAGCTGCGCCGCGAGCCGCGCGGTTCTCACGTCTATCAGCCGCTGTCGGGGCGACATCGCGCGGCGCGCGACATGCCGGTTCCCGTGATCGCCGTCTGCTACGACCGCTATGGCCGCAACTGCATGCCCGAGCGGCTGGAAGGCTGGCTGGCCCCCGGCGCCTACGACGACCGCGAGAGCTACCGCCTGCGCCGCGCCGGCGTCCTGACCACGCCGCACTACTACTGGCTCACCCCCGGCCTTCCCACCTATGGCGCCTACGTCGAGGCCAGCGCCCAGGACACCAGCGGCGCCATCGACATCCTCCTGTGCCTCGGTTTCTTCTGGGCCGTCGTGATCATCACCTGGATCCTGGCCCCGCCGTCGTCGTTCCCGGCAAAGCCGGCCGCCGCGCCCGCGCCGACGCCGATCGTGGCCCCCGAGCGCAAGCCCAGCCCCATCCAGCTGTCGCTGTTCGTGGCGGGCTTCGCCTTTGTCGGCCTGTCGGCGCTGGGCCTCTTCACCTGGGCCATCCACGCCTTCTACGATCTGATCTGGTGACGCCGGTCGGCGGCGATCGCGGAGGCTGGCGCGCGTGACGGACGAGAACATCGCACAGGTGATGGTGGTCGCCGTCCTGCTGACCGTCGTGCTGCTGGCGCGGTGGTATGGGCGCCGGATCCCCAACTGGGGCGACCTGCCTGACCTGGCGCTGGAGCGCGACAGCGACGGCGCCGCTGTCGTCCCGGTCTCGATGCTGCGCCATCGCCGCACCCTGGGCTCCACCACCAACGGCATATCGCCCCGGCTCTGGGTCACGGCCAAGGGCCTGCGCTTCAAGGTTTTCCAGCCGGCCGAACTGGCCTTTGCCGACTTCAAGCGCGTCGAGGCCTACCCCTCGCTCTTCCACGGGACGCGCCTGGTCTTCGTCGGCTACGGGCGCTGGCTGCACGTCCTGATCCCCGACCGCCGCGCCGCCCGCGCCGTGCTCCGGATGCTGCCGCCGGGCCTGCCCCTCTCGCCTGCCGCCGCGGCGCTGCGTGGGGACCGGTGACGCTCTACCGCGCCAGCACGAAATCCAGCGCCGCGCAGACCGCCGCGACCTGGGCGTCATTGCACTGCTGGGGCGTTGCGCGGGGGCTGTCCGGATAGACCTCGGTCGTGGTCGTGTACGGCGCTCCGGTGATCGTCGGGCACATCCCATAGTCCCGCTGCGGATAGGTGATGATCCCGTGGCCGACAGGCGGGCAGCCGATGATCTCGCCGGTGTCGTCGGGCGGCGCGATGTGGGTGACGTTCTCGACCGCCGCGATGATCGCCTGCTGGAAGTCCAGCCGCGGATCCTCGGCGTCGGCCACGAGGTAGAACCCGTCCGGGATCGTGCCCGGCTCGAACGGCTTGCCGTCCCGCGCCGCCAGCGCCGGCCGGAACTCGCTCTCGTCGCTGTCCGTGGTCTCGTGCAGGTCGATGTGCAGCGCGAACTGTCCCAGCCGGGGCTGCACCAGCGCCATCAGACTGGTCGCCTCGCGCGACGGCCCATCCAGCCGGAAATTCCGGTTGGGGTCGACGGCGTCATAGTTCCATCGGTTGATCCGCTCATAGCCCCACGGGCTCACGCACGGCGCCACCAACAGGTTGACCCGCCCGGCATAGTCCGCCGCCCGCGTCTCCAGGAATTCCAGCGCGCCCATCACCCCGCTGGTCTCGTACCCGTGCACCCCGCCGGTCACCAGCGCGGTCGGCAGCGACGCGTCCCACGGCCGGCTGCTCAGCGCATGGAGCTCGTAGGTCTCGCCCGCATAGTCGAGCCGCCCGTAGGCCGTCCGCTCGAACCGATCCGCCAGCGCCGCGATGCGGGGCAGGACGTCCTGGTCGTAGCGGCGAAGGCGCGGCTGCCGCGCCCGCCACTGGTTCAGTTCCACCTCGCCCCAGGCGCGGCCGGGGGTTCCCACGGGATAAGCAACAACGTCTGTCATGCCGCCTCTTAGGCCAAATGGGCGGCGGCGTCAGCGCGGGTCGGCGCAACGGCCGTCAGGTCAGAAGCTCGCCCGCCCCCGGCGCCGCGGCCTGGCGAAGCGGAGCCGCCTCGTCCGACAGCCACGCCCGCAGGGCCGCGATGCGCTCCAGCTTGCGGCTGTCGGCGCGCCAGACGAAGTACACGCTGAACTGCGACATGACCCGGCCGGGCAGGGGGCGGATCAACTGGCCGGACGCGAGTTCGGGCGCGGTCAGATCGGCCGAGACCAGCGCGGCGCCCAGGCCCTGGATCGTCGCCTCCAGCAGCATCAGGGCGTCATCGAAGGCGAAGCCTTCCAGCGGCGGCGTCTGCAGCTGGTGCGCCGCGAACCAGGGATCCCAGGGGCGGCCCTCGCGGTGCAGCAGGGGAACGGACAGCAGGTCGCGCGCGGACCGGATCGGAAACCGCGCCAGGAAATCCGGGCTGCACACCGGGACCAGGGTGACGGGGAACAGCTTCACCTGCTCCAGCCCTGGCCAGCCGCCGACGCCATAGCGCACACTCGCGTCCACGCCCTCGGTGTTGAACTTGCCGTAGGCGTTGTCGACCCGGACCTCCAGGTTCGCCCCGGCCGGATCGGCCAGCAAGCGGGGCAGGCGCGGCGTCAGCCATCGTCGCGCCAGGGTGGCCTCCATGCTGAGCACCAGCGGCTCG
>Ga0209026_1001055_pt1 | contig 13416 bp, 12 predicted proteins | sample AraplaCL_Col_mCL_FD_184262 | JGI IMG/M metagenome (GOLD analysis project Ga0209026, IMG submission 184262) | Arabidopsis root microbial communities from the University of North Carolina, USA - plate scrape CL_Col_mCL (SPAdes) (version 2) | ecosystem: Host-associated > Plants > Roots >... | reverse complement strand
CCGCGCCGAAACAGCACCTCGCCGGACCGCACACGCAGCTCCACGACGCCGGCGGCAATCATGTCGATATCCTGCGGGCTCATGTCGGCAAACAGGGGCAGTTTGCCCAGGAAGTCCTGTACCTTGATCTTTTCTTTTTTCATGGGTCATGCGCGATTCGAAATCAGGGCTCGAGTTCATTGATTCAAGTCAATGATAACCTTTCCCGAAGGCGATAACTTGTATTGTAGGCGAACCCGCCGTCAACCGGTCAATCAAGGAAAGCCATGCAATCAGAAACCGTGCAATTGAATAACCGACGCAGAGCTATTCAAATAGTCAACGCGTTGCAAGACTATCGAAACAAGTTTTTGCCACGCCTCGCACGCCTTGCCAGCGCCCTTTTTCGTGAAAATGCATCAGGCCCCTATTTATGGAATGAGTTCTATGCTTGCGCGCTACTAATTGACTGCAGCATCAGAGTCGAGCGGAAGCCAGAGTGAGAAGCACGTTCCCGTTGGTCCGGATTTCCAGCTCACCCTGCCCTTGACCGCCAGGGCGCGACGGCGCTGGTTGTGCAAGCCGCGGCCGGCACTGCTGTCGAGCGCCTTATCGACGTCGAAACCGCGACCATTGTCTTCCATGACCACTTGCACGCCGTATTCTTCCAGCTTGGTGCTGACGCGGATTTCGCTGGCATGGGCATGGCGCAGGATGTTGGCGATGCTTTCCTGGACGATGCGCAGGATATGCAAGGCGTTCGATGGGTCGAGCCATGCCAGCGCCGGCAACTCCCGTACATTCCACAACAAGACTATGCCGGTGCCTTCCAGACGCGGCTCAAGACGGAAGCGCAGCGTGGCCAGCAACAGCAGCAGGTCGGCCTCGACCGGCTCCATGGAATCGATGGTCAGCTTCAAATCATCGAGGCAATCCTTCAGGATTTGCGACATCTTGGCGTCGTCGATGTTGCCGCGCTCGACGGAGCGAATGGCGCTGATCAGCGATGACCCCAAACCATCGTGCATGTCCAGCATCAGACGCTGGCGCTCATCGCTGATGGTTTGTCGCAGCTCGGCATCGAGAAGCAGCTTGTGGCTTCGTGCCAGTTCCGCTTCCCGTTCCTGCAAACGCCGGGCCAGGCTGGCGTTGGTACGCTCCACGTCTGCAATGGCATTGACGTAACGATGGAACATCAACAAGGTGAACATGCCGAAGGTGATCGCGTTGGTATAGGCGCCGGTAAACCAGCCTTCCGTGCTCATGATGTTGTTGTGCAAAAACCAGTCCGGCACCCCCACCAAGGCACACAAACCCAGTCCGACTACCAGCACCCGACCTTCCGAAGTGCGGTTCCAGGCGTTCACTGCGCCCACCACGACCACTGAGCCTGCAGTGAGCAAAATAATTGCATAAATGGCCCAGGCGAAGGAGGACGTGTCCGGCAATAGCGGAAGTGTCACCACGCCAATGACAAGCAGCGCGAGTATCAGGGCGCGGGTGAGCCATTTCAAGGGACGGCCATGCAGATGACACAGGAAAAAATGCAATGCCGCGACCAGCCAAAGCAGGGAATTGATCGTCAGCCAGGCAAACCAATCGTTCGCGATCGGCATGCCGACGTAATAGTGCATGTGCGCGACGAAGGACGTGGCCGCCACATTGAAAAAAAGCAGGTAGCTGGTTTCATGGCGGCGCTTGAACCATACGAACAGGGCAAATACGCCTACCGCCAGAAATGCGGCACTTAACATTGCCGGCAATTCGCGCTGCAGCCACAGGCGCATGTCGTAAGTGCGTTGCAGGCTGGCCGCGTTACCCAGCCACAGCGAAGACATGCCGACCCAGGACGCGGCAGGATGTTGCACGCAGATCAGTATCTCCTGTGGCGGCGTGCCATTGGCACCTTCTCCGAGCCCCATCCACAAGGGAGTAAACAGACTGTTCCACAGCGGGCCTTGCTGTTGCTCCTGATGCGTCAGCTTCCCGTCCACGTATATGGCGATGGTGCCGTCGGTTTTGATGCGGGGGCTGTACAGCGCCAGCGGTCCGCTTGGCAGGGACGTGCGTTCCGCAGACAGTCTGATCCAGGTGGTGCTGACTTCCTGTTTTCTGCCGGTCGCGCCTTGCCTGCCTGTGCCCGATGCAACGGCCGGGGAAAAAGCGCGTGGAAGCGTGGTGCTCTTCCACGTATTCGGCAGGGTCTTGCTATCGACGGAGGAAGGCGGTGCTTGCATTCCCGCCTGTAGCGTGACCTGCCAATCGGCATTTGCCAAATGCATGCTCGTCGAAGCCGGATCGAGACCGCCCTCTCCCAGGCGCCAAGCGGCCACGACAATCAGCATGGCGACTGGGAAGATCAGCGCCGCATAAGACAAAATGTGGGGGAAAAGCCGTGCCGAGCGGGTCTTCATGCCGCAGGGATTACCTGGAGCAGAGTACCAATTGGGTAGTGAAAAGGACTCTGCATCTCAATCCCGCGACAGGCCAAGCGCCTTGGCCTCAAAAATTGCCTCTGCTTTGGAGGTGACCTTGAGTTTGCCATAAATGCGCCTCACGAAAGAGCGCACCGTAAAATGAGACAACGCCATCAACTTGGCGATTTCATTGGTCGTGAAACCCTTGGTAATGTAGTCCAGCACTTCCCTCTCACGTGCCGACAGCAGGGTTGACTGGTCGGCAGGCTGGGCTGGCGCGCTGGCCGCCTCCGTGCCGCTTTGCCGAAAGCGCATCAATACCTGTCGCGCAATGATGGGGCTGATCGGGCTTCCACCGCTGGCGAGGATGCGTATCTCATCAATGATCTTGGCCGGTGAGCTGTCTTTCAACAAATAACCGGCGGCACCCATTTCCAGCGAACGCATGACATGGGTTTCGTCGCCAAAATTGGTACTCACCATCACGCTGCAGCTTGGCCATTGCGTGGCTGTTGCGCGAATGATGTCGATGCCCGAGCCATCGGGCAAGCCCAGGTCAACCAGCAGCACATCGGCAGGCGGGCCGGACAGCATTGCCATGCCTTCAGCCAGGGTACACGCCGTGCCGGCCAGGCGCATGTCCGGGGCGGCCTGAATGATCTTGCAAAGTGCGTCCCGGGTATCGCGGTCGTCTTCAACGACGGCGACATGGATGGGAAACGGCTCGGAATCAGGTGATTGGGCTTGCATATGCGGGTGATTGTACGACGGATCGGCGACGATGGATGTAGCGCTTTTGTTCTACAGACCCCGCGCGCGATGTGTTTTAGGATGCCCCTGCAAAAAAGACTTTGTTCACCTCCTTTTTACCGGAACGCAAGGACTTCGCGCTTCACTTTCCCAACCATACGCATTCAACTGACAAGAACATCATGACGACAGCGGCAAGCTACAGCAACCTGGTGCAAGACCTTTACGTGGCCTACTTCGGTCGTCCGGCAGATTATTTCGGCCTGCAAAACTTTGAAGCGGCATTGGCTGCCGCCGATGCTCCGACCGATGCCTCAGGCCTGTCCGCCGCTTACGGCACCAACGCTGCCCTCAAGAACCTGGTCGATACTTTCGGGACCAGCGCCGAATCTGCGGCATTGTATGGCGGCGGCTCGACGGCAAGCTTCGTCAATGCCATCTTCGAAAACCTGTTCAATCGCCCTGCTGCCGTAGCCGGTCTGAGCTTCTGGGTCAACGCCATCGATTCAGGGCAGGTGAGCAAGGGTGATGCCGCTTTGGCCATCCTGGCCGGCGCATTTGCCAATAACACGGTTCAAGGCCAGGCCGACCAGAGCGCAATCAACAACAAGGTTGCCGTGGCGAGCAACTTCACGGCTGACCTGGGCACATCGTCCGATGGAATCGTGGCCTACCATGGCGCTGATGCTGCCGCCGCCGCACGCCTGCTGCTGGCTGGCGTGAACAGCGCAACCAACACCGCGACCTACGATGTCACAGGCACGATCACGACCATCGTCAACAATAACAACGCCAATACCTATACGCTGACGACCGGTCTGGACACCATCGTCGGCGGGCCCGGCAACGACGTGTTCAATGCCACGCTGGGCGGTTCCGCGTCCACCTGGCAATCCTTCGACTCGATCACCGGCGGCACGCAACACAACACCCTGAACATCAACGACTTCGGCACGGGTTCCACGATGGCACTCCCGACTGGCGCCACGACCAGCGGCATCACGACCCTGAACATCAACTCGCTTGAAACGATCGACAGCGACTTCAGTGGCTGGAGCACACTGACCAAGCTGAACGTCACGTCGACGGGCGGTGACATTACTTTGGAGGCAGGCAACGGCACGATGGTCAACGTAACAGATACCGCTTCCGGACTGGTCAACGTGAAGGGCGGCTCGGCCATTACCGTCAATGAAAGTCACGGCGCAGGCATCGTCACGGTGGAAGCCGGCGTTGGCGCCACCACGCTGGTTGTCAGCGGCGGCGCCCAGGTTATCGCCGAGGACGGCAATTGGGGACGTGCCGGCCAGACCCTGTCCACTGTATCGCTGAGCTATATAGGCAGTGGCGGCGCGACGCTCTCCAGCGATGCCTTGAGCTCGCTCGCCATTGCCAATTCGGAATATGGTCTCTTTACCGTCGATACCGATGCGCATGCCGGCACACGTACGCTCAACGTCACACTCAATGGCGACCATGGCATTGGCGTGCAAGACGATCAGGCAAGCACGATCAACGTGACCTCTTCGACGACAGCGTCCGATTACGACGCTGTTCTTTCGAAGTCAGCCGCGGCACTTGTAATCAATAATAACGTAGATTCAAATTTTGTCGTTTTCCAGACTCCCGATGTCAAGACAGTCACCGTCACCGGTGCAGGCGAATTGGACATCTCCTATCTACTCTTGGCGACAGGCGCCTTGGTTGATGCCAGCGCGTCTAGCGGCAAGATTGGTTTGGCCATGGTTTCTGTTTGGGGTGGTGACCCAACACAATCGTTCATCGGCGGTACCGGGCAGGATACTATCGCTATCGGTCCGACGCAAACCGGCGCAGTCACCGGCGGCTCCGCGCACAACAACGAAATTATGATCGGCGCCATTGGCGGCTCTCAATACGTTACAGAAGCGGCTCTCGCCTCGGTAACGAATTTCCAGATTCTGGGCGTTGACGGCGGTGTCTACGGCACGTTCGATATGGCCAATCTGAAAGGCCTGGCCTACAACGGCTTTGACGTGGAAGACGAAACTGCCGGCAACGTCGTTTTCAAAAACATCACGCCGGACAGCAATCTCGCCTTGACCCTTCAAGGCACGAACGCCTACTCGGTGGAACTGGACACGGCAGACAAGGCCGGCGCCGGCGAAACAATCGGTGTGACGATCGGTTCCGATAGTTTTGGCCCCGCGACCCTGAACCAGCTAACCTTGTCCGACGCCACGCAAGATGGCATCGGCACCGTCAATTTCATCAGCAACGGCAGCAGCGCCACCGATGTCAACGATATCGGCACGCTTGCCGATAGCGGCTTGCGCGTATTGAATGTCAGCGGCGACGCACAGATGCAAATCGATTCCTTCACCATTACCGGCACGTCGCTGACGATCAACAGCACCGGTACCTGGTTTGGCTCTGATGACCTCAATGCCGGCAATCTGTCTGCACTGACGATCGCCGGCACGACCGATGTCGACATCACGAATCTGGAAACCTCGGTAAGCAGCTTGACCATCAACGACACCAGCACCGGTGTTGTCACGCTCGACGGATTGCACGACGCAAACCTGGCCAGCGCCACGTTTACCCAAAGTGCAAGCTCAAGTTCAAGCTCAAGCAAGGCCAGTCTGACGATCGACGGTTTCGAGACAGCGGCCACTTCGCTTGCCAGCCTGACTTTGAACGGCAATGTCGCTATTGTCGTAGGCAACGACATCATCACCACCGGCGTGACGGTGTCCGGCAGCACCGACAATAGTGATGTGAGCTTTTCTGGCGCCGGCGCGGGCGTCACCGGGGTCACTGACCGCGTCACGTTGGGTAATGGCGACGACACCGTTTTCTTCGGTGGCGGCATTGTCGGGACCACACAGACTGTGGTCCTGGGCAACGGATCGGACTACGTTGCTACCTTGAACGATGGTACAGTCAACGTGACGGTCGGCACAACTACCGGCACTGATTCCATCATGGCTTATCAGGCAAGCAATCTGCATGTAACAGCCGGCAATGGCACCAATGTAATCTTTGACCAAGCCGCCGGCGCAGCGGTCAACATCACCGTCGGCACGGGCGCCAACACGATCAACCTGGGTGAAAGTGCGACCGGCACGGTCACCCTGGGAGCACATTCGGCCACGACTGCCGATATGATTTTGGTCGACGCGTCAGGAACGGGCACGGCCGAAACACCGCTGATTGTCATCAGCGGCCTGAACAACGGCACGAGCGCGGCAGGCGTCGATCAAATTGTGTTTTCCGCGGACAGCCTTTCCGCCGTAACAGGTGTGTTGACTTTGCATTCAACGCAGGTCAGCGGCGACACGACCAACCTTGCGAACTGGATTGCGGCGGCTGACAGCGCTACATTCAATGCACCCGCACATAGCGTGGTCACTTTCCAATTCCAGGGCAATACCTATTTAATGGAAACAGTGTTCGGCGGAGCGGCTGACGCCAGCGGCGTGGAAGTGCAGAACACATTGGTCGAACTGGTAGGCACCGGATACACCTTCGCCCATACCCGCCTGGGCGCGGTGGACGGTCATGCCGCCATTACATTGATGGGCTAACAACGCCGTATGCTTTAAGAAATATTTTATGGCTTGTTCTTGCAAAGCCGGGCCGCAAGGCCCGGCTTTCTTATGTCCGCTGCGCGTGCAATTCAAGCCGAAGCGGAATTTTGTAAAACTGCTGGATGATTTGGCGCGTTCGAAAACCGTCGCGACATGAACTGCCGGAATTTTGATTCGATGTTTTCCGTTTTTGAGGCCGGTTGAACAAATGAAAGGTATTCGCCGTTTCCGCACCTGGTGCGCCATCGTTTTTGTCGATTCAATGGTTAATTTTTCCATGCGACCGCTGCGGGGCAACGACCGCTTCGAGGGTGAAGCTTCCATTCGTGGCGCCGGATAGCGGACGGCGGCTGATTGCTGTTGGGCGTCGCCAAGAGCAGCAGAACCCTCGAAGCAGCCGTCGGCGTCAAGATGCTGACGGCAAGTCAAGTGCATTTAACCCTGATGCCGCAACGCTTCGATCAAGAGACTAAGTGCGCGAGACGATTGCCTTCGGCTAGCGTAGTACAAGTGCAACCCGGGAAAGGTTGGGCACCAGTCTTCCAGCACGATGCGCAACTTGCCTGTATCCAAAAACGGCCGGGCAATGTCTTCGGGCAAGAACGCCAACCCACGCCCGGCTTGGGCCGCGTATAGAATTTGATACGCGCTGTTCAAGACTAGCTGGCCGTCCACACGAACCCTGGTTTCTTGATTCCCCCGCTTCAGCTCCCACGCGTAGAGTCCGGCACGCGTGGGCAAGCGAAGGTTGATGCAATTGTGGTTCGTCAGATCATGTGGCGTGATCAAGGGCTCGTGCTCGTCCAGGTACGATGGCGCGCCGACGACGATGAACCGTATGTCGGGCGCTATGCGAGCCGCGATCATCCCTTCTGCCAGTTCGTCTCCCTGACGAACCCCCAAATCGTATTGATCCGAAACGATGTCGGCAAGGCCGTAGTCTATGTTGATCTCGACCTTGATATCGGGGTATTGCTCCAGAAATGGAATGAGCCGTGGCCACAACGCCACGTTGGCGGCATAGTCGGTGGCGGTGATGCGTATCGTCCCCGACGGGCGGTCTCTCAACTCGGCGATGGCTTGCAATTCGGCCTTGACTTCGTCGAAGCGCGGCGATGCCGTTTGCAGCAGCCGCTCTCCAGCCTCTGTCGGCGACACGCTTCTGGTTGTGCGGGTCAGCAGCCTGACGCCCAGTTTCGCCTCAAAGGTCCGGACAATCTGGCTCAGCGCCGACTGTGAAATACCAAGCTGGGCGGCGGCGCGCGTAAAGCTGCGTTCACGTGCCACGGCAATGAAGGCGAGCAAATCATCAAAGCTTTCGCGCGACATTCAGTGATCCAATTAATAAGTGATAGTAGATTCTACCGTATAGTAAATGAATCAGTCAGGCACTACAGTACTCATCAAGCGGTGCCATCGCAGCCAAACTGGCGCGCGCCGCAATGCGCCACAGAACAATTGATTGGAAAACATGTCATGAATATTTCGTTTGAAAACAAGGTTGCTCTCGTCACCGGCGCGGCGTCCGGCCTCGGGCTGGCTGCCGCCAAATCGTTTGCGCAATCCGGCGCCGCTGTCGTGCTGGCCGACTGGAACAAGGACGGCGTGGCCAAGGCGGCATCGGCGCTGGCCGAACTGGGGCACAGGACTCTGGCGATCCATTGCGACGTCTCCGACGATGCGCAAGTGGAAGCCATGGTTGCCCGTACTGTCGAAACGTTCGGCCGGCTCGATGCCGCCTACAACAATGCCGGCGTGCAAAACCTGCTGGCCGAGACCGCCGATACCACCCGCGAAGACTACGACCGTGTCATGGGAATCAATCTGCGCGGCGTCTGGAGCTGCATGAAATTCGAACTCCGGCAGATGCGCAAGCAAGGCAGCGGCGCCATCGTGAACTGTTCATCGCTGGGCGGCCTGGTCGGCGGCGCGGAACGCGGCATCTATCACGCGGCCAAGCATGGGGTGTTGGGTTTCACCAAGAGCGCGGCGCTTGAATATGCAGCACGCGGCATCCGCGTCAATGCAGTGTGTCCCGGGTTGATCTTCACCGCCATGTCGGAGCAAATGATCGCGGCCGGACAGGGTGAAACGCTCGCGGCCTTGAAAAAGGCCGTGCCGATGGGGCGCGACGGCCGCGCCGAAGAAGTCGCCAACATGGTGGCGTTCCTTTGCAGCGACGCGGCAAGCTACGTCACGGGGCAGTCGATCTCGGTCGATGGCGGCTTCACCATGCGCTGAGCCGGCCGGATGATGCATGGAAAAGAATTGAGCAAGCCATGAAAGCCATTCTCTCGATAGCCGTCTGCGTTGCCGTCGCCCTTCCGGCCGGCCCGGCAGGCGCGGCGGATGATGACAACAACGCCGACCCGCCGGCCCAACAAATCATCCGCGCCGGCACGCAGGCTTCGTCATCCGGGCCGGCGCAATATTTCACCGGGCGCGTACGGGTGGATCCGCTGTCCCCCGCCAACGGCGACATCAACGCGTCAAGCGCCTATGTCACATTCGAACCTGGCGCGCGTTCCGCCTGGCACACGCATCCCAAGGGGCAGTTCCTGATCGTGACGTCGGGTGTCGGCTATACCCGGGAGTGGGGCAAACCGATTCAAGAGATCAGGCCCGGCGACGTGGTTTGGTGCCCTCCCGGCGTGAAGCATTGGCACGGAGCGGCGCCCAACACTGCGATGACGCATATCGCCATCACCGGCGGCGTCGACGGCAAGTATGTCAACTGGATGGAGAAAGTCACCGATGCACAGGTCGAATCGCACTAGCGCCTCGCTGGGCGCCTTGGCGGCGTCCATCGTCCTGGCCACGCCGATTGGTCTCCATTCGAATTTGAGCCTTACCGTAGAGGCAAGCATCTCTGAACATGATGCATCGAAGGAGCGCAACATGGCACAAACACTGAGCAACAAGCAAAAAGCAATCGCTCCCATCGCGGCATACACCGCGGTCGGCGATATGCCAAAGCCCGATGCCGCCTTGAATCAAGGCTTGGATGCAGGACTCAGTATCAATGACTGCAAGGAGATCCTGGTACAGCTTTACGCCTATGCCGGTTTCCCAAGGAGCCTCAATGCTTTGGGCGAGTTGATGAAGGTGCTCGATGCACGCAAGCAGCGCGGTATTCAAGATACCCTCGGTGAATCCGCTGCCGTGCCGACCACGGCAGAATCACTATCGATCGGCACGGCGAATCAAACCAAACTGGCCGGCGCCCCGGTCAAGGGGCCTTTGTTCGAGTTTGCCCCCGAAATCGATCAGTTCCTGAAGGCGCATCTGTTTGGCGACATATTCGCCCGCGCCAATCTCGATTGGCAAAGCCGGGAACTGGCTACCGTCGGCGCCCTGGCGGCAATGACGGGCGTCGAAGCGCAACTGCAGGCCCACGTGCACATCAGCATGAATGTCGGCCTGACTGCTGCGCAGTTGGCGGAGTTTGCGCAGGTGCTGAACGATCAGGGTGAAGTCGCGGCCGGCAAACGCATTCAAACCATTCTGGATCGGCAATAGGCAACGCCATTGCTGCGATCAAAAACTTGATCGGGTCCAATCGACATTGCGAGGTTGTTATGGCGTACTGGAACAAGGACGAATTTCAAAAAATCGCGGACTCGGACGATCTGCACGTGTCGCCGCTGCGCGATGATGGCGTGACGTTCGGAACGCCGACCTGGATTTGGTCGGTCGTCGTCGATTGCGCGCTTTACGTGCGCGCCTACAACGGGAAAGCGTCCCGCTGGTATCAGGCGGCCATCAAGCAAATAAATGAGCGAATCCGATCCGCCGGCGTCACCAGGGATGTGGCCTTCGAAACGGTTGACGACGACATGAATGCCGCCATCGACGAGGCATACCGGATCAAGTACAAAGGGAGCCGATATCTTGCACCGATGGTAGGCGCCAAAACGCGCGCGGCAACCCTCAGGATTGTGCCGCGCTGATCCCGTGGCGGCAATTGGGCCGTCGCTCGACGCAAATAGTAAAGATAAGGTACAGCTTCCCGTAAGCGCCGTTGTCGTCGGCAATAAATATTGAAAGGAACTTTAAAATGCATATCAAACGAAACGGCTCGCAACCTTCCGCCAAGGGGCCAGAAGAATACTTTACCGGAGCCGTGCGTATCGATCCCCTTTTTGGCGCCAGCGAACCTGCCCGCGCCACAGGCGCCTATGTAACGTTCGAGCCGGGCGCAAGGAGTGCCTGGCACACGCATCCGCTTGGGCAAACACTCATTGTCACCGCCGGATTAGGCTGGACGCAATGCTGGGGCGGGCCGATCGTGGAAATCCGGCCTGGCGACGTGATCACTTGCCCACCAGGTCATAAACATTGGCATGGCGCCAGCCCCAACACATCCATGACCCACATCGCCATCCAGGAACAACTGGATCGCAAGGTTGTTGAGTGGCTGGAGAAAGTCAGCGATGAACAATATCTGGCTGGTTTCGACATGAACAAATGAAGCTGCACAGACCCGAATATTGAATGGTGGCCTGGAGCAAAGAATGAAATCGTTTTCGGGGTGTCCGCTCCGGCACGCAACAATCAATTCTTCTCCCAATTAGGAACGAGAGAGCTACATCGCTTTCAGGCGTTCGGCCGATTGCCTCCTGCGCTCGAAGCTCTCCTCTTCGATTTTCTTGATTTCCTCGTTTTCATTACGCATTTTGGCCAATAAGGTGTTGTAGCCCTGCACGCCCTCGTCATTGGAAAAGACCAGTTTTCCGTCGCTCAGCTTGCTCTTGCCAAGCTGGGTTTCGCACAAGGCGAGCACCTGTTTTGCCAGCTCCAGCAGGGTGCGTAAGTGTTCCGATTCGCGCAGCTGGATGTCGATGATCTGGGTCATGTTCTTGTTGTCCTGAGCGCTCAACTGCTGGCGAATTTCAGCGGTCATCGGAATGTTGGCGATGGCGCGGTCGTATTCGGCGGAGAGCGCATCGCTGGCCTTCGCATGTTCGTCGAAGACCGCCTCGGCCGTTAGTATGGTCAGATTTCCGGCTTCCAGACCTTCGCGCGTGATCAAGTTGGCCGGCTTCATGATGCTGCCGAGATCGAGCTGCGCATTGTCGCGGGCGATGCGCCGGCTCAGGCGGGCAAATTTGCGGATCGATTCATATTCGACGATCGTCTGCCGATCAAACGAACGCATGCCGGTCGGATTGAGTCGGCCGCTCGGCGGCGGTGCGGTGGTATCTTCGACCTCGTCTTTTTCTATCTTGAGCTCGGCTTCGATCATTTCTGCCAGCTCTTTCCTGACCTGCCGGGCTCGCACGTGCATGACCTCGGCCGACCACGCCTTGAAAACCTCCCGGTCTTCCGGAATGGCATTGCTCTGGGCATTGACAAAACTCAGGTAGGGATTGGATTTTCTCAATGCCAGTACGGCACGCTGATCGGCGGGAGAAAACTTGGCGAACGCCGCCCGCGCGGCCGACAAACCCGATTCGCTTTCAATCCCGTCCAGGCGCATCGACAACTTGCCGGCCTGGGATTGCAGCGCCGGAATCAATTGGCGCGCATAATCGCGCGACATGTACTTCGCAAAGACGGGCGCAAAGTGGTCGTCGATCGCGTCGAAGGTGACAAAGGAAAGATAGGTGTCGAGGTCGACGGCGGTGGCGGGATTGGCCTGGTTTCCTGCGTCAAAATTGCGTCGCAGTGCACTGAGGGTCGTTTTCTCGAAGTTAAGCAAGCGGAATATCTGCTTCACATCGTCCACATCAGCCGGCACGGTGACATGTGTGGCGCCGGCGTGGGCCATCAAGGCAGCGCCGCTCAGGCAGGCCGTCAGAATCATCTTGCGCATCATCATTTTTCTCTCCCCTTTTCGGCACAACCTTTGGTTGCGCTCGGTAACAGCTATTTATATTCGGTTTCTGCAAAGGTGGCCGGTTCACGTATGGACCCGCGCAGTTTGCCGCGAGCAATCGCCTCTTCGAGCACGCGGCTCGGCAATACCCTAGTGTCGCAACCGCTCGAACTCCAAACGCGCGGCCGGGCGGTAGGCGCTTTGCAATATGCCTTTGTCGACCGAACGCTCGAGGTAGACAAGCGCCTTGATCCGGTTGCCCGCCAACCCATTCAACTGCGCCAGATAGTAATACGCGTCGCTCAATGCATATTCCATCTCGTCGTCGGTGTGATGGTGCACCTCGCGCAATACGTCATCGTCATTCTTGCTTCCTTCTACCGCCGCGAGCGTGGTGCCTAGCCATCCACCTTGCGCGGTGGATTGCGCTGTGACATGGCTGCGCGGATTCTGCCTGCGCAGGGCGATCATGCGCATGATGTCGGCCCGTGCCTTGTCTTGCGGGTCGGCAAAGCGCTCGTAGGCCAGCGCAAAGCCCTCGGCAGCCTCGCGCCACTTGCCGAGCGCATAGTTCGCCATCGCCCGCTCAAAATAAGTCCCGGCATCCATGTCGCCCGAGGAGATGGCGCGGCCGAACTCGGCTTCGGCGGTCTTCATGTCGCCGTTGAAGTAGGCGATTTCGGCCTTGCAACGCAAAATCTCGGGTGCCGGATTGGCGCGTTCTGCCTGAGCCGCCTGCATGTCGGCCAGCGCTTCCTGTTTCTTGCCCAGATGCGCATAGTTCAATCCGCGTTCGCACAGGGCGGCTGCGACGCTTGTGCCGGCGGCCCGGCCGTCGCTGATGACGGCTGACTTGCTGATAACCGATTGTTCCTGCTGC
>Ga0209026_1001054_pt1 | contig 13434 bp, 11 predicted proteins | sample AraplaCL_Col_mCL_FD_184262 | JGI IMG/M metagenome (GOLD analysis project Ga0209026, IMG submission 184262) | Arabidopsis root microbial communities from the University of North Carolina, USA - plate scrape CL_Col_mCL (SPAdes) (version 2) | ecosystem: Host-associated > Plants > Roots >... | reverse complement strand
CCCCCACTCATCCCCGCATCGGCGGGGATGAGGCGGCTTGGGTGAGGCCCCGCGCCGCAGGCGCTGTCATCCGACAACACAGCCGCCCAGGCCCACCAACCTCTTGGCGTCCTTGGCGTCTTGGCGGTGAAAACGATCTCGACACCAAGACCACGAAGGACACAAAGACCACGAAGCCCTTCGTGCCCTTTGTGGTCTTCGTGCGCTTCGTGTTCCTCAGCGCGAGCAAGCCTGGGTCCCCGCATTAGCGGGGATGAGGCGGTGTGCGCCCTAGGCCGGCTTCGACCAGCTCTCCAGCGTCTTGCGGTCCAGGTACTCGTCCAGCCGGCGGATCTTGCCGCCGTCCACCTGGAAGACGATGCACACCGGCAGCACCAGCACGCGCCCATCGGCGACGTGCAGCGTGGTGTCGTGCTGCTGCACGAAGCCCCCGTCGATCGGGAAGAACCGCCGGTTGGCGTAGACCCGCTTCGGCACATTGGCGACGAAGCTCGCCAGCACCTCCAGGTTCTGGGCCGGGCTGGTCTCCAGCCCGTCGTCGTTGTGCCAGATCACCGCGTCCGGGTGATAGCAGGCCGAGACCCCGTCGATGTCGCCGGCCTCGATCGCGCCGAAGAAGCGGTCGGCCAGGGCCTTCATCTCGGCGGCGTGGGCGGCGTCGGTCATGCGGTCTCTCCTTCGGACGGACGGGCTAGGTCGGCCCGGATCGAACGGGCGGCCAGCAGGTAGTGCAGCGACGCCCACCAGAACAGCGTCACCACGATCACCAGCGCGTTGCGGATCCCCTCGGCCGAGGCGACCCGGCAGGCGTCGGCCAGCCCGGCCGCGCGGGCGGGATCGGCGCACAGTCCATAGTCGCCGGCCGTGAAGGCGCGGGCGGCGAAGAGGTCGCTGAGCCAGCCGGTGACCACCGGCCCCGTGGTCATGCCGACCAGGCTCATCACCACCGACAGCAGGGCGATGGCCGACGCCCGCATCCGCGGCTCGACCAGGTTGTGGGTCACCGCGAACGTCGGGCCGAAATAGACCCCCGAGAACAGGCCCGGCAGGATCAGCACCAGGATCGCGGCGATCCACTGCGTCTGCAGGAAGCCGGCGATATAGGCCGGCGCGGCCAGCGCCATGCCGATGGCCGGCGCCCAGGCGTACCAGCGCACGTCGCGCTTCACGAGCCGGTCGGTGATCAGCCCGCCCATCAGATAGCCGCCGGCCAGCGAGATGGAATTGACGATCACGAAGGCGAAGGCGGCGGTCGTGTAGTCCACCTTGAACGTCCGCACCATGAAGGGGTGCAGGAAGCTCATGCCGCTGAAGCCGACGAAGTTGATGATCACCGCCGCGATCAGGAAGTGGCGGAAGGTGGCGCTGGCGCCCAGGCGCTTGACCACCGCGCTGAACGGCGGCGGCGCGCCCACGTCGCGGCGGCCTTCCGAGAAGCCGCGCGGCGGCTCCTTGATGGTCAGCCAGGCGATCAGGGCGATGATCAGGCCGGGCGCCCCCACGATCAGGAACGCCGCGCGCCAGCCGAACTGCTGCGCCACCACGGCGCCGCCAAGTCCGCCCAGCACGATGCCCAGCGGCGTCGCCAGCCCCAGGATGCTGAAGGCCGAGGCGCGCTTCTCCGGCGGATAGTAGTCGGCCAGCAGCGACTGCGACGGCGGCCCGGCGCCGGCCTCGCCGATGCCGACCCCGATGCGCGCCAGCAGCAGGTGGGCGAACGAGTTGGCGAAGCCGCTCAGCGCGGTCATCGCCGACCAGACCGCCACCGCCAGGCTGATGATCGCCACCCGGCTCTTGCGCTCGGCCAGCCGGGCGATCGGGATGCCCAAGAGGCCGTGCAGGACGGCGAACGCCGCCCCGCCCAGCAGGCCCAGCTGCAGGTCCGAGACCTTCAGGTCGTCCTTGATCGCCTGACCCACGGTGTTGAGGATCGAGCGGTCGATGAAGGCCACCGTCGAGATGGCCAGGAGGACGATCAGGGCCCACCGCCGATCGGCGACGGTGGGCTCCCGCTCTGGGCGTTGGTCGGCCACTAGAACTTGTAGCCGACGTCGAGGCCCCAGGTCCGCGGCGCCGAGTAGACCCGCAGGTTGCCCAGCGCGCCCAGGCCGAAGGTGTTGTTGATCACCTTCTTGTCCGTGAGGTTCTTGCCCCACAGCGAGACGCGCCAGCCCTGCTCGCTCTCCAACGCCAGGGTCGCGTCGAACAGCGTGTTCTGCGGCCGCACCTGGACGTCCGAGGTCCGGTTGAGCACACCGCCCGAGGTGTAGATATCGTCCATGTAGACGGCGTTGGCGGCGAAGGTCAGCAGGCCGATCGGCAGGTCGTGGGTGTAGTTCACGCCCACGCTGCCCGACCACTTCGGCGCGTAGCTGAGCGGCAGGTCGCTGTTGTCGGTCGGGTTGTTGATCCCGTCGCTGGTGAAGTCGGTGAAGTTCGAGACGAAGCGGGCGTCCAGGTACGAGAGGTTGGCGTTGATCCGCCAGCCGCCGCCGACCACCCACAGCGCCTCGCCCTCGACGCCGTCGAACTTGGCCTTGCCGGCGTTGGTCACGATCGACTCATAGACCCCGCCGCTGGTCAGCCCTTGCGTCCCGACCTGCATGTCCTTGTAGGTCGAGTGGAACACCGCCCCGTTCAGGCGCAGGCGCCGTTCGAACAGCTCGGTCTTCACCCCGGCCTCGAAGCTCGAGACCGTCTCGGCGTCGTACGGGCCAGCCGAGGTGAACGACGCCGCGCGGCCGTTGTAGCCGCCGCTGCGGAAGCCCTTCGACCAGTTGGCGTAGGCCATGACCGTGTCGCTGAACTTGTAGTTCGCGCCGATCTTCGGCGAGAAGTTGTCCCAGTGGTCCTTGTAGGTCCGGCTGGTCGGGAAGAAGAGCGGCTGGTTGGTGAAGGTCTTCTTCTCGTAGCTGTAGCGGCCGCCGACCGTCAGCGTCAGCGCCTCGGTCGCGTGATAGTCCGCCTGGCCGAACAGGGCGTAGGCCGTGTTCTTCTGGCTGGCGACCTGGGCCGGCGTCGCCGTCCCGTAGATCAGCCCGCCCTGGGCGTTGGTGATGTCATAGCTCTGGTCCAGGTAGTAGGCGCCCAGGACGTAGTCGAGCCTGCCGCCGCCGTCCGAGGCCAGCCGCAACTCCTGGCTGAACTGCTCGTGGGTCTGGTCGCGCAGGGCGTAGAAGAAGTTGACCGGGCTGGCGTCGTAGTCGCTCTGCACCCGGTCGTCGAACTCACGATAGCCCGTGACGCTGGTCACCGTGCCGATGCCCGTGTGCCAGTTGGCCGTCAGCGCAGCGCCCCAGGTGTCGACGTTCGCGAAGATCGGCGTGTTGCCGTAGACCGTGTAGGGGTCCTTCGGGTTCGAGCCGCTGGCCGGGAACAGCGGCGTCGCCGTCCCCGTGTCCGGGCTGAAGTTGTAGTAGACGTTGCCCGGCAGCGCCGCGTTGCGGAACGAGGCGCCCGAGCCGCGCTCGCGATCCCCGTCGACCACCAGCGAGGCGTCGAAGCTGTCGCTGGGCTTGAAGCTGAAGGTGATCCGGCCCGACAGGGTCTCGTTGTCGCCCTGCCGCTCCTTGCGCGTCACATTGTAGTTGTAGCCGTCATAGTCCTTGTAGAGGCCCGACACGCGGATCGCGAAGACGTCGCTGACCGGGATGTTCAGCGCTGCCCGCGCTTCGCGCCGGCCGTGGTCGCCGACCGTGCCCTGGACCTCGCCGCTGAAGGGGTCGCCGGGACGCGCCTGCTTGGTGCGGACGCTGACCACGCCGCCGATGGTGTTCCGGCCGTAGAGCGTGCCCTGCGGCCCGCGCAGGATCTCGACCGACTCGATGTCGAAGAAGTCCTGCAGCGCGCCGCTGTTGCGGGCCAGGTAGACGCCGTTCATCTCGACGCCGACCGCCGGCTCGAACGTCGACTCCACGTCGGCAAAGCCCAGGCCGCGGATGTAGAAGGCGCTGGCGTAAGGATAGGCGCCGACAGGGGCGAGCACCACGTTGGGCGCCTTGGCGCTCAGGTCGGTGAGGCTCTGGACCGATTGGGCCTCCAACTGCTCGGTCCCGAAGGCCGAGACCGCAAGCGGCACGTCTTGCAGCTTCTGCTCGCGCTTCTGTGCGGTGACGACGACTTCGCCGACCTGGTTGCCCTCGTCCTCGTCGGCGGCGAAGGCGGGTCCGGCCACGGCGGCGCACAGCACCAGGGTGGCGGCAGACGCGAAGAGTCTATGGGTCGCCTTCCGGCGCATGATCAGTCCTCCCGAGGTTTTTGTCGTCGTGGCCCCTGTGGGCCTTGTGTCCTGGGAGACGGCTTGGCTTGATTTTTGTCAATCCGATTGACGAGTTTTAGGACTACTTCGTCATCTAAGCTGACAATGGCGCCACAGATGACGCTAGGTGATAGCGCAGCTGTCAGTCGGCTGCGGGCCAGTCGGTCAGCGCCTCGCCCCAGTCCTCTCGGAAGGCCTTGACCAGATTGTCGACGTTGCGCGAGCCGATCCGGCGACGCAGCTCGGCGGTGAGCGCGGCGATAGCGGCGTCGGCGTCGCGGCCCATGGCGGTTCCCTTGTCGCTGACCACCACGACCCAGGCGCGGCCGTCCTCCTCGTCGTCGCGCAGCTCAACCATGCCCAGCTTGACCATCTGCATGATGGTGGTGTGGACGGACTGGCGGCTGAGCCCCAGGTTGCGGGCGATGTCCGACGGCTTCTTCACCCCGACGACCACATTGGCCATCACCATGGATTGCGAGCGGGTGACCTGGTCCCAGCCCCGCGCCTGGAGATAGCTCTGCAGCCCGTCGTCGAACCAGAAGAACGCGTTCATCAGGGGGACGAGAAGGGTGTCGGCGGCGATCATCTGGACTCAAGCAGGCTGGAGCGAATGGAGTGTCACAGTAGGTGTGACCTGACCGGCGTCAACGCGCTTCGCGCACGCTTACGCGAGGGCAATTTAATCAGTTTGATTGACGAATTTCGCAGACCCGTCCAGCCTTAGGGCGGGATCAGGAAAACGCTGAAGGGCGAAGAGGGCCGAATGAAAACCACGGGCATCAACCACATGGCCCTCGTCTGCCGCGATATGCAGGAGACGGTGAAGTTCTACACCGAGGTGCTGGAGATGCCGCTGTTCAAGACGGTGGCCCTGCCCGATGGCGGCCAGCACTTCTTCTTCGACTGCGGCGGCGGCGCGTCGGTCGCCTTCTTCTGGTGGCCCGAGACGCCGAAGGCGGCGCCAGGTGTCGCCTCGGTGAAGAAGTTCCCGGAGGAGTCCAAGACGGCGGTGGGTTCGATGAACCACCTGGCGTTCAACGTCGCCGAGGGCGAACTGTCGGCCTGTCTCACACGCCTCCAGGAAAACGGTGTGCCGCACATTCCGGTGGTGGTGAACCACGACGACAGCCTGATGGGCGTGGCCGGCGAGATGCACGAGGGCGTCTTCGTCCGCTCGGTCTATTTCACGGATCCCAACGGGATCATGATGGAGTTCGCCGCCACCACGAAGGTGTTCGACGAGCGCGACATCGCCCACGCACCGCAAGGCGCCACCGTCGAGGTCTGAAGCACAGGGCGTTGCACGCCGCCCCGACGCGTGCGTAACTCCACGCATGTGCACCACAGAGCGCCTTCGCGACTGACGTAAGTCCGCCGAGCCCGAGGCTCCGCCGTTCCGCACGGCCGACCCCTCACGCGCACCTGTTGCACAGGCCTCCTCTCCCATGAGCTTCTTCGGCAACGACGCGATCAACCGCGTCAATTTCCACTCCGGCGTCCAGGCGCTGGCCCAGGGCGCGGGCGGCGTCTTCGTCCTGGTTTTCCTGCTACGCGCCGGCGTGTCGGCGCCGCTGGTCCTCTGCTCGATGGCGGCGTTGAACCTGGGCCGCTTCATCCTGCGCCCGCTGGTCCTGCCGTTCGCGCACCGCTTCGGACTGCGCACGACGCTGGTCCTGGGGACGGTGCTGGAGGCGGCGATCTACCCGATCCTGCCGCTGGTCCATGGCCTGGACCTCGCCTTCTTCGCAATGCTGATCGTCGGGCCGGTGGGCAGCGTCCTCTATTGGACCGCCTACCACGCCTATTTCGCCAGCCTGGGTGACGATGAGCATCGCGGCGGCCAGGTTGGCGCACGCGAAGCCCTGAGGGCCGTGGTCGGCATCGCAGCCCCATTGCTTGGCGGCTGGATGTTGGTCCTGGGCGGTCCGTGGTTCGCGTTCTCCGTCGTGATGGTGATCCAGGCGTCGGCGGCCCTGCCCTTGCTCGGCGCGCCGCAAGTGGCCATCGCTCACGAGGCCCCAGGCAGCTTCCGGGCCTCATGGATGGGGATGGGGTTGATGACCTGCGATGGCGTCTTCGCGGGCGGCTATCACTATGTCTGGCAGATCGCGCTGTTCGTCGCGCTGGGCGAAAGCTTCACGGCCTATGGCGGCGCGATGGCGCTGGCGGCCCTGGTCGGCGCGGCCTTCAGCCTGATCGTCGGCCGGCACATCGATGCGGGCGGCGGCAGAACGGCGGCGCTTATCGCGTTCCTGGTGATGGTGGCGGTCCTGGCCTTCCGCGCCTTCAGCCTGGGCTCGCCGTGGCTGGCGGTGATCGCCAACGCCTTGGGCGCGTTGGTCGAGGCCCTCTGGATCCCAGCCCTGATGGCGCCGGTGTACACGCTGTCGAAAGCCTCGCCCTGCCCGCTGCGCTTCAGCGTGGCGACGGAGGCCGGCTGGGACCTGGGCTGCGGCGTCGCCTGTCTGGCCGGCGCCGTCGTGATCGCGCTGGGTCATACGTACGCGGCGCCGATCCTGATCGGTCTGATCGGCGCCGTGGCGGCCTTCGCGCTGCTCTGGCGCCGATATGGTGCAGGGCCGGGATAGGCGTTGCGCCCTCGGCAAATCCTCCTAGCATGAAACGAGGCCGGTAAATTTCGGACCGGACCTTCGAAAATTCCACAGTGCTTGAGGGAGCCGTGGACGGCGGGCGCAGAACCCGTCCGACGCGGGCTGAGTTTTGGACGCCAATCTGGAAGAGACCGAAGACCCGGCGCTGGTCGCCGAGGACGACGACCTTGCTGCGCGCGAGGCCGCCTATGAGAAGTTCGTCTGGGACAACCTGAAACGGAACTACCTCGGCAACTACCTGCACGGCATGCTGGGCATGACCGGCTTTAGGCTGGTCAACGCCCCCACCTTCCTCCCGGCCTATCTGCTGTCAGTCTCAGGCTCGAACGTCATCGTCGGCCTGGGCCTGGCGCTGCAACAGCTGGGCGGGGTGATCTCACCGATCTTCGGCGCCACCAAGGTCGAACACCGCACCAAGGTGATGCCGGCCGCGGTCTGGATGGGCAGCCTGGGCCGCCTGGCGATCCTGGGCATGGCGCTGGCGGGCTGGTTCCTGTCGGGCCAGCCGCTGGTCTGGGCGCTGCTGTTCTTCATCCTGATGTTCGGCATCTTCATGGGCGCCCAGCGGGTGGTGTTCAGCCTGCTGATGTCCAAGGTGATCCCGATCAGCCGGCGGGGCCGGCTGCAGGCGTGGCGCAACGCCACCGGCGGCCTGATCGCCGCCATCCTGGCCTGGGTGGCGGGCAAGTACTTCATCGGCGCCAACCTGTTCGGCAACGGCTATTCCACGACCTTCGTCTTCGCCTTCCTGCTGACCAGCGCAGGCCTGTGGGCGCTGCAGATCCTGCTGAAGGAGCCCGAGCCGCCGACCACCCGGCCACAGGCGCGCTTCCGTGATCGCCTGCGCGAGTTCCCGACGCTGATCGCCCAGGACCGCGCCTACGCCTTCTTCCTGGTCGTGCAGATGCTGGCGACCTCGGCGCGGATCGCGACGCCATTCTACATCCTCTACGTGGGCAAGGTGGTGGGCGCCGACGGGGCCACTCTGGGCCTGCTGTCCTTCGCCTTCCTGGGCGCCGACACGGTGTCGAACCTGGTCTGGGGCTACATGGGCGACAAGAGCGGCTTCCGCGCCGTGTTGATCGCTTCGCTCATCGGCTGGGTCGGGGCGACGATCATGCTGCTGAACCTGCACACGCCGATCCCGATCTTCGGCGCCTTCGCGCTGCTGGGCGCATCGCTCTCCGGCTACATGATGGCCTCGCAGACCATGATCCTGGAGTTCGGTAGCCGCGATGACCTGCCTATGCGCATCGCCGTCTCGGCGACGGCGGAAAGCATCACCGCAACGGCCGGTCCGCTGATCGGCGGCGTGGTGGCCGAGGCCTTTGGCTACAACGTCGTGTTCCTGGCGTCGCTGGGCTTCCTGGCCGCCGCGTTCGTGATCCTCATCACGGCCGTGCGGGACCCGCGAAAGCGCCTGCCCGCCTGACGGGAACCGCATCCTCGTATGCGCATTCTCGATGACGGGGGTGAGCGGCCAAGCCGCCACGCAAGCCATCTGCAGAGGGGTGATGAGCAAGATTCCGGCGGCGACCCATGCCGACGACGCAGCCACCGGCATACCCGGTCTCGACGACATCCTGGGCGGTGGTCTGAAGCGCGACCGCGTCTATCTGTTTGAAGGCAGTCCCGGCACCGGCAAGACGACCGCTGCGCTGAGCTTCCTCATGGCGGGCGCTGCAGCCGGCGAGGACGTGCTGTACGTGACGCTGTCCGAGACCGAGGAAGAGCTGCGGGACACCGCGGCCTCTCATGGATGGTCGCTGGAAGGTGTCGAGGTCTTCGAACTGGCGCCCCCCGAGAACCTGCTGGACGAATCCCAGCAGCAGAGCCTGCTCTATTCCTCGGACCTGGAGCTGGGTGAGACCACCCGCCTGATCCTGGAGGCGGTCGAGCGCAGCAAGCCCAGCCGGGTGGTGATCGACAGCCTGTCCGAGATCCGGCTGTTGGCGCAGGGTTCCTTGCGCTACCGACGCCAGGTGCTGTCGCTGAAGCATTACTTCGCCACCCACGGCGCCACGGTGGTCCTCCTGGACGACCTGACCGCCGAGGTCGCCGACAAGACCGTGCACAGCGTGGCCCACGGCGTGGTGCGGCTGGAAGAGCTGGCGCCGGAGTACGGCGCGGAGCGCCGGCGCGTGCGGGTGACCAAGTATCGCGGCCGCAAGTTCCGCGGCGGCTTCCACGACTTCACCATCAAGACCGGCGGTTTGGAGGTCTACCCGCGGCTGATCTCCAACGAGCACCGCACCCAATTCGATCGCACGCCGCTGCCGAGCGGCATCGCCGGCCTGGACGATCTGCTGGGCGGCGGGGTCGAGCGTGGGACGGCTTGCCTGATTCTAGGGCCAGCCGGCACCGGCAAGTCGCTGCTCACTCTCCAGTTCGTGTTGGCCGCCATCAACCGCGGCGAGAAGGCCGCGCTGTTCGTCTTCGACGAGGAACTGGGCTTGCTGTTCGGGCGCGCCAAGGCCTTCGGCTTCGATCTCCAGGGATTGCGCGAGAGCGGCAAGCTGCTGATCGAACAGGTCGATGCGGCGGAGATGTCGCCGGGCGAGTTCACGGCCCGCGTGCGGGAATGTGTCGACCGGTCCAGAGCCCAGACCGTCGTGATCGACAGCCTGAACGGCTATCAGGCGTCGATGCCCGAGGAGCATTACCTGCTTCTGCACATCCACGAGCTGTTGCAGTTCCTCAACCGTCAGGGCGCGACCACCTTCCTGACCGTCGCCCAGCACGGCCTGGTCGGCGAGATGAAGTCGCCGGTGGATGTCACCTACTTGGCGGACACCGTCCTGCTGCTGCGCTACTTCGAAGCCATGGGTGAAGTCCGCCGCGCCATCTCCGTCGTCAAGAAGCGCGCCGGGGCGCACGAGCGGACCATTCGCGAGTACGAGATCGATCGGCGCGGGATCACGCTGGGCGATCCGCTGACCCAGTTCCAGGGCGTGCTTCGTGGCGTGCCGGACTTCGTCGGCGATCGCGCGGGCCTGCTGCATGGCGCGCCGAAATGAACGCGGCCACGGCTTCGGGCTCGGAGCGGGTCCTGATCCTGGCGCCCTACGGCAGGGATGCTGTCGTCGCTGCCGCCGTCCTGCAGGAGGCCGGCCTGCACGCCGAAGTCTGCACCGATCTCAACGCCCTGCGCCGCGCGTGCGAGAGCGGAGCCGGCGTCGCATTGATCGTTGAGGAGGTCCTGCACAACGAGGACTACGCCCCCCTCGCCCACTGGGTCGACGCACAGCCGCCGTGGTCGGACTTCCCGATCATCGTCCTGGCGCAGCGGGGCGGCGGCCTGGAGCGAAATCCCGGCGCCGGGCGGTTCGGCCGCGCCCTGGGCAACGTGAGCTTCCTGGAGCGGCCGTTCCATCCGACCACCCTGGTCAGCATCATTCAGACCGCCCTGCGCGGTCGCCGGCGCCAGTACGAGGCGCGGGACCGCCTGGAAACCCTGCGCGCCGCGGTCGTCCGGCAGCATCAGGACCAGGTCCACCAGCGGCTGCTGATCAACGAGCTGAACCACCGGGTGAAGAACACCCTGGCCACGGTTCAATCGATCGTCACCCAGGCGCTGCGCGGCGGTGGCGCGCCGCAATCCACCCGCGACGCCTTGACCGCCCGGATCGTGGCGCTGTCCAAGGCGCACGACGTCCTCACCAACGAGCAGTGGTCGGGCGCGGACCTCAGCGAGATCGTCACCCAGGCGCTGCAGCCGTTCCGCCTGGGCCTGGGCGAAGAGCGGATCGCCACCCGCGGCCCAAAGGTGCGCCTGGAGCCGAAGACGGCGATCGCCATCGCACTGGCGCTGCACGAGCTGGCGACCAACGCCGTGAAGTACGGCGCGCTCTCGACCAGCGAGGGACGCGTCGACTTCCAGTGGAACCTCTCCAAGGGCCGCGGGCCGCGGGAGCTCACGGCCTTGTGGCGCGAGATTGACGGGCCGCGGGTGAACCCGCCCAGCCGCGTCGGTTTCGGGACCCGGCTGATAGAGCGCGGCCTGGCCGCCGACCTCAACGGCGAGGTGCGGATCGACTACCCGGCGGATGGGGTGATCTGCACCATCCGCGCGCGTCTCGAGGGCGCGGACGACGGTGAACCGGTCGAGCCGCCGCGGCGATCGTCTCTGCGGCGCGCCGAACCGCCGGGACCGCAAGCCAGCGCCTCGCCGACACTCTGAGGCATCGGTCCTGAGGCTGGGCCGCCGCGCTCGCGTGTGCTATGGCGAGGCCATGGATCGCATGTGCGCCCAACAACCGTCCGGTACCAACGCCGCCCCCGCGGGGCGTCGGGACGGTTTGGCGCGCGCTGGCGCAGCCTAGCCTTCCCAGACGAGCCCGCCGGACCGGCCGGGCTCATGATCTGACAGGAAGGCGCGCCCGGCCTCCGGCATTTCCCAAGGAAACCGGAGATGATCTTTCGAAAACCCCTGCCGCCGACGCCCGTCCTGGAGACGGCGCGGCTGATCCTCAGACCGTACGCGCCCAGCGACGTGGACGCCGTCCAGCGCATCTTCCCGCAGTGGGAGGTCGTGCGCTGGCTGCACGCGGGCATTCCCTGGCCCTATCCAGACGACGGGGCGGCGGCGAACATGGCCGATTGCCTGGAGAGGACGGCCCGTGGCGAGCGTCACTTCTGGGCCATTACCCTCAAGGGCGACGACGCGCTGCGTGGCCGTATCGATCTCTGGCCGTTCGATGGCGAGAAGCGCGACATGCGCGGCTTCTGGCTCGACCCCGCCCTGCAAGGGCAAGGGCTGATGACCGAGGCGGCCGAAGCGGTGACGCGGTACGCCTTTCGCGTGCTGGAATGGCCATTTCTCTATCTGACCAACGCGGCGGCGAACCGCGCCTCGGGGCGCGTGAAGGAGAAGCAGGGCGCCGTTCTGGTTGATGTCGAGCCGCGCCAATATGTGAGCGGCCCGGCCGAAGGACAGATCTGGCGACTCGACCGTGACGCCTGGCTCGCGCGCAACGGTTGAGCCTCATTGCCCAGGATTTTGGCGCCAGACGCCTAAGAAATCGGCGAAATGTCGGATGGACGCCAGCGGGTCGCGGCGCCCATCCGATAGGCTGTTGGCCCTGCATTTGGCTGCTGCTTATGCACCGTCTGCACGGCATCTAGGCAAATCGCGGAAAATCGCGAACCCGGCCGTCAGGGGGATGGACGCATGGGTCGCGCAAGGGTGCTCGCCGCTTCGGCAATCGGGATCGGCCTGGCCAGTCTGGCCGCACCGGCGTTCGCCCAGGCTCCGCAGGCCGCCGCCGTCCCCGCCAACACCGCCTGGGTGCTGGCCGCGACGGCGCTGGTCCTGTTCATGACGCTGCCGGGTCTGGCGCTGTTCTACGCCGGCCTGGTGCGCGGCAAGAACGCCCTGTCGGTGATGATGCATTGCGTCGCCATCGCCTGCCTGGCGTCGGTTGTCTGGCTGCTGGGCGGCTACAGCCTGGCCTTCTCCGGAACCGCGCCGCTGATCGGCGACCTGGCCAAGTTCGGCCTGCCGAACGCGCGGGCGGGCGTGGTCAACGGGCTGCCGGAGACCGTGTTCTTCGCCTTCCAGATGACCTTCGCCATCATCACGCCCGGCCTCATCGTCGGCGCCTATGTCGAGCGGATCCGGTTCGGCGCCGTGTTGCTGTTCTCGGCTCTGTGGCTGGTGCTGGTCTATGCGCCGGTCTGCCATTGGATCTGGGGCGGCGGCTGGCTGGCCCAGATGAAGGTGATGGACTACGCGGGTGGCCTGGTCGTGCACGCCACCGCCGGGATCTCGTCGCTCGTCGCGGTGGCCATGCTGGGTCCGCGCGACGGCTTTCCCAAGGAGCTCCACCCGCCGCACAACCCCGGCATGACCATGATGGGCGCGGGGATGCTGTGGGTCGGCTGGTACGGCTTCAACGCCGGCAGCGCCCTGGCGGCGGATGCGGCGGCGGGATCGGCCCTGGTCGCGACGCACCTGTCGGCGGCGACCGGCGGCCTGGTCTGGGGCATGATCGAGAAGCTGAAGTTCAAGCGCGCCAGCATGATCGGCGTGGTCACCGGCGTGGTGGCGGGCCTGGCCACCGTGACGCCGGCGTCTGGTTTCGTCGGCCCGGTCAGCGGGGTGATCCTGGGCGCCGCCGGCAGCCTGGTCTGCTTCCACTGCGTCGATGTGGTGAAGCACCGCTTCCGGCTGGACGACAGCCTGGACGTCTTCGCGGTGCATGGCGTCGGCGGCCTCCTGGGCACGCTGCTGGTCGCCGTCCTGGCCAGCAGCGGCCTAGGCGGCGCCGGCTATGGCGAGGGCATGGACGCTGGCCGGCAACTCGGCGTCCAGCTACTGGGCGCCCTGGCGGTCTGCGCCTGGTCGGGTCTCGCGTCGGCGGCGATCCTGATGCTCTGCAAGATCACCGTCGGCCTGCGCGCCACGCCGGAAGCGATTGAGGACGGCCTGGACCTGTCCAGTCACGGCGAGCGCGCCTACCAGAGCTGACGCTTGAGCCCTGCCGAATCCGCGCGCTTGATCGCCGGCGATGATCCATGTCCCCACGGCCGCCTGGGCGCACATCGTCTTCGACCTCGCCG
>Ga0209026_1001053_pt1 | contig 13451 bp, 18 predicted proteins | sample AraplaCL_Col_mCL_FD_184262 | JGI IMG/M metagenome (GOLD analysis project Ga0209026, IMG submission 184262) | Arabidopsis root microbial communities from the University of North Carolina, USA - plate scrape CL_Col_mCL (SPAdes) (version 2) | ecosystem: Host-associated > Plants > Roots >... | reverse complement strand
CGGAAGGACCAGGTCCGAGACGTATGTCGGAAAGGAGAGCTTTGAACCTGTCCGGCTCCTTATCAAATGCCGCGATGGCCGCCGATGCGCTGGCAACCCCGACGACGTCAAAACCGGCCTCCTCAAGAGCCGACTCGAGGTCGAGCAAAATCATGGCCTCATCTTCAACGACCAGAACCGCAACATTGCCCATTTTTGAGGCCACCCCAAGAGGCATCCATAACGCGCAACGGGTATTTTAGTTCCATCGCATATATCGACGGCTGTCGCCAGAAGCCGCCGCCAAACACAATCGCGTTGCCGAGACCCAGCCGGCCCCAGATGTTTTGCCATGACGAAGCGGGTGCTGCTACGATGAAGGCAATGGGGCGCCCAGCGCACACGCCACCCCCTCAACATCTGCCGTCGTTTCCGAAGCGACAGCTGCAAATACAAGCGGGGTTACCTGCGGGGCATCACCACGCGGATTTTGGCGAAGCAACAGTCTCCCCCTACTCGAAACGATCGCGTTGCGGCACCTATACGCCAATTCGGCGCGGCCACCACCGGCCCTGCCGAGGGCGTTTTAAACGGATGAAGGAGGTTTGTCCGAAGATTGGGTCTCGCTGCGCGTTCGTTCGATCAGGAAGATGCGCCGGTGCCGATTCGCAGTCAGCTCGCGTACCGTGAACGCTGCCCGATGCCGCTTTCGGCATCTTCGATGGGCTATTGCGTGAATTTTAGCGTCCCTTCCATGGTGGCCGTTGTGACGCTCGTCAACTTCGCGCTCCAGCTCTTGAAGACGTTGAACCTGCTGTTGCGGGGGCTCGGAGTGCTCCGCTGGCGGGCGTCTGGGAGTTGCTTTCGCAGCTTCCGGATCGCGTCTGGACTTCCAAACCGGCCCGATCACTGGTCGGTGGCTGGGTGGTTATCCCCAGGAGCGCGAGATGGGTCAGGCCATCTCTTGCGCCGCGGACAGCGGTGACGACGCAGGTCGCCCGGCTCTTGCGGCCTCCTGTTTCGCCGCGCTCGTGTTGCCTTGCCCAAAGATACGGGTAGGAGATCACCTGACCAGGCAGAAATCTACCGCTCATCATCGTATCCTTCCCCGCGCGCCAATCGGTCGATCTCGGCGGCGAAGAGTTCCGTGTGTTCCTCCGGCATCTTGGACACATGGTGTGCGCGACGGGTATCGCCGCCGATGCGCATCCGTTCGTAGTGCTCGTAGCTCATCAGCACGAACCGGGGTTTCCGGTGTTTGGTGAGAATCACGGGTTCGCGGCTGGCAACGTCGGTGACGTCGCCAACCTGCTTGTTGAGATCCCCGGTCGTGAACTGGCGCATGGCTGGCCTCCTTACCAGCTCCATATTATCTGGATTTTCTGGGCCCTGAAGGGAGACATCGTCTGCGACTAGGCGGGGGCCGGTTACCCATAGGCGGACGGGCACCGCATGGAGCCACAGGGACGCGACGGCAGTTCAAAAGCGTCGCGGGCAGATATCATGCAGGTTCATAGGATCCGGTCAAGCAAGCCGTGTGCATCTTTAAGCGGCGGCAAGTCGGATATCTATGCTGAATGTTTCCTACGCCAGGCGCCGGGCGAAAATCCAGTGATCGTCCTGAAGGTACGAGTAAAGTGGCTCTGATCGGCAAATCCGGTGGCAAGTGCTACTTCGGCCAGTGTGTCGCTTGTTTCAAGGAGGGCTTTTTGTGCGTTTTGTATCTTGGCGGCAATATACCAGCGATGCGGCGACACCCCCGTAGAGGTCTTGAAAGCTCGGGCAAAATAGGCCTCTGAAAGCCCCACCATGTCGGCCAGGTCCTTTAGAAAAACAGCTTTGGGCAGGCTCTGCTCCATCAGCACCGTCACCCGCCGAAGTTGTGCGGGGGCAAGCCCACCCCTTTTTCCTCTTGCCTCCTTAACCCAAACAGATTGTGGGATATCGCCAGGGCAAGGCTATCGCCATAGAAGCGATCATCCGGGTCGGTGCCGACGCACGCATCCGCCAGCAATTCGACGAGAGCCAGGAGGCGGTTGTCCTGGAACATCACGCGCGGCGCGAGACGGGATGTAAATTCGAGCGCGTCACCGAAAAATTCCGCCAACTCGAGGAGATCAAAATCGATGACCAGTCGCCGGATGTAGTGAGACCGTCGTGCAAACTGCCAGAGAGGGATGCCGGCTGGGACGAACGTCAGATGTCTGGCGGTCCATTCCGCCGAGGTTGGCATGGACTGTGCGGGGCTGTGCGGCGTCAACAGCATCTCCGCGCGGCCGCCGACCTGCTCCAGAATTGCGGTCAGGCGCGGCCGTTTTGACCGGAGGTCCTCGGGGTGCGGGCGCGGACCATGCAAGTGGGCGACCTCGACACGAATGCCCGTCAAGCATCGCATCTGTCTATGCGAAGTCCTGTCGGCTGCCACGAAGCCCGGCGTCCGCTCGCCCAAACGTTCGGTCGTTTGACTGGTCACCGGTAGTCCCTCGCGGCAGCACGTCGCCCCTGCAACGCCGATATGATGCGCTTCGCGAAGGTCTCGCGAAATTGGTGGGGCGATGGAATTTCCGGTCCTTCCAATGGGCCGGCGTCGGCTCATACTTTCGAACCAGGACAGCAAGCGAGGCCGGGACGTCGACAGAGGAGCACGAGCCCCGTGACCTGTTAAAGTTGAAGCAGACCGCGCCGGCTGGCGACGGCAATCGCTTCGGTCCGGCTTAGAACGTTGAGCTTGTTGAAGATGCTGCGCAGATGCGACTTCACAGTCGTTTCGCTGATGTGCAGGTTGAGGCCGATCTCCTTGTTGCCCTTGCCTTGCGCCAACAGGGTCAGCACGTGCATCTCGCCGGCTTTGACGGCGCGGGAGATCTCATGGTCCGTATCGAAGGTGGTCAAAACGACAATGCGGGCGGAAGGGTCCTGCTGTCGGATTTCGCCCATCGCCGCGACACCGTCGAGAACCGGCATACGCAGGTCGAGCAGCACGATATCAGGACGCTGCTGTCGCCAGAAATCGACGGCATCGCGGCCCGTTGCGGCTTCCGCGACGACCAGCATGTCCGACTGACGGCCGATGATTGCTGCCAATCCTTCGCGCACGGTCACGTGATCGTCGGCAATCAGAACCTTGATCTTGGCGGTTGGCGTTTTTTCAGGCGCAATGCTCAAGACGTTCAAGCCTCCTGCGAGGGCAATGTGATGCGCACGGCCGTGCCCTTTGCGGGCGAGCTTTGAACAACGAGCTGACCGCCTATTCTTTCGACCCGCTCCCTGATTCCGCGCAAGCCGTATCCATCGTTCTTGCTTGAGGGATCAAAGCCGCGTCCGTCATCTTGCAGGTCAAGACAGACTTCTCCCGGCAGAAAAATCAGCTTGGCGGTCACGAGTTTCGCCTGTGCATGGCGCAAGGCGTTGGTCAGAATCTCCTGACCGATACGAAACAGATTCTCTTCCGATTCCGGAGGCAGCGATCGAGGTGCGCCAAGCACAGCGAACTCCATTTTCAGGCTGGTTCCTGCAGTCATCTTCGTGAAAAGCTCAGCCAGCGCTCCGCTGAGATTGCTATCATCCAACACCCGAGGTCGAAGTGCGTGCACGGAACGCCGGGCTTCGTTGAGACTCTCGCGAGCCAGGCGACGGGCGCGGTCCAGATGCTCTCCGGCTTCCCTTGAAAGGCCCCGCTGGTTTGCATCCTCGGCAGCTTCCAACTGCACGATCACCCCCGTAAGCCCTTGGGCAAGAGTGTCGTGTATGTCGCGAGCGATGCGATTGCGTTCCGCGATCACGGCCGTTTCGCGTGTCTGAGTAGAAAGGCGCGCGAACTGGATCATCAACATCACCTGGTTGGCCAGCGCCTGGGTAAGGTCCATCCCTTCGGCGCCAAACATCCGTCTCTCGGTGAAACGAAGACCGATCGCCCCTTCAAGACGGCCAGCAACGAACATGGGCACCAGCAACACAGTGATGATGCCCATGGGAAGCAGACGATCGCGCAGCGCAAAGGCTGGAACGGTGCGGATGTCTTCGACGACGTTTGGCTTACCCGTTCGAAAGACCTCCGGCCAGGGCCAGCGCTCTTCCATCGGCAACCACTTGTCCATCCCGGCGAACCGCGGATCGGTGCTGGTTACGACCCGGCCCTCTTCGAAAGCCATCTCGATCCCTATCATTCCGCTGCCGGGATCAAGTCTCCAGACGCTGATGCTATGGGCACCGAATTGCTCGGTCATGATACGCAGCACGTGTTCCACCAACTTGTCGGCCGCGGGCTCCATCGCCAGCGCCTCGAGCGTGCTCTTGAGTGCGGCGACCTGGCCGCGCGACAGATTTTCCGAAGCGCTGAGCGCCTGCTCGACGCGCTTGCGCTCTTCGATGTCCGTGTTCGTGCCGTACCACCGGATCACCGTGCCGGACTCGTCGAGCAGTGGTGCGCAGCGGAACAAAAACCATCGATACGCGCCATCGGATCGGCGCATCCGCGCTTCATGCTCGTCCGGACGTGCCGCTTTGATGATCTCGCGCCAATGTTCCGCCAGGCCCGGGAGGTCGTCCGGATGGATGACGCTTGCCCAGTTCCAGCCCAACCCCTCTTCCATGGTGAGCCCGGTGTAGGCGCACCACTGGGTGTTCAGAAACTCGACTGAACCGTCCGCACCGCCGAACCAGATCAATCCGGGTGTGGTGTCGGTGGCGAGCCGAAAAGCCGCCTCCCATTGCGGCGCCGGTCCGCATAGATACGAAGTGTTTCGTTCTCTTCCGTGAGCCGTGCTGAAAGCTTCTGGCCGGCATCGAGGTCACTCCTTGATCGAGCCAGTTCTTGCTCGATTGGTTTCAGCCTCGCGCCCGCGTCGTCAGCTATTCCCTTGCCCGTCTTCATGGCCCTTCCCTGACCGTGTGAAAACAGCCTTAGCACCACTGGTTTCGCTCGGAACGAAAAATCGTGCGCGGGCGGCGGCGTAACAAAAGGCCTGCTTCCTTCAATCCAGGTCAGATTCAGGCAATTCAACGGGAGCACGGAACCCTATTGGTATCGCGACGAACTCGTCCGTCGGGCCGAGACGGCTCGGCCCACATGCTCAAGGTCGGAGAACAACATGCTCAAGATAGTTATAGCTGCGTTAGGCCTGATGGTTCTTACCTTGCCATCGGCGGCTCGGGTCCTCCCGTTTCCGTCTGAATTCAAGGCCCGGTCGATCGAGACCAATGGTACCAGCCTTTACGTCCGTGTTGGCGGCAAGGGGCCTGCCGTGCTCTTGCTGCATGGCTTTGGCGATACCGGCGACATGTGGGCTCCGCTCGCCGCCAGGTTGATGAAGGACCATACCGTGATCGTGCCCGACCTGCGCGGTATGGGGCTCTCGGCCCATCCGGATACCGGCTACACGAAGAAAAACCAGGCGGTCGACATTGCCGGCGTCCTAAATCAGCTGAAAATTGACAAGGTCGAGCTCGTCACCCACGATATCGGCAACATGGTGGGCTACGCCTTCGTCGCGCAGTACCGCGACCGCGTCACACGCTGGGCCGTCATCGATGCGCCGCTGCCTGGTATCGGCGATTGGGAAAACATAATCCGCTTGCCGCTCTTGTGGCATTTCAACTTCCGTGGCCCCGATATGGAGCGATTGGTGGCGGGCCGCGAGCGCATCTATCTCGACCGCTTCTGGAATGAGCTGTCGGCGAATCCCAAGGCCATCGACGAAGCCACACGCAAGCATTATTCGAAGCTCTACGCCCGACCCCATGCCATGCACGATGCCTTCGAGCAGTTCGCCGCGTTCAACCAGGATGCTACCGACAACAAGGAGTTTCTCGCCAAAGGCGGCAAGGTTGCCATGCCGGTGCTGGCGCTAGGTGCCGAAAAATCCTTCGGCACGGGTCAGGCTGATGTTCTGCGCTTTGTCGCAACAAATGTAACCGCCGGGATCGTACCTGGCTCCGGGCACTGGATCATGGAGGAGAATCCAGACGCCACAATGAAGTTCGTCACGGATTTTCTCGCCAAGTAGCTGCCCGGCCACCTGGCCGCGTGCCGTACTGCAGGAGAGACCCATGGCCAGTCGACCCACGCGCAATCCGGTCCAGGACCATCTCCTGACGCCTAGCAACTGCGCCGTCGTGATCATTGACTATCAACCTGTCCAGGTAACATCCGTCGTGTCAATGGACCGGCGGACCCTCGTCGCCAACATCGTAGCGCTGGCGAAGACAGCGAAACTCTACGATGTACCGGTCGTGTTGACGACGGTGAACGTCAGCACCGGTCGCAACCAGTCCCTCATTCACCAACTGCGTGACATTTTCCCGACAGTTGAACCGATCGACCGCACGGCGATCAATGCATGGGAGGATCAGGGCTTTGCCGACGCCGTCAGGGCGACCGGTCGGCAGAAGCTCGTCATGGCTGCCCTCTGGACCGAGGTCTGCCTGGCTTTTCCCGCGCTCGATGCGTTGCGCGACGGTTTCGAGGTTTATGCCGTGGTCGACGCCGTCGGCGGCACTTCCGTCGAGGCACACCAAGCCGGGCTCGAACGCATCATGCAAGCGGGAGCGGTGCCCGTAAGTTGGGTTCAGTTCGCCTGCGAGTTGCAGCGCGATTGGATCCGCCAAAAGACAGTTCCCGGCTTCGCGGAAATCGTCTTCTCGGTCGAAGGACATTGAGCCGATACCTGTGCAAGCCTCAGCTTGGCAACTCGGCAGGAGAAGAATTTGAGCCAGGAAGTCCTCAACCCGGTCATTGATAGGTTCGAGGGTAATGGTGGTTTGAACATAGTGTTTCGGTCATGGCGCCCATTCGCCAAGCCGAGGGCGTCGTTGTTATCGTCCCCGGCTTCAATTCGCACAGCGGCTACTATGGTTGGGTGGCCGAGCAGCTCAACAGGCGACGGTCTGGCCCGCCTATGCTGTTGACTTGCGCGGACGGGCGGGCGGATGGCGAGCGGTTCTATGTCGACAAGTTCGCCCACTATGTCAGCGATGTCTCGGGCATCATCGACATTGCAAAAGCGCGGGAGCCGGGCCTGCTGGGGCATAGCGCAGGCGGTGTGGTCGCCTGCCTCTACGCGCTGGAAAACTAGGCCGGGCTCGCGGGGCCGATCTGCGAGAGCTTCGCGTTCCAGCTGCCGGCACCCGACTTCGCCCTCGCGGTGCTCAAGGGGCTCAGCCACATCGCACCGCACGCGTATGTCCTGCATCTCAAGAACGAGGACTTTTCGCGCGACCTGGCCATCGTCGAGGCCGTGAATGCCGACCCGCTCATCGCCCATGAAACCCAGCCGAGCAAGACGATTGCCGAGATGGTTCGCGCCGATGAGAGGCTCAAGGACGAGTTCCCGATCGATCCCGGGCGCCGTCGATCGCTCAAAGCCAACAATAGAAAAGGCCGTCGCAGCTAATTAGCGCGCGCCGATAAACCCCACCCCATCGGCACTGCTAACTTTCTTGACCATCGTGAAGACCAGAAGATAAAGGCAACACCTGGCGGTTGTCGAGTGTCAGCCTGTAACCGGTCGGCAGGTTCTGCAGCACTGTCAGTGCCTCCGCTGGGGAGTAGAAGGTGACGATGGTCATCACATGGTCGCCGTCGATCCGCTGGAGGCGGTAGATCGGTCTGTGCGGTCTGGCTTCGGCCACCAAACTTATCCTCGAAATGGGGCATATTAGCGAATATTCATGAAGCTTTGATGAGGCTGGGTGCACCTAACGGTCAAAGCCCGCCGCCAGGCCCGGACAGGGCTTCAACTTCGGGCGGCTACACCCCTGAAGGATCTACCCTTGCCGATTCAACTGGAAGCGCCACTCAGTCCAAATTTTAACGATCGATGACCGATCAAGTCGGGCTTGACACATTGCGCGGCCGCTTCGTGCCTTTTGGCGCTGCACGCTCCTTCCGGACTGCCGCACTTCGACGTCAGGCCGAAGTAGCGCGCGACATTCGCGGGAGCGGCGGAAGCATTCCCTCGTCGTGAACGAGAGCGCCGTCACCGGGTCGGCGCCATGAATGGGCATGATACGCCATTACGGCTCACTCTCCGCAATGACACCATATAGTTGGCAATATAGTCGCCACAACGCGGAGTGCGCTTCTACAGTCGGCAGTCAATCTAATGTCGGTTCAACAGACAATCAGGACAATCACCCCCGCTCGGCGCTCTCGCGGGTGCCAATCATAGCTATCATGTCGCTCGATCTAAAGGCTGGAGGGCACGAACCACGGACTAGAGCCATAGCCCAACTGCGGCTCCGCCATATTTTCGGAAGCATTCGAGGGTTGTGCAACTGTGCCGGTAGATTTGCAGTCCAGCTTTGGCTTTGGCTTGCCTGCCTTGAGATGGCTTGCAGAACATGAGTCTACAGCCTGCGCGACGGTTGCCTTCTTGTCTTTCGCAACGGCCGCGCCAGTGACGGCAAGCACGACCGCGGCACCCAAGATAACGAGTCTCATGAAAACGCCCTCACCCTCTACATCCGAAATGAACGGACGAAGTTTACGTTACGGCAACCATAATGTGCCGGGAAAGTACCCCGGACTTATGCGCGGCGCTTTGGGACATAAGTCGGATCCAGACGAAGTGGAGTCCGCCACCTCTCGGCAGCAGGCCAGTCGTCTCGCTCGCGCCAATGATTAAGCGCCTTGCAAGCCAGAGATCAGGCCCAGCTGGCATCCTCGTCGCCGTCAAGGTCTCCCTTGTCACCGTGGAAGGCCAGTTCGTGGCCGTTGGGCTCGATCGCCGCTATAGCATCGCGCTGGCGCCAGCCGGTAGCAATCCCGGTCCAGCCGGGTTCGTTCGTCATCAGTCCTTGGCGGAAGCCATAGCGTTGCCTTCAAGGTCGGTCTCCATCTCACCGGTTTTTGGATGGCCGTGCCGCACGGCGAAGGCTCCAGCGGGTCGCGGTCCTCGCCCGGGTCGCAGTCCTCGTCATCAGCGCAATCGAGTTCTCGATCACATAAGCGCACCCTTCGCCCCCCGGCCAAGAGATGGTCGGCAGCCATTGCCGCCTCGGTCGAGCGAGGGTTCATCGTCGGCTGCGTCCTTGAGGTAGGATCCGACGACATAGCGTCGAGCATGTCGATCAGCCGCTGGATCGAGACGGCGATCGCCTTGCGGTTGGTGAGCGGGACAAGCAGGGTTTCTGGATCGGCGGCCGGTTACGCCGCGACATAGCCCTCGCGGTCTTGGTGAGATCGAGTTCGCCCATTGCCCCGCCTCCCGCTTCACATGGTCAAGGACACGGCCGCTGGTCCCTCGTGGAGTACGTCGAGGCTCGCGAGCGCATTTGGAGGCCCGCTGCGGCAAGCAGCAAGTCCCCCTACGTCCCAGCAGGCGACCGCTTATAGAAAGTGGTAGTCCCGTTCAAGCCGCACCGAGAATGTCTTCGATCACGCAGGAGCGAACATCAAGGAAGCTCGCTATCGGCCATTCAGTTGAGCCCCGCTATGCGCAATCCCTCGATATAGAGCGCCCGGTGCTCCGGCCGCACCATCGGGTAATACATATCCACCCAATCGACAGTCAGAGATGGCTGAAGCCGTTTCGCTTCGCTGAGAGCACGAACTGCTGTGGCCTGATCGCCCGATATGCCGGCAGACGCAGCCAGGGTTCGCCAGGCTGTTCCGAAATGGGGACGGAGCCTCACAGCCCGGCTCTCGAGCCGAGTGGCCTCGGCGAAATCTCCGATTACGAATTGGCACATGCCTTTTATGGATAGGTTCGCCGGTTGGGTGAAGTCGCGGGGGCTCAGCCTCTCCGCGATCGCGAGATGATGCAGCCCATCTCTCGGAAAGCCCCCATAGCCGTAGGTCGATCCGAGTATGGTGTGAGCGATTGCAAGGCTGGGGTTCAGGCTGATTGCCTCGCTTAAGGCTTCGACTGCCTGATCAAACCGGCGCGCCACCATATAAGAAAAGCCGGCCGCAAAGTGCGTCCAGGGGTCTATCGGATCACGCTGAATTGCACGTTCGGCCATCTCTTGGGCGGCGGCAAGATTGGCCGTCGGATCCACAAGTCCAAGCAGGGCTCGAGCAGTGCGCATGCAAGCGAGCAGGCTATTGGCCCGGGGATAGTCAGGCTCGATATCAGTGGCGTGCCTAAGCAACGCCTCTGCGGCATCGATGTCCGCGGCTGGGCCCCATGTCCAAACATGAGGCATGGCTTTCATGACGAAGCCCCAGGCGTCGAGATTACTGGGCGATCGGCTCTGAAAGCGGTTGTATTCGGCTGCATACAATCTCGGCTCGATTGCCCCGATGACGCTGTCGGCGATTTGGTCCTGAAGAGTTAGAAAATCGGCGCTCTCGACATCGTAGTGCTCGGCCCACACCTGATGCCCGCTTGACGTGTCGCTTACTTCGGCGCCAATTCTCAGACGCTGCCCGGATCGGCGAACGCTTCCATCGAGCACGTAGCGGACGCCGAGCTCTCGCCCTACCTGCTTGACGTCAACAGCTTTGCCCCTGTAGCTGAAGGAAGAGTTGCGAGCCGGTACAAACAGCCAGCGCAACCGCCCAAGCCGCGTGATAATGTCCTCAGCCAGCCCGTCGGCAAAGTACTGTTGTGCTGCATCCTCGCTGAGATTTGTGAAGGGTAGCACCGCGACCGATGGCCCCGGCTCAGAAGCTGCGGCTGCCACTTCAGGCTGATCGAGCTTTCGACAGTGCCGGTAAACCGGTAGCCAACGCGAGCGACTGTCGCGATCCAGTCTGTCCCGTCGGACATCGAACCCAACAATCTTCTCAGCGAAGCGATTTGAACCGACAGATTGCTCTCTTCGACCGCGACACCGGGCCAGGCAGCGTCGATCAATTCGGTCTTGGTGAGAACTTGACCGGCGCTGTCCGTTAACTTCGCCAGAAGGAGCAGCGCCCGGTACCCAACCGGCACGGGAACCCCGCCTCGGAGAAGCGTACCGCTTTCTGAGTTCAGAACAAACGACCCGAAGGCAACGCGCGGCCCAAGCATGTAAGGACCTTATGTCTTTTCGGGCCATTTCGGAACATTTCGGGAGGGCTTGGGGACATTTGGAACCTCGAGACACAAGATACCTTCACTTTGATAGCGAGGAACCGAGCATGTCGTCGATCACGCACGAACGAGCACCTGTGCTTGCCGCACCAATTTTCCAGGAGACATGCGGATTCGCAGGGCGAGGCAGACAAGAGGAATTTCGCCTGGCTTTGGATCGCTATATAGCCGGCTACGTCGAGTATCAGCGAAGAGTCCGGCTTCATTCCGGCTCGGATGCTCCCGGGTTTGCCAGAAGACATTTGCTCAATTCCATAAGGCTGCGGCCGCAGTTCGGCGATCAGCAGAGCGGCGTGTAGCTATCAATTGGGGTCTTCTGTTGATGCTGACAGTTTTGATCAGCGGAGCCGCAAGCCCTGCGCTGTTCGTCACTTCAACCGCCGCACTTTGCGAAGATGAGGTGGTGGCGCCCCACATGTTCGCCTGTAGCTATTTCACCGGCAAGAGGACGATGATGAACCTGAGTTATGCTTGAGACCGGTGAAAACTGATTTATACACGCTCGTGATCGCCGAAGAATACAAACGCGTCCGATCAGGGGTCAAGTCTCTCCGCCTTCGCGATGGTTCAAGGCTTCGGCAATGACCCCGAACACGTTGGGCACTTCCTCGGTGATCTCGCTGGTCGCCATGCCTGCCTTGTCAGCGGCTTTCATGGCCTGGTCCGCGAGGTCGCTGATCAAGACGGGATGTCGCCCGCGGTTTCGGGCAGGTGCTCACCATTCAGTTGACGAGAAATTGATTCCACGTGTGTTCATATTCGGACAAAGCGGAGCATAGCTTCAAGTTCCCGGCGAGTCGCTAAGCGTCGCGGCAATCGACAGTCGGGTACCGAAAGCGGTCGTTTTCATGGTTTGCTAAAATACCGGAACACTGAGTGAATGTTACCGGAACCAAGCGGTAAAACCAGACCTTGGCCCGCGTGAACATTAAGACCTTGGTCCGATGCAGAAAGCCCGCCACCAAACATTCGGCAACGGGCCTTATGCGCGGCTGAATTCCGGGGAAATCGACCGCTTCCAACTTAACCTGTGACAGTGGTTTGGGTTCCCGACAATTTTAACGGTCGGGCTGCGTTAACTAGAGTCGGGGCGTTCGACAAAGTGCTATGGTCGGCGATGTCCGATTTGACGACGCCTTTGATCCGGAAGCTCGAAAGCCTGGGCCCGCTATCACAGGATGAGCGTGAGAGCATCGAAGCTATGTCGCTCGTAGGAAAGGACTTTGCGCCCGGTCAGCTGATTGCGATGGAAGGTAATGACCCAAGCCACTGCTGTCTGGTGGTTGAGGGGCTGGTGCGACGCTACAGCATTCTGAGCAACGGTAATCTGCAAACGCTCTCAATCCATATCCCCGGCGACATCCCTGATCTCCAGGGCCTGCATCTTCGAACCATGGATCACACACTCGCGTCGATCGGTACAAGCAAAGGTGCCCTGATTTCGCATCGCGACATTCTCGAAGTGATCCGTAAGTCACCTCGCCTGGCAAATCTGTTTTGGCGGGAAAGTCTGGTTGATGCGGCGGTCGCGCGCGCCTGGGTCAAGGTTTTGGGAGGGCAAGACGCGTTCGGCCGGCTGGCGCACCTCGCCTGTGAACTCTACACGCGTATGGCGGTCATGGGGCTGGTACGGGACAATTCTTACCTGTTCCCGCTCACGCAAGTTCAGATCGGCGAGACGATCGGCGCGAGCATCGTTCACGTCAGTCGCATTTTGAAGAAGATGCGTGCCGACCACCTTTTGGATCACAAGGACGGGCGGCTTGTCCTCTTGAACTGGGAGGGGCTGTGCGAGGTGGCAGACTTCGATCCCGGATACCTCAACCTTAGGGACGCGCCGTACCTGGATTTGACGCCAGCAGCGGGCCGTTAGTCCACCTTCGTCCCTCGCGAAAATCTTGCCGCGATGCATGGCGCAGATCTTCCTCGCCGCGCAAAGGCTTCGCGCGGCCGAGAAGAGGCGTTCGATCCCCTAAGCCTAGCGCGGTTCGATCGGCAACTACGTGATCGCACCATATCCGCGACCACGACATTAGCTAGTTTGAATATACGGCGGAGAAAGTCCGTCGGGCCGGCGTTCTGCCCACTCTTTACCCCAACAAGGGCGCCGGCCACCTTTCAGAAGACTCATTGCGTCGACTGTGAGCCTCTTTCGGCAATCGCGCTCTAAGGCGGCGGATGACTTCCGATATGGACATGGCATTGAGGCGTTCGACACTGCTGCGGTGTTCTGCTTCCAGGTTTTCGCGCCCTAAGAGCTCCGTAGCCCTTGTGACGAGACTGCAGAGGTGGTCGTCGCTCAGCCCAACACCGTTTTTTGCCATCGGTCCGGTTTCGGTACGGTTTGGTGGCAGGTTGAGCATGATGCCAGCAAAATTCGCAATTAGCTGGTCAGGGCGGACCCTTTGACAAGCTCGGTGCGATTGCAGGTAGAGCGGCAACGAACGGAGAAGC
>Ga0209026_1001050_pt1 | contig 13459 bp, 16 predicted proteins | sample AraplaCL_Col_mCL_FD_184262 | JGI IMG/M metagenome (GOLD analysis project Ga0209026, IMG submission 184262) | Arabidopsis root microbial communities from the University of North Carolina, USA - plate scrape CL_Col_mCL (SPAdes) (version 2) | ecosystem: Host-associated > Plants > Roots >... | reverse complement strand
CATCCATTCCATGAAAAAGCGCCGCGTTTTGTCGGGCCTGATGATGCGCTTTTTCATGGAATGGATGGTTGAGCACGACATCCGCAGACCTCGGAAGGAGAAGCCATGAATAGCACACCCCACGCTGAATTGCACACATGAAAAGGCTCCCGGTCTGGGAACACTATCTGCATTCTGACGGCGAGAGATATCCTCCTTCGCAAGCGCGGGCCGCGCAGGCGGTTTTCTTCTCTCCGTAAAGAAAATGCCCGCTGGCGGGCATTTGTATTTGAGAGGGGCAGTTTTAAGCCCACCGCAAAGTCGCTCTGCTTATGGCTCCCCTTCCGAATTTCCCAACTTACCCACGCCCCTACCCACGTTAAGATACCTACAAGCTTATCGGACCTTACGCATGCAGACTACCCAAGAACTAAACTTTCCCGGGCCATAAACAGAAAAAGAAGTGAATGACGAACATTATTTTTTCGCCCGCGTGATAAGCGCATCTTCATTCTTCACCAGTGACATGACTCCACCTTCAACTAAAGCGACTACCTTACCAATTCGAGCCGGAAGTGGGATAAGAACTTCCAATCGTGGAGGCCTTCTCTCCCCTCTCTCTGGCGCGTGATTTGTGATTCTTCCGCTCCAATACTCTTTGGCATAAAAATATACCTTTCGAGGATCGTAAGCATAATCCATCCAGTTCATATCCAGCGTCCAAAAACGCGTCGCGAACACTTCAAAAATACGAATTGGCTTTTCCGGAACAGGTAAGACTATCTGAGCAAACAGCGCGGCATCTTCTATGCTATTGGCCCCAAACATTGACACCAGCCGGGAGCTAAAAACATGAAATTCAGAATATCGCTTTCGAGTGTCCTCCAGTACAAACTCCCTCTTCGCGGCTAATGACAACTTATCAAAAGAGAGCGATGTCAGTTCTCCTACATAAGTTTCGCCAAAGCGCGAGCCGCCGCCCTCGGAAAGTTGAAGAATTTTCCCTTCATGCAAGGTGCTATCACGATCAGCATGAAAAAAACGATGTTCGACGCCACACATACTTCCCCGCTTTTATTTTTGACCGATTATTGTAGCGGATCTGTCCTATCACTTTAGTAGCGACGCCTTAGGGCAGAAGCGCTATACCCTTCTGATGTTCGTACCAATGTAAAATGAATGACACCGTCCCCACTCGACTGTCAGTTCATGGGGTCTGTTTCAGCAAATTCACGAATCTGACGCGCCGCGATATCTTTAACTACATTGAGATGCTCTACAATCCGAAGCGCCGGCACAGCTTGTGCAGTCCAGCCCCCAGAACAGGCACGCCTTTTTCAGACACTCCTACAGCGACAGCTTGATTCCATTGCGGAAAATCTGGCCCCGTCGGCCGATGCACGCGAATTTATGGAGCGGACTATCGCCGTGATTCAAGAAGTGCTTCGGCGTGAAGTAGAAATCGGAGTCGGAGTTGTGCGCTTTGCGGAGGCGGCGGAAATTGCTTCCTTAGACTTCTTTCCGGTATGTTCTTTTGAGTCGCTATTTAGCGAATCGGCTTTTCTCTTATCCCTGATAACAGAAGCTGTCGAGGAAGACGTTGCTGCCACCGCCGGAGAGGCGCTTGCTGCTGCGCCTGCCTGAGATTCCGCGAGAGCCTTGGCTCTGGCAAATACGCTCACCTTAGATTTGGGGCTTTTTTTCTTGGCAGCTAATCCGGAGGTGCCATACCGATTGCTGAAGATATTCGTTGAGGAGGAGGATGTTTGATTGTCTTTTGAATCATCGCCGCTCGCTTCCGCTTTAGCTCTTGCCACCCTTTCGGCGCGCAACTGGTTCATTTGCTCAATAAGGCGTTTTGCGATTTTGTCCGGCTTTCGCACGGAACTGGGAGCTTTGTTAGCTGCCCCACTAGATGAGGAGGACGCCGCTGTCGAGCTAGAGGATGCAAGAGCTTTCTTGGACTCTTCGTGATCCTGTGCCTGCGTTGATTGCCCATTCCAATACGGAGATACATCAACAGAGTAGAGAATAACTGGCCCCGAGGAAATCCAAGTTAGCTGAACGTTTCGAACAGTTGTCGCTTCCGGTCCCTCGATCTCTGGGTGGAACATCGCAATCTGAAAAGATCCCAGCATTTTCGAGCCCCTGGGTAGGTCATTGCCGGCTCTAAATACATATTCAGGAGGCGTCCCTAGGGGTGGACGAACGAGTCGTTCCCTGTTTGCCGTAGCGACGTAGTGAGTAACATCCGATTGACCGTTTGACATACCTGAACTATTTCGAGGCTTGATTTCCCAAATCATGCCTTCTTTTTCTAGATCAGCGTACCCGGCATGGCTAGTGCCGTTCTTTGAGGCACGCGGAATGCAGTATTCGGCGTTGGCGTTTGCGGGCTTGGCATTCTCAATAATTACCTCTTCAAATGTTTCGCCCTGTTTTTTGTCAGAACTATATGATGCGTCAGGCCTCTGCTGAAGCCTCCGCATTAGGGTTTCAGAAGGAATAGTTGCAATCGGATCACCAAGGAACTTTCTCTCGTATTGGCTCTGCCAATAGCGCGGATCAGAATCGATTCTTGCCATCTGAGCTACGCTATGTATTCCTGTCCTACCATGAAAACCGCTGTTTTGAAAGCTACTGACATATCTGGAATTATTTCTCCGAAGGTCCGCTCGCATCGCCACAGCAGAGTTTTGCTGAATTGCCTCCATCGCCTGACGCTGAACTATCTGCCATGGAGAATTCGATATTTGCTCCGCCATCAATCTATGAGATTTAGCTGACGGTCGGTTGTCAGCAATTGATAAGCCCATTGATGGATGAAGACGAGAATCGCGCCTATCAGCAGTTGAAAGAGCTTCTCTGGTCAAATTCTGCACGTCGTTTCTCCTGTTCGTGATCAGCATCGCGGACAATTTAGTCTAAAAATCATTATACGGAAGCGTCCCAAAGATGCGTCAAAATGCGTCAGATTTGCTTGCCTTCGGCTGCGTAGAACGCGCCTAGTCGTCATATTCAACCACCTCGAAACCGTCAATGGTGTTCGCGTCTGGGACGTCTTTCTCCAGTTCTTTCCTGCCCAGCGCCAGATTCAGTCGAGCCAGTTCAAGCCTTCGAATCACATCGATGGCCTGGATGATCAGATCGCCGTAGCGTGCCGCCTTGGCTTTCAGCTCCAGTTTGTCGTGGTCCACGACTGCCTTGACCTCGAGGTCAAACTCAGCACCCTGCTTGCGCACAATCTCAATGGCAGAATCAACCAGCCCGGCGACATCCGCGTTTCCGGACAACTTCACAAGGCGATAAAGCTTGATTTCATCAGCTTGATTTCGTCATCGACACTGCCGATCTCGACGCGGTCCCACAGCTTCCGTTCATCGGGCTGCAGCGCGTCGGAGTAAAAGCCATGCTTGATCGCATTGGCGCTACCCTTCGGTGCTCCGGTGCTTAATCCGCCGTGCAACCTACAGCGCGTTTTCCCAGTCAAAGGGGCTTTTTGACATGCCCCGCCGGTGTGAGTCTTTCATAGGATTATTTCGGAATCTGCCGATGCGGATTCATTTCGCGCTGCTCAGCGGCCAGGGAATTGATGAACTCACTATCCAGGACATGGCGCCGCTCGATCTCAAGCCACTGCTCTGGCGTGAGCGCTGATTTGCGGCCCATACGCCAGCGAGCGTAATGCTTACCGAAAAATTGGTGCTCGCTATTTTTCCAACATCGGAGTCGACTGATAGAGCCCAGCATTTCCGCCCTGATCTCATCCAAATGAATGAGTCACTTTCGACTTCATTCGGGTACTCTGCAGGAGACACCAAAACTCAATCGCGGTGTTGGACTTCCTTTCAAAAATTCATGACTGTGAGGCTTCAAAATGAAAGCAACATATTTCCTGCCAGCCATATTCACGCTGGCGGCTTTGGCAAACAACGCTTCCGCGGAAAGCACCACGAAGTCGAGCACTTATGGTCCCGCAACCAGCACCACAACCACCACTACAGCCGGGAAATCTGCGACTTCCACAACAACGGTTACCGTGCCAGTCAGCCCAACCGTCGGCGTCGGCGGCTTTACCAGTAAGACGGTCTCCGGCGGCTACTCTTCGAGTGACGGAGAAATTCACAAAAGCAACAACCCTGGAAGCAAGGAAAGTAGTGGCGCCGGAGTCGCCGTCACCAAGTCGTTTTGACCGGTGCGAGAGCATGCACGGGTGAAAAAAGCCCGCGACCTTGTGGCCGCGGGCAAGTCCATGGGGAGGATGGAGGAGACGTTCAGCAAACCACGCTGCCTATCAAAGATGACAGCGCCACAGATTGGGTATTGAAGCGGGCGACCGGGATCGAACCGGCAACAGAAAACTTGGAAGGCTCGCCCTCTACAAACTGCACCACATTGCTAGTCGTTTGGCGATGGGTTTGCTGCGCAAACAAAATGGAAATACAAATAAAAACGCCCGCAAAAGGCGGCTTTCAAACATCTGCGACCGATCAGTATTTGATAAGTGCAAGCAGAGCGACATTGCGAGGACGAGTCACCCCGGTGTAGCCTTGGTTTCCCCCGATGTTCGGCAATGGCTGTGACGTACTTGGAGCAACACCTCCTACATTCACATTTGAATAGTCGGCTGTCACATATGCATCCACACCCATGGCAACTTGCGACGCCGGTCCCGTAGATTGAGTTGTGGACAGATTCCACATGCCGTCGGGGATGCCGGACAAGTTGGTGTCGTACGCCAAAAGCGCCCCCTTCTGCGACGAACCCAGGACACGTCCATTGTCAACGCCACGTCCGTCGTCGAATCCACGCAAGAACTCGCCTCGTAAGTCAGGGAGACCAAACGTGGTCGAGCCGTCACCCGCCCCATAGGTTGTACCAATTGCCGCAAAAAGTGCAGCGTAAGTTGCCCGCGAGACTGCCGCACCGTTGGCTTTAAGCCATCCAGTTGGCGCTACACTCGCAGCTGTATATTTGATATCTCCAGGGGATCCGACGCTTGCAAGCAATGTCTCGACCTGGCCCTTCGTAATTGCGTGCTGACTTTGTGTAGCATTTGCGACCTGTTGCGCACCGCCTTCACATTCCAGCAGTACCCAGCAAAGAGCGCCAGAATTAAGGAGCGGGCCGATGTACGAAACCACCGTCGCAATGCCACCGGCGACAATCTCGTTACCTTGCAACTGTAGCCCTCCCAACCCGAACACGGGGGCCGCGGCTAAGCCATCTGGCGCGAACGTCGCGTCCGCTGGATTGGTCGTTGACGCTGAAAATTTTTGAACCACGCCATTGATATTCGGCAGCGCGGAAAACGGTACGTTATTTGAAGCAGTGTATGCGGTTGTCATATTCTTATTAATTTCTCACAAAAGTCTAAGTTTCAGAGGCCGCGATCAGAATTGATCGGGCCATCAACTGTAGTCTCAAACGATGACAATTTTGTTACCCGAAAGACATAATTCTGCGTATGCCGTCCCTACCTATTTCCAATTGGACGGTACGTCATTGCCGGAATAAAAAACCCGCGACCTTGTGGGCGGCGGGCAAGTCCATCGGGAGGATGGAAGAAGAGAGTCGGAACGCAAAAAAGCCCCGGACCGATAAGGTGCGAGGCTTTACGTTGTTGAAACTGAGGTGACTAAAAAACCGCTCGATAAATTGCTGTCAGACCAATAGCAGCCAGAGCTGCGCCAATTCCTAGTGCCCAGCAACCTAAAATTCTTAACGGCCAAAAAGGATCGCGCTGTTCCTCAATAAAATAAACCTTTGCAGCCCAAAGGGCGGGTGCCGCAACCATGCCCGCCGCGACGCTCCATCTTAGCGACCACACTTTATTTATCCACAATTCATTCGCTGAGAAGGCGGTACAAATAACCAGCAATATACCGATGAAAGAAAATGCCAACCAACTCATCAAATACTGTTTTCTTCCTTCAAATTCTCCTTCGCGCATATCGCCCCCTTGAAAAGAAAGGTTAATGGTGCACGAAGGCAATGAATTCTGCAACACGAAAGCAAAACCGGTTCCACGAACTCGTGATGTGCCTATATCAAGACGGTGGATGTTATATTTCTTGAGCTAACGGAGCCTTTTATGAGACCCCCCTTTCGTCGGATGATAGCAATCTCAACGATCAGAAATCTAATAAGGAGATTTAATGAAAAACATCTTTTCCGCAATTATCTTCGCAATCGTATTTCAATCAAATGCGTTTGCAGATCCCCCTCCAGCGGTAAATGGTCTTCCTGCTGTTCAAGTCACGTATATTGGCATTAATGGCAATACAACAAACAATCTGAGCATCTTTCCGCCAATCATTTGCAATGTACAGAACTTAGATACCCTGGAAATTACAAATCACACTTTTTCCTCGTTACCAAGTTGCATCAGCGCTCTCGGTAGAACGTTAAATATCCTGAAGCTGACCACGAATAAACTCGTGTTTCTGCCTGACGAAATTGGAGATCTTCTGTTCTTGTCGAATTTGGACGTAAGAAATAACGCCCTGACCAGTATTCCCAACAGAATCGGCGACTTAAAGAAATTATCTAATTTAAATTTAAGCGGTAATAAACTAACGTCACTTCCGTCAGCAATAGGTGATGCGGGTGCATTGGAGACTCTTGATCTAAGTAACAATCAGATTACTGATCTCCCAAACTCGCTGGCCAAATTGACGAGACTTCGCAATCTTTTTCTTTCGAAGAATCAGTTGAAAGCAGCACCAGCTATTTTGCCGTTCTTGATAAACTTGGAAAAACTTGACCTTTCTGGGAATCAAATTCCGCAGGCTGAGCAAGATGTCATTACTGCCATCTTCAAAGGCCGGTCGGTCACTATTACATTCTAATAATAAAAAAGCCCCGACCTGTGAAGGTACGGGGCTTTCGACAACTACCGATACTTGAGGAGATTCGCAGTCTCCAAACCTATCTGGAGAGTGAAACCGCCGCGAAATGAATCTACTCATGTATCGGAAATTTGAGGGCGAGCTTTTCCATCAACTTCTCGTCTTTCCGTAAGACGCTGCCGTGCTTTCGCCCAAGTTATGCATGCTGGGTGCTTCGTAAAGCATGCAGTGAATTAAATATACGCTGTGTTTACAGACAGTGCAAGTTTATGTCATCGAAATTAATGCAATTAATTACCTCAATAACTCAGCCTACAAAATGACCTACCCGGAAGACAGCTATTCATCAGGTTTATCGTCATCAGTATAGTGAGACATATCATTATCTTCATACGGCCCATAGTCGACATCATCATCACTTTTATCATTATCGAATATCGACGCATCAAAGGTAGAAGACGACGACGATGCTGCTGCATCTGATTTATTATCGACGCTCCCTCCGCCACGAAGCCAACTTCCTAACAAGCCTGTTTTAGGGAGCACGCTCTTAACTCCCGATCTTTTTATAAAAATCTTCTTATTTAAAAAGCTGTCAAAACTTAATTCTTTCGAACCTTCTCCAGATCGGCCACCATGCTCCCACTCAGCCGGTGTAATTTTATTATTATATTTTCCCGAATACCATTCAGAGTCGGCACTCGGAATACCATCTGGCCTTGATTTATTTTTAGTCGGATCGAATGGACTAGATGAAATTGATACCCGGAGAAACGGATCACCAATTAAAGCATTGGTGCCTTTATCAAAATATTGTGCGGAGCAATTAAATTTCGTTTCGGCTGACCAAAGCGATTCTACGTCTCTTTTTCCGTCAACATCTACTTTATAAAATACCCCATTGGGTCCGTCTTTCTTTAAACCAACAAACATTTGCTGTAACACTTCAGATTCCACGTCACGCCTCATATTGCTATTGGCTAGTTTGGTCATCGGATACAAATTTTTTACTACTCCAAATCCGCCTAAATCATAATGAAGTAGATGAGTTCTATCTAATGCTTCAGCGTCACCCTTGTGGCAAACTTCGGCACCTAGTGCCAACTCATCTGCACCTCCTCCTGTCGCACTCCCTTTTACCGGGTCATTCGGATCGAGATAGGCCTCCATTGATTTAGCAATTTCTAATAATTTTCCTCCTTTTAACTCAAATGGCTCAGTTTCATGAGTAATTTTTGTCGCAAGTTGAGCCACACCAGCATTTGATAATTGATTTTTTGGCACTTTCGGAATGAAGTGCTTGGCATTCGCCATTGCTTGAAACTGTGCCGCCACTTTCGTGAATGGACTCTGTGTGATTTGATCTCGAAGGCTTTTGTGCGCTACCGCTTGCGGTCGGTTGTCTTTGACCTGAAATGCCCCGAGTCGCGCGGCCGATTCCACTTCGCCCACTCCCAATCTTTGGAGACTTTCATTATCGAACTTCTTTTCGGCGTAATCGCCCATTTTCGACTTCCTTTTTTATTTTCTGGAGTCTAGCGAGAATTAATCGCTTGAATCTACCACGCGCTTTTTATGCCTCTATACATTTCCCATCACATTTTCAGATCAGAAGATATTTTTCTGACTCACCATTCCGCTGCACGGGCCAACTTCCGAATTACCTCGCCACCAGCCTGAATAGTCATTACCTCTAGCGATTCAATCATGTCGCCAACGTATTCCATTAGATTGCACTTGTGCATTTCGGCAATGTCGTCGATGGTCATTAATTCGTCGGTTACGTGCTGAGTGCCAGTTGCCATTATCAGACATGATAAGCGTAAAAAAAACCGCCCGGAGGCGGTTTGGCGATAAATAAAATATCTACTACATTCTTTGACTTCCTGTTTGATTCAAAGTTTTTTTTGCCATTACCCTGAATAGTTCATCTAAAGCATCCAATGCTTGTTTGGCTCCAAAAAGCGAAAAACGGGTAACGTTAAATTGCCCTGATTCCAGTGGCACGGCTATGCCCAGAATACCAGATGTGCTTTTTACGAGAGAGTCAATGGCGTCAGGGTCACCTATCCCATAACGGTAATAGGTTCTAGATTCGTTTTGAAAAGATCCCATGCAATAAAGTTTATGCATATCAGCCCCAGACGGAGAGTTAAATAGCGCGGGTGCTGAATCATTTCCTGTGCAAGGAATTACTACCCCTTTAATCCAAGTACATGTCATATCTTTCAAGTCACATTTTTTCATGAGCATGTCGCCAGTTCGGTTGATTGTACTAGCGTAAGGAATACCTTCATCAGTAACGCCAATCTGCCAATCGTTAAATCTCTTGTACTGGGCATGTGACTGTTGAGATACCAATATAAACAACGCAAAAATTAGTGTTTTCATATTCCCTCCCTCCCCAAACTCTACCGCAAGCCGGTTGCTTTGTGTGGGCGTAAAAAAGCCCGCATAGCGGGCTCGTTGGAGGGGGCGCTACTTAGTGTGTTTGAAGGCTTATCAGTTGCTCAAGATCGTGAGGGTTAAAGCTAACCGTTTTCCCTGTGTAGTAATTCGCTCGTTCAAATTGTCGCTTGCCAACTGCGGCCTGACTCTCGGCCACAGCGAGCACAAATCCAGGCTTCTTACTCATTTGGTACTGCATATGAATAACCTCGGCCTCAAGGAGTCGAGTAGCACTGGTCGCCGTCACAACGATTAGGGGGACTTTGCTATCAATGTAGTGATCCGCAGTGAGGCCTCCAGCAATCGGTAAGTCATAGTCTTTTTCGTATGGGACATTGAGCTTTAAAGCGGTATCGCGGATGACTTGAGAAACGCGATCCTTGAAATCGCTCGAATGTCGTTCAGCGCGGGCTGTTCCTACTGAATACAGCTGCTGGGCAGCTTCTGCAACGCGAAAGATATACGGTGCAATTAATCGCGCATCTTTGGAATAAACGCTAATTGCCTCGGTCGCGAAATCGTAGCGCGCTGGTGAGAATGTCGCCAATTCGTCAGCCCAACGGGAGATTGCATCGCTCTCTAAATCACAGCCTGCCATACTTGCGTAGAGGGCCGCTTCGCCATTTTCATCAATGGAAAACCCATCGCTCGTGGGGCGAACTTGACCTGCTCCCCAATTTAGTCCGAGATCAACATAGAGTTTGCGGTTAAAAAACTATCTGCAAATCTGTTTGGTGTCAGGTAGCCAAGTGAGCTGTGCGGACGCTCCTCGTTGTATTCCTGACGCCATGCTGCGATGACTTCTCTTGCATGACGCATTGATAAGAACCAATGCTCATTCAAACATTCATCCCGAAACTTACCGTTGAAGCTCTCAATGTAGGCATTCTGCTGCGGCTTACCCGGTTCGATGAATCGTAACTGGAGCTGTTTCCGATAAGCCCATTCGTCGAGTACCTTGCTAATGAATTAGGGTCCGTTATCCACAGTCACCGATCTTGGCAATCCTCGGCTTTCTGCCAAACGTTCTAGAACGACCACGATTCGGCGTCCAGGCAGCGATGTGTCGACTTCTATTGCTAAACATTCCTTTGTGAAGTCATCAACGATATTCAAGCAGCGTAGCCGACGCCCGTCAACAAATCCGTCCGACACAAAATCCATCGACCAACTTTGATTTGGCGCCAGGGCCATCACCTTCGGCTGCCGTTCAATGCCAGCGATCCGCTTACGCTTGCGCCGACGCACCATCAAGCCGGCAGCATGATAGACCCGATACGTGCGCTTGTGATTAATCAACCAGCCTTCGCGACACAACAACACATGCAGGCGTCGATATCCATAGCGGCGCTTCTGACCGGCAAGCTCAGTCAATCGTCCGGCCAACTGTTCGTCGCTCGGACGAGTCGATTTATATCGATACAACGACCTGGAAATACTGATCAGCCCACAAGCACGCGTGACACCTAATCCATGGGTTGCCATTACATAGGAAACTGCGTCACGCCTGGCTTGTGGGCTTACCACTTTCGGCCAACAACATCCTTGAGTGCAGCGTTATCGAGCATCGACTCTGCAAGTAACCGCTTCAGCTTCGCATTCTCTGCTTCTAGCGCTTTGAGCCGCTGCGCTTCTGATACGGCCATCCCGCCGAATTTCGCTTTCCAGTTGTAATAAGTGGCGTCGCTGATACCGTACTTCCGGCAAATCTCCGCCACTTTCATACCGGTTTCTGCTTCTTTTAATGCGCCAATGATCTGTTCTTCAGTGAATCGATTCTTCATGCTTGCCTCCCTTGACCTGCCCCCGGAATATCCGTACAGGTCAAAACTAGAGGTAAGGTTGCTTCTCAGCGCCCCGAAACGGGCAAGGAGTAGCCATGAAACGTTCGAGATTTACCGAAGAGCAAATCACCTATGCATTGCGATTGGCTGAGGGTGGCACGCCGGTGGTCGACGTCTGTCGGCAGCTTGGGGTGTCGGAAGCAACCTTCTACACATGGAAGAAGAAGTACGCTGATTTTGGCGTAAGCGAGCTGCGCAAGCTCAAGCAACTCGAAGACGAGAATGCGCGCCTGCGACGTATCGTTGCCGACCTGACGCTGGACAAGCAGATCCTGCAAGAGGTGGTGCGAAAAAAAGTCTGAAGGCTGCCAAACGGCGCGAGCTGGCGGCCTGGATGCAAGAGCGTTTCCAGATAAGTGTACGGCGTTCCTGCGCGCTGGCGTTGCTGCAGCGTTCAACATGGTACGAGAAGAGCCACGCACGAGATCAAAGCGCGCTACGCCAGCGCATCCGAGATATTGCCATGAGCCGTCCGCGATTTGGCTACCGACGGGTGCTGGTAATGCTGCGTCGCGAAGGCTGGGAAGTGGGTAAGAAACGCGTCTATCGACTCTATAGCCTGGAGGGACTGCAGCTGCGGATGAAGGTTAAACGCCGCAAGCGCATCGCCTTGCTGCGCGGAAAGCCACCGGTACCCACCGGACCGAATCAGCACTGGAGCATGGATTTCGTTCATGATCAAATGCTTGACGGCCGCCGCTTTCGAATCCTGACCGTCATCGATCAATGGAGTCGCGAGAGTGTATGCCTAGAGGCCAACTTCCAGCAGACCGGCCGTGCAGTTGGCCAGGCGTTGGATCGGTCTGCGGCCCTTCGCGGATGGCCCAAATCCATCACCGTGGATAATGGGACCGAGTTCACCTCCCGCGCCTTGGACGACTGGGCGTATCGGCACGGCGTGAAACTCGACTACACGCGACCTGGTAAGCCGACCGATAATGGCCTCATCGAATCATTCAACGGCCGGCTGCGTGATGAATTCCTTAACGTGCACGAATTCATCACACTCTATGACCTTCGAGAAAAGATGCAGGCTTGGCAGTACGACTACAACTATCATCGTCCCCACGGCTCGCTTGGCCATCTGACCCCAAGTGAGTTCGTCCAAAAGTGGTCAGTGAAACCCAAAGAAGCGGCTCCTCTCTAGTTCTAAACTGTCCAACTTCCGAGGGCAGGTCACCCTAAGGGCAAACTCTACATTATTGCCGTACTAATCTCGGGGAGCAGGTCATATATGGAGTGGGCGAAAAGGCTTGAGTCGAATACTGACGTCCGGACGATTGCCGACCTGCTACAGCGATATTCGATAGAAGTCGTGCCCGGCAAGAAGGCTAGTACGCGCGCGCACAATGCCGTTGCAATTAAGCGCCTGGTTGCGATCTGCGGCCATAACCCGATATCCGGTCTGACGCCTCAGCAGGTCTACAAGTACATCGATGCCCGCGAATCAAAAATTGCCGCGCGGCGCGAGGTTGAGGTTTTGTCGCACGCCTATACCAAGGCGGTCGAATGGGGGTATCTTGACCGGCCCCCATTCAAAGGTGAGGTTCGGCTGAAAGGTGAGAAGTCACGCGATCGGTATATTGAGGATTGGGAAGTCGTTGAATTTCTGTCGCTGGATTCCAAACGCAAGGCTGGCAGCATATTGGCCGTGCAAGCCTATATCCGTCTCAAGCTGCTAACCAGCATGCGCCGCGGAGATATGCTGCGCCTCCAGATGACGCAATTGAAAGAGGACGGAATACATATCACGCCCGGCAAAACCGCCGACTCTACCGGAAAATCGCTGATCTACGAATGGACAGATGAGCTGCGCGCCGCGGTAGACATGGCAAAGGCGAGCCGCCCTGTTGACCTATCGCACTATCTGTTCTGCAATCGCAAGGGCGAATGCTATTTCAATGAAGAAACAAGGCCGGGCCGGTGGATGGGATTCGATGTGGCGTGGATTCGTCGCCCGCGTTTTGTCAGAAACCGACGTCAAGGAACGCTTCACAGAGCATGACTTGCGCGCCAAATGCGCAAGCGATGCAGTAACCTTGGAGCATGCCCAGCAACTCTTGGCGCATGCTGACAAAAAGACAACCGAGCGGATTTATCGACGGAAAGCTGAGCGCGTGAAACCGCTGAGATAGCGATTTGAATAGCGCAACTCTGTTTGAATAGCACAAATGAAAAAGCCTCCATGTCTGGAGGCCTTGTCTGTATTCTGGCGGAGAGAGGGGGATTCGAACCCCCGATAGGCTATTAACCTATACACGCTTTCCAGGCGTGCGACTTCAACCACTCATCCATCTCTCCGGAATTTGGCTTCGTTTTTAGCGAAGCCGCTGATTA
>Ga0209026_1001043_pt1 | contig 13523 bp, 9 predicted proteins | sample AraplaCL_Col_mCL_FD_184262 | JGI IMG/M metagenome (GOLD analysis project Ga0209026, IMG submission 184262) | Arabidopsis root microbial communities from the University of North Carolina, USA - plate scrape CL_Col_mCL (SPAdes) (version 2) | ecosystem: Host-associated > Plants > Roots >... | reverse complement strand
ACCGAAGGGCGCGCATCCTCTATTTAGATTTTGACGGCGTCCTACATCATTACGACGTCTATCTTGACGAACGAAACCGCGCAATCCTGCGTGGCATGGGGTCCTTGTTCGAATATGCGGGGCGCCTTGAAGCAGTGCTCGCCCCATATCCCGATGTGCAGGTCGTACTTTCGACCAGTTGGGTGCGCATCAAGGGCTTTAATCGGTCTTGTCGACGACTACCTTCGGCGTTGAGAGAGCGCGTAGTTGGCCATTGCGAGGAGTGGCGATAGCGCTCGGGTCGTTTTGGACTCTGAGTTCGACAGTGCCAGCCGACCCTGCCCGCTTTCTCATGGTGAGAGAGGTGTGTTCGGTCAGGAGATCAATTTCGCAGAAGTCTTAATCGAGGAATCCGCAAGCTGACCACGGTGCCCGCGTGAGGGCCGCGAACAATTGTCAATTCCGCGCCCAGACGCTCCGCACGCTCACGCATGCCCACCACACCCCAGTGCCCGTCCTTCCCGCCACGCTTTAGAATATCCGCGCCGATGCCAATGCCGTCGTCTGCAATTTCTATCGTGACGCTCTTTCGCGAATAAATCGTTCGGACATCCACGCGACGGGGCGAGGCATGGCGGATAGCGTTGCGCAGCGCTTCTGCGACGATGGATGCGATTTCTTGTACGCCCATCTCGGTAACTTCGAGGGTCTTGCCGCTCGCCATCGACGAAACCACGACGTCGGCCGGCACGTCCGCCTGCTCACACACATTTCGGATGGTGGAGTGTAGATCCGTCGGCGCCGGGCATGGCCCCCTAAGGGCCACGATGCGGTCACGGCCCTCCACAAGTAGCGCTCGCCCCAGATCGACTGCCTCTTTGATCTCGACCTAGCTCCGGCCGATGCTGATCTACGCGAGAGGGTGATCTGGGTCGTCAACGAATTCGTTGGTGCCTGGAGGAAGTACCAATACCTCGAAAAGCGCACCGGGATTTCGGCTCGCAAGTGGCAAAACGTCTGCAATCGCGTGCAGCAGCCAAGTATCGAGATGATTGCGGCACTGGCGAAAGAACGCCCTTACTTTCTAGCTTGGATGATCACAGGTCGGAGCATCACGACGGTGCAAGTGAATCCATCTATGGAAGGCTGGGTAGATAAGGTGGTACAGCAACGCATAGTGAAATCTTCTCCTCCCGCAGGAAATTCTTGAGCCGAGGAATATTGAATTTGACCTGGTCCAGCGGAAACGTACTCGCTGACATCGACTTTGTTGAGCCCGACACCGGCCTCTACAAGACGAGCCAGGAACTCATGTTCGCGATCAAAAGATGGAAGCAGAGGCGGTTACCATGACCACAAAGCGCAAGGCCATCACCGCCGAGGAACGTACTCGCAGGCTAGCAGCGGTCGACGGTGCCCGTGCGAATGTTGGCCTTGAGGGCTTCAAGCCAGATGCTTCGACAGAGGAACTCGCTCGACGGTACGTCAATGGCGAGATCAGCATGGCTGAACTTCTCTCGTTGTCGGAACGTACCGCCAAGCACTGACCACGGTTGCCAAATCCGGCCTTTTTTTTGCGGACTCCGCAAAAAACTTGCTTGATTCGAGGTCCACTGGACCGCGCTCAGTACGACCTTGACAACATGGTGGTGCCCATCAGCATGTCGGCGTTGCCCAGCTCGACCATTCCTCAACGTCCGTCGAACTTGCTCCGACGGATGATGGCCGCCGGGGCGTCATCCACTCTCTCTGGCAGCTCGTGCTGATAGTAAGCGTCGATTGGGTCATCGAGGATGGCGTACATGGCTGACAGACGCCCGGGGTCGGGCTCCAGCCATACATCGATGTTTTCGGGCTTCAGAGCGACTATGCAGCGGTCGTGACCAGCGTCCTGCACTTCAGGTGGCGGGTCGCGCGTAATCGCGGCGAAGGAATAGAACCCCTCCTCCGTGTCCGTTGCGTTGAGGCGAGCGGGAGGGGGAGGCGACGGTTCTCGATATGCTGGCGGCGCCCACCAACTGGATATGAGAGAGCTACATGACCTTTCTGGGTGAGTTGCGTACATGCTCAAAACCTATGACACGGGGATGGTTGGCTCTCTCTTTATGAACCGATCCGCTGAGACTCTAGGCAAGAATGCATTGGTCTGGTTGGCTCGATCAGCCAACTGCGCGGGCCTGACGAAATCGACCACGAAGCCCGAGACACTAACTGCCAGCTTCGCTCAGTGAGCTACGAGGCCCGGCTACCTTGCCCGGGCCTTCTATCATGATCAAAAGCAAGCGGGCTGAGCCGCCTATAGAATCGACTTTGCATATAAACGAGGATGGTCGCGACAGATGAGTATTAAATCGCTCTTGGTCCATGGTCTCCGAGGGTTTGCCTCAGCTCAGACGCTGCCTCTAGCCGTTCCGAATGGTGAGCGCGGGAGTGGATTAACGGTCCTCGTTGGGCCAAACAGCGGAGGCAAGTCGACTGTTATAGAGGCGTTCCGCGCGCTCTCATCGGAAAGTCCGCCTAGCTTCACCGAGGGACGTAGAAATCTTAAGGCGGGCCACCGCATCCAAGTTAAGGCCGAGCATTCGACTTCCCAAAACCTTGAACTAAGTACTGTCAGCGTCGGTGGGAGTGAGACCGGTTTCAAGCCTTCGCCACGCCCTGCCTGGGCCAACAATAGTATTTTTGTCCTGCCCTCTAGGCGTTACTTCGCTCCGTATTTTGGGCGGTCGTCTTCAAATCGCGACGGCTATATAACTGGATATGCCGGTCAATCGCAGCGGGGCTCAGCGCTCAATCACTTTGCAACTCGGTTGTTTCATGTGCAGGAGCATGCGCGCGATGCATTCGACAAAGTTCTAGCAGAGGTCATGGAGCCTGTTCCTGTCTGGTCGATAGAACAGTCTGACTCAGAGCAGTACTACATCAAGTTAGAGGTTGGCGGGTCGCACCACTCTAGTGAGGGAATGGGTGAGGGGCTCGTTAGCCTGCTCTTTATCGTGGACGCACTCTACGATTCAAAAGAGACAGACGTCGTCGTCATCGACGAGCCTGAGCTTTCGTTGCATCCTGCATTGCAGCGAAAAGTCGCTGCACTAATCCACAAGTATGCAGCCACGCGCCAAATTGTTGTTGCCACTCATTCGCCCTATTTCACTGATTTTCAGGTTCTTCTCAACGGTGGAAGCCTAAGTCGCGTTTCGAACGGCGAAAATGGTTCAGTCATCTCGACTGTCTCACGCCAAACGATTGATCGTCTCTCCGGGTTGCTTCGAAATATCAACAACCCGCACGTACTTGGCTTGAATGCTCGAGAGGTGTTCTTTCTCGATGATGGAATCATCCTCACTGAGGGCCAGGACGATGTTGTCCTTTACCACTGCGTCGCTAAGCAGGTTGGAGTAGAGCTGAGCGCTGATTTTTTTGGCTGGGGGGTTGGGGGCGCAGAGAATATGGCGGTCATCGCCAATTTGTTGCGCGACATCGGCTTTAAGCGCGTCGCCGGGATTCTTGACGGGGATCGTGCCGATCGGCTCGACGATTTGAGGAAGGAGTTTGCAGACTACGTGTTTGAGGCGATACCTGCCAAGGACATTAGGACAAAGGATGCTGTGAAGGCGGCGGTCTCTGTGGAGGGCCTGCTCGACAAGAAGCGGGTGGTCAGGCCCGAGTATGCCGAGGGGGCGAAGCGTGTACTCGAGAGCGTCGCCAAGGCTACTTCACGCGCCGTCGCGACCGCGCAGGAAGCCCCGCAGGAGGCTGCGCCGAATGTTGCCCCTATCGAACCAGCGCCCGCCCAGGCCGCAGTGGAGCGAGCGGCACCTGTCCAAGGCGTGGTTGATGGATTAGGGCGACCGGCCCAGGCGTAACGGAGGCGATTAGACGGTATTTTTGTCGGTATCTATCCTGCCCTGCCTCAATGCTCAGAATTGGTCGGAAGCAGACCTTCCCACAATATAGCCGTGAGCGCTCGTCGACACCCCCTTGGTAAGCTCAAAGGGGCGGCGCTTACCGGACTTGATGTTCCGTGGGCCATCATCTGCGGATTTCGGTCAGGTTGAACATCGATTCCGGCGAGCGTTGAGCACCACGCTTGTGCTGACCATGGGGGCAAGAGGCGCTTGCAGCTGAGATTCTGCAAAGGTCCGCGACCCGGGCGGACATAATCGAGGAAACAGGCACTGACGCCGCCGCGGCTGCCGCCCAACCAGATCCACAAATTGGGTGGCTAGTCAGTCAGCGACAAGGTACGGGGGCAAGCGCCTCCGGGTCGGACGAAAAGGTTCGTTCAACGTCAGGGCTTCGTGGTCGACTTCAACGGAGGAGGCTGACGCAACTTGTCCATCACTCTTTTGATAATCAGCCCCGTGGCCAGGGGCGCCGCAGCCGCAGTGACAAATTGGCCCAGCGCGCTTTGGCCGAGAAAGAAATGAATGACGAAAAGCGTGACTAACAACAAGGACCCAATCTGGATGGTCGCCACGGCGGTGATCTTCCAAAGCCTTGCGTCAAATATGGATTTATTTGCAGTCACAAGGATTACTCATTTTCAGGAGGGATTGCTCAGTAGCATAATCAGATATGCCAGCCGCGATGCCAAATACTGGCCCCACGATGTACTTACCGCCGGGGCCAAGGGGACTATTGGCGATGGACCCGACTACAATGTAGGACGAGGTTCGGCCGGCCAATTTAATACCTGGCCCCTTGTAGCCCGCCTTGACACTGATTGCAGTGACAGCAGCCGCTCCAATGGCCGCTGGGAGGTTCCCCCCCGTTTCCACCAATGTATCGAGAGTTTGCGCACCGGCGGAAGCACCTGAGTCGCCGTTTGGGCTGTCACCGAATATTTGTTTTGCCGCCGTTGTTATACCGAACACAGCCGCACCAACGCCCGCACCGACAGCGGCCAGCTGAGGAGTCCTGGTCTCTGCCGCACCAGTTAATCCACCCAGTACCGCGCCGCCTACAGCTGAGCCGCTCAAGGCAGCGAGCCATTCGGGAACGCAGAACAGTCCGCTAGGGTCAACTTTTAAGAGGGGATCGGCATCTGTATAGCTATAGGTATTTGTTCCCCCAGCCATACCTATTGGGTCACTCTCAATATACCGCCCAAGACTAGCGCTGTAATCTCGATATCCGTTGTGCCATAGACCTGATTCTTGGTCGTAATATTGGCCGGGGAAGCCTAAGTTAAGCGGGGCGGTGTTGTTCAATGTCACGATTCGATCGAACGCATAGTTACGCGCTCTCCAGACGACGCCCCCTGATGAGTTCGTTACGACCAATGGGCGACCTGTCTGGTCGGTATTGATCGCCTCTATCTGGCCAGCCACGAGCCGAGCAATGAGACGGCCGTTTAGCCAAACATAGTCGCTCCAGGCCCCGCCGGTGGACTCGGCGATTAGGTTGCCGCTGGAATCCCAGGCGAAATATGTCGATATACCATTCACGGTCTTACGCAACCGCGTGCCTTGCGCGCTCACATAGTAAGTGGCGTTCGTAGTGCTATCGAGGTGGTTGAAGGCGTCAAAGTGGAATGTCGGCGAACCGGACACAACATTGATATTGCCGTTGTCATCGTAAGCGTAGCTAACATTCGTACCGCCAGACAGCCCCAAGAGGCGGTTACTTGAGGGCGCGATCGTCACGGTGGCCGTCAATGCATTGATGGTTTCAGAAGTGCGGTTCCCGTTCGAATCGTACTGAAATGCTTCGTTGTCGGCGGCGGACGTTATAAGCGTCAAACGAGACATATCGTCATAGCCGAAGCTTTGTGTCATCGGGGTATCGATTGCATCAGTTAATGTGCTCAGGCGATCGCCGACGTCATAACTGAACGATGTGTCTTGGACACCAGGCGCGAGCAGTCGCGTCAGACGGCCGTCCCAGTCGTAGCTCGCAGTTGTTGTCAGGCCATTGCCCGCAGTCCATTGGCTCATCTGGCCGTCACCAGCGGCGTACGAGATGCCTGACGCAACGTTGTGACTAACTCCAGCGACGTTCAGTAGTACGGATGTCACTACGCCGTTGGTGTAACCGTAGGTTGCGGTGTTTCCATCTGGATAGGCGATGGATGCTAGTTGGCCGAGATTGTTATATCCGTAGCCAATAGAGTAACTGGTTCCACCCATGGAGAAGCCCCGGCCTACAATCCAGCCTTGCGGGGAGTAGCTGAAGGAAGATGTTCCTGTTGGGTCACTTGCCGAACACAGACGTCCTTCGCCGTTGGGGCAAGTGTCGTAGGCAAATGTATGCGTGACACCTCCTGCGCTAACCGTTATCACGCGATTGAGTGCATCAAATCCAAAGGAGCTGATGACTCCGTCGGCCCTTGTCGAGGAAGCCAGCCGTCCGTAGCCATCAAAGGTGTTTGTCGAAACGCCAGCGTCCGGACTCGTCAATTGCCATAGCTGACCTAGGCCATCGATGGTATAGGTCGTTGCCTGGCCGCGCGCATCGACGACGCTCGTTAAACGGTCGCCCGCATCGTATGTGTACGTTACGACGTTGTCTGCTTCTGCCGCAGATATAAATAGTCCGAAAACTATCGTCACTAACGCTGCGGCTCTGCGGCCGGTGTGGATCCGGCTAGCGATAGTTTGGTTGCCGAAGAACGCGCGATCCTTCACACGAATGTTCATGGTGACCCCGTCGTTTCACCAATCATGGTGGCTGTGGAGGACGAAATATTCACTCCGATGGCGTTGTAAAAGTCGATCCTCAACTGATAGATGCGCCCTCGGTCAGGCGAGGTCTGTGGCCATGTGGCCGTGGTATAGGTCGTCACCGGATTCGTACTAAGGCTGACAGGTGAGGTTGCCGGGCTGTTCCACGTTCCACCAGCATCACCCATGCCGGCGGGATAACCCACAAAAGTCCAGGTTGTCTGGACGGTGATAGCAGAACTAGGCACGGACCCAGAGGCCCTGCCAAACACGTGTCCGCCCGTACCGTTGTTGTAGAACGACGTGTATACCTGCCAGGTATTACCTGTAAGAATTTGAAATCCGACGATCGCCGAACCCGATTTGCCTTGCGGGATAATGTCGGAGCCGGTGTAGGTCTGCCCATTGATCGCGATCGGTTGCGACTCTGCCACACGACCCAAGACGCTCCACTGGCCACAACCTGCTACGTTGCACGCCTGCACTTCGAAGTCATAGCTGCCCGTCGGTGTTCCTGTTCCCGACGTCCAGCTAGTGGCCGCGCCGGACTGAATCGTGGTCCAACCGCCACCATTGATACTTTCGATGACGTTGTAGCTCGTCGCTCCTGCCACTGCCGACCATGAAATGGAGAACTGGCCCGTGCTATTGGTGCCAGGGGATGAGATGGAAGGTGCACTGGAAGGTGGCAGTGTGACTGCAGTGTTGACCGTTCCAGAGAACGCGGCGCAACCACCTGCGTTGCACGCCCGAACGCGGTACCCGTACGTCGCTGCACCTTCTCCTGACGCAGTCCACGACGTTGCTCCGGTGTTTTGAACCGCAGCCCAGCCGCCCCCATTGATCTGCTGATCTAGCTCATAGCTCGTTGCAGACGCCACGCTAGTCCAAGACACAGTGTAGCTTCCGGTATAGCTTGTGCCTGGTGCGCTGAGGCTCGGGACGCCGGTTGGCGGCAGCGTCACCACCGTTTGCACCAGGGTGCTCACAGGGCCGCATCCACTGCCACTGCAAGCCTGCACTTGATATCTATACGTTGCACTACCTCGACCGGATGTCGACCAGCTGGTCGAACCTGTGGCCTGCACGGTGTTCCAGGACGCGCCGTTTACGCTCTCTTGCAGCGTATAACTTGTTGCATTACTTACGGCGTTCCACGACACCGTGTACGAACCCGTGTTGTTTGTTGCGGGGACGGAGAGAGTGGGTGCCGTGGTCGGCGTGAGAAGGACTGCAACGGAACTTGACTGGCCGATTGGGCCATAGCCCGCAGAATTGTGCGCGGTAATCCGGTACGTGTAGGTGCCGTTGGTCTTCCCACTTGCCGACCAACTTCCGGCACCCGAATCTTGGACTGTTGCCCAAGAGCCGCCGTTGATTTGCTCCTCGAGCTTATACGCCGTTGCTGAGGTCACCGCGGACCAGCTGACCGTGTACGTGCCCGTGGTGTTGCTAGTAGGAACAATGGGCGTAGTCGAGCCGGTTGGAGGGAAGATGGTGGCGCCCCCGGACTCGCTGACGGATTTTACTCGGGCGAGGCCATCGTACGCATACGTCTTGACGTGACCGTTGGCGTCGGTGATTGAGTGCACGTTGCCACTAAGATCGTATGTGAATTGGAGGGACTGGCCATTGTTGCCAAGCTTGGAGTAGAGCCGTCCCAGTTCGTCGTATACCGCTGTCCATGACAGTGTCGTCAGTCCGCCTCGGGCCAGGACGAATGATGTGACATCGCCGTTCGCGTCGTATTGGAGGGTGGTGGTCGATTGGCCCTCATTGTCGTTGTGCGTAACGGTTCTTACTAGGCCATAAGCATCGCGATTCCACTGCGTTAGTTGACCATCCGGTGAGGCGACGCTCTTGACCTTCCCGAAATCGTCGTAACCATAGGTGGTAGTCGCGGCGACGTTGTTTGGATAAGTCGTCGCGGTCATAAGGAAGCCGCGGGCATCGAACGTGTTATCCGTAACATCTCCGTTTTGACCAACGACGTGTTGCGCCAAGCCTAGCGCGGTATAGCTGCTGAAATTCGATTTGTGCCCGAGTCCATCAGTGATGGATGTGACGTTACCGTTCGTGTCGAACTCATAGATCGTTGTGTCTGAATCGCCAGGCGACGGCCTGGTCACCGACATAGTTTGTATTAATCCGTTGCCATACAAGCTGTACAGGTATGTGGTCTTCAACGTTTGATTGGGAATGCCATTGGATGACAGGTTGATCGTCGTTACGGATGCGAGGCGATTTTGAGCGCTGTAGGTGTATGTGGTCCGGCTTAGTCCCGCGACTTCCACGGACGACAAGCGGTCCGTCCCTGGGGTGGGATCCCATGTGTAGGTTGTTGTTCGCTGCTCCGGATAACCTTGCGCTTCTATCTTTTGTTGAAGCTGGCCCGACGACGCATAGGTGAAATGCGTCGTGTACCCGTTATTGTCCGTTTGAGATTGGAGGTATCCATTGGCGTCGTATGTTGTTGGGCTCGATGTGCCCGCGCAGCGCGCCGATGGGTCCCCAGTGATGGCGGACAGCAATCCACTGCTATTGAACTGATATTCGGTAACGTGGCCAAGCGGATTTGTGACCTTGGCGAGAGCGCCCGTTGCATTGCTTGAATACACTACAGAACTAGTTTGCGAGCCATCGGCCATGGCAACAACGTGGACTTGGCCGTTGGCGTAGTACGTAGTGGTGTCATGCGGAACACCGTTGTAGTCGACCTGGTTTATTACTTTTGGACCTAGTTGCGTACCGTCGTAAGAAACGTAGTGATATGTGATAGTGACTGGAGTCGATCCCGGGAGAATCACATTCACTAGACGCAGGGGGATGAGGTTCCATGTTGCCGTCGTGTTCGGATCACTTTGATAAAGGTAGTTGTTCCCTGCAGGATCGGTGACTGTCAGCGTACTCTGGTTGCCATTTGGCGTTGACTGCACTGACGTGCTCAACGTCATGCTTTGCCCTGACGTGTGGGTGACGACAGTAACTGTGTTTGACGGATGTGTAATTGACCAGCCTATACCCGACACGTCCTTTATGGAGGCAAGAATTCCGTTCTTGCCGCTGTTAAATTCGCCGTCGCTCTCGATAAAGGAATAGGTTTGTGAGTCCTCGTCTACGACGACATAGGTGCCTGGGATGCCACTGCCGTTGCTTTGAAAAGTCAGCGTTGCAAGGCCACCACCACCTATTTCCGTGAACGGCCCTACCAGGCTTTCATCGGACGCTGCAGTCGTTGATTGCGTGAACTGCAGTTTGGATCCGTCGGGACGCATGAACGTCGCGGTATTGCACGTCGCTGGCTGACCAGACAGACACTGCGCGTACAACTCGAAATCTAGGTTATCGGTCCAGCCACCACGCCCTGCCTGGGTGCCATGAGCGTTGCCACTTACGTAATAGCGACTGAAGCTAAGCCCCATCTCACCAGGCATCGCAAAGTCGGTGGCGGAATCGACCTTGAATCCAGACGACAAATCGATTGGGTCTTGTACGTAAATGCAATCCGGGTTCTTGGTGAAGTGCTTAATAGCGGTAGGAAACATGTTGTTGCGAGTCTGGATGGATCCGCCTCCTATGCCTCCGTAACCGCCACCGCCCAAACCACCAGCTCCTCCCTGACCGCCGCCACTCCCAGGCACGACAGAAAATGAGCATTGAACACCCTGGTTCACCGTGTTCCACGTTCCGGTTTGCGGACCGACTGGCTGGCAGTTTTGGAGTACGACGTCTTCCGCTTTCGATATAGGGGAATAGAAGGTCGATCCTAAAAAAAGCGCGAGCAGGACAAAAATGTACCTGGACATTCGGCTTCCTTAATGGCGAGTTTCTAGGTTTGCACGGCGTTACCGCGCGCCCTGACTGGTGTCTCTACATGAGACCTATGTGACGGCGCGCACGGTGCAAACTGGCGCGATATTTCAGCGCTTGTCGTGGAGTGATCAGCTAAGTTGCATTGAACGAAGCGAGCGGCGTGACTGCCTTGACAAGTGAGGTCGACAGACCACATCTAGGTCTAGGCCGTGATCTGAGCAGATGCCCGAGTCTGCCATCCGTGTGACTAGTACCCTGCCATTGCGGCATACGTTCCCCCAGAAACGCCCAGTCCATACTCCCCTTAGGGGTGCATAGGTAACTCAGCAGCAATAAGCGCGTCAATTAGGCCGAATGGCTAGTCATTACCCGGCTCGGAAGGCCTTCGATGGGCCGTTATCTCGCTAGCACACCATCTCCCTGGCTGGACCAAGGCCGACGAGCTGGAGAAGCCTGACACCTACAACGCCGCAATCAGCAGCGCCCTGCCAATCCATCGTGAGCGATCGCGGTGACACATTTGGGCACGCGTGATCGACAAGTGATGGGTGGCAAAGATGGAGCTCCCATACCTTTAGTAGGAAGTCGACAGCGCGCATAGCGTGCTCCCGGCGGCATCGGGATAACATCCGGAAAAGTAGCGACAAGTTGCTAGGTAAAACTACCTGTGAAATCGCACACCTCCGGTTTTCGCAGACTGTATCGCCAAGGAGGCTGAAGCCGCAGTCGAAAGCGGACCTTTTCAGAATATATAGCCGCAAGCGCCACCTCCGCACCCCTGTTCACCACCAGCGGGTGGTCAGCGTCTACCGGCCTGGACGTTCAACCGCACCGGAATCCGCAATCATCCGCAGCGTTGAAGACATACCCAACGCTGCGACAGAGAATATTGACCACCCGTGTATGGGTGTCGAAATGAGCTCGGCCGAACTGGTTGGCCGAACGCCAAACCCCGAGCGAGAGTGCCAAAAGCTGCCCCGCTTTTTTTTGCGGACTCCGCAAAAAACTCTTCTACCGATCCCCAAGCCGCGAAAGATCACGAGCGCTTCGACCCGTAGCTCAGCGTCTCAGCCATTGAGGCGGCCTTGGCCTGGCACCGATAGCAAGCGACTAAGCGTCCAGCATCGCCGATTACTAGTACGCGCACGTGTTTTTGCGTAGCACAAACCGTGCTACGCGAAACTCACTTTGTGGCACAGCTTAAATGGCTTCATGGTGCCACTTGCTGGTCATATCTCCGGTGCGGCGTAGCACACCCCTTTATGTTCCACTACTCAAGATCACCGGGTACTTCGGCATCGGTCTTATCGCGGTTAAAGAAATTTATCCAGCCATTGGCTGCTGCGGAAACTTTGGCACCACGCTGCGACTCACCGTATGGAACACCTGCCAAATTTGCAGAGTTCGCAAAAAAGTCTGTATCAACACAAGGTGACGGTGCTGGGGCTAGGCCGTCGGTCTTTCTATCGGTTAGGACAAACTGCCGGTGCGCGAATCGGAATTTGCAGAGTCCACAAAAAAGTCGCTATCGCGAAACTGTGCGGCGAGCTCAAGGGTCATCGGATGTCGCATCGCCCATCAATTCAATCATGCCTACTTCGCCATTGACGAAGCGTCGAGTGAGCTCTTGCACGGCGAAGCTAAGGTCGGAACCTTCAAGCCCCAACGTGGCCAACGCATGATCCACTGCCTCCTGCCGACGCTGACGCTCCCCCGCTGAGATACCCGCATTTCCGTGAACGGTCACGAATTGGCCCACCGCTTCGCCGCGTATGGCGGCGATAAAACGAGCTCGACTGTCTTCACGCTCACAAGCTTCGACGATGATGCGCTTTCTGGTCATAGCGTAACCCCAGCAGTAACCGACCAAATGCTTCGCCACCTAGAGCGGTCCATCGAAAAGATCACCAAGCTATCTTTTACGAAGAGCATCTAGTCGGCTCACAAGGTCTTCCGCTCTTAGATGCGTATAGCGCTTGAGCATCTGCATCGACTTGTGACCACTTATCGCAGCCACTTCCTGATCACTAAGTCCGCCTTCTACGAGCCGGCTAACCGCCTCGTGACGTAGGTCATGAAATCTCAAGTCACCGACGCCCAATTCGGCTTTGATGCCCAGCCAAGCCTTGTTGAAATTGTATGGCCTACGTTGACCATCCCTTCCCGGCTCCCCGAAAAAGATGAGGTCACAATCTTTCGGTCGCACCGGATTCGACAACGCCGCAGCGAGCACCTCTTTCGCGTGCTGAGTTAGCGGCACGGTGCGGGCGCTGTCATTCTTCGTCTTACTCAGGCGCACGATTCGACGGCCAATATCAACCTGACCCTTAGTCAGGCCCGTGATCTCCGAGGAGCGCATTCCGGTTTCAAGTGCCAGATCGAATATCCAGCGAAGCATGGGATTTGAATGGACCGCTATGGCTTTGCGCAGCCTTCGCTCTTCGTCCCGAGATAGTCGCCGGTCACGACCCTCGCCCGGGCTGGGCTTCCGAATGTTGGCGACGGGGTTTTGGGCCAACCCTATACGCCACTCCTTTATGGCCACCGAGAACAAGTGACTGGCGAGTGCCAACTCCAGTCGAACTGTGTTGGGTTTCTTGCCTTCTCCCAGCCGCTGATCACGATATCGAGCAACCAAATCCGCATTTACCGCAGCCAGTGAATACTTTCCGAAGAAGAGACGCAGAGAGACTGCCTTTAAGCGTTCCGCCTTCTGGGTTGATTCCTTCTTGGTAGGCGTGACTTCAGCGAGGTAGCGATCCAACGCCAAGCCGAAGGTCATTCGTTCCGATGGCGCTCGTTGAATGAAGACACCACGAACCATCTCGTCTTCTGTACGGCGTGCCCAATCTTCCGCATCGCGTTTTGTGCGGAAAGTCTTTGCCGACGTCGGCCAACCCTGTTTGCGGATGACTGCTTTCCAAGTACCCGAGGGAGTCTTTACGAGGGTCGCCATTGAAGGACCGCGATTCGGTGGTGTACCTAAACTGTACCTCCTACCGAGGGACTTTCAACTGATAGTACGTAAAGGCCTGAAATTTATGGTGGGCCCAGAAGGATTCGAAC
>Ga0209026_1001041_pt1 | contig 13548 bp, 14 predicted proteins | sample AraplaCL_Col_mCL_FD_184262 | JGI IMG/M metagenome (GOLD analysis project Ga0209026, IMG submission 184262) | Arabidopsis root microbial communities from the University of North Carolina, USA - plate scrape CL_Col_mCL (SPAdes) (version 2) | ecosystem: Host-associated > Plants > Roots >... | reverse complement strand
GCGCCCGCAAGGTCAGCTTCGCGCTCTCTGCAAGAGGGCAAGGGGTTGACTTAGCCCGGTCGGACCTCAAAGAACCCGACCACACGAAAATCTGAAGGAGCTCCCATGGCTGTCCGCGTCGCCATCAACGGTTTCGGTCGCATCGGCCGTCTGGTCCTGCGTTCGATCGTCGAACATGGCCGCAAGGACATCGAGGTCGTTGCGATCAATGACCTGGGCCCGGTCGAGACCAACGCCCACCTGCTGCGCTACGACAGCGTGCATGGCCGCTTCCCGGCCGAGGTGAAGGTCGAAGGCGACACGATCGTCATCGCCGGCTACGCGCCGATCAAGGTCACCGCCATCCGTGACCCCAAGGACCTGCCGCACAAGGACCTGGGCGTCGACATCGCCCTGGAGTGCACGGGCATCTTCACCGCCAAGGACAAGGCCGCCGCCCACCTGGAAGCCGGCGCCAAGCGCGTGATCATCTCGGCCCCGGGCGAAGGCGTCGACAAGACCATCGTCTACGGCGTGAACCACCAGACGCTGACCAAGGATGACCTGATCATCTCGAACGCGTCGTGCACCACCAACTGCCTGGCGCCGGTCGCTCACGTGCTGCAGGAGCTGTGCGGGATCGAGCGTGGCTACATGACCACGATCCACTCCTACACCGGCGACCAGCCGACGCTGGACACCATGCACAAGGACCTCTACCGCGCCCGCGCCGCGGCGATGTCGATGATCCCGACCTCGACCGGCGCCGCCAAGGCCCTGGGCCTGGTGATCCCGGCCCTGGCCGGCAAGCTGGACGGCTCCTCGATCCGCGTGCCGACCCCGAACGTCTCGGTGGTCGACCTGAAGTTCGTGCCGTCCAAGGCGGTGACCGTGGCCCAGATCAACGAAGCGCTCGAAGCCGCCGCCAACGGCCCGCTGAAGGGCGTGCTGGCGGTGACCAAGGAGCCGCTGGTCTCCATGGACTTCAACCACAACCCCGCCTCGTCGACCGCGGCCCTGCCGCAGACCCAGGTGATCGACGGCGGCCTCGGCCGCGTCCTGACCTGGTACGACAACGAGTGGGGCTTCTCGACCCGCATGAGCGACACCGCCGTCGCCCTGGGTAAGCTGATCTAGGACACCTCGTGCGCTGGGCCGGCGAAAACCTGCCTTCTCCCCTTGCGGGAGAAGGTGGCCGCCGAAGGCGGTCGGATGAGGGGTCGCATCGAGATCGCCTCCACGACCGCCGCCCGCCACAATCTCTGCCGCGCAACCCCTCATCCGTCAGGCTGCGCCTGACACCTTCTCCCGCAAGGGGAGAAGGCTCAGCCGGGCGCCAGCCATGACCTTCAAGACCCTCGACGACGCCGATCTCTCGGGCAAGCGCGCCCTGGTCCGGGTGGACTTCAACGTCCCGATGGCGGACGGCGCGGTCAGCGACGACACGCGCCTGAAGGCCGCGCTGCCCACCATCGAGAAGCTGCGCAAGGGCGGGGCGAAGACAATCCTCATCGCTCACTTCGACCGTCCGAAGGGCAAGCGCGTCCCCGAGATGAGCCTGCAGCCGGTGGTCGGGCCGCTGAGCCAACTGCTGGGGGCCCCGGTGGCCTTCGCCGACGACTGCATCGGCGACGACGCCGCCAAGGCCGTGGCCGCCATGAAGGACGGCGACGTCCTGCTGCTGGAGAACGTCCGCTATCACGCCGGCGAAGAGGCGAACGACGCCGACTTCGCCAAGGCCCTGGCGGCCAACGGCGACCTCTTCGTCAACGACGCCTTCTCGGCCGCCCACCGCGCCCACGCCTCCACCGAGGGCCTGGCCCGCCTCCTGCCCGCCTACGCCGGCGAGCAGATGCGCCGCGAGCTGGACGCCCTGGAAGCCGCCCTCGGCACGCCCAAGCGTCCGGTGATGGGCATCGTCGGCGGCGCCAAGGTCTCCACCAAGCTGGACCTGCTCAACAACCTGGTCGGCAAGCTGGACTACCTCGCCATCGGCGGCGGCATGGCCAACACCTTCTGCTTCGCGCAGGGCGCCGAGATCGGCGGCTCGCTGTGCGAGAAGGACATGGCCGACACCGCCCGCGAAATCCTCAAGAAGGCCGAGGCCGCCGGCTGCAAGGTCATCCTGCCCGTCGACGTGGTCGTCGCGAAGGACCTCAAGCCCAACGCGCCGCACCGTGTGATCGAACTCAGCGCCGGCGTCGCGGCCGATGAAAAGATCTTCGACATCGGTCCGAAAGCTTTGCAGCAGGTGCTCGCGGCAATGGCGGACGCCAAGACACTTATCTGGAACGGCCCCTTTGGCGTCTTCGAAGTGGAACCCTTCGACAAGGCCACGGTTGAAGCAGCGAAACACGCCGCCGACCTGGCGAAAGCCGGGAAGCTGGTGGCCGTTGCGGGCGGGGGTGATACGGTAGCCGCTCTGAACGCGGCCGGCGTCTCTAAGGACTTCACGTTCGTATCGACTGCGGGCGGCGCGTTTCTTGAATGGATGGAAGGGAAGGAGCTGCCCGGCGTCGCGGCGCTCTCCCAATGAGACAGGTGGGGACCTGAAAGTATGGCCAGGATTACGCTTCGACAGCTTCTCGATCACGCCGCTGAGCACAGCTACGGCGTGCCCGCGTTCAACATCAACAACATGGAACAGGCGCTGGCGATCATGGAGGCCGCGGAGGCCACCGACTCGCCGGTGATCATGCAAGCCTCGCGCGGCGCCCGGTCCTACGCCAACGACGTGGTGCTGAAGTACCTGATCGACGCCATGGTCGAGCTGTACCCCCACATCCCGATCTGCATGCACCAGGATCACGGGAACAACGAGGCGACCTGCGCCACGGCGATCCAGTACGGCTTCACCTCGGTGATGATGGACGGCTCGCTGATGGCCGACGGCAAGTCGCCGGCCGACTACGACTACAACGTCAAGGTCACCCGCAACGTCGTGGACATGGCCCACTGGGTCGGCGCCTCGGTCGAGGGCGAGCTGGGCGTGCTGGGCTCGCTCGAGACCGGCATGGGCGAGAAGGAAGACGGCCACGGCTTCGAGGGCAAGCTGGATCACGACCAGCTGCTGACCGATCCCGACCAGGCGGTCGAGTTCGTGAAGGCCACTGAGGTCGACGCCCTGGCCATCGCCATGGGCACCTCGCACGGCGCCTACAAGTTCACGCGCAAGCCGGACGGCGACGTCCTGGCGATGAACGTGATCGAGGAGATCCACCGCCGCCTGCCCAACACCCACCTGGTGATGCACGGCTCCTCGTCGGTCCCGCAGGACCTGCAGGAGATCATCAACAAGTACGGCGGCGAAATGCCCCAGACCTGGGGCGTTCCGGTCGAAGAAATCCAGCGCGGCATCAAGCACGGCGTGCGCAAGATCAACATCGACACCGACAACCGCATGGCCATCACCGGCGCGATCCGGAAGGTGTTCGCCGAGAAGCCGGGCGAGTTCGACCCGCGCAGCTACCTGAAGCCCGCCAAGGAAGCGATGCGCAAGGTCTGCATCCAGCGCTTCGAGGAGTTCGGCACGGCCGGCCACGCCGCGTCGATCAAGGCGATCCCGCTTTCGGCCATGGCCAAGCGCTACGCCTCGGGCGAACTGGCCCCCAAGGTCGGCATCACCCGCGTCGCCGCGGAGTAGTTCAGTCTTTTCAATTTGATGCGATGCGCCCGGGCCTCACCGCCCGGGCGTTTTCGTCTCAGGCCTTGGCCAGCAGTTCGCCCATCAGCCGGTGGACCAGGTTGATGGCCTTCAGCGGCCGGATCATCACCTTGAAGTGGGTGATCTTGCCGGCCTCGTTCCACGAGATGATGTCGACGCCGTTGACGGTGATCCCTTCGATTTCCGTGGCGAACTCCAGCACTGCCGACCGCTCGGCCCGCCACTCGCCTTCGTAGCGGAACGTGTCGTTGTTCAGCACCTGCAGGGCGCCGGCCAGGTACTTGACCGTGATCGGCCCGCCCACTTGCGGCGTGTGCACCACCGGGCTCTCGAACACCGCGTCTGCGGCGATCAGGTCCTTGAGTGCGGCGAGGTCTCGGCTCTTCACCACCTCGTGCCAGCGGGCGATCGTATCCATGGGCGTCTCCTGAAACGGCGGGCATACTGCCCTCCGCGCCAGACAGGGCGCAATCGGCGTCGGAGCCTCCGATGGACACGCTGGAAGTCATCGCCCGGCCGCACTTCGCGAAGGACGACCTGGCGTGGCTCACCGACATCCGCTCGCGCCGCGCCGACAGTCGCGGCCCGCCCTACTTCACCCTGGTCTTCCACGGCGCCGAGACGGAGCCGACCGCTTTCGTCGAGCAGGTCCGGACGCTGGCCGCCGGTATCCACCACATCCGCTTCCGCCTGCGCGCGGCCCTGGTGGCGCCCGAGCCGCTGGTCGGCCGCTATCACGTCTTCCTGGTGCCGGACGAAGGCTTCGGCGCCATCAGCAAGCTCTACGACGCGCTGCATGTCGGCGACATCGAGGTCGGGCTGCGCTTCGACTCCGCCTATCTGCCGCACATCACGGTGGCCACCACCGACAGCTACGAGGCCGCGCGCAAACTGGCCCAGGCGTTGAACCTGGGCGGCATCGACATCAGCGGCCACATCGACGCCCTGGAGGTCGAGCGACGCGCCGGTCAGGTGATCAAGAAGGTGGCCGAGATCCCGCTGGTGAAGAGCGGTTGGTTCGGCTGAGCGTCAAGCGACGTGGCGCTGCGCCGTCGGTGCGCGCGGCGCCGTCGCCAGCGTCTCCAGCAACGCGGCCGGCGATATGGGCTTGGTGAGATAGCCGTCGAAGCCCAGGCCGATGTAGCGCTCGTGATCGCCGCTCATGGCTTCGGCGGTGAGGGCGACGACCTGGATGGTCGCCTGGCCGCCCTCGCCCGCCCGAATGGCCCGCAGGGTCGTCGGTCCATCCATCCCCGGCATGTTGATGTCCATCAGCACCAGGTCGTAGTCGGCTTGTCGCAGCGCCTCCAACGCGGCCGAGCCGCCGTCGACCGTGACGACCGGGAAGCCGAACGCCTCGACCAGCGCGGTGATGACCGCACGGTTGGTGGGGTTGTCGTCCACAGCCAGAATCTTCAGCGCCTGGGCGTCCGCGTCTACCACCGGCCCAGCGCTTTCCGCCGGCGCCTCGGCCGGCGGCAGGGCGAAGGTGGCGCGGAAGGCCGAACCGACCCCGACCGCGCTGCTCACGGTCAGGTCGCCGCCCATCATCCGGCAGAGGTTGCGCGAAATCGCCAGGCCCAGGCCGGTGCCGCCGAACCGGCCGGCCACCGAGGCGTCGGCCTGCGCGTAGTCGGCGAACAGCTTCTCCTGCACATCGGGCGACATACCCACGCCCGTGTCCGAGACCGTGAGTTCCAGCCCACCGTCGATGGGCGTGGCATTGATGCGGATGTGTCCCTCGCGCGTGAACTTCACGGCGTTGGACAGCAGGTTCGTCAGCACCTGTCGCAGGCGCACCGGGTCGCCCTCCACCCACTGGGGCAGGTCGCGCGAGATGCGGCAGTCCAGCGACAACCCCTTCTCGGTCGTCGTTGGCCGCCACAGCGCCACCGCGCTGTCGATCACGTCCGGCAGGCAGAACGGGTGTGGATCCAGATCAAGCCGCCCGGCCTCGATCTTGGAGAGGTCCAGGATGTCGTTGATCAGCACCACTAGGCTTTCGCCCGACCCCGAGATCACATCCAGGTAATCGCGCTGCTTGGGCGTCAGGGATGTCGTCGCCAGGGCGTGGGTCATGCCGATGACGCCGTTCAGCGGCGTCCGCAGCTCGTGGCTCATCACGGCCAGGAACCGCGACTTGGCGCGGCTCGCCGCCTCGGCCTCGTCGCGGCCGCGCCGCAGTTCCTCGGCTTGGGCCTTGCCTTCACGGTGCGCGGCCAGGGCGAAGCCGGCGGCGACCAGCAGCAGCAGAACGATGCCACTGACCAAGGCCGACAGCACGATCTGCAGCTGCTCAGCCGCCCGCTGCTCGGCCAGGCGCACTTTGGCGAATGCGACGGTCTCCTCATCGTCCCACGATTTCAGCAGGGCGCGCACCTGATCCATCAGGCGTTTGCCGGCGCCCGAGCGGACCAGGGCGACGACCTCGTCATGCCCGCCCGCCTCCTGCAGCCGGATCATCCGATCGGAAATGGCGATCTTCTCGACCACGAGGCGATTCAGCTGACCGAACCCGGCGGGATGGGCCCGCGAGATCGGCAGGGCCTTCAGGTGCCCCATGTGCGCGATCGCCAATTCCGCGCCACGCCGATAGGGCTCCTCGAAGCGCGGGTCGCCCGTCAGCACATAGCCGCGCGCGCCGGTCTCGACATCCTGCACGGCCGACAGCAGTTCCTGAATCTCCTGTCGGGCCTGATAGGTCCGATCCGCCTGGCCGCGCACCTCGGCCGCGCGGTCGAGTTGCCCGAACAGGGTGATCACCAGGGCCGCCAGCAGGATCGGCGTCAACAGCACCGCGCCCAGCGCGATGTTGCGCTGCAGGCGCGCGGCGGCGGCTTTCGACCTGGCGGCGGGAGTCGGCATCCCGACACCGTTATGCGAACGTCTCCTGACGGTGACTTAACGCATGTCGCCTGCGGCCACCGGCCACACGCGGCGCAGCTGTCGCGCCGCTGCGCCGCAACTCACGCGACGCCTAGGCCTCGATCGGCCGGCCATTCATCTCGCGGACGAACAGCAGCCCCACCACCGCGGTGAAGGCCGCCACGGCGATCGGGTACCAGAGGCCGTAGTAGATATCCCCCGTGGCCGCGACCATCGCGAACGCCGTGGTCGGCAGGAACCCGCCCAGCCAGCCGTTCCCCAGGTGATAGGGCAGCGACATGGAGGTGTAGCGGATCCGCGCCGGGAACATCTCCACCAGCGCCGCAGCGATCGGCCCGTAGACCATGGTCACATAGATCACCAGCAGCCAAAGCAGCGCCACGACCATCGGCTTGTTCATCTTCGCCGGGTCGGCCTTGGCGGGATAGCCGGCGGCCTTGAGCTGGGCGCCGAAGTCCTTCGTCCAGGCGGTTTTCGCGGCCTTGAACTGCGCCGGCGTCATGTTTGCGCCGTCCAGGCTGACCACCTTCGTCTGTCCGATCATGACGTACGTCGGCTCGGTCGCGGTCTTGGGCGAGACGTTCGTGTATGCGACGCCGGCGTTGGCGAGAGCGCCCTTGGCGACGTCGCACCCGGTCGTGAAGGCTTGCTTGCCCACCGGGTCGAACTGGAAGTGGCAGGTCGCCGGATCGGCCACCACCATCACTGGCGCCCGCGACGCGGCATGCGCCAGGTCGGGGTTCGCCGCCTCGGTCAGCCCTTTGAAGATCGGGAAGTAGGTGAGGACGGCGAGCGCGCAGCCCGCCAGGATCACCGGCTTGCGGCCGATCTTGTCCGAGAGCCAGCCGAAGATGACGAAGAACGGCGTCGCCAGCGCCAGGGCGATGGCGACCAGGGTGTTGGTCAGCGCCCCGTCCACCTTGAGCATCTTCTCCAGGAAGAACAGGGCGTAGAACTGGCCGGTGTACCAGACCACGGCCTGGCCGGCGGTGAGGCCTAGCAGCGCCAGGATCACCAGCTTCAGGTTGGGCCAGTTGCCGAAGCTCTCGGCCAGCGGCTTCTTCGAGCTCTTCCCCTCGTCGACCATCTTCTGGAACACCGGGCTCTCGTTGAGCCGCAGCCGGATCCACAGCGAGACGCCCAGCAACAGGATCGAGACCAGGAACGGGATCCGCCAGCCCCAGGCCTTGAAGGCGTCCTCGCCGATGTTGGTGCGCACCAGCAGGATGACGATCAGGCTGAGGAACAGGCCGAAGGTCGCCGTCGTCTGGATCCAGCTGGTGTACAGGCCACGCTTGCCGGGCGGCGCGTGCTCGGCGACGTAGGTGGCGGCGCCGCCGTACTCGCCACCCAGCGCCAGACCCTGCACCAGGCGCATGACGATCAGCAGGATCGGGGCGGCGACGCCGATGGTCTCGTAGCTGGGCAACAAGCCGACCACGAAGGTCGACAGGCCCATCAGCAGCATGGTGACCAGGAAGGTGTTCTTGCGGCCCCACAGGTCTCCCAGCCGCCCGAAGACGATGGCGCCGAACGGCCGCACGGCGAACCCGGCGGCAAAGGCCAGCAGGGCGAAGATGTAGCCCGTGGTCTCGTTCACGCCAGAGAAGAAGTGCTGGGTGATGAACCCGGCGAGCGAGCCGTAGAGGTAGAAGTCGTACCACTCGAAGACGGTGCCCACCGAGGCGCCCGCCACGACCGTCACGTTCGACCCGGCCCGCGCCGGCGTCCCCGCGTCCGCCATTCCCATTTCCCCCAGCGACCTTGTTGGGGGACGGTAGGGCGAAGCCGTCGCGACCGACAACCCTCGTTCGTCATTGCCGGGGCGACAGCAGCGCACCCTTCTCGCCTTGCGGAAGAAGATGGCCCGCGCGAGCGGATCGAATGTGGGGTCGCACGGGCCTCGATCCAGACACGAGGAAGGGGTCGCCGGCCACGCCGCGCGACCCCTCATCCGTCAGCCCGCGGCCGACGCCTTCTCCCGCAAGGGGAGAAGGTGCTCTGTCTTAGTGTCCGTCGCCGCCCTGCAGCTCGCCCAGGGCGCTCTGCAGATAGTTCTGCTCGCCCAGGCTCTTCACCAGGCTGAGCTGGGTTTCGAGGAAGTCGATGTGCTCCTCGGTGTCCGACAGGATTTCCCGGAAGATCTGGCGCGAGACATAGTCTGCGGAGTCCTCGCTGACCTTGATCCCCTCGATCAGAGTCTTGCGGCCGCCGACCTCGACGCCGAGATCCGCCGCCAACGCCTCAGGCACCGACTCTCCGATCGACAGCTTGTGCAGGTCCTGCAGGTTGGGCAGGCCGTCCAGGAACAGGATGCGCTTGATGAGCTTGTCGGCGTGCTTCATCTCGCCGATCGACTCTTCATAGGTGATCTTGCCGAGACGGGCGAAGCCCCAGTTCTCGTACATGCGCGCATGCAGGTAATACTGATTGACCGCGGTCAGCTCATTGGTGAGCACCGCGTTCAGCAGCTTGATGATCGCCTTGTCGCCTTGCACCGCAGAGCCTCCGTCCAGTCACTGAACGCGGGAATGCCTCCCGTCCATGCAGGATGTCAAAGACAATGTCTGCGAGTGATTTGCGGTTGCTAAGAAAGTTGCGAAATCGGCTGCGAATGATTTGCGGTTGCCGAAAATGCCGCTGAAATCAGCCTATTCGGCCGCGAACCGCAGCGCCTCGCGCTCTTCGTCCAGCATCTTGCGCATGTCGCAGACGCAGCGCGCGCACTGGGCCGTGGAGTCGCAAGCCTTGAAGATCTGGGCAGGACGGGCGGCGCCTGCGGCGATGGCCGCGCGGACGTCGCGCTCACGGATCCCATTGCAGTTACAGACGTACATGGGGGCGCAAGCGGCTCCTGGCTGACCTCTTCGATTTAGAGGCCTGCGATTAAGTTTGCAAGTCATTCGCAGAATTTGATTAACGCGTTCAAGGCTGCGGCAGCATGTCGCAGCGACCGACGGTGCAGCTTGGACGTTCTAGGCGCCGGGAAATGTCCGTACCGCCGTTAGCCGGCTCGCGGACGCCATGGGGGACGATGATGGACCTCGACGCGCTGATACTGTCGCGGCTGCAGTTCGCGTTCACGATCGCGTTCCACATCATCTTCCCCAGCTTCACCATCGGTCTGGCCAGCTACCTGGCGGTGCTGGAAGGCCTGTGGCTGGTCACCAAGAACGAGGCGTTCAAGACGCTCTATCTATTCTGGGTGAAGATCTTCGCGATCTCGTTCGGCATGGGCGTCGTCTCGGGCGTGGTGCTGAGCTACCAGCTGGGGACCAACTGGAGCGTCTTCTCCACCGTCGCCTCGCCGGTGATCGGGCCGCTTCTGGCGTTCGAGGTGCTGACCGCCTTCTTCCTCGAGGCCTCGTTCCTGGGCGTCATGCTGTTCGGTTGGAAGAAGGTCGGGCCCGGCCTGCACGTCACCGCCACCGCCCTGGTCGCGATCGGCACTCTGATCTCGGCCTTCTGGATCATCTCGGCCAATAGCTGGATGCAGCATCCGACCGGCTTCACCACCCTGCCCGACGGCACGCTGCGGGCGGTCGACTGGTGGAAGGTGATCTTCTCGCCGACCTTCCCCGAGCGTTTCGCCCACATGGCGCTGGCCGCCTATCTCACCACCGCCCTGGTCGTCGGCGCGGCCTCGGCCTGGCGGCTGCTGCGCCGCGGGCCCGACGAGGAGGAGCCGGCGCAGCTGGCCCTGCGCATGGCTATCGGCATGTTCGCCATCGTCGCGCCGCTCCAGCTGCTGGTCGGCGACATGTCCGGCAAGGAGGTCATGCATGTCCAGCCGGCCAAGCTGGCCGCCATCGAGGCCTTCTGGGAGACCCGGACCGAGCAGCCCTTCCACATCGCCGCCTGGCCCGATCGCGCCGCCGAGGGCAACCGCTTCGAAATCTCGATCCCCAAGCTGGGCAGCCTGATCACCGCCGGCAGCACCGACGCCGAGGTGAAGGGCCTCAAGGCCTTCGCGCCGCAGGACCGGCCGCCGGTCTTCATCGTCTTCTGGGCCTTCCGCGTGATGGTCGGCCTGGGCCTGCTGATGATCGGCCTGGGCGCCTGGGGCGTCTGGCTCATGTGGCGAACACGCGGACCGGAATACAGCCGGCCGTTCCTCTGGGCGGCCGTCGCCATGGGGCCAGCGGGCTTCATCGCCGTGATCTCGGGATGGATCGTCGCCGAGGTCGGCCGACAGCCCTATGTCGTCTACGGCGTGCTGCGCACGGCCGACGCGGTCTCGCCGGTGGGCGCGGGTCAGGTCTCGGCCTCGCTGCTGGCCTTCATGGTCATCTACGCCGTCATCTTCAGCGTGGGCGTGCTCTACATCCTGCGCCTGATCGGCGAAGGCCCGGAGGCGGCGCCTGCCGAAGCGGACGAGCCACCCGGCAATGCGCTGGCCGCGGGCGCGAAGGAGGTCGCGCCATGAGCCTGGACCTGCCGCTCATCTGGGCCGGGATCATCGCCACGGCCGTCCTGCTCTATGTGCTGCTGGACGGCTTCGACCTGGGCATCGGCATCCTCTTCCCCTTCGCGGCCTCGCCCGCCGAGCGGGACGTGATGATGGATTCGATCGCCCCGGTCTGGGACGGCAACGAGACCTGGCTGGTCCTGGGCGGCGGCGGCCTGCTCGCGGCCTTCCCGTTCGCCTACGGCGCCCTGATGCCGGCGCTGTACCTGCCGATCATCCTGATGCTGCTGGCGCTGATCCTGCGGGGCGTGGCGTTCGAGTTTCGCCATCACGGGCGCACGCGCGGCAAGCCGTTCTGGACGGCAGCCTTCGCCGGCGGTTCGGTCTTCGCCACCCTTGCCCAGGGCCTGGTGCTGGGCGGCTTCATCCAGGGCGTGACGCTGAAGGGCCGCGCGTTCGCGGGCGGGCCGTTCGACTGGCTGACGCCTTACAGCCTGCTGGTCGCGGTCGGCCTGCTGGCCGGCTACGCCCTGCTGGGCTCGACCTATCTGATCTGGCGCACCGACGGCGACCTGCAGCGGCGCGCGCACCGCTGGGCCTGGATCGCCGCCGGCGCCACCGCGGTGCTGCTGGCGGTGGTCAGCATCGCCACCCTGCTGGTCCATCCGCGCATCGCCGTCCGCTGGGGCTTCGAGAACGGCGCGTTCGATCTCGCCGTGCTGGCCCCGCTGCTGCCGATTCCGCTGCTGGGCCTGATCGGCCTCGGCGTCGTGGCCCTGGGCATCCGCAAGGCCCATCAGGCGACCTCGCTGCTGGGCGCCTACCTGGTCTTCCTCTCGGGCTACATCGGACTGGCCGTGGGCTTCTTCCCCAACATCGTCCCCTACGACATGGACTTCCGAGCTGCGGCCAACGCCGACAACGCCCTGGCGCTGATGCTGGTGGGCGTGCTGATCCTCTTGCCGGCGATCTTGGGGTATACCGTCTGGGTCTACTGGCTGTTCCGAGGCAAGGTTGGCGGCGATGCCGGCTATCATTGAACCCCCGCCCAGGCCGGGCGAAGCGCTGCCGCCCCTCTGGAAGCGGCTGGCCTGGTTCGGCGGCCTGTCGATCACCGGCGCCCTGTCCTGCGCCGCCATCGCCTATGCGCTGAAGATGCTGCTGCGCTGAGCGCGGCCACGTGTATTTAGGGCCATGGCCCTGCCCCTCTGCCGCCTCTACCTGATCACCCCGCCGCGCCTGGACGACCTGGCCGGCTTCGGACACGTCCTGGCCGGTGCGCTGGACGCTGGCGACGTGGCGGCGCTGCAGATCCGCCTGAAGGACGTCCCGGACGACGTCATCGCCGCCGCGGTCGACGTGCTGGCGCCGATCGCCGGCGCACGCGAGGTGGCCGTGATCCTCAACGACCGGCCGGACCTGGCCGCGCGCCTGGGCTGCGACGGTGTGCACGTGGGCCAGTCCGACGCCAGCTACGCCGAGGCCCGCAAGGCGATGGGCAAGGATCGGATGGTGGGCGTGACCTGCCACGACAGCCGGCACCTGGCCATGGAGGCCGCCGAGGCCGGCGCCGATTACGTGGCGTTCGGCGCCTTCTTCCCGACGACGACCAAGGATGCGCCCACCCAGGCCGAGCCCGACATCCTGACCATCTGGCAGGAGACCATGGAGGTCCCCTGCGTGGCGATCGGTGGGATCACAGCCGACAACGCCCAAGGGCTGGCCACGGCAGGCGCCGACTTCCTGGCCGTCTCGGCGGGCGTGTGGAGCCATGGCGACGGCCCCGCCGCGGCCGTAAAGGCGCTCAACGCGGCGATCGCCGCGGGGCTGGCTGAGCGAAGCTAGCCGCAGGTCTATCCGCGGCGGTCGGCGCGCGAGCCCCTACTCGGGCGGCCCATCCTCATATTCCGGGATCCCGTCCGGCACGCACACGAACGGGTGGCGGGTGGCGGTGAACACCATCCGTTGCGGGCTGGGCAGGGTCGGATCGGCGAAGGCGCCGCCCGCCACGCCGATCACGTCGCCCCACTCGGGCGAGCTCCACCAGACGTTCCCGCCGCACCGCGGGCAGAAGTTGAAGGTGGTCACCCCGTCCTCGCGCTGGAAGTTCGAGGGTGTCCCGCGCCGTCCCACCATCTGGTCCGGATGGAAGTAGACGGTCACGCCGTAGAAGCTGCCCGTCCGCCGCTGGCATCGGGTGCAGCAGCAGCTGGACACCAGCTCTGGTTCGCCGCGCAGGGTCACCCCCAGCCCGCCGCACCAGCAGGACGCCTCCCGCTCGACCACCTGCGTCATCCGCGCCTCCTTGCTTTCAGGTCGCCCGGAGCCTAGGTTCCGCGCCCTCTATTCCTGCCTGAGATCTTTTGAAACCGTGAGCACCCAAACCGCCCTTTTGAAGGTGATGAGCGACGCTGCGCGCAAGGCTGCGCGCGGGCTCAACCGTGACTTCGGTGAACTCGCCGAGCTGCAGGTGGCCAAGAAGGCGCCGGCCGACTTCGTGTCCGCCGCCGACCTCAAGGCCGAGCAGGTGATCTTCGAAGCCCTGCAGAAGGCGCGTCCGGGCTACTCGTTCCACGGTGAGGAGCGCGGCCTGATCGAGGGGACCGACAAG
>Ga0209026_1001040_pt1 | contig 13555 bp, 10 predicted proteins | sample AraplaCL_Col_mCL_FD_184262 | JGI IMG/M metagenome (GOLD analysis project Ga0209026, IMG submission 184262) | Arabidopsis root microbial communities from the University of North Carolina, USA - plate scrape CL_Col_mCL (SPAdes) (version 2) | ecosystem: Host-associated > Plants > Roots >... | reverse complement strand
GGCCGGGCGCCAGACGGGCCAGGCCGGTCATGGAGACCAGCGCGCTCATCGGCGTGATGTCGCCGCGCCGGCCGCCCCGCTGTTCGCTGCGGTCGGCGTTCAGCACGCGGCCGCCGATGATGCACGGCGCGGCGCGGCCTTCGATCTCGCGGACCAGGGCGGCGATGCACCCCGGCTGCAGGAAGGCGTCGGGGTTGAGGAACACCAGCACATCGCCGGTGGCCGTGCGGGCGCCCAGGTTGGCGCCGCGGGCGAAGCCGATGTTCCCGTGGCCGGCCTTCAGCGCGACGCGCGCGTCGCGGGCGGCGAGCGCGCGCAGGCGTTCGGCCTCGGCCGGCTTGGAGCCGTTGTCCACGATGACCAGCTCGTCGACCAGCGGATCGGCCAGGACGCAGGCGAGGCTCCGGTCGAGAGCCTCGCCCGTCATGTAGACCACCATCACCACCGAGATGCTGCGCCCGGCCAGCAACGGCTCAGGCGCCGCTACAGGTTCGGACGCAACGATCGGCACGGCGATGCTGTTCATCCAGCCTCCATCCCACCAACCCCCTGGTCGGCGTGACTGTCGTTCCCCGCCCGGGCAAGATCGGGCGGAGTCGCCTCCGTGGCAAGCAGCTTCGCAGCCTCGGCAAGCGTCAGGATCTGCTGCCCGTCGGAACCGAGGCGCCGCAGCGCCACCTTGCCCTCTTCCGCCTCACGACGGCCAACGACGGCGATCACCGGAACCTTGCCCAGGCTGTGCTCGCGGACCTTGTAGTTGATCTTCTCGTTCCGCAGGTCCGTTTCCACCCGCAGGCCGGCAGCCTTGAGCTGGGCGGCGGCCTTGAGGGCGAAGTCGTCGGCGTCGGAGGTGATCGTCGCCACCACCACCTGCACGGGGGCCAGCCACGACGGGAAGGCGCCCGCGAAGTTCTCGATCATCACGCCGATGAACCGCTCCATCGAGCCGCAGATCGCCCGGTGCAGCATCACCGGCCGCTGCTTGGAGCCATCCTCGGCGACGTATTCGGCATCCAGGCGCTCGGGCAGGACATAGTCCAGCTGCAGCGTGCCGCACTGCCACGTGCGGCCGATGGCGTCGCGCAGGTGGAATTCCAGCTTCGGACCGTAGAAGGCGCCCTCGGCCGGCAACATCTCGACCTGCGGGATGCCCGCGGCCAGCGCGGCGCGCTCCAGCTTCTGCTCGGCCACATCCCAGACCTCGTCCGTGCCGAAGCGCTCGTCGGGCCGCAGGGCCAGCTTCACCGCGTGCAGCTCCAGGCCGCAGTCGCGGTAGACGCTTTCCAAGAGGCGGATGAACTTCGTGGACTCTTCCTCGATCTGGTCTTCGCGGCAGAAGATGTGGGCGTCGTCCTGCGTGAACGCCCGCACCCGGAAGATGCCGTGCAGGGCCCCCGACGGCTCGTAGCGGTGGCAGGCGCCGAACTCGGCCATGCGAAGCGGCAGGTCGCGATAGCTCTTCTGGCCGTGATTGAAGATCTGGACGTGGCCTGGGCAGTTCATCGGCTTGACGGCCAGGAACTCGCCCTCCTCCGTCTCGCAGGTGAACATGTTCTTGCCGAACTTCTGCCAGTGGCCGGACTTTTCCCAGAGCCCCCGGTCCATGATCTGGGGCGCCTTGACCTCCTGGTAGCCGTCGTCGTCCAGCCGGCGGCGCATGTAGGCCTCGACCGTGCGGTACAGCGTCCAGCCCTTGGGGTGCCAGAAGATCATCCCCTTGGCCTCTTCCTGCATGTGGAAGAGGTCCATGGCCTTGCCGATCTTGCGGTGGTCGCGCTTCTCGGCCTCCTCCAGGCGGTGGAGATGCTCCTCGAGGTCCTTCTCACTGGCCCAGGCCGTGCCGTAGATGCGCTGGAGCATCGGGTTACGGTGATCGCCGCGCCAGTAGGCGCCGGCCAGCTTCGTCAGCTTGAAGGCCTTGCCGGCCGCCTTCGTGGACGGCAGGTGCGGACCGCGGCACAGGTCCTTCCAGTTGCCCTGGCGATAGACGCTGACCTGCTCGCCGGCGGGGATGCCCTCGATGATCTGGGCCTTGTAGTCCTCGCCGATGTCGCGGAAGTGCTTGATGGCCTCGTCGCGGTCCCAGACCTCGCGCGTGATCGGCTCGTCGCGGTCGACGATCTGCTTCATGCGCTCTTCGATCTTGGCCAGGTCGTCCAGGCTGAACGGCTCCTCGCGGGCGAAGTCGTAGTAGAAGCCGTCCTCGATCGCCGGGCCGATGGTCACCTGCGTGCCAGGGAACAGCTCCTGCACCGCCTCGGCCATGATGTGGCTGACGTCGTGGCGGATCGTCTCGAGGGCCTCAGGCGCCTCGCGCGTCAGGATCTTGAACTTGCCGCCGTGGTCCAGCGGGCGGTCGACGTCCAGCAGCTCACCGTCCAGCTCGATGAGCACCGCCTTCTTGGCGAGCGAGACGGCGATGGAGGCGGCGACCTCCTTGCCCGTCGTCCCGGCCTCGAACTCGCGCTTCGAGCCATCGGGGAAAATCAGGTCGATCATGTTTCACACTTCCAGTCGCGCGTCCGACCCTCGGCCTTTGGACGCGGAGGCGGCGGCGGGTCGTAGCCCGCGCCACCCCAGGGATGACAGCGACACAGCCGGCGCACGGTCAGGATCGAGCCGTGCACGGGGCCGTGTCCGATCAGGGCCTGGGCGGCGTACTCCGAACAGGTCGGAAGAAACCGGCACTGGCGCCCGATCAACGGCGAAAGCGTCAGCTTGTAGGTCCGGAGAAGACCCCTGACGCATCTCTCGTAGAAGCTCATGCCGGCTGCGGTTTGCGATTTGCAGGCCCTGAAAAGGACCCCGAGAGGTTCAAGCCGCGCCGGCGGGAGTAGTTCGCGCAAACGCGGTCGTCACCGGCCGCGGGACCGGGGCGAAGGGATCGGCGATGTCCGTCAGGCGAAACATGGCGAACCAGCGTGGAAACAAGGCGCGCCGGATATCACAGGCGGGCCGAAAACGGAACCTTTGGCAGATCACCCGGTCGGAAGTTCGCGGATCTCGACGGTGCCGCCGGCCTCGAAGACGGGGTTTCCGGCCAACAGGGTGCGGGCCTCGTCGAGGTCCCTGGCGGTTACGCGGACGAAGCCGGAGATGTGGCTGATGGGGTCGGGCGCGATCCCGGACTTCTTAACGCAGTGGCCCTGGCCGATCCGGCTGCCGCCCTGGAACACCCCCGCTTCGCGCAGCCGGGACAGATAGGGATCCCAGTCCAACCCGCCGTCGCCCGAGGCGTCGTCGTGATGGAGGAAGATGAAGTCCGGCATCAGGTTCTCCGCTCGACCGCGCTGCGCACCGCTTCCGTCACGGCCTCGAAAGCCAGCAACGTGGAGGTGTGACGGGCTGGATAATCCTTCACCGGCGCCAGCAAGGCCAGATCGCCGAAGCGGCCCTCCGGAGCCGGCCCACCCGTCTTGAGCATAGAGCGGAACGCGTCACGGGTGGCTTCGAGTTCCGTGAGACTGGCGCCGATCACGTGCGCGCCCAGCACCGAGGCTGACGCCTGGCCCAGGGCGCAGGCCTTCACGTCCTGGGCGAAGTCGGTGACGTGGCCGTCCTCGACCTGCACGTCCACGACGATACGGCTGCCGCAGAGCTTCGAGACCTTCTCCGACGTGGCGTCGGGGGCGGCCAGACGCCCGGCCCGCGGCATCTCGGCCGCCAGCCGCAGGAGCTTCGCCGAATAGAGGTCGTCGATCATGCCCCTTAGGTCGTCATCGGCGGGGGCGTTGTCAAACGCCTAGGGCCTGACCCGTAGCGTCTCCATGCCCCGGAAGAACGGCAGGGTGCGCCAGTCGGGGACGCCGTCGGGATCGGCCAGCTTGAGGTCCGGGAAGCGTTCGAACAGGCGGACCAGAGCGACCTGGGCCTCCAGCCGGGCCAGGGGCGCGCCGATGCAGATGTGGGCGCCGCCGCCGAAGGCCACGTGCGGCTTGTGCTTGCGGGTGACGTTGAAGGCGTGGGGGTCCTCGAACGTCTCGGGGTCGCGGTTGGCGGCGCGCAGCGAGACGGTCATGGCCTGGCCGGCGTGCAGCGGACAACCCGCCACCTCCATGTCGCCCGAGGCGATGCGGGCGGTGATATCCACGGGCGGCTCGTAGCGCAGGACTTCCTCGACCACCGAATTGATGATCCCCGGGTCGGCCTTCAGCTTCGCCAGCTCGGCAGGATTCAGCAGCAGCAGGCGCACAGCGTTGCCGATCAGGTCGGTGGTGGTCAGGTTGCCACCGACCAAGAGCGCGGTGAGGTTGATCCGCATCTCGTCGTCCGACAGCTCGGCGCCGCTAGCCTGAAGCTGGACCATGTCGGTGATCAGGTCGTCGCCTGGCGCGGTGCGGCGCGAGATGATCGCCTCGCTGAAATAGGCTTTCAGCGCGACGTCCGCCCGCTCCATCGCCGCCGTCTGCTCGGGCGTGCGGAAGGGATTGAGGCCCTGGATGATGCCCTCGGACCATTCCCGGAATTCGGCCAGACGGCTGTGATCGACGCCCAGGATCGAGGCGATGACGTCGATGGGGATCGGCACGCAGTAGCGATCCATCAGGTCGAACTCGGCCTCGCCAGCCACGGCGTCCAGCGCCTCGCCGATGATGCGCTCGACCTCGGGCTTGAACTTGGCGACCCGGGCGTACAGCGCCTGGGCCAGCGGCTGGCGGACACGGGCGTGATCGGGGTCGTCCAGCATCAGGATGCTGGTCTGGCTGGTGCGCGGCTTGGTCGGGTCGTAGTTGTCCAGCAGGCGGCGCGACAGGTGCGCGCCCTCCTCCGCGTGGATGGGGTCGCGCCAGAGTTCGCGGTTGTTCACCACCGCCCGGACGTCGGCGTAGCGGCTCAGCACCAGGCTGCCGGACATGGCGTCCTTGTGCGCCGGGCAGCGGCCGCGCAGGTCATCCAGCATGGCATGCGGATCAACGCGAAACGCCTCGTTGAGCGGGGTCAGTTCGAACAGCGACGGGATGGGGCGTTCGGTCATGCTGGTTCCTCCGCGCCGGACGGTTGCTCCGCCTTTGACGAAAATGACGCTAGTGTCACCTTCTGCCTGATGAGCTCGCCTTTCAACCCCGAAGGCGGTCGGAGCCGCCTTAAACCTTCGCCATCTCCTTCAGCGCGGCGGCCAACGCGTCGACGTCCTTGGCGCCGTTCACGAAGGACGGGGTGACGCGGATGCACGCGCCCTTGGCGACGCCGACGCGCTCGACGGTGAAGATCTTGTAGCGCTCGAAGAGGGCCTTCTTCACCGCGACGGCCTGGGTCGGCGTGGTCTGGCCGGTGAGACGGAACGAGGTGATGCCCGCGTGCAGGGCCGGATCGCTGGGCGTCAGGATTTCGACACCCGGCACGTCGCGGACGGCCTCGGCCCAGCGGTCGCGCAGATAGGACAGGCGCTGGGCCTTGGCGGCCGGGCCGATGGCCTCGTGGACGTCCAGGGCGTCGGCGATGCCGAGCACGGCCGCGTAGTTCATGGTGCCGGTGTGGACGCGGGCGTCGATGCGGTCGCTGGGGCCTTCCAGGATCGAGACGTCGATGTCCGAGATGCGGTGACGGCGGATGTAGACCAGGCCCACGCCCAGCGGCGCGCCGATCCACTTGTGCAGATTCAGCCCCGCGAACTCGACGCCCATCTCCTTCAGCGAGAACGGCGTCTGGCCCAGGGCGTGGCCGCAGTCGAGGATCACCTCGGCGCCGTGGAAGCCGCAGAGGGCGGTGATCTCCTTCACCGGCGGGATCAGGCCGGTGCGGTGGCTGAGGTGGGTGACGAGCACCAGCTTCACGTCGGGATTGGCCTTCAACGCCGCCTCGTAGGCGTCGATCAGGTTCTGCTTCGTCGCCGGCTCGGGCAGGGCGATCTTCACGACGCGCACGCCGCGCAGCCGGGCCAGGGACTCCATCCCGGCCTGCATGCTGTCGTAGTCGAGGTCGGCGTACAGCACCGCGTCGCCCGGCTTCAGACGGTTGTAGCCGCCGATCAGGGTCAGCATGGATTCCGTGCCGCCGCGGGTGAAGGCGATCTCGCCGGGGTCGAGGCCCAGCAGGCTGGCGGCGCGGGCGCGCACCTTCTGCAGGTCGGCGTTCACCGGACCGCGGGTGTAGAGCGTGGTCTCGCGGTTCACCCGGGCGGTGTGCTGTTCGAAAGCGGCGCGGGTGGACCTGGCCATGGCCCCGAACTGGCCGTTCTCCAGCTGGATCACGCCCGGCGGCGGGGCGTCGAACAGGGCGGCGACCTTGGCCCAGTGCGCCTCGTCGTCCGGCCGGACCGTCCCGGCCGCCAACGCCCCGCCCGCGGGCGCCGCGGCTCCGGCGGCAAGGATCGCGCGGCGGGACAGGTCCATGGAAAGCTCCGGCTACTGGCGCGCCATTTCGGCTTCCCCGACGGCGTCTCCGTCAAGCGTCTGGTCCGCGTCCATGACAACCGTAACCTTGCGCAGCGCTCCGGTGAACGAAAACGGGGCGGCGTAGTCCGCGACGGGGCTGCCCCGGTCCAGGCCGATGTCCAGGCCCGACCACGAGATCAGCACCACGAAGCCGGTCGTCGCCAGCCCTTCGCCCGCCGGCTCGCCGTCGATGGTCAGGGTGAAGGTGCGGTTCAGCACCTCGCCCGTGGCGCGGGAGATCACGCCCAGTCGGGTGGCGGTCGCAGGCACCGGCCGGTCGGACCGCACCGTCGTCTTCTGCCCGCCGATGTTGAGCGTGTGGCAGAGGTGGCCGTCCTGGATGTAGAGGCTGTAGCCGCTGGTGGCGTCGCCGTGGGCCAGCAGGACGCCCTCTTCCCCGCCCTTGAGGCGCACGTCCGCCTCGATGCGATAGGTGCGGGCGCGAACGTCCGGGGCCACGTCGGTGGGCAGATGGCCCATGCCCTTGTGGAACACGAACCTGCGCCGCGCGCCGTGGAAGCGGGCCGAGTTCTCGGCGAAGCGCGGGCCGAAGCGGTCGTCCAGCGGCAGGACCTTGCTGGCCTCGGCGGTCGCCCACCATTCGTCGACCAGGGCCTTGAGCGTCTCCGGCTGCTGTTCGGCCAGGTCGTCGGATTCCGAGAAGTCGGCGTCCAGGTGGAACAGCTCCCACTTGTCGTCGTCAAAGGGCGAGCCCGGCGGATGGAAGGCCACAGCCTTCCATCCGTCCTTCCAGAGGCCACGGTGGCCGAACATCTCGAAGTACTGCGCCTTGGGTCGCGCGGGCGCATCGGCGTCCTTCAAGCTGGCGGCGAAACTGACGCCCTCCAGCGGCATCTGGGCGACGCCGTTCACCGCCGCGGGCGGCTCGACGCCGATAACTTCCAGCAGGGTCGGGACCAGGTCCGAGGCGTGGGCGAAGTGGGGGCGGACCTCGCCGCGCGCCGCGATGCCCTTCGGCCACGAGATCACCAGCGGGTCGCGGATGCCGCCGCCGTGGGTGTTCTGCTTGTAGCGGCGCAGGGGGGTGTTGGACGCCATCGCCCAGCCCAGCGGGAAGTTAGAGTGGGTGTCCGGCCCGCCGATGTCGTCGATACGGGCCAGCTTTTCCGCCATGGGCTCGCCCCGGAAGTTGAACGGGCCCATGGCGTTGACGAAGCCCAGCGGCCCGCCCTCCTGCGACGCGCCATTGTCGGACATGACGATGATCAGGGTGTCGTCGCGCACGCCAGCGTCTTCCAGGAAGCTCACGAGGCGGCCGATGTTCTGGTCGGTGTGGTCCAGCATGCCGGCGAAGGCGCTCTGCAGGCGGGTGAACACCCGGCGCTCGTCGTCGGAATAGCTGTCCCAGGCGCGCACGCCGTCGTTGCGGGGCGGCAGCTTGGTCTCCGGGGGCACGAGGCCCATCGCCTTCTGGCGCGCCAGGCGCTGCTCGCGCTCCACGTCCCAGCCATGCTCGAACACGGCGTCATAGCTCTTGATCAGCTCGGCCGGGGCCTGGTGCGGCGCGTGGCAGGCGCCGGGGGCGAACCACAGCAGCCACGGCGTCTCCGGCGCGTCGGCGGTGTGGTCGGCGATGTAGCGGATGGCCTGGTCGGTCAGGTCCTCGGTGAGGTGATAGCCGGTCTGGAACGTGCCTGGCGGGGTGATCGGCGTGTTGTCGCGGACGAGTTCCGGCGAATACTGGTCGGTCTCGGCGTCCATAAAGCCGTAGAAGCGGTCGAACCCGCGGCCCAGCGGCCAGCCGTCGAACGGCCCCGTCGGGCCGGTCTCGGTCAGGTTGGTCACATGCCACTTGCCCAGCATGTAGCTACGGTAGCCGTGCGGGCGCAGCATCTCGGGCAGGGTGCCGGCTTCCTTGGCGATCTTGCCGCGATAGCCGGGATAGCCGCTGTCGAAGTTGGCCAGGCAGCCCACGCCCACCGAGTGATGGTTGCGCCCGGTCAGCAGGGCCGCGCGGGTGGTCGAGCACATGGCCGTGGTGTGGAAGCCGGCATAGCGCAGGCCGTCGGCCGCCAGCTTGTCGATGTGGGGCGTGCGGATCGGCGAGCCGTAGCAGCCGAAGTCCGAGAAACCGACGTCGTCGAACAGATGACCAGGATGTTCGGCGCACCCTTGGGCGGCTTCGGCGCCTGTGGCCACTCCGGAACAGAGTCCGCCACGGTCCGCCCGATCTTGCCCGTCATACGCGTCGTCCCTGCAACCTATTGGCAGCCACCATGTCGAAGGCCAGCCGCCCCGCCAAGCGTTGGGGTACCCAGTTTTCCATTGGCGGCGCTGTCAAATCCGGCTTCCCTATCATCGTCGGGTAGTCAACATTCATCTGGTCAACCGTCGGGGGTGGGCGATGTCCGGGTTCTGGGATTCCGTCCGGTACTTTTTTGAGACCAAGGCTTTGAATCCGCATGGGATCTGCCTGTTGTGGCGCCCCGAACTGATCTGGACCCACGCGATCTCGGACCTGTTGATCGGCCTGGCCTACTTCTCGATCCCCCTGGTTCTGGCTGCCTTCCTCTATCACCGCCGCGACGTCCGCTTCAGCTGGGCGGTCTGGATGTTCGTGGCCTTCATCCTGCTTTGCGGGGTGACGCATTTCATGATGATCGCGACGCTCTGGACGCCGATCTACGGGATCGAAGCGCTGATCAAGGCGCTGACCGCCGTGGTGTCGGTGGTCACCGCCATCGCGCTCTGGCCTCTGTTGCCCAAGGCGATCGCCCTGCCCTCGACCGCCCGCCTGGAGGCCAGCCTGGCCGAACGCGACGCCGCCCTGATCGAGCTGCGCAGAGTCATGGCGACCATGGTCGAGATGCGTGAGCACGAGGCGCGTCAGAAGCTGCTGCTGGACGAGCTGAACCACCGGGTGAAGAACACCCTGGCCTCGGTGCAGTCGGTGGCGTCACAGACCCTGCGGGACAGCAAGGGCATGGACGAGGCGCGCCACCTGTTTCTCGACCGCCTGATGGCGTTGTCGGAAACGCATAACCTGCTGGTGAAGCGCGAGTGGGAGAGCGCCTCGCTGCACGAGCTGATCGACGCGGCGCTGACGCCGTATGGCCGCGCCTATGCCTACGCCGGGCCCGACGTGCAGCTGGACGCCAACCTGGCCGTCAGCCTGGGCATGGCGCTGCACGAGCTGGCCACCAACGCCCTGAAGCACGGCGCCTGGAGCGGCGAGGGGCGGGTGGACATCGCGCTCAGCACCGCCGACAGCCGGCTCGACATCGTCTGGCACGAGAGCGAAGGACCGGCGGTCAAGGCGCCTGGCCAACGCGGCTTCGGCTCACGCCTGCTGGAGCGCGGCGTGGCGGCCGAGATGGGCGGGGACGTGACCCTGGACTTCGCGCCGGGCGGCCTGATCTGCATGATCAGCGCCCCGCTCTCCTCACGCTTGCGGGTGGAAGCGGCCTAGTCCCTCCGCTTCGCCCATTCGGCTTCGGCCCGTTCCTTCAGGGCTTCGTTCATGGCCAGGAAGCCGCGCCGGACAGGGCCGCGCATGCGTCGGCCCAGCGACGGGCCCATCAGGCCGCCAAAGATCTCGCCGTTGTCCACCACGCAGCCATCGTCCGAGAGCGGCGAGATCTCGATGTAGCGCAGGGTCTTGATCAGGCCGCCCATGAAGCGGAGCTGCCAGTGCAGCTGCTCGTTCGGCACCCAGTCCAGCACCGTGGCCTTGATCTGCTGGGTCGCCTGGCCGGGCAGCGCCAGGTCGAAACTCAGAATGTTGCCGATGCGGATCTCGCCCTCGCCGCGCGGGTAGGTCGGGTTCCACTCGCCCCAGGCCGCCAGGTCTGCGACGACGTCCCAGATTACATTGGCCGGCGCCTGGATGCCGATGCGGTCCTCGATCCGGAAGCCGGTGGGACCCTTCGGCGGCGGCGGCTTGCCCTCGGTCTGCAGGTTCAGCGTCTGGGGCCCAAGCGCCCCACCCTTCCGCTGGAACGGTGCGGCCTTGAGGTCCGGGCCGGGCTTGAAGGCCATCACGCCTGCTCCTTGATCCGCCAGGTGGCGCCGTTCGCGCCATCCATGACCTCGACGTTCAGCGCCGCCAGTTCGTCGCGGATGCGATCGGCCTCAGGCCAGTTCTTGGCGCTGCGGGCCTCGAGGCGCGCGGCGATCAGCGCCTCCACCTTGGTCTTGAGGTCGTCGTCGGCGCCGGTGTGGAACCAGGCCTGCGGGTCAGTCGTCAGGAAGCCCATGAGATTTCCCGCCTCGACCAGCAGATCGCGACCGCTGGACACGGTCCGCGCATCCTTGGCCATCACCGCCGCACGCACCTTGTCGGCCAGCTGGAACAGCGCGGCATAGGCGTTGGGCGTGTTCAGATCGTCGTGCAGGGCGGCTTCCACGGCAGCGTAGTCCGCCTCGGCGGCCGGATTGTCGTAGCCGCCAGCCGCGCCATCGCCCGCCAGGAACCGGCCGGCGTCGTCCAGCACGCGGTAGATCCGGTCCAGCGCACTCTTGGCCTGTTCGATCAGGGTGTCGTTCCACTCCAGCGGCTGGCGGTAGTGGCCGCTGAGCAGCGCCCAGCGGATCGCCTCACCCGGGTAGAGCTTCAGGAGGTCGTGGGCCAGGGCGACATTGCCGACGCTCTTGCTCATCTTTTCCTCGCCCATGTTCAGGAAGCCGTTGTGCATCCAGACGTGGGCGTACTCGTGCCCGTGGCCCGCGCACACGCCCTGGGCCAGCTCGTTCTCATGGTGCGGGAAGACCAGGTCGATGCCGCCCCCGTGGATGTCGATGGGCAGGCCCAGGGCCTGCTCGATCATCGCGGTGCACTCGATGTGCCAGCCGGGGCGGCCGGGGCCGAACGGGCTCTCCCACTCGGGCTCGTTTTCCTTGGACGGCTTCCACAGCACGAAGTCGGCGGGGTGCCGCTTGTAGGGGGCCACGTCCACGCGGGCGCCGGCGATCATCTCGTCCATCGGCCGGCCCGAGAGCTTACCGTAGTCGGGGAAGGCCTGGGTGTCGAACAGCACATGGCCCTCGGCGGCATAGGCCGCGCCCTGCTTCACCAGATCGCCGATGAAGCCGACAATGGCGTCCATGGTCTGGGTCACGCGCGGCTGGAACGTCGGGCGCAGGGAGCCCAGCGCCGCGGCGTCGGCGTTGTAGGCATCGAGGTAGCGGTCGGTTATCACCGAGATCGGCACGCCTTCCTCGGCGGCCTTCTTGTTGATCTTGTCGTCCACGTCCGTGACGTTGGCGGCGTATTGCACGGCCTCGTCGCCGTAGACGTCGCGCAACACGCGGAACAGCAGATCGAAGACCACGACAGGCCGGAAATTGCCGATGTGGGCGAAGTTGTAGACCGTCGGCCCACACACATACATCGTCACCCGCTTGGGATCCTTGGGGGCGAAGGGCCGCTTGGCGCGGCTCATGGTGTCATAGAGGCTGAGGGTCATAGCTCACGGTAACGCTGCGGAACGGTTGCCCAGGATGGGCTTGCGCCCATATACAGATCGCCCGGACGTGAGGCCAAGCGCTCAGGTCCGTTGTGAAGGGTGGCACGCGTAATCTCCGGGACCATCGTCCCGGCGCAACTCAGCCCTGGAAAGAAACGCTCTCTCATGGACGCTCCTGCCCGCGACCGAACCCTCATCGGGTCCGAGGACGGTACTCTCGAGCCCTTCAAGCGCCCGACGCGCGATGAAGCTATGGAAGCCGTGCGCACGCTGATCGCGTGGGCCGGCGACGACCCGCGCCGCGAAGGCGTGATCGACACGCCCAAGCGCGTGGTCGACGCCTACGCCGAGTGGTTCGAAGGCTACACCCTGGATCCGTCCAAGGAATTGTCGCGCACCTTCGAGGACGTGCAGGGCTACGACGACATCGTCATGCTGCGCGAGATCGAGGTCGAGAGCCACTGCGAGCACCACATGGCGCCGTTCCTGGGCAAGGCGTACGTCGCCTACATGCCGACGAACCGCGTGGTGGGCATCTCCAAGCTGGCCAAGGTGGTCGAGATCTTCGCCCGCCGTCTCCAGACGCAAGAGACGATGACCCAGCAGATCGCCGACGCCATCACCGACAGCCTGCGCCCCGCGGGCGTGGCCGTCCTGATCGACGCGGCGCACCAGTGCATGACCACCCGCGGCGTGCACCACCGCCACGTCTCGACGATCACCACCCAGTTCACGGGCGTCTTCAAGACCGACCCGACGCTGCGCCAGCGGTTCCTGGACTTCGTGAACCGCTAAGACCGGGCCTCAGGCAGGGCCGCCAGCAACAGGTTGGCGGTCGCCTGAGGCGATCCGGGGCCCGTCAGGGCGACGGCGAAATAGGCCTGGCGCGCGGTCGAATAGCCGGCGGTCGCCATCGCCCCCGGCATCCCGCCGTCGTGGCCCAGCCAGAGATCGGACGACGGTCCCTTGGCCGCGGACAGGTCGGTGAGCATCACGCCCAGCCCGTAGAACCCGATGTCGCCGCCGAACATCGGATAGAGCCGCGCGAATCGTCTGCGCAGCATCGAGGGCGAATGTAGTCGCCCGCCCAGCAGGCCCTGCCAGAACCGCACGACATCCGCCGCCGAGGCGACAACCCCGGCCGCGGCATAGGGGGTGGTGATGTCGTCGGCCGTACCATCGACCGGAGCGCCGTCGGGTGGCACGGGGCGCGCGAGATCCGCCGGGACCTGCCGCGGCGCCAGGATCGTCGTCTGCTCCAGCCGCAGGCGCTGCACGACCCGCGCGGCCACCACCTCGTGCTGCGGCCGGCCCTCCACCGCCTCCAGGATCCGGCCGAGCTGGACGTAGCCGGTATTGGAATAGTTCCAGCTCGCGCCCGGACAGAAGTCCGCCGGCTGGGCATAGGCCACGTCCAGCAGGCGCTCCGGCGGCTTGTAGCCCGGCTCGCCGCGCAGGGCGGCGTCCAGCTGGAAGCTGTAAAGGCCGCTGGTGTGCGCCAGCAGGTCCTCCACCGTGATCCAGCGGGCGTTCGGGGCCTTCGGCGCCCAGCGGCCGAGCGGCGCGTCCAGCGCCAGGCGGCCCTCCTCCACCAGTTGCAGCACGGCGGTCGCGGCGTAGGCCTTGCCCATGCTGGCCCAGAAGAAGCGCGGCGACGGCGGCCCGGCGCCCAGCGTCCGGCTCCAGATCTCGCCGCCGGCGCGGCCGACCGCGGCGGTGAGGGCCACGCTGTTCATCCGGGCCTGAGCCTGGTCC
>Ga0209026_1001039_pt1 | contig 13599 bp, 12 predicted proteins | sample AraplaCL_Col_mCL_FD_184262 | JGI IMG/M metagenome (GOLD analysis project Ga0209026, IMG submission 184262) | Arabidopsis root microbial communities from the University of North Carolina, USA - plate scrape CL_Col_mCL (SPAdes) (version 2) | ecosystem: Host-associated > Plants > Roots >... | reverse complement strand
CGCAGGGCGGCTTCAGCATCCTGGGCGCCTTCGGCGACCTGATCTTCAGCCGCGAGGCCAACGACATCGCGGTCGACTTCGTCGCCGGCAAGATCCGCGGGATCGTGAAGGATCCGGCCACCGCCGAGACGCTGATCCCCAAGACCTATCCCATCGGCTCCAAGCGGGTCTGCGTCGACACCGGCTACTACCAGACCTTCAACCGGCCGAACGTCAGCCTCGCAGACCTGACCGAGACCCCCATCCAGGCCATCACGCCCACGGGCGTGCGCACCACCGCCGGCGAACAGCCCTTCGACGCCATCGTCTACGCCATCGGGTTCGACGCCATGACCGGCGCCCTTGGCCGCATCGACATCCGCGGCCGGGACGGGGCGGCGCTGAAGGATCGCTGGGCCGAGGGACCCAAGAGCTATCTGGGCCTGATGGTCGCCGGCTTCCCCAACCTGTTCATCGTCACCGGCCCGGGCAGCCCCTCGGTGCTGTCGAACATGGCGGTCTCCATCGAGCAGCACGTGGAATGGATCAGCGACTGCATCGCCTGGATGGGCCAGCGCCAGGCCCGCGCCATCGAGGCCACCGAGGCGGCGCAGGAGGCCTGGGTCGCCCACGTCAACGAGGTGGCCCACATGACCGTCTATCCCCAGGCCAACTCCTGGTACATGGGCGCCAACGTCCCCGGAAAACCCCGGGTCTTCATGCCCTATATCGGCGGCTTCCCCGCCTATCGCGACAAGTGCGCCGAGGTCGCGGCGAAGGGCTATGAGGGCTTCGCGGTGGGGTGAGCGGCGGCGAGGCCCCGGCGAAGGCCGTCAGCCGCCGACGGCCGCCGTGGGTCGCTCGCGGAGATTGCGTACCCCGCCCGAAGTGGGCCTTGGCGGAATGCCTCGGCCAAGGCGCCGCCGTGAAGACCGCGTGCGCCGCATAAGCGCCCTTCGGCTATCAGACTCTCAAGTCCGAAGTGCGCCAGTTGTGGACGTTGTCTGCGCGCCACGGAGCGGACCTTCAGGCTGGCAACCTGACCGCGCGGCCCCTCAACTCGCGACGATCGGACCGGAGAGGGGCCCCCGGGGCTGCACACCACGCTAGAGTCCCGCCGTCTTGCGGACGTCTGAAAGATCATCGGCCTGAGTCGGATTGACCGTCCTCACATAGGCGATGGTGGCCAGAGCAGGGTCATCTGGCGGCTCCAGCACCGTCTGGCGGAACTCGTTTAGCCGTCCCTCCGCGACGCGCAACTCGCCCCGTCCGATGCGGATGTTGAAGGCTTCGATCTGATCCGCAGGCCCGCGCTCCTTGTCGGGATTGAACCCGAACCCTGCCACTTCGGCGCATTTGAAGATGCGGTCACAGGCCTCGATCAGTACGTCTGGCGTGTCAGCTGAAAGCAACACGTCATCCACGTAGTTCGACAGCTTCACGCCCGCCCGGCGCGTCCTCACCATTTCTCGGCCAAGCTCGGAATAATGCAGCGCCAGCGAGGCCAGATGCATGCTCTGCACGAAACCGAACGGCAGACTGTAGGCACCAGGCTTCCCGTCCTTGGTGACTGTGCTCTCGCACGCGAACTCGTAAGCGTCGGCGCTGGAGTAGCCGATCCGGCGTAGCGCCCGGTGGACCTTAGTTCGGGTCACCTGATCAAAGAAGCGACGGAGGTCGAGTCCGAGGATGAACGGTGCCGACTGATGTATCCGTGCGGCAGCGACATGCCCGCCATTGCGGAAGTGGTAGAAGTGGCGTGGCGCGCGCCAGCGTCCTTCGATCCAGTCGATCAGATTGTAGCCATCAGCCTGTTGCGCAGCGTCCTGCACGTAGACCATGACGCCGGCCTTCAGCGGGAACTTGTGATCGAAGTTGCGCACGGTAGTTAGCGGCCTCGTTCACAAGCTTGACCACCAGATAGATCACCCGAAGGGTCCACGGCAGGTACTTGTGAACGAGGCCAAGGAATGAAGAGGACTTTTTCTTCATGACCTTGTCTCCCACTAGCTCCGGTTGCCCTGCGCCGGAGCGCGAAGCCGCTAACCAAGAGAGTCGCATCTAGTCGCATGTCGCCATGTGGCCGCTGCGCGTTCGTCCGAGTGCCGTCCGCGGATTGCCCTTGGACCGCTGTGGGAGTGCCTTTCACCGGAGCGCAACCTAAGTGGGTAAGCGACACCGTTGGCGCAAGGGCTTCAGACGGCTTTCGGCTTGACGATGTATTGCTGCTAGCAGCCCGCAGGCCATTGCAGACTCTGCGTGGATAGCACACGCCCCGTTCCCAGGCCTCTTTAGCGAAGCCAGGTCATCGGTACCAACTTGATCCCATCGCGCCAGCGCTCGACCGTCGAGGCCCTGAACCAGTCCTGCAGAAGGTCAACGTGATCTGCGACGATGATCTGCATCTTCGGCGTCAGCGCCAAACAGTAATCAAGCAGCAACCGGTACAGACGGGCGACGGCGATTTGATCTTCATCTTCGGCACCGGATATCTCCCCCACGTCCTTTTCTGTGGGGTAATGCGCCTGAGAGGGCTGATCGAGCATTAGGAACGCGGGCACAGGACGGCTCAGTGTGCGGAACAGCTTGTGCAGGGCCAAGTGGGCGGCGACGTGGTAGCCAACCCAGTTCTCGCCGCTCCCAATCTGATAGAGAAACAGAGGCCCGTTGATGGTGTCCGCTACCACGGTCAGGTTCTTGCGATCTAACCGTAGGCTGTTCTCGCCGTGCTCGAGTTGAAGTTGCCCGGCGTATTCGGTGAGGTCGCGCCCAACCAACCCAAGAGCAGTCGTCAGCCGTTCTTCCATCGCCTCTTGATCGAGCGCCGCCTCGAGCTCGACCACCTCGGCTCTTACGCGCGCAATTTGGAGCCGAAGCCCTTCGCCATCAGAGAGGGTACGCGCGTTTTCGAGGTAGTAGCCGATCCTTCCCGCGACCCGTGCTTGCTCGGTAAACTGATCTTGCTCGATCCGCAGCCGTTCGTTGTCCGCGATGCGGGTGGTGATGTCCCCCTGAACGACAGCGAGTTCATTTTCGAGAGTGGTTCGTTTTGCTTCTAGCTCCGCGATCTGGCCCTGAAGGCGGGGGTTGTCGCGCCGCACGGTGCTGAGCTGTCGATCCAGCCGACCCAAGGATTCTCGTATTTCGTCCACAGCCGGGACCGCAGTTGCCAGTTGGCTGTCGCAAAGGGGACAGGTTTCATGGCCGGCGGCGCTGTGGGCGACGAGCTCGATGGAGGCAAGGCGCGCCTGCTGCTCGCGTGCCTCAGTCTCGAACTCGCTCGCTTCACGCGTAAGCCGTTGGAGATCCTTGATGTCGTCGCGCAACTCTTGAAGCTCGACACGGATTCTGCGGCGGCGCTCCTCAAGGTCGGACAGGTCCGCCGAAGGGTCGTCGGTTTTGGCGTACTCAAGACTCCTGGGTCCGGTTGCTTGGCCCAGCAAGGCTCTCACTCCTTCGAGAGTGTCTGCCGTCGCATCTACCTGCACCAACCCAACGCGTTTGGCCTCCTGGAGAAGGTTGCGCGCCGTGCCGGATGCCTCGTCAGTCAGCGCACGTGCGTCTGCGTAATCCCGCTCAAGTCCCCGGAGGCGCCGCCGCGCGTCCTCGTAGCGTTTCTGTTTGAGGAAGTGATCCTCGCCCATCGCGCCGACAAAGTACGGAATGGTATCCTTGATAGCCTGGGGAATCCTCTCCTCGCCTTGCCGATGAAAGAGAAGCCGACGGCTCGCGATCTCGTCCTGATTTTGAAGGCAGAAGAAGATCGCTTGGCTTGCAGATGCATCGAGGGGCCTACGCGTAGAGCCAGGCTCTGGAATGTAGAGGTTTTCCGCAACACCAAGGATTGCCGACAGCCTCTCGCGCAGTCCGTCTGCGGTGGAGTTCTTGACCAAAGCCTCGCTTGAAGCCGGAAAGTCGTCGACGTTCCGCTCGAAATAGACCTCATCGCTCGCCTTGCCGGCTGGCCCGGGATTGCGCCGCGCTGCCAGGATGCCTTCCCCATCATTGTCGAATAGGACGGCAAACCACGAAACGCCTCGCCGAATTTCGCCTTCAGCGATTGTGCATTCAGAGCGGCCCCAACAGTAGTCGACGATATCCAACAGTGCAGATTTGCCGGTCTTGGACGCGCCGGTGACGATGTTCAATGCGCCGAGGTTGAAGCGCACGTCTCGGCGCTCACCGTCATGTGAGTAGATCGCGATCGCTCTGATTTGAAGGGTCAAACGCGGACTCCCATCGTCTGGAGCACGGCGGCGGAATCTGCCTGATTGCCAAACCACCTGCCGAGCAACCCCGCGGCCCGGCGCATCTCGTCGGCGTCTGGCGTTGTGATAGACGGCTTTGAAGTCAGTCGCAGGGGGTGACTGCCGATCGCGAGCCCACCCGCGCCAATGTCGATGGCCCCGATTTGAGTAAGGAAAAGCATAGCTTCCCGCGTCACGGGCCTCAGTCGCAGCGTTCGGTCTGCGAGGGTGCTCAGCGTATCGGCGTTGTCTCCCGCCCAGGATGCGAACGCGGTGTTCGCTCGACCTGGCAGGGCTCTGCGAGCGCCGGGATGAAGCACGAGTGGCGGGACTAGAAATGCATAGGCCAGAGGAAGTGGACCACCCGCTCGCTTTCGGTATTCGTTGATGGTCCGAGCCAGAAGCTCACCGCAAAAGGCGGGATTAAAGTGCGCAGCCTCTTCCTGAGGCCGGTCGCGCCACTGCAACTCGTACCGCGTGCGGCTAGGCATCCTCAGCCTTCTCGGCGCAGATGGTGGCGTAGTCCCTGTGCCAACCGACGCGAAGTGCGTTGGCAAGGATGTGGTAGGAGCCGACGTTCAAGAAGCGCGCTGTGAGGGATCGGAAGGGAAATCGGGCCTCGTTCTCCACCCATTGATAGAGCTGCTGACCATCCTGTTTCAAAGCACCGGCATCGGGTGGCGTCGCGACATGGCCATCGCACATCGCTTCAAACCGTGGTTGCCATTCCTCGACAAGCCGAAGTTCGAACTTCTCGACTTCGTCGTCGAGCACGACATGCTCGCGGGTCCATTTCGAGCGTTGAGAAAACGCCCGATAGAAGTCTCGCTTGGCGAAGCGGAGGCGGTTTCCACCTAGGCCAATAGCCTGAAGCTGATGGACGAAGGGAAATCCGTCGTATCCTGCATACTCGGCTTCGTCAGGCTCGGCGTCTTCAAAGTCCGCCACCAGCGAATGACGTTTGAGCATCTCCCGGATGTCGTCGAGCTTTGCTTCGATTAGAGCGACTGGGATGGGCGCCGGCGGGCGGGTCATCAAAACCGCGCAGACTCGCGGCCACCACCACCCCTCCAACATTTCGCGCGCCGCAGCGGCTTTCCCGGGCGGAGCGACTAAGCGCAACGCGTGCTCAAGCTCGCTGTCCAGGTCGGTAATGAGCGGTTGGTGGTCGAGAACTTCCACCGCGCTCAACAACGCCGACCTCATGGGCTCCGACAGAGCTAGAAATGCCGCGAAGGCTGGCCTCAGCGCCTGGCTGGTTGACGTCCGTGCGACCTGGCTCAGCCGCTCGTTGGCCGATTTCGGGTCACGTTTCGAGCCGGGCGCATAGGCTCCAGCGGGGCGCAGTAGCGAAGCCGCAGACCCGACTGGCGCAGTCGCCGTCGTGACGAGTGCTAGCCGCGCCCGGGAAGGCAGCGACGGATCTTCCTTCGCCGCCACCGACCAAACCCGCAGCGTCTTCCACAAATCCTCACTGGCGTCAGTCAGCCCCGCGACGCGATCTACGTGATGCTTGGTTTGAAGGAGATCGAGGGCCGTGCCCTCCTTCTCGAAGGACACGTCATCTAGACGCTCAATCGAAACGTCGACCTCAACTCCAGTGTTGACATGCGGAATACAGAGCAGCAGCGCGAGCCGAGCCTGGTACAGGTAGCCGACCGCGGATGCTCCAGCCGTGAATTGCCCGCCAAGGCTGCTCAACGATGACCCCCTATTGGATTCCGAGGTTCGCTGATCCGATTGCCAAAAACAAGAAGCGCAACCATGGGTGCCCACATTGGCAAAGCATCGCTGCTCAACCTGCGGCCGAGAACCTCAATCTAGAGGAGGCAAAGTGGGGACATGCAGGAACTCTGCAGGGATTCGTAGACATCAGACTTCGTGGCTCCGACCAGTTGCCAACTGGCGGACAACCCCAACGTCCCCTCAGAGTCACGAGCCGACCACCGGCGACGGGTGCGGTGAATTTCGGCAGGCCGCCCTTCGCGGTATTCGCGACGTCTGATCATAGCCGACGCCTTCGGTCGGGTTGGAGCGGCTGGACAGGTCAGCTCAGCCTGGGCGCAACCGGTGCACGACCAACTGTTCCACTTTTGTTCTTGACATTTGCGCGCGAATTTGAGAGAGTTCGGGCAGGGTTGAGTGGTGCGCCCGGCTTGGGCCCGTCTCGGCCCCTCCCCCTTTCCTCTGCTTCAGGATGAACCGATGAGCGATGATCTCGCGCCGGCGACGCCGTGCGTGCCGCGCACCCCTGTGCGCTATTCCCTGCCCGTGGTGCGGGCGTTCCTGGCGCGGGTGGCGTCGGGCGAAAGCCAGGCCTCGATCTGCCGCGATCCGACCATGCCGGGCCGCCGGTCGGTGCTGAACTGGGCCAAGGACCGGCCGAAGTTCGCCGAGCGGCTGCAGCGGGCGCGGGTGGAGAGCGGCCACGTGGGCGGGGGCTCGGCCTCGACCTATTGCCCGGCCACGGCGCAGGAGATCTTTCGCCGGCTGTGCGAGGGCGAGAGCGTCAGCGCCATCTGCCGGGACCCGGCGCTGCCGTGCTTTTCGACGATCTATCTGTGGCGCAAGCGCTTCCCCGAGTTCGCCGAGATGATGCGGATCGCGCGCGAGGTGCAGGCCGAGCGGTTCTGTGACGAGGGGTGGGAGATGGCGGGCGAGGCGACGCCCGAGACCGCCTATCTGACCCATGTGAAACTGACCCAGCTGCGCTGGATGATGGGACATATGGCGCCGCGCACCTATGGGCGGACCAAGCCGGTGGAGGCCGAGATCGCGCCGCAGGAGCAGACCATCCTGTTGCGGCATTTCATGGTCGAGCAGCGCGACGACGGCTGGGTGCGGGTGGTGGGCTTCCGCCCCAATCCGCAGACCCGGCAGATGGAGCGCGAGGTCGAGGATGGGCCGTGGTCCCCGCCGCCGAAGGGGACCTGGCGGCGACCGGCGATCAAGGGCGGCGGGACGTGGGACGAGGCGGGCTGACGGCGGCGGCCCGACGGCCGGCGGAGGGCGCCGGCGAACGAAATCGCTTGTCCGGAGGCCTGGGATCGGCGTGTGCTTCGCACGCGGGAGGTCGATCGGCCGTGCGGTCGTAAGGTCGGGCGCCCGCGCAGATCAGGGGGACGAGGACCAGGTGAAGGCGGGCGTCGTCGTCGTCGAGGATGATCCGATCGTCGCCGCCCACGTCGGGCGCGGCGTGGCGGCGCGTGCGGATCTGGCCCTGCTGGGCTCGGCCGCCAGCCTGGCCGAGGCGCGCCCGCTGATGGATCGCGACGCCGACCTGCTGATCCTGGACCTGGGCCTGCCCGACGGCAGCGGGATCGACCTGATCGAGGAGATCCGCGCCCGGGGCGGCCATCAGCCGAAGATCCTGGTGCTGTCGGTGCTGGGCGACCAGGACACCGTGCTGGCCGCCGTGCTGGCGGGCGCCGACGGCTATCTGCTCAAGGATCAGGACGGCCTGGACATCGGACAGCAGGCCGCCGACGCGCTGACCGGCGGCGCGCCGCTGTCGCCCAGCATCGCCGCCTATGTCCTGCGCCACCTGCGCCGACAGGAGGAGCGGTCCAAGCCCGAGGAGACGGACCCGATCCTGTCGCCGCGCGAGATCGAGCTGCTGCAGCTGCTGGCGCGCGGCTACAGCAACAAGGCGGCGGCGGCCGAGTTCGGGATCTCGCCGCACACCATCGGCGACCACGTGAAGTCGATCTATCGCAAGCTGCGGGTCAGCAACCGGGGCGAGGCGATGGTGCAGGCGTTCCGCAGCGGGCTGCTGCACCTGTGACGGCGGCCGGCGGGCTGGCCGGGTGGCGCCGGGCGCTGGCCGTCATCCTGGGCGCGCAGCTGCTGTTCTGGAGCGTGTACGGGCTGATCGTGCTGGGCCTGCGGCAGGCCGGGACGGTGGAGGCCTATCGCCTGCCGGCGGCGGCGAGCGCGCCCTTGCCGTCGGAGCCCGGGCGCGCCGGCGCCTATGTCGCCGATCTGTCCGGGCCGGCGGTCCTGCGCATCCCCGGCTGGCAGCCGGTGGTGGTGTCGCCGGGCCAGGCCAGCCTGCTGGCGCGCGCCCAGGGCGGCGGCGGCGGAGCGGGACTGTCGCTGAGCTGTCTGGATGCGCCATGCGCCGGAGACCCTGTGGCCTACGCCGGCCCGGTCCAGGCCATGCGCAGGGCGGCGGCCGTGGAGCGGTTTCAGCGCTTCGACATGGTCTGGCTGGCGATCGCCCAGGCGGTGATCCTGGGCGTGGCGCTGCTGGTGCTGTTGCCGGTCAACCGCAACTCGCGCCTGCAGGCGGCCACGGGCGTGTTCATGATCCTGGTCGGGGCGGACGCCTGGCTCACGACCTTCGGGGCGGCCGCCCTGCCGTTCGCCGGGTTCCCGCTGCTGCGCTATGGCGTGGAGTACCTGATGCTGGCCGCGGCGGCGGTCTCGGTGAACGCCTTCGCCGGCTGGCGGCCGCGCGAGGCCTGGGCGGCCGGCGCGGGCTTCGCCGTGGCCTTCGCCGTGGTCGTGGGTGCGGTGCTGACGGGCGCAGGCGCCCTGGCCGTCACGCCCTGGCTGGACGCCGCGGCGCTGATCCTGCTGTCGGGCTATGGGGCGCTGGCGCTGCTGCGGATGCGGCGGACGGCGCCCGGCCCGGCGATCCGGGTGCTGGCGCTGCTGCTGGTCGGCCTGGCCTCGATCGTCTTCGACCTGTTCCTGTTTCCGCCGCCGTCCCGCTTCGTCCTGCAGGCCTCGGTGCTGGCGCCGCCGCTGACCACCTTCGGCGTCCTGTTCGAGATCGCGCTGCAGGGGCTGCGCCTGAACCAGGAGGCGCAGGGCGCGCGCAGCGACCTTGAGCGGCAATTGCTGGAGCAGGACGCCAGCCTGCTGCGCTCGTCGCAGCTGTTGCGGCACCAGGAACGGCTGATCGCGGTCGACGCCGAGCGCCAGCGCCTGCTGCGCGACATGCACGACGGCGTCGGCGGGGTGCTGACCCACCTGTTGCTGGACGTGCGCGGCAACCGCCTCAGCGCCGAGGAAATCGAGCAGGGGCTGCAGGCGGCGGTCGATGACCTGCGCAACATGGCCAGCGCGATCGACGCGGGGAACGAGCCGATCGACGAGGCCCTGGCGATGTTCCGCGAGCGCCTGGCGGGACGGCTGGCCCGGGCCGGCATCGCGTTCGACTATCGGTGCAGCCTGCCGACGCCCGCGCCCAGCCTGGACGCGCGGCGCCTGCTCAGCCTGTACCGGTTGCTGCAGGAGGGCGTCGCCAACAGCCTGCGCCACGGCAGGCCGTCGCGGATCGAACTGGCGGCCGAGCCGGATGCGGACCACATGATCCGCGTCTGTCTCGAGGACGACGGCGCGGGGTTCGATCTGGGCGCCGCCGCCGGCTCTCCGGGCGAGGGGCACGGGCTGACCAACATGCGCCGCCGCGCCGTCCAGATGGGCGGCGCGCTGGCCATCGAGAGCGCCCCTGGCCAGGGCGCGCGGCTGATCCTGACGATCCCCATCGCCGCCCCGGCCGGCCAGAAATCGCGGATTTCGGCGACCTAAACCGCCTCGTATCCCCGGAACGCGGGATTGCCGCCCGCCGCCGCCCGACAAAGCATGAGCACAGGATTTCTCCGGCGGGCCCGTCCTGTCGGCCGTGGCGTGCGTGGGAGTACGAACCGATGAAGAAGCTTGCCTGTCTTGCCGCCGGCGTGGGGGCCCTGGTGGCCGTGGCGGCGCCGGCGCACGCCGTGGACTTCGTGCTCAGCTCCCATGTCGGCGACGCCTGGACCTACACCCTGGTCTACGCCCCCTACGACAACATGGGCTTTGGCGAGACCGGCATCCACGCCACCATCACCCTGACGGGCCTCTCGGGCGTGACCGCCGTCAGCGGCCCGACCAGCACGGACTTTCCGACCGCGTTCATCAACGACAAGCAGCTGGCCTGGACCGGCGAAGTGCTGGACGGCGGCTCGACCGTCGTCTTCACCATGCCGCTGGAGTACAGCGGGACCGGCAACTACAGCACCGAGAAGCACGTCTTCGGCTTCACCCTGATCGCGCCCGGCGCGGTGGCAGGCGAGGCCCAACTGGCGACGAACGGCTTCTACTACGGCCTCTTCCCCAGTGGTTCGGGCGGCGGGCTGGACCCGGCCAACGACCGCGACATCGCCAAGGCGACCACCGGCCCCGTCGCCGCGCCGGCGCCGGAACCGGCGACCTGGGCGATGATGATCCTGGGCCTCGGAGCCGCCGGCAGCATGATCCGCCGCCGCAACGCCGCGACCGCGCGCTGAGCGCCGGCCAACCCCTTTTCAGCGTGAAAGACGAGACGATGATCAAGCATATCGCGCCCCTCGCGGCAGTCCTCAGCGTGGCGGGCGCCGCACACGCCGACACCTTCCACGTGACCGTCGAGGCCCCGGGCGTCCAGACCTCGACCGCGACCTTCAGTTCGAAGGGCGTCGAGACCTTCAGCGGCGTCGGCACGGGCGCCGGCCAGGCGTTCGGGACCGACTTCGGCTCGGCGGGCGTCATCACCGGCAGCTATTCCGGCGTCGACGTGCTGGGCGCGGACCAGTACGGCGGGGCGGGCGGCGCGGGGAACTACGCCAGCACGTTCAGCACGAGCGGCTTCTCGCTGAGCCTCAGCACCTCGGACCCGGCCGGCATCAACTACTTCGGCTTCTGGCTGTCGGCGCTGGACCCCGGCAACGGCCTGACGTTCTCCCGCGGCGGCACGACGGTCTTCACCTTCACGCCCGGCGACGTCCTGGCGCTGGTCGGCGGAAACGGCGGCTACTTCGGCAACCCGAACGGGTCGTTCCTCGGCCAGAACGGCAGCCAGTCCTATGTCTTCCTGAACTTCTTCGACACGAACGGCACGTTCGACAAGGTCTCGTTCTCGGAGAACCCCACGATCGGCGGCTATGAGTCCGACAACCACACGGTGGGCTTCTACACCGCCGAGAGCGGCACCCGGGTCGGCGCGATCCCCGAGCCGGGCGCCTGGGCGCTGATGATCCTGGGCTTCGGCGCCGTCGGGATCATGGCGCGCCGCCGCGGTCTGCCGGCGCCTCGCGCCTCGGCGTAATAGGCGCTCTCGCCTACTCGCCGCCGATCCCGATCAGTTCGATCTCGAACAGCAGGGTCGAGTTGGCGGGGATCGGGTCGCGGTAGCGCTCGCCGTAGGCGATGGGGGCGGGAATGACGAACTGCCAGGTCTCGCCGACCCGCATCATCGGCACGCCCTCCTGCCAGCCCTTGATCAGGCGCGGCAGGGGGAAGGTCGCCGGCTCGCCGCGTTCCTTGGAACTGTCGAACACTCGCCCGTCGATGAAGCGGCCGGTGTAGTGGATGGTGACGATATCGGAGGGGACGGGGCGCGGGGCCGAAGCCTTGGCCGCCTTGACGCGATGGGCCTGGAGGCCCGAGGCGCTGACCGTCCAGCCCGGCCGGGCGGCGGACCAGGCCTCATAGGCCTTCTGGCCCTGCTCCCACTGTTCCTGCGGCGTGCCGGTGTAGGTGATCGCCTTGGCGGGCGGCGGCGCGGGCGTGGCGCAGGCCGCCAGGGCGAGCGGCGCGAGGAGGGCGGCGACGGCGCGCGAGGTCATGGGCGAATCCGCTGGCTGGAACGTGACGCCCGTTCGTACGGCGCCACGCTCACGAAACCAATTCGCCGTGGGGGTCGGGAGTTGGACGCTGGTCTAGCGCCGGCCGGCGTCGGCGAGACGGGCCGCTTCCTTCGGGCCGACCTTGCGGACCTGAGAGATCGCGCACTGCAGGGGGCCGGCGGCGGTCTGGACCACGACCTGGGCGCGGCCGGTGTCGCAGACGGCGTCGCCGCCCTCGGCGCGGACGCTGATCTTCTGCGCCGAACCCAGGGCCGTGCAGGCGTCTGCGAGGCGCAGGTTGTAGATCCCGCCCTGAGACGACTGGACATAGAGCGTGCCGCCCGCGCGGCTGACGCCACTGATGGCGGCGCCGTTGAAGCACTGGCGGTTCTGCACCGGCTCGCCGGCCGGATAGGCGCGCGACTGGGCGCCGTAGTCGAACACCTGGCCGTTGTCGGCGAGGGCCGGCGCGGCCGAGGCGGCCACGGCGGCGAAGGCGAGGAACAGCGCGGGTTTCATGATCCGATGTCCGATAAAGCCTGAACTGAGCGCGACCGTAATAGAAGAACGCGTTATCTGGAAGACGCTGGCGTCCCGGTTTTTCTAAAGGCGCCGATACGCATCCTCGGCAGGCTCGCCCACCCGCGCCTAGCGCTTCTTGCCCAATTCCGCGGCGATGTCCTTGGTCAGCCGGCCGACCTTGCGGTGCGCCGTGATGATCTGGTCCTGGGTCACGCCCCAGCGCTTCATCCAATATTCGACGGCCTTGCGCTCCGAGAGGTCCAGGCGATCCTTGTCGATGAAGCCGCGCTTGTCCTTGAGACCGGCCATGCAAATCCTCCGAGAAAGGTGAGGCTTACCGCGATTGCGCGGCGCCGGCCACGCTGGCCTCCGTGGCTGCAGCGGCCTAGACTCCCGCGATGGCTGTCGCATTCACCCGCGAGGAAGACTACGAGGCGCAGGCGGCGAACCTGCCGGACCGCCCGATCTCGCCCCATCCGAACCTGGTCACGGCCAGCGGGCTGGCGGCGATCGAGGCCGAGCTGGCGGCGGCGCGGGCGGCCTATGCCCAAGCTCAGGTCGAAGGCGGCGTCGCGGCCGACAGGACCGCCATGGCCCGGGCGACCCGCGACCTGCGCTACTGGTCGGCGCGCCGGGGCAGCGCCCAGCTGACAGAGCCCGAGACGGACGGCGAGACGGTGCAGTTCGGCCGCACGGTCGAGATCGAGCGCGACGACGGCCGGGCCCAGACGTTCCGCATTGTCGGCGAGGACGAGGCCGATCCGGCCAAGGGCAGCATCAGCTATGTGGCGCCCCTGGCCCGTGCGCTGCTGGGCAAGGCCGTGGGCGACACCGCCAGGGTCGGCGAGGCCGAGATCGAGGTGATGGCCGTCCGCTGAGCGGCGCAACGTCTGCGATGTGGAGAGGGTCGTCGGCTGGCCAAGCGCCCGATCAGGGGGGCTGGGGGGGCTGTTCAGGATCCGAACCGGATGCGGACCAGCCGACGTATGAGAGTAAACGGGCCGCCTGTGTCTGCCGCAGGTCCGGAATAAGACCATTTCGCGGCGTGGACCGGGTTTCGGGGCCGTGGCGGGTCCGCCACAGGCGAACGGCGAAATGTCACGTGCGCTGTTCTGGCTCTTGTGATCGGGCCGCCTCTGGAGGAAGACGTTCGGCAACGGCGGCCGCCTTGCGGTCGCTGGGGCGTGGGGCCCCCGCGGCGCTTCCGGGATCTTCGGATCTCGTGCGGATCAAATGAAGCGGCAGAGGCGGCCCCCCCA
>Ga0209026_1001037_pt1 | contig 13605 bp, 10 predicted proteins | sample AraplaCL_Col_mCL_FD_184262 | JGI IMG/M metagenome (GOLD analysis project Ga0209026, IMG submission 184262) | Arabidopsis root microbial communities from the University of North Carolina, USA - plate scrape CL_Col_mCL (SPAdes) (version 2) | ecosystem: Host-associated > Plants > Roots >... | reverse complement strand
CACAAATTCGAGATTCGGTATCGGCAGGACGTGTAATACGATACGCGCATGTTATCAATCAATATACCTGGCAACAGGGCAGTTTTCCAATGCTTACCTCGTTTAACGTATCAGCAAGCATGAGTTTTAGCTCAAAATCAATAAAAAGCAATCCACAGGGGCCGCAGCAAAACGCCAATACCCTGCAAGGTATGAACGCTACACAGGCAGAAAGACTGGCCATGATTAACCCCTATGCCAACGCCTTTGTAGATTTTAATGTGCCCTGGAGCATTAACGCCAGTTATAGTTTTTTTTATAGCAACACAGGCGTTTCAACCAACGTAGGTAATACGGTGCAAATTAGCGGCGATTTGAGCATTACGCCTAAATGGAAGGTAACTTATAGTAGCGGTATTGATTTACGGGCAGGGCAGGTGAGTACATCGTCCATTGGTATCTACCGCGATTTGCACTGCTGGGATATGTCGTTCCAGTGGATTCCATTTGGATATTATAAATATTACAGTGTCGATCTTAAAGTAAAAGCATCTATCTTACAGGATCTTAAACTGAGTAAACGCAGAGACTACTACAACAACAATTAATAATGCTGGCAGAAATTATAACCATCGGCGATGAAATATTAATAGGGCAGATTATTGACAGTAATTCGGCCTGGATTGCCCAGCAACTTAACGCGATAGGCATCCGGGTAAAACAGATCAGTTCCGTATCTGATGATCGTCTACATATCCTCACAGCATTAGCCGAAGCGGCTAAACGTGCCGATGTTATTTTAATCACGGGCGGCCTTGGCCCAACTAAAGATGATATCACAAAGTCCACTCTCGCCGAGTTCTTTAATGTTTCGCTGGTGCAGAATAAAGACGCTTTGGATAATGTGACCCGTATTTTTGCCAAATACAATCGCCCGCTGTTGGATGTTAATGTAAGGCAGGCCGATGTGCCCGAAAATTGTGACGTAATATTGAATAACAATGGTACCGCGCCGGGCATGTGGTTTAGCCACGAAGGTAAAATATACATTTCAATGCCTGGTGTACCGCACGAAATGATGTACATGATGGAGGAGTTTGTGATACCAAAATTGCAAAGCACTTTAAAACTGCCATCTATCATTCATAAAACTATACTCACAGTGGGCGAGGGCGAATCCTTCCTGGCCGAAAAGATAGCCGACATTGAAAGCTCACTACCGGCCCACATTAAACTGGCTTATTTGCCTAAATTAGGTTCAGTACGTTTACGTTTAAGTGCTTTTGGCGATGACGAAGCCGCCCTGCAAACCGAAGTGGATATTTACGCGCGTCAGTTGATCGAACGCATTGGCAAAGCGGTTGTAACCGACACTGATGTACCGATTGAAAAAGCTATACTTGATGAGATGGAGGCAAAAGGGCTTACCCTTTCGGTAGCCGAAAGCTGCACAGGAGGCTTTATGTCGCACCTATTTACACAGCATCCGGGTTCGTCAAAAGTGTTTTTTGGTGGCGCGATATCCTATTCTTACGACCTGAAAGAAAGCATGCTGGGTGTTAAAAACGAAACGCTATGGAGCCATGGCGCGGTGAGTGAAGAGACGGTTGTGGAAATGGTTGAGGGCGCATTGATCAATTTCAAATCAGATTATGCTATCGCGGTTACCGGTGTTGCCGGCCCTGGTGGTGGCACCGATGATAAGCCTGTGGGTACCGTATGGATAGCCGTGGCAAATACCAAAAAAACTTTTGCACATAAGTACACTTTTGGTAAGAAGCGCATGCAAAACATTGAACGTACGGCAATTACAGCCCTGGGTATGTTGGTAAAATTAATGCGTCAAGCCGATCAATAACGGCTAAAATCGCTAATTTTACGCATAATATTGTAAGCGTATATATGGCTAAATATAAGTTGTTATTGCCCAAAATGGGGGAAAGCGTTGCCGAAGCTACCATTATAAAATGGAATAAGAACATAGGCGACAAGGTGGAAATGGATGAGGCGTTATTGGACATTGCTACCGATAAAGTTGACTCCGAGGTTCCGTCTCCTGTTGCAGGAATTCTTACCCTTAAACTTTGTAATGTTGACGAAGTTGTACAGGTTGGCGCGGTAATAGCCATTATTGAAACAGAGGATGCTGAAAGTGAAAGCGATGTAACAACATCTGCGCCAGAAGAACAAGAAGCTCCTGCTGCTGTAGATGAACCCGTACAAATACCACATACGGTAATACCCATAATTGAAGAAGAAGAGGTTCACGAAGAGGAACTCCTTTCTGCCGAACCTGTTCAAACGCAACAAATGCCAGGTATCAGCCAATTGCCCGAGCCTGAAAAGCCCGCTGCACAGGCAGTACAAGAGTCATCATCCAGATTTTATTCGCCTTTAGTAAAAAGTATCGCTCAGCAAGAAAAGGTAAGCCAGTTAGAACTTGACAGCATAGCCGGAAGCGGCGCGGATGGCCGTTTGACCAAAGACGATTTGATTGGCTATATACAAAAACGTGTTGCTGGATTGATCAAACCAATTACGGAAGCGCCTAAACCTGCCGCACCAAGGCCATCGGATAGCTTAACGCAGCCGGCATTTGTTACAGGATCTATACCGAATACCACACCAGAGTCGCCTGCACCGGTTGCAGAGGCGCCTAAGCCCGAAGCACCAAAACCAACGCCGGTTACCGAGGCGCCTAAAACGGAGCCTGTTGCACCCAAAGCTCCTGCAGCTGAAGCCGCAAAGCCAGCTCAACCGGCAACACCTCAACAGCCTAAAATAGTTTCGACAAGTGGTGGCGATGAGATCATTGAGATGGATAGGATGCGCCGCCTGATTGCGGAGCATATGGTGAAAAGTGTGCACACATCGCCACACGTAACTTCGTTTATCGAAGTTGACGTAACCAACATTGTGCTATGGCGCGAAAAAAATAAAACCAGCTTCGAAAAACGGGAAGGCACTAAGATAACTTATACCCCAATATTTATCGAAGCGGTAGCCAAAGCGATAAAAGATATGCCGATGATCAATGTTTCGGTTAACGGAACGCAGATCATCAAAAAGAAAGACATCAACATTGGTATGGCAACCGCATTGCCAAGTGGAAACCTCATCGTACCGGTAATCCGCAAAGCTGATGAACTCAACGTTGTTGGCTTAACAAAAGCTGTAAACGACCTGGCCAACCGCGCCCGTACCGGCAAACTGCAACCCGATGATGTGAAAGACGGTACCTTTACCGTAACCAACGTAGGCACCTTCGGTAATGTAATGGGTACACCTATCATCAACCAGCCGCAGGTGGCTATTTTAGCGCTTGGCGCGATCAAAAAGAAACCGGCCGTTATCGAAACCGAAAGCGGCGATGTGATCGCCGTTCGCCATATGATGTTTCTGTCATTGTCTTATGATCACCGGGTGGTTGATGGCTCGTTAGGCGGTTCGTTTATCCGCCGGGTAGCAGATTACTTGGAGGGTTGGGCGATTGACAGAGAAGTGTGATTAAGTGAGTTGTGAGTAGTTAATGTATCATATAAAATTACTCACTACTTACAGTGCCAGAGACAAACTCATCCGTTCTGTCAAAGCTATAACCTTGCTTTTGCGCCCAAGCGATAAATTCATCGATGCGCTTTTCAAAATCAATACCTGTATTTTTTACAACATAACCCGGAAAGCCAAATCTTTCAGGTTGTTTCAGGTCGGTAAACTCCCAGGGGTGAAAGTACAGGTTTAAATAACCGTCTTTTTGATGAGTTTTCTTACACATCCATTTTAACAAACCCATGGGCAGGTTATGAAACGATAACCAAAACAGCGGGAAACGTACCAGCGGCGATACCGATGATGGTAATTGCAGTACACCATCCTGGTAAAACCAGGTGCGCGGTTTGCTGAAGTTATTGTACCTGCCGGGTAGATAAGTAGGGTTGATGGACGAATTATATTGATAACCGGCTTTATAAATTTCCTTTTCGTCAACCGGCATCATCCGCGCCATGCGATAGCCTTTTACAGTTTGGCCGGTAAGTTTTTCAAGCGCGTCTTTTGATTGTTTGAGGTGCTCCACCTTAAAATCCGAATGGTAAAAACCATGTGAAGCGATCTCGTGGCCGTCGTTAACTATCCGGGCAATAACATCCGGCTTGTGTTGTGCGTAATTGGCCGTGCAGTAAAATGTGACTTTAACATCGTGCTTCTTTAAAATAGCCAGTATTTTAAGTGTGCCTTCGGTCGAGATACTTAACTGGTCTTCAAACGATATTTCTTTACCGTACTCAAACGGCATATCAAACTCCTCGATATCAAAACTTAACAGTACCATTATTTAATATCCATGTTTGTAGACCGGATGATATAGTTTGGCCGTTGTTTGCTTTGCATAAACATCTTACCCAGGTAAAGCCCGATAATACCCAATACCATCAGGTTTATCCCGCCAAAAAAAACCACGGTAGCCAATAACGATGCCCAGCCTGCCGCTTCGTATTGCGGGCGGAAAAAGTAGCTGTATAAAATGTAAGGTATATATAACAGCGACGCGAACGAAAAGAACGCTCCTATACCAATAGCAATATTTAACGGGCGTACGCTGAATGCGGTAATGCCTTCAACTGCAAAGCGCACCATCTTTCGAATAGTGTATTTGCTCTTCCCCGAAAAACGGGCATCGGCAGTATAGTGGATAGCATATTGTTTAAACCCAAGCCATTTTATGAGCCCGCGCATAAACAAACCGTTCTCATTGAGTTGTACCAACACGTTGGCCACTTTACGGTCTATTAACCTGAAGTCGGCAGTGCCTTTTTCCAGTTTAGTGTCCGATAACGAGTTGATCATCTTATAAAAAATGTCGCTCGATTTGGTTTTCAGGATAGTGGCATCGTCGGTATACTCACGGCATGAATATACAACATCAAAGCCTTCTTCCCATTTGGCAACAAACTGATCTATCATTTCGGGCGGGTGCTGCATATCGCCGTCCATACTGATGATACAATCGCCTGTCGCGAAATCATAGCCTGCCTTTAATGCATTCTGATGGCCGAAATTACGCGAAAGTTCCAGGTAAAATATGTTATTGTCAATAGTAGTCAGCCCTTTTAGCTTCTCCAGTGTACCGTCCGAGCTGCCATCATCAATAAAAATGACCTCGTAATCGTAATTGCTCAATGCTTTTATGGCAACCAACAAGCGATTAGCCAGAAGCTCAATATTACCTTCTTCATTAAACGAGGGTATTACTACCGATATTTTCTTTTTCATGATCGTGCTAATGAATGGATATCAGCCTCTACAAACTTTCGCGTAAGCGTTTCGTAAATAATTTTGAGCCAAATTACAAAACAAGGCAAAGCTTTTAAAGCATAAGGTTTGGTAAAATGATTACTTAAATAATGCGGAAAAAGGTCTGTTGGCGAAAAGCTGGTTAATATCAGTGCGAATACCAGCAAAAAAATATCCCATCCACTTACCGGCCGTGGCGCGTTAACGTACCAAATGGCAACGCCGGTAAAGGCGATGATATAGGTAGGCGACTCGCTACTGCTGCTGAATATGATCGGAAAGATCAAAGTTGAAGCCAGTATCAGCAACTGAAAATCGACGTATTTATAATTTTTGATTTTAAGATACGAGGAAAAGAACAGCGCCACCCCAGGTACTAAAAACCAAATGTTGGATAGGTCGGGCTTATTGAAAATGCGCCTGGCCATGCCCTTTACCGAGATATCCTGCATAAATGATCCCGAGTTTTGGATGTCTTTGTCGGATAAGCTATGATACCAGTCGCGGTAGCATTGTACCACAAAATGCGGCGACGAAAACAGCATCGGCAAACAAAACAGCATTACAAACCAAAATACCATGCTCAACGTAAATTTGAGTTTGTTTTGCGAAAAGAAAAAGAAGGCCAGCCCTACAATGCCATAAAGTTTGATAAACGTACCGAGGGCTATCATTAACGCGGCCCAAAAATCTTTCTCATTACGGATGAATACAAAACTCAGAATAATCAGACTGGTGATAAACGGGTTGACCTGCACGCTTAGCGAAGCCGTAACTAATTCGTTGGTGCAGATGAGCAATATCGCCACCTGTTTTTTATCGCTGATGGGCAACATGGTAACGGCTTTATACAACATAAAGGAGTTAAACAGGCTCCATAGCATAACCGCTATACTATCGGGCAAAAAGTAAAAAGGAGCGATCAACACCGCGAAAACAGGGCCGTAGTGGTTCTTGTCTTCAAAAAACTGCTTGTATTCTAAAAAAAGATTTTTTTGATGAATAAGATCATAAAAAGTGTATTTGTAGATCTTATAGTTGTTGTAAATATGCAGCAGATCCTGTTTAAAGGCGAAAAAAAGGCTCAAGCCAAAAAACAGTATCAATACAAAGGTTTTGTTGGTGAAAAGCTTTTTGATGGAGGCTATCAAGAGAGATCGGGGTGTAAGTTTATAGTTACAAAAGTATGAAAATAATTGAAAATTCAGCGTGCAGGTGCTTAAACGCAAAAATGCCCCGGTAAACCGGGGCATTTTTTTACAGAGAAATCTACTAAAAAACTCTGCGCTCAGCTTTATCTATCACACAATCAAACTCACATCTTTTATCTGCCCGGCGAAAGCGATAAAAGCATTATGTTCTGATATACGTGATTGGTTATCGATCAGATTTTTTAATTTGATCTTTCCGATAACGAAGCGGAAGGTATCCGAATAAAAACGTTCGTGGATATGTTCAAACTTCAAAGCTTCAATTAAACTTTCGTCTTCATAACGTACGTACACGTTTATTTCGATGTCGTTGGTAAACTTCAGATCTTTTTTCTTGTGTGCCTTTTTGTATTCGTATTGGTAATCGTAGCGCAAAGCGGCAATATCCGATAATACGGCCGAGCCCGTAGGGTGGCCACCGGCACCTTTACCAAAAAAGAATTGCTGATCGGCGAAAGCCGCCTGTACAACTACACCGTTATATTCGTTTTCTACGTTGTATAAAAACTCGGTATCGTTTACGAACTTTGGCAATACAAACATAGCCACGTGCTGATCATCAAGCTCTTTGGCAACCGGAACAAGTTTTATCTTTAACCTTTTTTCGCGTGCATATTGGATATCCGCCGCCGCCAGGTTTTGAATGCCGATGTTTAAAACCTCTTCTGGTTTCACTACCACACCGTAGGCATGCGCCGCAGCTATGATAAGCTTGTATTTGGCATCATAGCCGCCAACATCGAGAGTAGGATCAGTTTCGGCAAAGCCAAGATCTTGTGCCTGTTTCAGCGCGGTAGCATAGTCCATGCCTTCGCTGCATACTTTGGTCAGGATGTAGTTTGACGATCCATTAAATATGCCACTGATGGAGTGCAGCAATTCATTATCATAATACTCTTCCAGGTTACGGATGATAGGGATACTGCCGCAGACGGAGCCCTCGTACAATAGCGAGGTACCGTGTTGGTGTTGTAATGCGATCAGCTCTTCCAGGTTATCGGCAATCATTTTCTTGTTTGCCGATACTACGTTTTTACCTGTGCTTAACGCTTTTTTAACTATCTCGAAAGCCGCTACGGCGTCATTGGTCAGCTCTACAATCGTGTTAATGTCGGGGTTATCCAGTATAACGTCACGGTCTGTTGTAAACAATTCGGCAGCCAGGGTGCGGTGTTTGTGCGAATCTTTGATCGCTATTTTAACTATTTCCAGGTTTAGTTGCTTGGTGATGATGATGTCGTGTAAACCTTGCCCAACCACACCAAAACCAAATAGTCCAATTTTTAACTTTTTACTCATTATATATTTATGCTGTTTGCAGCTTGATTACTTTTCCATTAATGTCCGAACCTAAAAACGAGTCGATGATCTTTGTCAGCGTTTCGGTTTCTATTAAAAAACTATCGTGCCCGTAAATCGAGTCGAACTCTGAGAACGATGCATTCGGAATATGTCTGAACAGGTATTGCTGTTCCTCTATCGGAAATAAAATATCCGATTTAATGCCTATTACCAGGGTTTTGGCTTTAACCTGGCTCAATGCTTGTTCAACACCGCCGCGATTACGGCCCACGTTATGCGAGTCCATCGTCTTGCTCAAATACCAGTAGCTGTAGGCATTGAAGCGTTTCACCAGCTTTTCGCCCTGGTAGTTTTGGTATGATCCAGCTTTGTAATCTTCCAGCTTTTCGTTTTCGTCGTGTTTTTGCGTTGTTTCGTACGTTGTGTATCCGCGATAGGATAGCAGAGCAATACTACGTGCCGCTTTTAAACCTTTTGCTCCTCCATCAGGCGTATTGGCGTAAAAGGTACGGTCGGCACTAATGGCCAGCCGTTGCGACTCATTAAAGGCAATGCCCCATGGTGAATGCTTGGCGTTGGTAGCTATCAGTATCAGGTTGTTGATTTTGGTAGGATCGATGAGCGCCCACTCCAAAGCCTGTTGCCCACCTAACGAGCCACCAATCAGCACATTGATCTGATCGATACCCAAATGATCAGCCAGTAGTTGATGCGCTTTAACCATATCACGTATAGTGATCATCGGGAACGACAGGTAATATGGTTGCCCGGTAGTTTCGTCAATATTCAACGGGTTGGTAGTGCCATAGGGAGACCCTAACACATTGGCACATACAATATAATGGTCGGCAGGGTTAAACAAATTGTTATCGCCAAAAAGGCCAGCCCACCAATCTAAAACATCTGAGTTCGCCGTTAAAGCGTGGCATACCCAGATCACATTATTGCGGTGTTTATTTAATTGACCAAAAGTATGGTAGCCAATTTCGAGTCCGTGTAATTGCTTACCCGATTCGAGTGTCAAGTTTTTTGAATACTTAAATGTTTCTGCGCTCATTTTTATTATAACCCTCCCTGCAAAAGCAGAGAGGGTTTGATTGTTATATTATACTAATTGGAGCGTTGGCTGTTTAATTTTGGCAAACGCGTTTTCAAAGTCGGCTTTAATATCATCAATATGCTCAATGCCAACAGCTACACGCAATTGGTTAGGCAGTACTCCCGCCGACAATTGTTCATCATCGGACAATTGCTGATGTGTTGTAGCCGATGGCTGGATGATCAATGTTTTGGCATCACCTACATTGGCCAGATGACTCACCAGTTGCAGGCTGTCAATAAACTTCCCTGCGCTTTCTTTATCACCCTTAACCTCAAAGGTTAATACAGCACCAAAGCCATTTTTTAAATATTTTTTAGCCAGTTTATGTTGTGGCGACGATTCCAGACCAGGGTAGTTAACTTTGGCAACCTGTGGATGTTTCTCTAACCATTTAGCCAGTTCGAGCGTGTTATCTACATGGCGTTGTACACGAAGAGATAGTGTTTCGATACCCTGGATAAACAGGAACGAGTTAAACGGCGATTGTGACGGGCCGAAATCGCGCAGGCCCTCAACACGGGCGCGGATAATGTATTGGATATTGCCAAAAGGCCCGCCAATGCCAAATACGTCCGAAAATACCAGGCCATGGTACCCTTCGGATGGCTCGGTAAATTGCGGGTACTTGCCATTGCCCCAGTTATAGGTACCGCCGTCAACAATAACACCACCAATGCTGGTACCATGTCCGCCTATCCATTTGGTAGCCGATTCAACTACCACATGTGCGCCATGCTCCAACGGGCGGAATAAATATCCGGCTGCGCCAAAAGTATTATCTACTATAACCGGCAAATTGTATTTAGTGGCTAAAGCCGAGATCTTATCAAAATCAGGAATGTTAAAACCCGGGTTGCCGATACTTTCGAGATAGATAGCTTTAGTATTATTGTCGATTAATGGCTCAAAGCTTTCGGCGGTATCGTCTTTTGCAAAACGGACCTCAACACCTAAGCGTTTAAAGGCAACTTTAAACTGGTTATAAGTACCTCCATATAAAAAAGGCGAGGTTACAAAGTTATCACCGGCTTGCAATATGTTATTTAAAGCAATAAACTGAGCTGCCTGACCCGATGCAGTAGCTAAGGCGGCAACGCCACCTTCCAAGGCTGCGATGCGTTTTTCAAACACATCGGTAGTCGGGTTCATTAAACGGGTGTAAATATTACCGAATTCCTTTAACGCGAACAGGTTTGCGCCATGTTCTGCATTTTTAAATACGTACGATGTTGTTTGGTACAAAGGCACGGCACGTGCGCCTGTGGTTGGGTCGGCTTCCTGGCCGGCATGTAACTGTAATGTTTCGAATTTGAAATTTGACGTTGACATAGATTATGGTTTTAGATTTTTAATTGTATTCTGACTAAAGAATAGCATCCGGACTTTTAAGCCCTGATGTCTACACAAATTACATTTCAGTAAAAACTGAATAAGTTGAGTTAATAGCGTTTTAACAACAGCAACAACACATACAAATACGGCCAACGGGGATCGGCGTAAATGCAAATTTGCTACGGAAAGTGTTCCGTGAATTAAAGGGATCTAAAAAAAGTAACAACGTTTTCATGGTTATTTAACTTATATTCCCCGGTGATCCATTCACCGGGCCAGGATTTGGCACCTTCTCCAGTTAAATGAGGGTTGCCAGTGGGTTAATGAGCCTGATCTCTCGCCACTTCTTTATAAATCAAAACCTTTTGAGGGGTATTGACCTTGGTATACTTACCAAATAATGTTTCAAATATATAGTTTAGTAAGGTGCTATGCAAAACATAATTTTGCAATATTTTATAAGTTATTGAAAGATAGGCTGATATCTTCAATCAAATCATCGATATTTTCCAGTCCAACCGATACGCGGAGCAGGTTTCCGGGTGTTTTGGTATCCGGCCCTTCAACCGAAGCGCGGTGTTCTATCAAACTTTCCACACCGCCAAGGCTGGTTGCCTGTGTAAACAACTTTAAACTGTTGATCACTTTGCGCGCGGCTTCTTCGCCGCCTTTTACGGTAAATGATAACATACCGCCGAAGCTTAGCATTTGTTCTTCAGCTATCTGGTGCTGTGGGTGCGATGCCAGACCAGGGTACATCACGTTTTCAACCTTAGGATGTTTTTCTAAAAACTCAGCCAGTTGCATGGCGTTGCTCACATGACCTTTCATGCGGTACGGTAAGGTTTTAATACTACGTACGAGCATATAGCAATCGTGAGGCGAGGGGATAGCGCCGCCCATTTCCTGCACCTGTTTGATTTTTTGCCACCATTCATTGTCCTTGGATGCTATTAACGCGCCGCCCATCAAATCGCTGTGGCCGCCAAAATATTTGGTCGCGGAGTGCATCACCAGGTCGGCACCTAAAGCCAAAGGTTGCTGGCATATCGGTGTAGCAAAAGTGTTATCGCACACAACTTTGATATGATGTTGTTTGGCTATGCCGATGACCATTTTAATATCAGTTACCTTTAACAAGGGGTTGGAAGGTGTTTCGAGCCAGATGAGTTTAGTATTGGCTTTAATATGGCTTTGCAAAACACTCTTGTCGTTCACATCAATAAAATCAAACTCCAAAGTATCGGCAAACAAGTTTTTAAGCTGGTTGCGCAAACCATGATACATATCGTCCGGAGCGATAATGTGGCTGCCGGGTTTTAGAGTCTGAAAAACTGCCATACCGGCTGCGTTGCCCGATGAAAATGCCGCCGCTACAGTACCACCTTCCAGTTTAGCTAATACACTTTCTAAAGCTGTACGGTTAGGGTTGCTGCTCCGGCTATAGATATAACCGCCAGGATAACCGCCATCTTCGCCACGCTTAAAAGTGGTGGCCATGGTAATGGGCTGTATTACAGCGCCCGATGGGTCGTTGGCAATGTTTCCGGCATGGATAGCGATGGTTTCAATTTTCATGGATAAGAATGTTGAGCCGTAAAAATACGGATTGAATTGGATTTGCAAATCAATAGCTTTAATAGATAGTTTCTAAATAAACTGTACCTATTGTTTGTTACACCAAAATGATGATGTAATTCTGCTCATTATTGTACTTTTGTATCCAAAGTTTATCATCTATGGACGCCGAGCAAACTCTAACTGTCTTATTAAACAATCCACGTTTACTACCCGAACTTAAAAGCATAGCCGAAAAGGTCTACAAAAACGAACGCATCACTTTTGATGAAGGCGTTTTACTTTTCGAAAAGGCCGAACTATCATACCTGGGCGCCTTGGCAAATTACATCCGCGAAAAGCGCCATGGCAACAAAACTTACTTCAACCGCAACTTTCATATCGAGCCTACTAACCTTTGTGTTTACGATTGCAAATTTTGCTCGTATTCGCGTTTGATCAAAGAACGCTCGCAAGGCTGGGAGTATACGATGGACGAGATGCTCGACATCGTAAAAAAATACGACGGAGAGCCGGTAACCGAAGTACATATCGTTGGTGGTGTATTGCCGCAGTATGATGTGGAGTTTTACAGCACGTTATTCACTAAAATTAAACAGCACCGTCCGAACCTGCACGTTAAGGCCCTGACCCCGGTTGAATACCACTATATTTTTAAGAAAGCAAAGATAGACTACGCTACCGGCATGAAGCTGATGAGAGATTCAGGTTTGGAATCTATCCCCGGTGGCGGAGCTGAGATTTTCCATCCCGAAATACGCGAGCAGATAGCTAAAGATAAATGTACCGGCGACCAATGGCTGGCCATCCACGAGGAATGGCACAAACTGGGCATGCGCTCAAACGCTACCATGCTTTACGGGCATATCGAACAATACTGGCACCGGGTTGACCATATGGAGCAACTGCGCCAGTTGCAGGATAAGACGGGCGGCTTCCAAACCTTTATCCCGTTAAAGTTCCGTAATCAGGATAACCAGATGTCGCACGTGCCCGAAACTACCGTTGTAGAGGATCTGCGCAATTACGCGATATCACGTATTTATCTGGATAACTTCGATCATATTAAAGCTTATTGGGCTATGATCAGCCGTACGACAGCGCAATTATCGTTGAATTTTGGTGTGGATGATATTGATGGAACGCTTGACGATACTACCAAGATCTATTCGATGGCGGGAGCAGAGGAGCAAAATCCGGCCATGTCGACTAAGGAATTGGTAGAACTGATCAAGCAGGTTGGCAGATATCCGATAGAAAGGGATACGTTATATAATGTAATAACCGACTACAACGATTTTGAATTTCCACAAGAACCCAAACCGCAATTTTATAAATTACCGGTTATAAACTGAGTTGCGTGTTGCGGGTTTTGTGTTGCGTGGAAGCTAATCTAACAACCCGAAACTCGCAACGCACAACACACAACTATATTAAATGATCCAAAAAACACTATACATCATTCGTCACGGGCAAACCGAACTTAATAAAAAAGGAATTATCCAGGGCCGCGGTATTGATGCCGATCTTAATGATACCGGCCGTTTGCAAGCCGCAGCATTTTTTAAAGCTTACCGCGATGTTGCTTTTGATAAGATCTATGTATCCGAGTTAAAGCGCACGCAACAAACCGTTCAACAATTTATTGATCTGGGTATCCCTTACGAAAGATTGGCCGGTTTAGATGAGTTGGCTTGGGGGATACACGAAGGCGAAGCCAGCACACCCGAAAACAGGGGCGCATTTTTAAATATCATGCGCGATTGGCTCGAGGGGCGACTGGATGCGAAATTTGAAGGAGGTGAAAGC
>Ga0209026_1001034_pt1 | contig 13625 bp, 14 predicted proteins | sample AraplaCL_Col_mCL_FD_184262 | JGI IMG/M metagenome (GOLD analysis project Ga0209026, IMG submission 184262) | Arabidopsis root microbial communities from the University of North Carolina, USA - plate scrape CL_Col_mCL (SPAdes) (version 2) | ecosystem: Host-associated > Plants > Roots >... | reverse complement strand
GCGATCTATCAAAACGTCATTCAAAACCTACATGAAATTCGATCCGGAGGATATCGGCAGGATCTATGTCCAGCATCCAAAGACGGAAGATTGGATAACCGTACCTTGCACCAGGCCGGACTATGCCGAAAGCCTGTCGCTGAAGCAGCATCAGCAAATCAAGAAATTCCGATGGAAAAAGCTGAACCAACGGCACGATGTCGATGGATACGTTGAGGCGCTAATGAAGTTTCAGGAGCACATTCAATCCATGGTTGCCGGGCGGCCCAGTGTTCGCACGTCATCCAACGCCGGGAAATTTGTAAATATGACTTCGTCAAAAGTATTTGCCGGCCAGCCGCAGTCAATTCTGGATTCAAAGACATCGCGTATTGTCGCCAAAGAGGATTTCGCCCAGGTCTTTCATGACATTCCCAACTTCGAGGTGAGATATGCAGATTAATCATTCATTGTCGGGCCCGTCTTCTCGCGCGATCGATGCCGGCCGCAGAATCGAGCGGCTAATTGTCGGCCATCCAGGATTTGTCAAGGCGAAGGACCAGTTGATTCGGCTTGCCGAGCGTGCTCATGAATTGCAGGACCCGGGCGGCCTAGTGTTGGCCGGCGAATCGGGAACGGGTAAAGACAGCATCATCGAAGAAATGAAATTCCTGATGCCGTCGTCCAATCTGTTGGATAGCACCCATCGATCGCTGGTAATTGTCAATACGGATGCCGCACCCAACGTCGGTGATTTCATTTCCAAAATGCTGATCCAGCTTGGCTATACGTTTGCCAAATTTGGGAAGACCGACAACGGCGAGCGACGTGACATATTGAAGGATGCGCTGATTGCTTGCCGGGTGCGGTTGATGCTCCTCAATGAATTCCAGCATGTCATTGAAGGTGATCGGAAAAAATCGGGCCACTCGCTGGCAGATTGGTTCAAGCGCCTGTATGACGACACGCGCGTGCCGATGGTTTTCCTTGGGACGCCGGCTGTCTTGCAAATACTTGAGATCAACGAACAATTCGCTTCGCGCTTCCCCGGAATATATCGACTGCATCCGATCGGAAATACGCCAGAGTTCCTGGGCATATTGAAGGTATTTGATGCGGCAGTTCCGGATCTTGCGCCGGCCGGCCTGGACACGTCTCGGTTTTCAACGCGTATCCATAAAGCGACCGGCGGCGTTATGCGTCCGCTGAAGCGGCTCATCAAAGAGGCAGTGATGCTGGCGGTGGATAGATCGGAGCCCAAGGTAACGCTTCGTCATTTACACGAGTCGCATCGACGCATCTATGGCGAGCACGGCGTTGAAAATCCGTTCGTGGAAAAATGACGGCGTTGCTTGATATCCAACCGTTGCCGTTCCCCGGCTCACCTTTTTCGGGTGAGTCGGGGAACGGCTTTTTCCTGCGCATGGCCGAACGCAATGGCCTTGAGCTGCACGAATTTTTCACTTTGCTGCATCGTTATTCAAGGTGCCAGCTCCAGGCAAAGGACGCTCCGATCCTGGCCAGGCTGTTTGATTGCAGAGTGACGGAATTGGAATCACTCTTCGTAACTTCAGCTTATGACAAGCAATGTGTTCAGCGCTTTGATTTTCACGGGCACCTGGTCACCCGGCTATACCTCTTTGACTTGCAGCATCCGAAGGTATGCCCGCACTGCCTCGCTGATTTCGGCTATGCGCGCGCCGAATGGGATTTGGGTCTGTTTCTTTGGTGCCCGATTCATCAGAGCGCACTAATTGATCGATGCCCGTCATGCGGCTGCCGACTAGACTGGTTTCGTCCAGGCGTTTCAACCTGCGTCTGTCGGCATGGGCTCGATAAGGTGATGTCGGGCGTAGACATGCCTTGGGGTGTAAAGGTGATGGCCGTTCTATTATCGCGTTTCAACGACGGCCCGAAGTTATCTCAATTGCGGTTCCCGCCCGAGTTTGGCGCAGTGCTCAGTGTGCTGGCATCCCTATCCATCGATGGCGCAATGCGGTTGATATGGATATTGGGCGTCGAGTCCGGGCGCAAGGGAGATTTGGCTAACGCTCGGCGCCGCCGCGAAATATCGGCTGCGGCATCGATCATCGACACGGGATTTACGCATTTGCGGACGCTGATATTGCAGGCGTCTGTCCGTCCCGGTAATGACCCAAGCATTTCACCGTCAAAACTTCTTATCAATGCGTTGCGTCGGATGTGCGACGACGGAGCAACTGCGGGTGATCGCCGTCTTGCGCAAACATGCATTGAAGTCATTCTGCCGTCACGGTCGAAAAGAAAACGTCGATCGTCGGATGCCGGCAATAACCAGTTACCACTTTTATTTGAGGATCAACAATGAAGAGGGCACGGCGAATTAAACGGCGGACATTGCCGATCGTCAAGCGGGGAACGCTATTCAGGACAGTGCGGCCGCTGCCGCATGAGAGTGTCGCGTCTTGGCTACAGCGCTTCGGGAAGCTCCATGGCGTCACGCCGACCGAAGTATTGTCACAGGCCATCGGCATTGACGAGCGCTTGGCCGACGTCGATCTTGAACTGTCGGCGAAGGAATCCGCATACTTGATGCACTTCGCGCATATGGAAAAAGCGTCATTTCATCTGAATGACCTGCTTTTTCGGCCGCTACGCAGGAGAGCGATATTTCCGCCGCGCGAAAAGAACATTTGCCAGTGGATTGTTGAACAGCCAAAGGGAGTGAATCCGCATTTTGCGTTTTGCCCGGTCTGCCTGGGCGAAGACGTAATTCCTTATTGGCGTGTGGAATGGCGGTTTCGCCACTGGATGGTATGCCCAGAGCATCACTGTTGGCTGCTGGAGAGATGTTCGCATTGTGGGAAGCGGCAGGACCTGGGGGCACCGTATCTGGTCCGGCATGCAAAACGCCGGCGAAACGTCGCACTTCCCGTCACTCTGGCCCAATGCATGAAATGCGGCAAGAACTTGTATTGTGCGCAGGCGGTCAAGCCGGAGCCATTGGAGGCGGAATATTACGTGCGCCGGCAGCGCGCGTTATTGTCGACGTTGATCAACGAGCATTGCCTTCTGCATCCGTCGACAAAGAAATGGCCGGTCGAGATTGCTTTACGGCTTCTGCGCCAGAAAAAGCTGCATCCGGTTGGCGTCGACTTCCTTCCGGACTCCCCAGCGAAGCAAAGTGTGCAGCTACTACTCGCGAAGCTTCGCTTCGACTTCCAACAGCATCTGCGATGGGGTGGTTCCCAAGGCCCTGGCGAGTTTGAATAGAACCTTGATGGTCGGCTGATTGATGCCGCGTTCGATGAGGCTGACGAAGTTCCGTTCTATCTCGGCCTCAAAGGAAAGTTGCTCTTGTGTTAACCCAGCATCTTTCCGGAAGCGTCGGAGCACTTGACCGAAAGCCTGACTAGGTTCCAAAAATTCCTCCCAATATATTGGGAGAAATGTTGGGGTTCGGGTAGGATTAAGTCTTCACAATATATTGGTAATTTCGGCGCAACCTATCGCTTTTGCCGGCCAATGGCATGAGCAGACTGACAGTGGTCCGCCATTACAAACTTGATTAGGGGAAAGGAGCTGCCATGCGTTTTGCAGGCGGGATCATCATTGGGGCAATCGGCGCGTTTTTGGCTGCATGCGAGCCGACCAAGACGCCGGTCGACAAGTTAAGCTACGAGCAGCTTGAAAAAGTTGTCGAATCTTGCTTTGCAAACGGAAAGATAGCCACGGACAACTATTGCAAGGAGGCTGACGTGGTGTACGAGCCGCAACGCGCGGCCCGTAAGGAAAAGGCCAGGGTGAAGAAGGCGCTGGCCGATCCTGGCGTGCCATTCGTGGGATTCTCGAAGAAGTAATTTGACCTTACCACCTCTGGGACCAATGTATCTGCTTTCGCTGAAGATGCAGGTAAGATGGAACCGCCAGTTGGAAAAACCTATCTGCAGTGGGTGACGGACATTTCAGGCCTGCGCGGTTGCTCGAAAATCAGCGCAATGCTACATTGATAACGACTTGTGGAGTGGCGAGAAGTGCGCTGCGAATGTGCCGATTGGTGCCTGGCTGTAACGCTAACCATGATAGGCGGCCACATCAATAATGAGAGGCCATATGCCAGAACTGTATCAACTTGCCTTGCTGGGGTCGCCATCGGATGCGCAGGTGTCTGAGCTTGAAGCGCTGGTCAGGACGCATGTGGAAATGTTCAACCTACAGTTGGGCAGCGAGATCGGCTGGATGGTTCGCCCCCCGGAGTTCAATCCTGATCAAAGGAAATCATCCGCCGCGCTGTTCTTTGGCGGCACGAATCCTCCGCTCGCCAACGTCGCCTCGCTGTTGCAGCGTGGCGTTCCCGTTTTGCCGGTCCCGTCTGATACCACCCGTGTCAACGCGGAGATTCCGGAAATTCTTCGACCTCTAAATTGTCTGGGGTATAACGAAGGTGCAGGGCGGGTTGCAACAGCATTGCTCGAATGCGCCGGATTGCTGCCGAGGCAGCGTCGGGTCTTTGTCAGCTATCGCCGTGGCGAGGCGCGGGAAGCCGCCTTGCAGCTCTTCGACGTGTTGTCTGCTCGCATGTTCGACGTTTTCCTCGACACGCACGGGATTCCGCCAGCCGAAGACTTCCAGTCAACGCTTTGGCATCGGCTTTGTGATTCTGATGTTCTAGTGATGCTTGATACTCCAAACTACTTTGGAAGTCGGTGGACAGAGGCGGAATACGGGCGAGCCCTATCCAAGGGCATCAGCGTTCTTCGAGTTGGTTGGCCAGGCTTTACGCCGTCTAGGCGCACCGCGACAGCCTGTCGTGTGGACTTGGCAAGCGACGAAATCGAACCTGCGACGGGACGAATCGCCGATCTCGCCCTGGAACGAATTTGTACGCATCTGGAGCAGGTTCGAAGCCGCAGCCACGCAGTGCGGACAGTCAACCTGGTCAGTCAACTTCGTAATGCCATCGAGGCAATCGATGGTCAGGTTATTGGGGTTGGGCCGAGTAAGGCGGTGCATGTGCGATTGGCAGATGGCCGGGCGGTCGTTGTATATCCCACCGTGGGCGTCCCGACGTCGTCTACTCTTCACGATGCTTCATTGGTTTCACCGGGCCAGAAGGTCGCAGTTGTCTATGATCACGTGGGACTGGACCCTAAGTGGCAAGGTCACTTGGACTGGCTTGGTGATCATGTCGCTAGCGCCAAGTGGGTTAAAGCCGCAGAGACCGCGTGGCAATTTGCAGATTGGCAAAGCTGAAAATGGGAACGATCTTTCTTTCTGCTAGTGTGCCCGTTGCCGGTCGTGGCAATTACGCCGATTCTGCTGATCCCTTTTTGATTCAATGCGCGGTACGGGAATTGATCATTGCGATCATCCGCACACACAAGATCGTTTGGGGTGGCCATCCGGCGATAACGCCGATGGTTTGGAATATTTGCGAATATCTGGGGGAAGACTGCAAAAATTCTGTCATTTTGTATCAGAGCGATTTCTTCAAGGGGCAATTCCCAATCGAAAACGATTGGTTCCCCAACGTTGTCTACACCACTCAAATTGACGGCAACATGACGATGAGCTTGGAACAGATGCGCAAAGACATGTTGTCACGAGACGATCTCGTTGCCGCTGTTTTCATTGGGGGAATGGAAGGGGTTGAAGCCGAGCATCACATGTTCAAAACCTTGCAACCAGACGCACTTGTGCTGCCCGTGCCCTCGCCGGGAGGTGCGGCCTTGGAACTTGCCAGAAAAGAAGGGTACTTTTCTGGGGACGCGCTCATAGACGTTGATTTCGCACGGTTTTTTCATGATCGCCTTACGAAAGCCATCAATTCTGATGTTCAGGGCGCTGCAGCATCGGCGCCCTAATCAATTGGTGCTGGCTTCATCCTAGGGACATGGGCCAGTGTCAAAACAGCGATCTTGCTGCCTGCGTCTCCATGGCGTAAAGGTCTGATATCTGTCTTTGGAACTGCGTTTGTCCACCATAGCTTGGATGTCGCACACAAATCACGGGGATCGAATCGGTAATGCGCTGGGCAGCTGCCGCCGCGTCGTTACCGATCGCGACAATTCGGGAAGGCCGTAATAGCTTGATAAGCTGCTGTAGCAATTCCTCGCCGGCGCGTCGCTCGACCGCGTTGTGCTGGCGGTTGGTAAAGGGCTCTCCCGCTTCATGGGGATGAAGCGGGAAAACATTCCAAAGGAAAATGCGCGCTTCGATGTTCTCTAGCATGTCCCATATAACGGCAGCCGTCCGTTCCGCAATGGCGATACCCTTTGTTGGCCGTGCTTCATCCGGTTTCAGGTCCCAGCGCTTGGCGTGCTGCTCGATATGGATATCGTCGGTAAGGGCCAGACCGGTGCGACGGCCTCCTCGATATCCCAGGTCTCTTCCAATCCAGATCGCGTCGACGGGCTCTTGCGTGGCACTATTCAACATTTCAGACAGAACGGCCGCACGGAGTTTCGGTGCATCTCGACGATCATGGATTTCGCAACGATCTGCATACGGATTGAAGCAATTTTCGAATTGCAACGAAGCGACCGCCTCGACGAAGGGGTGGATATTCATTTTTCTGGCTCCAGCGGTTTATACATGATCGTTCTGTTATTGCGATCCCCGATAATCCAGCCGCCCTTGTTTTCCTTAAGTTGGCGGAACACGGAATAACCTTCGAGAATCGCCTTTTCCCACAATTTCAGCGGGCATCTTTCCACTTCGTAACCGCTCACAAATTCTTCAATGGTTTTGAGCAATCCAAAGGAAACCTTGCGCTGGTTTTCAAAATATTTGAGCTCCTTGGCCCTAGAGAATATCCAGGCGGTCAAGCCTTCCTCGACAACGATTGCCCTGCCGCTATCTTGTTCTTCATCAAATTTTTCCTTGCTCTTGCGTTTGTGTTTTATTAACGCGCGAACAACAGGCGACCAGTGCAGAATCGCTGCATAGGATAAATGAAAAACGTCATGAAAACGGTAGCCGTCTTCGTCTGCAATGTTATCGGTCAGCGGGTCGCCGATAAAGACCCCATTCCATTGCAGATAGCATTTGCCGGTTTGCCGCTGATTGATTCGTATCGAGAATGTGGGGGGCAATTGCTCTTCGATCCCAAAACCACGATCAAAGTCGAGGTCAATCAAATCCTGTCGTACCGGTTCAATAAAGGCGCCTCGCGCCTTGCGAACATTGAGGCGTGCCACCTCAGAAAAAGCCAACTGCGCAGTACAAAGCGCGTCCATATAGGCCTTTGCAAATGCAACAAGATCTGGTCGTGCCGGCACATCAACGAGGAGGGCCGCAGCCGATCTCCCCAATTGTAGCAGCATCGCGTCTAGCGACGTAGAAGCAGCAGCCGGAATAACGATGTTCGCTACGGCACCCTTGGCGACGTCGCTCGCTGCAATCACGCTTTTGTAATCACCATGTTTTGCTGCTTCGGAAAAAATTTCTTCCAGAGGAATGCGAAGGCGCCGGCACACGGCCGCAAAGTACCAGAGGGTGTCGCCAAATTCCTCCTCGGCTGCTTTCCTGAAACCGGGATAAGCGTCTGACTCCCGCACATGCTTTTTGGCCGTAGACATGATGCCGCCAACTTCGCCGTAAAGACCCAAAAGAACGGGGTTGAGCTCTGCCGCGTCGAGAACGTCAGTGTCCGCAACCTGGTCCGCATATTCAGAAAAGAGAATAGTTCCGTCTTTTTGCATGTCGATTTACCTTCGCAGGGTTATCCATTCGAAAGGTGCTCCTTGATAGCCCCAACCTCCCAAACTACGTATCCAATATTCCATCTGGGCGATCAGTTGTGGATCTTCAAAGCACGTTCGTCCTCTACCGGACTTGCACAGATGCCGATCCCTGTCGTCCCGTAGTTCCTCTGGGATTTCTGGCCCAGTACCGCCGAAGTAAATGAAATCATTGCTTATCAAGACCCGATTCACGCCCGTATCGCGTGTCACATGCTCTATTTTTATCGCGCCGTCGTCATTTGAATGGAACGAATCCCGTTGACGCCATGCGGAGTTGGCATTTTGTCTAAAATAAATGTTGTCACCGCAGCTTTGCTTGCGGCTTCCATTGCGGAACGGCTTTTTCGATTCAAATCTGGAATCGGTACTGTATTGATCAAACGTTAGGACTTCGGTGACGCGCATACCATAGACCAAGTGCCCGCCGCGATTCACGCTGCGGTCAGCGCTCCCGCTCCCGATCACCCAGTCACCAACCCTGGCGGATTCGCGAATGTCGGGCTTGCAAGTCGCGAGAGTGCAGTATCCGTAAAATGGATTGGGCGCAAAGCCACTGTCGTAGCGCACTACGTATGAATGTATGCGCGTCATCTAGCAGGGATGCCGCTTCAGAGGAACAGGCTCACACGGGCTGCCGTCAGGTTTTTCGGACTTGTCTTCGCCGTTGATGGCATCAACGATGGAGTCGCCATGCCAACCAACCAAGGCATCTCTATATTCCTTCAGCGCTTCCGGTATTTCGCATTCATTCTCGCCATGTGCCCACACACCGACAATGCGCTTACCCTGCTTTGCGGCGTACTCGATTTCCCAATTTACCCACTCGCTATTTTTTGTTTGTGGGGAAACGTAACAGATGAACACGCCGGCCCAATTGATCGCTGGTGCCAAGATTCCAGTCTTGATGTAATTTTCGTCAGTCGCATTATTGAATTTGCCAACGTGAATGGATGAGTCCCTGACGTCGATTCCCTTTTTTGCAAGCAGGGTCTTGAGTTTTTGCAGCCCGTCATCGTCGCTGTGGATGTGGCTAATAAAGACGTTCTTGCCTTCTGCCATCGTTCGCTCCCTATCTTCAGTTTTCTGCGATGCTTTCACAAGTTTCAAAAGGCGAACAACCTAAAAGGTGCATTCACCAATGCTGCATCGCCTCGCGACCGGAAGCGATGCCGATGACATAGCTTATCCCCACTTGCTTTCGTCGATAGCTAGTATTTCATTTTCTTCTCGCCTGATTCTCCTATCTCCACTCCACTCGCGATTACTTCTCCTGCCCAGTTAAATAAAGTGTAGTTTACAATTGCACCGCCGGTGAAAAGAAGGTGGCCGCCAGTAAATAAATTGGTTCGGGTTACGACGCTGCCGCCCAGCACCGATGTCTTCACAAGTAAAATTGTTGCATTGGCGATTTTTGCCTTTGCGGCCAAGTTCTCAGCGCGCAAAACGGCCATAATCGCCGACGATCCTGTGTTTGATACCGTAGTCAGGGAGGTCTGCAGAGTTCCGAATGCTGTCGCCGTAGCTGTGGTCAAGCTCGCAAACCCCGCCAGTTCCCTCAAGAATTGGTCACGCTCCGCCTTCATAATATTTGCTGTTGCCGGGTCAAGATTTGCCGTCTTGGCTGCACCCAACAATTTCAATACGTATTGTCGCGAGACCTCCCTTACACGATCCAGCCCCGATTGCTTTACTTTATCCGCTGCCAATTTGCCCGCGTCGGTATCCGCCGCGATTTGATCCTGATTCGCTTGAGAGGCTTGATCAGCTTGAATGTACAGGTTAAGAGCGTCACTTATTTGTTGGACCCTCGCCTGATCGATGCCTGCTTGGTACTGTAAAGTTGTAAGCGTGGTTTGCACGTCAGACAGTATTGTCATAAGTGCCGAATTTCCGTCGGATGGTTGTAGTGGCACCACTGCGGGTTCGTAAACTGTTATTCCATCACTCTTCAATGTTTCTACTACTGCTGCTGCCAAAGCGGCATCATCCACCGTATAGCTATTGTAAGAGATTGTTGTATTTGTACGGAACATTCCGATTAAGTCGCTCGCGGTCTTTAGTCCAGCAAGAGCCAAGCCCGGAATCAAAATCGGTGCAATAGCCTTTTCCGCAATATCTTGAGGCATATGCAATAGCCGGTCCGCCTTGCCATCCAGATCTTTGAAGTCTTTCTGTAGATCACCTACTTGTGTTTTTGCCGTCATCAACAACTTCATTACTGCATAATAATTCACCACATTGTTGATTTCAGTCTGATCGTAAAGAAATACATTCCCCGGCTTTGAAGCCTTGCCGGCCACGATGGCAGAAATTTTTTTGAGCTCCAAATATGCCAGCTGCTGACTCGGAAATGGATTGCTTCCAGTTACTGCATATGCACCTGAATTTGGTGTTGCGGATGACGTTGGAAGCGCACCGGTTGCAAGTGTCTGCTGATCCTGTTGGATTTTAACCTGTGTATCCAATATTGCCTGTTGCGCCTGCAACGCAGTGAGTGCCGGGTCGCTTGGGCTTGTTGTGGCGGTCGGAGTTTGTGCAAGTGTCAAGCTCGCGGGCGCAAAAATGAATGTCAATATGAGTGCGAAAAAAGAAATACTTTTCATGCATATCCCCGTGAGTGCATTTCCCCAATTTCCATCAATAGGGTCGATTTAAAAAGCAAGCAATTCAGCGACCTTACCGATGAAGACCTTGTCAAATTATTCGTCGTCTGCAAGTTAATTCTTATCAGCCGATTAGCGTCCGAATTTCACGGAGTAGTCGGATTTGCATCGAAATCCGGACCTGCAGGCGTACCCACACCTGTTACGTTGTCATAGCCGACCTTGATCTGGTTGCCGCCAGCAGTACCGTCCATAACAGTCACGTCGAAAATTCGACTGGAGTTTTGACGATTGCCATATATCGCTTGAAGTTCGTCGGTTACAGAACTTCTGCGCTTGCCGGATACGTTCGTCATCGCTGCGATAATGGGAGTGGCAAGACTTGTTCCGCCAATTACGTTCCAGCCAACCTGATATTGATCCGGGGAGGGTTTGTCTACGCAAGAGGTAACTGGAACGCTTACATACACTGCGACCCCAGAAAGTGGATCAGCATTTGCCGAAATATCCGGGATATTTCGAAAATTCCCGGATGTATTTTCCACATTTCGTTGAACGTTTGAAATCGGCTCATACTGGCTTACTCCTCCCCCACTTCCAGTCCAGCCATACTGTGGACTAATTTTTCCAGTAACGTCACGAAGGAAGCCCGTACCTCCCACCGAAATTACAGCGGGGGATGCCGCGGGATACTCTAATTGCCCTCCGGTATCGCCGCTCGAAGCAAAATACAACACCCCACTTTTAAAGACCGAATTCAAATTCGCGTCGGTATCCGACTCGTCACTTCCCCAACTCATAGAAATCTGGCCGCCGCCAGCTTCAACGACAGCGTCCGTTGCTTTGGCAACTGCGGCGTATAAGTCGTTGTTATTGTTGCTATTCGCTTGAACGAAAACCAATTTCGCGTTCGGTGCAATCGCGTGTGCCCACTGAAGGTCCAATGCCGCCTCTGTTGACCAACCGCAATCTGTCTGCATTTTTGATAAATCGAGACTTGCATCCGAGGCAGCCTTAATTATTTTTAGGCATCCGCTCGCGGTCGTGCATGTTGGCAGGCCAAACGTTTTTGAGAACACATTAAGGTCGGATTCCGCATTCGGATAGTTGAATGCATCTACAATTGCTATCACACCGGCGCCGCCACCTGCGGGAAATCGATATATTGCCAAGATCGTGCTTGGGGAATTTCCGTTCGGCAACGTGCCAGCAACGTGAGGCTTTGCACCAGAAGTTCTCAAGACCAAGAAGTGTGTATATGCTTTGCTTTGCGCTTTTCGTATCTCCTGCGACCCCTCTGTTTGAAGAAAAAGGGCGACTTTGGCCGCAGCTGTTCGATTCTTTCGATCACTGGTCGGAAACACTATATGTGCTTGCGGTGCCAATGCGGGCATTTGCAGCTCGCTAAATGAAGCCGCAAATTTTGGCTGTGCGAATGAGATCAAATCCGATTGGGTTTTGCGACGTAAGTAATTCGTGCCTGCGGTGCCTTTTTTTACCTGATTTGATACATCACTGGTTGGCCGAACCTCTTTGCCCTCAATATTTCTCTCGGGAGCTTGCGTGGCAGTGGCCTGGCCAAATGCCAGATTTATCGGTGTAATTGGCAAAAGGACCAAGATAGAAATTACCGAAAGCCTAAGAATGCGAGACATGTAATTCTCCTAATTCGGATCACATTGGGATGTCCAGCGCGCGTGACACTAAAATTGCCAAAACCGAGTCTAAATCGAGTGTTTACCAAAAGTAACCTGTCATTTCTGACAGTTAGGCATGCTTGTAGGGGGAGAAAGTACAGCGAATTATGGCAAAAAGTCGGCAGAGTTCAGCGAATTGTGGCAACGCGGTTCAAAATGCCGTGGCCAATGTGCTGGTAAGTGATTGATTTGAATCGGTGGGGAGTTCACGCAAAGATGGCAATCGACAATGAGGAACGAGCCTGTCCTGCGCTAAAACTATTCCATCCATGATCAGTGTCGGCAGCGGCCCAAAAGTTCCCTCGGAAGTCGCAAGGCTGGCTCTACAGCCGGGATTTTTTGCGTAATCTTGATTTAGATGGTAGTCGCGTACGAAAAATCAAGATTGATTCAGATCAAATTTTCATGCTTGAACCTACTTCCAGTAGTTTTAACCCCCGGAAGTAAGATGATAGGCAAGTTTCAGCGAATCGATCGTTCGATGAATAAGGCATCCGCCCTTCGCGGACCAAACCCATCGTACCACTTCTTGCCAAAAATGATTTCCATTCGGAACGCTTGCTGATATAGTTTATTAACATTACGACATCAACGGGGGAGGGGGGTTTAGGTGTGTAATCAAGGCACTCCGTTCACGTACCGCAACGAAAGTTTGCCGCCTCGCCGATGATTTCGCGGAATTTCCTTCGCAATTTTTTCTAAGGTGCATCTACTCATGGTCGATCCAATCACAATTGCTACCGTTACTTCCGCGGTAAGCGTTCTCGGCAGCGAATTTGTCAAAGGTGCCGCAAGCGAGGCGGGGAAAACCACTTGGCAGAAAATCAAATCCTTGTTTGGCTGGTCCGCCGACCCAGCGATGTCCGACGTTGCGACGCAAGTTGCGACCCAACTGACGGCGAAACCAGAATTGATCCCCCAAGTGTTGCAGCTTCTTCAGAGTGATAAGGAAACCGGTGTCGCCGCCGCGATGGTCCACACTATCAATGCAGAAAAGGTCGTCGTTGCCAACACCATCGTGGCGCAAACGTTTCAGCTCTAGCCCTGCCAGCTGGTATGTCCCACTCCGGCGTCAAGTCGCACACAGTCAACGCGAAGAGCGTTGTACTTGGCGAAACCTTCCATATCGGTCAGTTGATCATGACCGGGCGCCCGCTCGCCCTCAAAGCGAACCGCCCTGAGCAAACTGCATGGAAAGCCGACGATATCGGGCGCTTTCATTTCTCGGTGCGTGCGACTAAGCTGTATGGCCGCGATGCCGAGTTGGAACGATTGAAGGCATTTTGCCGCGCCGAAGGAAATTTCCTCTGGTGGGGCGTCACGGGCAAGGGCGGGGCCGGCAAGAGTCGTCTGGCGCTTGAACTCGGCATCTTGATGGGCAATTCGGACAACGATGCGCCGTGGAATTGGATGTTTCTCCAGCACGGCCCGACGTTGATCGAAAATCTTGGCTGTCTCGCGGAAAGCTGGGAACCGACGAGTCCCACCTTGCTGATCGTCGATTATGTTGCAACTGTCGCCGAAGAACTGAAAGCCGCGCTTGACTCGTGTGCGAAAAACGCACCGGCGTGGGCGCACCCGGTGCGGCTCTTGTTTTTGGAGCGAAGCACTGAAGGTGGCTG
>Ga0209026_1001033_pt1 | contig 13687 bp, 14 predicted proteins | sample AraplaCL_Col_mCL_FD_184262 | JGI IMG/M metagenome (GOLD analysis project Ga0209026, IMG submission 184262) | Arabidopsis root microbial communities from the University of North Carolina, USA - plate scrape CL_Col_mCL (SPAdes) (version 2) | ecosystem: Host-associated > Plants > Roots >... | reverse complement strand
CATCGAAGTGAAAACTGGTGTTGCCACAACCGGTGTGGTTGGTATTTTAACAGGTGACAAGCCCGGCCCGGTAGTGGCTTTACGCGCCGATATGGATGCCTTGCCGGTAACCGAACGCGCTAAAGTTCTATTCGCATCTAAAGTAACCACTACTTACAATGGCGAAACGGTAGGGGTAATGCATGCCTGCGGCCATGATTCGCATATGGCTATTTTAATGGGCGTAGCCGAGGTTTTGTCATCCATGAAGAAAGATATTCACGGCACAGTGAAATTTATCTTCCAGCCTGCCGAAGAGGGCTTGCCTGCCGGCGAAAAGGGCGGAGCTGAAGAAATGGTTGCAGAGGGTGTGCTGGAAAATCCGAAAGTGGATGCAGTCTTCGGTTTACATATTCAATCCTATCAACCTGCGGGTACGATCACTTATCGCCCCGGTGGTGATATGGCTGCCGTGAACCCCATGAAGATTGTGGTACATGGTAAATCGGCACATGGTGCCTACCCATGGTCGTCGGTTGATCCGATAGTTGTATCGGCACAGATCATCAACGGTCTGCAAACTATTGTTAGCCGTAATTTACATGTAACTAACAACGGGGCAGTGGTAACTATCGGTGCTATTAATGGGGGCAACCGTTCTAATATCATCCCGGAAACGGTAACCATGATCGGCACCATCCGCACGCTGAATGATGGCGATGAGAAGATGGTGATTGAACGGGTGAAACAGATCGCTACCAAAACCGCAGAAGCTTCGGGTGCCACTGCGGAAGTAATTATACCGTACGAGCATCACTACCCCATCACTTATAACAATCCGGCATTAGTGGAGCAAATGCTGCCAACTTTGCAAGCCACCGCGGGCGCAGAAAACGTTTCGTTAAGAAATGCTGAAACCGGTGCGGAAGACTTTAGCTTTTATGAACAAAAAGTACCCGGCATTTTCCTGCACCTGGGAGGCATGCCAAAGGGCCAGGACCCTGCAACTGCCCCTGCACATCATACGCCTGATTTTTACTTGGATGAAAGCGGATTTACTTTAGGCGTGAAAGCGTTGAGCAACCTCACATTAGACTACATGATGGCGAAAGCCAAGTGATCAATCGTCAATCAACTGCACTTCGGCAACGGGGCTAAACAGATACATGCGTTTGGTAGATAACTCTACACATTTATAGCGTTTACGCAGCTTTTCTAATTTTTGGAACATGCGACCATCTTTTAGTTTAAAGACCGCTTTCATCGGTAGCTTTTCCACCGTATGGTGATCTTCTTTCGGCGCATCATAATTGCGTAAGGCGCGATACAAACTCAGATCAGAACAACTTGAAGCCGCAGGATTATTCAGGTATTTGGTGATGGCCGTTTTAACGTCCGCAGGAAAAACCTCCTTTTCAAAAAACGGCTGCATCATACGTTTAAAGTTAGCCTTCCATTCGGTGCCGTGCGGCTTTGCCTTATGCTTGTGCTCGTTCCAGGTATGCAGGTGCGCAAACTCATGCACCGTTGTTACCAGGAACGCGTATGGATTCAAGTCATAATTCACCGAAATGCGATGACCCTTATCGCCATGCGGCGCGCGATAGTCGCCAAACTTGGTGCCGCGGTTACGCGAAATTTTAAACTCACACTTAAAGTAGTCGATCCAGCGCCCGATGAGCGGGGCCGCATCGGGTGGGAGATACTTCTCTAAAACTTTTACTTTATCCAATTCTTACCTCTACCCAAATATACGGAATTAGCGATGTTTTATTGCAGGAACATTTCCGCCAGAAGCTCGTACGAACGCAGCCTGTCGTTAAAATCTTCAGTGATGGTAACGGCAATGATCTCATCAATATCGTAGTCGGTTGCCAGTTGCGTTAAACGGGCTTTTACCTTTTCGGGTGTGCCGGCAACCACACGCTGGCGGTTGTAGCGAATGCGATCCTGTTCGGCATCGGTGTAAACTTCGTCCTTCACATCATCATAACCGATCGGGCCGCCAATGGTCCCTTTTTCAAATTGCAGAAAACGATGATCCATTACGGCTTTGTGGCGCATTACTTTTTCTTCGTCTTCCGAACAAAAAACAAAAATAGCCATGTTAGCCTGCGGCTCTGCCATATCCTCGGAAGGTTTAAACCGCTCCTTATATAGCTTTACATTATCGGGTCCGCCAAAGGGATTGATGAAATGCGCAAATGAAAACCCCATGCCGAAATGTGCGGCAAACAAACCACTTTGCCCGCTCGAACTGAGCAACCACATGGCAGGTACCGTTTTTACCTGTGGAATAGCTTTGATACGCGCCTGAATAGTTCCCGGCTCGCCACGGTCGTGGAAATAGTTTTGCAGGTCGGCGAGTTGCTCCATAAACTCTTGCTCTTTCCACTGGTTGGAGGGATTAAGTATGGAAGCAGTGATCCTGTCCGTACCCGGCGCACGCCCCATACCCAGGTCAATTCTGCCCGGATATAAAGCCTCCAGCATACGGAAATTCTCCGCAACTTTTAAGGTGCTATGATTAGGCATCATCACGCCACCACTACCTAAACGGATATTCTTAGTTTGGGCGGCAAGATGAGCTATTAAAACTTCGGGTGTCGAACCGGCTAACACAGCCGTGTTGTGATGCTCTGCCACCCAATAGCGTAGATAGCCTAATTCATCAGCGCGTTTGGCCAATTGAATAGTTTCTTTTACCGCAGTTTGCGCATCTGCCCCCTTACGAATAGGCGACTGGTCCAACACGCTTAACCTTAACTTCTTTGTTTCCATAACGATGAATACAAAGGTAGGGAAGTGGTTGTAAACGGGGTGTAAAACTACCGTCTGTGTTTTGTCATGGTCAACCCTAAAAACAAACTGTCATTCTTCACTATCGTTCAGCATGACAAGTGGAGATGTTATTTAAACTTCCCCTTTAACGCTGCCAACTTAATCGCCATATCCGTCTCGGGTTCTTCCCTGCGTTGTGGGCGTTGCTGCTGTTGCTGCGGACGCTGATTAAATTCTTTTTTAGGTTGTGGATTAGCCGCAGGCTTAGGTTCGTTTTCTTTCATGGAAAGCGAGATACGTTTACGGGCAACATCAATTTCGGTAACGGTAACTTGTACGGGTTGATGTACTTTCAGCACTTCGTTAGGGTCTTTAATAAAACGATTGGTGATGCGACTTAAATGCACCAAGCCATCCTGATGTACGCCGATATCTACAAATGCACCGAAGGCGGTGATATTAGTCACAATGCCCGGCAGTTTCATGCCCACCTTTAGATCGGTAATGGCATTTACGCCTTCGGTAAAGCTAAAGGCTTCAAACTTTTCGCGTGGGTCGCGGCCGGGTTTGGCCAATTCGGCCATGATATCGTTTAAGGTTGGTAAACCAACAGTTTCGGTAACATATTTTTGAAGCGGGATACTTTTGCGCAGTTTCTCGTCGGTCATTAGATCTTTTACAGAAACGCCTTTGTCTTTCGCCATTTCGGAAACCAGGTCGTAGCGTTCGGGGTGAACCGCACTGCTATCCAAAGGGTTTTTCGCGTCGCGGATGCGCAGGAAGCCGGCCGCCTGCTCGTAAGCTTTGTCGCCCAAACGAGGCACTTTTTTAAGTTCGTCGCGTTTGGTGAAAGCACCATTTTTATCGCGATACTCCACAATATTCTGCGCCAGTTGCGGACCTAAACCTGACACATAAGCTAATATTTGTTTAGACGCGGTATTCAGTTCCACACCAACTGCGTTTACGCAACTGATCACGGTGTCATCCAATGAGGTTTGCAGTTTATTCTGATCCACATCATGCTGATACTGCCCAACGCCGATCGATTTTGGGTCGATCTTTACCAGCTCAGCTAACGGGTCCATTAACCTGCGACCGATAGAAACCGAACCCCGCACGGTAACATCCTTATCCGGAAACTCTTCACGGGCCACTTCTGATGCGGAGTAAATTGACGCGCCGCTTTCATTCACCATCACAATAGCAACATCCGGCAATTGCAGGTTGCGAATGAACGATTCTGTTTCGCGACCTGCAGTACCGTTGCCAATGGCAATCGCTTCAATCTTATATTTCTCGAATAAATGACGAACAGTTTTCTCAGCTTCTTTTTCGCCGCCGGCGCCGGTATGCGGGAAAATGGCGGTATATTCCAGTAGCTTTCCCTGTTCATCTAAACAAACCACTTTACAGCCTGTACGGAAACCCGGATCAATTGACATTACGCGCTTTTGGCCCAGCGGCGCTGCTAATAATAACTGGCGTGCATTTTCGGCAAATACCCGGATAGCTTCTTCGTCTGCACGTTTTTTGGTCAGCAGGCGCACTTCGGTTTCCATCGATGGCTTGAGCAGGCGTTTGTAGCCATCACCAATGGCCAGTTGCACCTGCGTTGATGCTGCGTTATTGCCGGTGATAAAGGTGCGTTCTAAAACGTCAATCGCTTCTTCTTCGGGTGGCATCAAGTCAAGAAAAAGAATTTCTTCTTTCTCACCACGACGCATAGCCAGCACACGGTGCGACGGTGCCGCTTTAACCGGCTCTTCCCACTCAAAATAGTCTTTATATTTAATGCCGCTTTCTTCCTTACCCGGAACAACGCGCGATTTGAAGGTACCTTTTGTTAAAAATAGCTCACGCATTTTGGTACGCACCTCGGCATTTTCGCTAATGGTTTCGGCGATGATATCACGCGCTCCGGCTAAAGCATCCGCAATATCTTTCACGCCTTTTTCTTCATCGACAAATTTCTCCGCTTCGGCTTCCACGTCTAATTTGTTTTGTGCCAATAGCATATCGGCCAGGGGTTGCAAGCCCTTTTCGCGGGCGGCAGTAGCGCGGGTTTTGCGTTTAGGGCGATAGGGCAGATAGATATCTTCCAGTGCAACCATGGTTTCGGCTGCGTCTATTTGCTTTTGCAGTTCGGGCGTAAGTTTGCCCATTTCGGTAAGCGAATTGAGAATGGCCTCACGGCGTTTATCCAGGTCGCGCAGTTGTTGTATACGGTCGCGCAGGGTGGTAGCCTGCACCTCATCTAAACTGCCGGTAACCTCCTTACGGTAACGGGAAATAAATGGCACGGTAGCACCTTCATCTAACAAAGCGATGGTAGCGCTCACCTGCTTTTCGGCAATAGAAAGTTCGGCAGCTAATTTCTTATAATGGTTATTCATACAATCAAATCAAGATTGCGAAAATGGGGGAATGCGGGGAGATTTGAAAGGGGTGTTGGGAAGTTTCGAGATGAGATTAAGAGAATCTCTTTGGATTGCGGCTTGTGTGGAATACCGAGTTGATGACCACTAAGTCACCCTTTATTTTAAAAACGATGAAGAACGGAAAATCGTGAATTAACGCGAACCTGAATTTTTTAAGATATTTTTCCGGATAATGAAGTGGTTGCGCTTCAACGCGTCTTAGAGCTGCCACAACTTCCCAAAAAAATCGATCGCCTAATCCTTGTTCGCGCTTGTTATAAAAAGTAACAGATTTTAAGATATCGTTTTCCGCTCGTCGCAGAACCTGCAAACGATACATGTATTATTGGGGTTGGTTAAAATGAGCGATTACCTCATCTAATGAGTAGGCTTCCATTTTACCGGATTCGTACAGATCATCGCGCTCTAAAATTTCTCGCTGCTGTTCTTCTGATAAAACTATATCGTCATCCTCATTGGTGTAATCATAACTCTTTTTTTGAAGAAACTCCAATAACTCCGCTTCTTCCTGTTGATTATGTGGATTTACTATAATACTCATGATATACAAATTTACCTTATATCGTTGACAATACAAAGATTCATTGTTCTAACAGCCCCTACCCCTCAAAATGATATAAAAATACCACCTCGCCGGTATAGGCCGGTTTCTTTTCGCCTTCAATTTCCATGGTTACAGCCAGCGTAGCTTTCGTAATACCGCGCAGGTTGATGATAGCGGCCAGTTTGCATATCAAACGTACGCGGGTATTTACTGGTACTGGCTGGCCGAAGCGAATATTTTCGATGCCGTAATTGATCTGCATCTTCAAGTTCTGCACGTCTACAATCTGGTGCCAAAAATAGGGTAGCAGCGAAACGGTTAAATAGCCATGCGCTATGGTTGTCTTAAACGGACTTTCAATTGCGGCGCGCTCAGGATCGGTGTGGATCCATTGATGGTCTATGGTAGCGTGAGCAAACTCGTTGATCTGCTCTTGTGTTATCACGTGCCAGTCAGACGTGCCCAGGTGTTGGCCTAAATAACTTTCAAATTCGGCGTGGCTCTTTATAATGATCATGGGTGTTTATAGTTGGTGGGGGTAAAAATAATAATCCTTAACTTATTTGCACCGCAATTGTTTTATAAACCCGGATGCAGCGGATATCGGCCGCTTCGATGGCCCCAGCGCAGGTAGTGGTTAAGGCTTGTAGCGTATGAGCGGAAGGCGGGACTGGCGGAACCGAAGTGTTGCTGAAATTGCGTGGCGTGAATTTTGCTCAGGCCCGCTCAATTGCCGCGGGGGCTGTTACTTTTGGCTTGATCCAAAAGTAACCAAAAGATCAAGCCGGAAAAATCGCTCAGCCGCACGGGCCTTTGGGTCTCGGCCACGGTTTTCCGGCGGGCCTTTACGCTTTTTGATATCCTTCATGTCATTGCGAAGAGCTAGCTAAGGTACGAGCGCCGGACCGACGTGGCAATCTCTTCGCTGCAAAGTACAAATCCAAGTCATCCTTTAATCCTGCAAACGGCGAAGCCCTCTTGAGCGCCAAAAATAATCAATCTGCGAAAAATCAAGGTTCAGATAACCTTTCAAACAATTCGTTCCCACGCCCTTGACAATTAAACAAATTCCCGTATCTTTGCAGTCCCGAAAAAGCGGGGTATTATTAAATAATTTATAAATTAATTTAAAGCAAGTGAATACGTTAAGTTACAAAACTGTCTCTGCCAACAAAAAAACCGTTAACAAAACCTGGGTTGTTGTTGACGCTGAAGGCGAGATCTTGGGGCGCTTGTCTACTAAGATCGCAATGATCATTCGTGGAAAAAACAAGCCAGATTTCACCCCAAACGTAGACTGCGGTGATAACGTAATTGTTATTAATGCAGACAAGGTAAAACTGACCGGAAACAAGTTTGGCGACAAACGCTATGTTTCTTACACCGGTTATCCGGGTGGTCAGCGTTTCATTTCTCCTAAGGAGTTAATGGCGAAACATCCGCAACGCGTAATTGAAAAAGCCGTTCGTGGTATGTTACCTAAAAATCGTTTGGGCCGTGCCTTATTTGGTAACCTGTATGTTTATGCAGGTTCAGAGCACCCACATGCCGCACAAAACCCAACAGCCATTTAATTTTTAACTAAGGAGAGCAAAAAATGCCAACAACAAACACTTCGGGCAGAAGAAAAACAGCCGTGGCACGTATCTACCTTACAGAGGGTAGTGGTGTTATTACCGTTAACGGTAAAGATTACAAAGAGTATTTCCCAACATTGCCATTGCAATACATTGTTAACCAATCAGCAGAAGTTGCTGGCGTAGCCGGTGCTTATGATGTTAAAGTTAACGTAGCAGGTGGTGGTGTTAAAGGACAGGCAGAAGCCGTTCGTTTAGCTATTGCTAAAGCTATTGTTGAACTTGATGCTGAAAAGAAACCAGCATTGCGCGCTAAAGGTTTAATGACACGTGATGACCGTATGGTTGAACGTAAAAAACCAGGACGTCGCAAAGCACGTAGAAGATTCCAATTCAGTAAACGTTAATCATCACAGGAGGACAACAAAATGGCAAGAACAACATACGACGAATTACTGGATGCAGGTGTTCACTTTGGTCACCTTACCCGCAAATGGGATCCGAAAATGTCTCAGTACATTTTCATGGAGCGCAACGGTATTCACATTATCGATTTAAATAAAACTTTATCAAAAGTTGAAGAGGCTGCTGCAGCCATCAAACAAATAGTAAAATCAGGCCGCAAGGTATTATTCGTAGCTACTAAAAAACAAGCTAAGGATATTGTTGCCGAATATGCTAAAGGTGTAAACATGCCTTTCGTAACCGAGCGTTGGTTAGGTGGTATGTTAACCAACTTTGCAACTGTTCGTAAGTCGATCAAAAAGATGTCAAACATCGATAAATTGACTAAAGACGGTACTTACAGCATCCTTTCTAAGAAAGAACGTCTGATGATTCAGCGTGAGCGTATTAAACTGGAAAGCTTATTAGGTGGTATTTCTGACCTGAACCGCTTACCAGCCGCTTTATTCCTGATTGACGTTAAGAAAGAGCACATCGCTGTTTCTGAAGCTTTGAAATTAAATATCCCAACCTTTGCAATGGTGGATACTAACTCTGATCCTTCAAACATCGACTTCCCTATCCCGGCTAATGATGACGCTACAAAATCAATTTCATTGATCACCGGCATTATCATCAAAGCTATCGAAGAAGGTTTGGAAGAACGCAAACGCGAGAAAGATGATGAGACAGAAAAAGAAGCAGCTGCTGCTAAAGCAAAAGCTGACGCTCCTGAAGCTGCCGCATCTGCTGAAAGAAGCGAAGGTAAAAGAGCACGTAAAACTGCTGTAGAAGCATCTGCAGCTGTTGAAGATACTGCTGCTCCGGCTGCTGAAACAGAAGAATAATTAAAGAGTTGAAAGGTTGTAAAGTTGTAATGTTGAAAGGTTTGTTCCTTCAACATAGCAACTTTGCAACCTTCAAACATTAAAAATAAACGTAATTCAAAAAGCTGTAATAGTTGTTGTAAGCCAACTTTACATCTTTTCAACGTTCCAACATTAAAACAATATAAAAATGTCTACAGTACAAATTTCTGCAGCCGATGTAAATAAACTGCGCCAGCAAACAGGTGCGGGCATGATGGATTGTAAAAAAGCTTTAACCGAAACTAACGGCGACTTTGAAGCAGCCATTGACTTTTTAAGAAAAAAAGGTGCTAAAGTAGCAGCCAGCCGTCAGGATCGTGAAAACAATGAAGGTGCAGTTATTGCACGTTCATCTACCGATGGCAAACGTGGTGTAATTATCGAGTTAAACTGCGAAACCGACTTCGTTGCTAAAAACGCTGAGTTCGTAGCTTTTGCTAACCTGATCGCAAACACTGCTGTTGAGCAAAATCCAGCTTCTATTGAAGCACTATATGATTTAGAAATTGATTTAGATAACAGCCGTGTTAAAATTGGCGACGCTATTATTGACAAAACCGGTAAGATCGGTGAAAAAATCGGCGTATCTAAATACGAAGTAGTTGAAGGCGAGAAAGTGATCTCTTACATCCACGGTAACTTCCGTTTGGCTGTATTAGTAGCTTTAAGCGCTAATGTTGATGGTGCTGATGAAGCAGGTAAAGACGTGGCTATGCAGATTGCTGCTATGAACCCTGTTGCTGTTGATAAAGACGGCGTTGACGCTACCACCATCGCCCGCGAATTAGAGATCGCGAAGGATCAGATCCGTGCAGAAGGTAAACCGGAAGAAATGGTAGAGAAAATTGCTGCCGGTAAGTTGAACAAGTTCTATAAAGATTCTACTTTGTTGAACCAGGAGTTTGTGAAAGACTCATCTAAGAGTGTTGCACAGTTTTTGGCCGGCATTGATAAGGGCCTTACAGTTACCGCGTTTAAGCGAGTTGCTTTAGGAGCTTAAATATTTATCCCCCTCATGAAAATGAGGGGGATTTTTTTTGCAAATTCTTTCATGATATCCGAGCGACAAAAAACTACATTTCTTTACATGTTAATTGCAGCTTTCATATCTGCATTTACCTTTTCGTTTTTAATAGTCACTCCTCCTATATTAACTGGTTTTGCATTAACTTACAGTAATCGGAACTACCTTAAATATCGCACTGCTATAATAGTTGTACCAACACTTCTTTTATTTTGGTATTTAATGGCGGACATCACAACTAATGAAGATGGTATATCTGACCATTATTTCTATAAAAAATTAATTCTATGTTATTCGAGCTTTGTTGTTGTTTTTCTTGTTACTCGATTAGCCTTAAAATTAACGAGAGCTGGTCTAATCCAAATATTTTTATTGATTTCGTTGCCAGTAACTACAATTTGGTTTATTAGCTATATTGGGCATACTCCTTTTAATGATCTTAGGCATGCTGATATTGGCCTGACCGTATTATCATACGGTATAGCGTTTTGCTTATTGGTCACTTCAATGGTAAAAAAAGAAGAACCAGATTCAAATGCATGACAATTCATGTTAGTTAACAAAGTCGATATAAAATTTTAACACTAATTATATTTCCATATTTTTGGCAAACTCCCTCCCTCCGATGAAATTTAAAAGAATCCTCCTTAAACTTAGCGGCGAGTCGCTTATGGGCGACCGACAGTATGGTATTGACAATAAACAGGTGATGCAATACGCGCATGATATACGTGCGGTGCATGATCAGGGTATCGAAATAGCGATAGTTGTAGGTGGTGGAAATATATTCAGAGGATTAAGTGCCGAAAAATCGGGCATGGAACGTGCGCAGGCCGATTACATGGGTATGCTGGCCACAGTAATAAACTGTATGGCTTTGCAAAATGCATTAGAAAGTATTGGTGTAGATACCCGCTTACTTTCAGCCATAAAAATGGAGCAAATCTGCGAGCCTTATATTCGCCGTCGTGCTATGCACCATATCGAGTTAGGTAAGATCGTTATCTTCGGTGCGGGTACCGGTAACCCATATTTCACTACAGATACCGCTGCTTCTTTACGTGCTATCGAAATTAAGGCAGACGTAGTGTTAAAAGGAACCCGCGTTGATGGCATTTATACTGCCGATCCGGAGAAGGACCCTTCTGCAACCCGTTACGATGAGATTTCATTTCAAGAGGTTTACGACAAGGGTTTAAACGTGATGGACATGACCGCCATTACCCTTTGCCAGGAAAACAAACTGCCTATCATCGTGTTCGACATGAACAAAGAAGGCAACTTTATGAAAATTGCCAAAGGCGAACCGATTGGTACGCTGGTAAGATAATCCAAAGATATGATGAAGCATTTCGCCGCAATAGTTATAAAGCTTTCGGCCTTCGCTATAATTTTGGGTATGGCGATTATGGCCTCTTGTCATAAAGATGTTGATTACGTTCCTGCTACGCCTATTTCTAATGTTTTAATTTTAGGAAACTCTATCACTTTTTCTTCTCCCGATGCTTCTATTGGCTGGTCCGGTAACTGGGGCATGGCCGCTTCGGTAGCAGATAGCGACTACGTCCACATATTAACTAATCATTTCAAAGCACAAAACGCAGCCGTCAAGATTACCGCGATGAATATTGCCAGCTTTGAAAGAGGATATAACACTTTTAATTTAGATTCGGCTTTTTCAACCGTCGCAAAAACCAAACCCGATTTTTTGCTCATTCGAATTGGCGAAAACGTAGCTGTTCCTTTAGACACTGTTAATTTTGATGCTAAATACCAGGCGCTCATCAACTATTTCAAAAAGGCAAATCCTAATGTTAAAATTTTAGCAGCAGGGTCATTTTGGTTATTGAAAGACGACGTGGATGCCCAAATGAAAAAGTATTCTAACTTTATTTCCTTAAGTTATTTACTTCGTGCGGATATATCTACCGAAGCCTGGGGCTTTTATCCTAATCCGGCTGTTGAGCAACATCCTTCAGACAAAGGCATGCATGAAATTGCACAGGCCATTTGGAATAAGGTATTAACAATAGAATAAACCACATTTACAGGTGGTTGTTAATACGTTGTCGTCAAGGCACACATAAATCATACTTTTTATTATTTTTGACAAAAAACAATTGCGATGAGCGAACTCATTAAAAAGCAGATAAACGACGCAAAGGCCTTAATGGATAAGGCTGTTGATCATGCAGATAACGAATTAAATAAAATACGCGCCGGTAAGGCCAGTCCGGCAATGTTGGATGATATTATGGTTGATTACTACGGCAGCCCAACCCCGTTGAGCCAGGTTGGTAGCGTAAATACGCCCGATGCGCGTACCATTGTAGTGCAGCCATGGGAAAAATCATTGTTGAATCCGATAGAAAAAGCCATTATGGAAGCTAACCTTGGTGTTAATCCGCAAAATGATGGTACCATTATCCGCATCAATGTACCGCCGCTTACCGAAGAGCGCCGTCGTGATTTAGTAAAGAAAGCTAAAAATGAAGCCGAAAACGGCAAAATTGCTATCCGTAATATTCGCAAGGATACCAACGAAAAGATCCGCAAACTAAAATCAGAAGGCGTATCGGAAGACGAAATGAAAACTGGTGAAGCTGAAGTTCAGAAATTGACTGATGCTTACATCGCTAAGATCGACGGCCTTTCAGTTGCCAAAGAAAAAGACATCATGACGGTTTAATATTAAGCTAATGTCAAATTAAAAGGGAATGAGCTACTTAGCCGTTCCCTTTTTTTATGTTTGCTTCATATTATGAATTTACTGCTTAACTATTTAAAAAAACACACCTGGGTTGTGGTGTTTGCGCTGTTTTTGGCAGCCGTTAATATTAGCTTTTCCTTGCTTGACCCTTATATCACCGGTCGTATTGTAGATGGTGCCATCGAGAGACGGGCTTCGCTTAACTATGACGAATTTCTACACTATATCTTAAAGATGGTAGGCTACGCTATCGGCGTTGCCATGGTATCGCGTATAGCTAAAAACTTCCAGGATTATTATACCAATATCATCACTCAAAAAGTAGGTGCCGAAATGTATGCCGACGGTTTGAAGCACTCCTTAGAGCTGCCTTACCAGGTTTTTGAAGATCAGCGCAGCGGCGAAACTTTGGGTATCCTTCAAAAGGTGCGTTTAGACGCCGAAAAGTTTATCACCTCTTTTATCAGTGTACTATTCGTTAGTTTGGTGGGTATGGTAATGGTGATAATTTACTCGACCAAAGTAAGCTACCAGGTAACGCTGGTTTACTTTGCGGCCATACCGGTAATTGCCTTTGTAAGTATGGCGATGAGCCGCCGGATTAAAAGGATCCAAAAAAACATTGTAGGCGAAACCACGGCACTGGCGGGTTCAACCACTGAATCATTAAGAAATATAGAGTTGGTGAAAAGCCTGGGCCTGGCTAAGCAGGAAATTGAACGGCTTAATAAAACCACCTATAAAATATTGGACCTTGAACTTAAAAAGGTAAAATATGTACGCAGCATGAGCTTTGTGCAGGGTACCGTGGTGAACTTTGTGCGTAGCTGTATGGTAGTGGTCTTGTTGATCCTGATATTTAAGCAAACGATTTCACCGGGGCAGTACTTTAGCTTTTTATTCTATTCATTCTTTTTGTTTAATCCATTACAGGAGTTAGGCAACGTGATTTTGGCGTGGCGCGAAGCAGAAGTATCGTTAGGGAAGTTTAGTGCAATTTTAGATATCCCTATCGATCCGAAACCTGAAAAACCGGTATTGTTAGAAAAGGTAAGCAAACTTACTTTCGCTAACGTAAGCTTTAAACACCTAACCGCTAACCGGAACGCATTAAATCATATCAGCTTTGAAACCGAGCAGGGCGAAACCATTGCCTTTGTTGGTCCGTCAGGTTCGGGTAAAACTACGCTGGTAAAATTGTTGGTTGGCTTATATCAGCCTGCCGAAGGTGACATCCTTTACAATGGCATCGGCAGCAAAGAGATCGATTTGGATCAACTGCGCGAGCGTGTAGGTTTTGTTACCCAGGATACGCAGC
>Ga0209026_1001032_pt1 | contig 13689 bp, 12 predicted proteins | sample AraplaCL_Col_mCL_FD_184262 | JGI IMG/M metagenome (GOLD analysis project Ga0209026, IMG submission 184262) | Arabidopsis root microbial communities from the University of North Carolina, USA - plate scrape CL_Col_mCL (SPAdes) (version 2) | ecosystem: Host-associated > Plants > Roots >... | reverse complement strand
ATGCCCGTGCGACCCCAATACAACGAAATCAATAGCATCTTCCTTTACAATTTTTGATATTTCGGTAGCTGCTATGCCGAAACCGATCCTGGCCGTGGCCTTATAACCTAATTGCAATAAGGTTTCCACATATTGGTCAAGGTTATCCACATCACTTTGGGTCTCGCGGTCCATCACTTCACCGCCATAGTAGCGCGCGCCTGCCGTTTCAACCACGTGTATCAGCGTATAATGCGCGTGTTTGCCACCCTGCATAATACCGTGCCTAATGGAGTTGGTATCGTTTTTTGAAAAATCAATACTAATGCCTATGTTCTTGTAAACTATCGCATCTAAATTGTTGATCACTGTGGCTATACCATGTGGGATATAAACTTGCTGATCTTTATGTTTAAACAGCAATGGTCTTAAAAAGACATAGAGAAGTAACAGCGCAATGGCCAAAATAATAGGGATCACTAACGCGTACATCCAGATAGCGGTTGCGGGCGACGCTTTGATCCATTCTTCAATTTGTTCGTAAACCAATTTGCCGTTAAGGGCTACAATAACTATTGCACTTGTCCAGGCCGCTATTTTTGTTTTAAGGCTAATAGCAAATTCGCCCATTTTCTTCTTGTCGGATGTGGCATGTATCAGCGGAATAACTGCAAAACCTAACTGCAGGCTCAATACCACCTGGCTCAGAATGATGAGATTGCCCAGGCCGCGTTCGCCGGCATAGAGGATGGTAAATACTGCCGGCACGATTGCCAATACGCGGGTTAACAAACGGCGCAGCCAGGGCTCGATACGCAGGTTGATATGCCCCTCCATAATGATCTGCCCTGCAAGCGTACCTGTAATGGTTGAGCTTTGTCCGGAGGCTATCAATGCAATGGCAAACAATACTGGTGCCACCGATCCGAAGATGTGTTCCAATAATTTATAGGCATCCTGTATTTCTGCAATCTGGAAAAAACCATGTTTAAAAAAGGCGCTGGCCGCTAATATCAATATGGCAGCATTCACCAGAAACGCCAGGTTAAGCGCAATAACGGTATCAAACAAGTTAAACTTGATAGCCGTTCTGATGCCGTGATTAGTACGGTTTATTTGTCGCGTTTGTACCAATGAGGAGTGCAGGTAAAGATTATGCGGCATCACCGTGGCGCCAATAATGCCTATAGCTACGTACAAAGCATTGCCCGTTAAGTTGGCCGGTATAAAACCTTTGGCAACCTCTACAACATCGGGCTGCACGATAAACATCTCTACTAAAAACGAAAGTCCCACGATGGATATCATCGAAACGATGAACGCTTCTAATTTGCGCATGCCCTTGTTCATCAAAAACAGCATCAAAACCGTGTCGGTAATCGTAATAGATACACCCCAGATCAATGGTAAATGGAATAACAGGTTAAGGCCGATTGCCATACCGATGATCTCGGCCAGGTCGCAAGCAATGATGGCTATTTGCGCTAAAATGTACAGGCAAAAGTTAATACTACGCGGATAAGTGTTTTTTGATACCTGGGCCAGATCAAGCCCGCGTACAATGCCCAACCTTGCGCTTAATGATTGTAACAGCAGTGCTATTAAGTTGGATACCAATAATATCCAAAGCAGTTTATAACCAAAGGCGCTGCCACCCGCAATATCGGTGGCCCAATTCCCCGGATCCATATAGCCCACGCTTACCAGGTAAGCCGGGCCAATAAAGGCCATTATTTTCCGCCAGCCGGTTTTGTTCTCGGTAATTACCGAGCTATGCACATCGCCTAACGATTCGTTGTATTGTTTACTCATGGGTAATTAATAAGTTGGTAGCCACATCGCGGCTAATGTGTATTTTATTGTTTTCAACGAGCAAAACCATCGATTGATCGTAGGCGATAAGCTCCACAACTTTTACTTTTTTTCCGATGGTAAGCTGTTGCTTTTCCAGGTATTGTAAAAATGGAGAGGAATGATCCATCACCCCCGATATAATACCGGTCTCGTTTGTAACTGCAGTTGAAATTGGTTTAAGCGAATGGTTGCTAAAATGGCCGTCGCTATCGGGTATCGGGTCGCCGTGCGGATCATGTTTTGGGTACCCCATAAATTTATCCAGACGGTCAATGAGTTCTTTTGACGAAATGTGTTCCATTTCTTCGGCCATATCGTGTACCTCGTCCCATTTGAAATTTAGTTTTTCAACCAAAAAATATTCCCATAACCTATGTTTCCTGATGATGTGGATAGCTATGTTTTCGCCTGCCGACGTAAGGTTCACGCCCTGGTACCTGGTGTAGTTGATAAGCTGTTTATCGGCCAGTTTTTTGAGCATGTCCGTAACCGAAGCTGCCTTGGTATTTAATCTTGACGCAATCTGGTTGGTACTTACATTAATAGATGTAAGCGATAGATGATAGATGGATTTCAGATAATTCTCTTCTGCTAAAGTATTCATTTAAACAAATCTAATAATAAATTTAGACTTGCCTAAATTTATTATTTCTGAGGAAATATATTTTTGCTAAAGATGTTTTTCTGAAAATTAAATTTTGTAACTACTAAGAGTTATATTTGTAATACTATGGCAACAGAATTGGACAAAACCGACTTACAGATTTTAAAGATTTTACAGGAAAACGGTAGGGTAACCAACCTTCAACTATCTGTTGAAGTGGGGCTTTCGCCGGCGCCGACGCTGGAACGCGTGCGCAAACTGGAAAATGCCGCTTATATAAAAAGCTACCACGCCCTCGTTGACGAAGAAAAATTGGGTCTTGGTATCAAAACCTTTATACAGATTCAGCTTGATTTTCACCAGAAAAATACCATACAGGTATTTATTGACGAGATACGGGATATTAAGGAAGTTACGGAATGTCATCACGTAACCGGGCAGTGCGATTTCTTGCTTAAAGTTTATGTACGTGATATTAAATCATACGAACAATTGATCATGGAGAAGATAAGCCGTATTAGCGTTGTGAAAACTTTCCAAACCATGATGATCATGTCTACCAATAAAAAAGAGCCAATAGTACCGTTGGAATATTAGTTGTACTTCTTAAAGGTGCCAGTCGATAGCTTGTTTGCCTTGTTCTGTTAAGTAAGCATTTGTTTTTGAAAATGGTTTTGACCCAAAGAAACCGCCGCGACTAACCGCAAGGGGAGAAGGGTGTGTTGATTTGATAATCAAATGCTTGCTTTGATCAATCAAACTTATCTTTGATTGTGCATAGTTTCCCCAAAGTATAAACACAATACCCGTTTTTTTGTCAGAAATAGTTTTGATCACCATATCCGTGAAAGTTTCCCAGCCTTTACGTTGGTGCGAGCCAGCCTCTGAAGCCCTAACTGTTAAGGTAGCGTTTAACAACAAAACACCCTGCTCTGCCCACTTAGTTAGGTTGCCACTCCGGGGGATTTTAAAGCCGGGAATATCGGTAACTAATTCTTTATAAATATTTTGAAGGCTTGGTGGGGTAGCAATACCATCCTGGACAGAAAACGATAAGCCGTGCGCCTGGTTAGGGCCGTGGTAAGGGTCCTGGCCTAATATCACCACCTTTACATTTTCAAAAGGTGTTTTGTTAAAGGCGTTAAAAATATCACTGCCTTTCGGGTATATGCGGGCGCCTGATTCCTTCTCTGTTTTCAGGAAGTTTTTTAGCCTGATCATATAATCTTTATCAAATTCTTCGCCCAAAACCTTCAGCCATGAAGGCTCTAATTCTATAGCCATAAATATTTACGCAAATGTTGATTTACAGTGCAAATAAACGGATATTTGCAAACTTGTTTTATTGGAATAAAAAATATGTCAAATCTGGTCAGACTTATAATTACTTGTGTTTTTTTCGGCGCAGCTGTAGCGCTTTGCGTTTTTGGTTTTTGGGGTTGGGGGATCATTGTGTTATTATTAGGCGGTATGCTGTTGCTTACTTACTTTTTTAACGAAAACATGATCATAGCGCAATACTATCTGCGTAAAGATAAAGCCGACAAAGCCGAAGAATGGTTGTTGAAAATTACTGATTACGAGAAATACCTGCAAAAAGGCCAGCATGGTTATTATAACCTGTTAATTGGCTTGATCGAATCGCGCAAAGCGCCGTTGAAATCTGAGAAGTATTTCAAAAAATCGTTGGCATTGGGTATGCGTATGTCGCACAATACCGCTTTGGCTAAACTAAGCCTGGCAGGTATATCAATGGCAAAACGCAATAAACGCGAAGCGCAGCAATATTTATCAGAGGCAGCAAAAGACGATAAAAACAAACTGTTAGCCGATCAAATTAAAATGATGAAGCAACAGATGTCGCAAATGGATAAACAACAAGTGGTAAGAGGGGGAAGGCCACAATTCTAAATAAAAAAAATAGCCTTTAAGACAAAAGTTTTAAAGGCTATTTTTCTTCTATTGAGCTGAAATAATCAGGCTCTGACGAGGGGCTTTGCGAAATGTACCTATCCGGCACGCCAAAATTATCCTCTGACGGATTCGCAACCTCTACCATCTTTAATAAACTCCTGATGAACGACAGGTTGAAATTCTTCCTGTTTAGCTTGATCAGGTACTCCTGTTCCGTGATTTCTAAAATTGAGCTTGTCATATAACTTTTCTTAAAAAGTGTTTGTTACAATATTAAACAACCCATCTCAATTGAAGGTTTTGAGCATTTTATGATTTTATTAACAAATTGTAAATTCATATTGATAAAAAATCAAGTATATTAAAACAAAAAGGCAGCCATCTTTAAAAATGGCTGCCTTTTATATTTTGTTTAGTTTGGGCTTATTCAAACCATGCCATAACCACATCTTTGGTTGGCATCGTAATATCTAATTTTAATTTTTTGCGCATGCCGCCCAAATCGTTAAATACCTTGTTGGGGTTGCCTGCTTTAAGCTCTTCAATAGTATTGAATCCCATCTTATTTAATACGGGTACCCATTCGGCAGGCACGCCAACGTTAACAAAATCATCAACACTTGCTACTTTAGCTTTCTTTTCGGGGCGCATCTGTGGGAAGAATAATACTTCCTGTATGGTGCTTTGATTAGTCATCAGCATAACCAAACGGTCTATACCGATACCTAATCCTGATGTTGGTGGCATACCATATTCCAACGCACGCAGAAAATCTTCGTCCATTGCCATAGCTTCGTCATCGCCGCGACCGGCCAATATTAATTGTTCTTCCAAACGTTCACGCTGGTCAATAGGGTCATTCAGCTCCGAGTAAGCGTTTGCTATCTCTTTACCATTTACAAACAACTCAAAGCGCTCAACCAATCCATCCTTGGCACGGTGCTTTTTAGCAAGCGGCGTCATCTCGATAGGATAGTCGGTAATATAAGTTGGCTGTATTAAATTAGCCTCTACTTTGGCGCTGAAAATTTCATCTATCAGCTTGCCTTTACCCATGGTATCGTTAATATCGATGCCCAATTCTTTGCAGGTAGCACGTAAGGCAGTCTCATCCATAGCAGACACGTCAATGCCTGTATATTTCAATATCGAATCATACATGGATAGTTTGGTATATGGCCCTGCAAAGTTAATCTCGTTAGCGCCAACCTGCACTACTGGGATGCCGTGTACGGCGCGGGCAACCAACTCCAGGCAGCGCTCAACCATTTCCATCATCCATACGTAGTCTTTGTAGGCAACGTAAATTTCCAGTCCGGTAAACTCAGGGTTGTGGGTACGATCCATGCCCTCGTTCCTGAACATTTTACCAAACTCGTATACGCCGTCAAAACCCGCAACAATTAAACGTTTTAAGTATAGCTCATTGGCAATACGTAAAAACAATTGCATATCAAGAGTATTATGGTGTGTAACAAACGGACGCGCTGCTGCACCACCGTGTACCGGCTGTAATATCGGCGTTTCCACTTCCATCCAGCCTTGCTTGTTAAAAAACTCGCGTATGCTGTTTACCACTTTTGAGCGGTTAATGAATATTTGCTTGTATTCAGGGTTAACTGTGAGGTCGACATACCGCTGGCGGTAACGCATTTCAGGGTCGGTAAACCCGTCGTGGATATTACCTTCTTCGTCGCGTTTAACAACAGGTAGCGGTTTTAACGATTTTGAAAGCAATGTGAGTTCTTGTACATGTACAGATATCTCGCCGGTTTGAGTTAAAAACACATAACCTTTAATGCCTACAAAATCGCCAATGTCCATCAGCTTCTTAAAAACCGTATTGTACAGGGTTTTATCCTCATCAGGGCAAATATCATCGCGCTTTATGTAGACTTGTATACGACCTGTCGAATCCTGTAACTCGGCAAATGAAGCGCTGCCCATAATACGGCGCGACATGATGCGGCCGGCAATGGTTACGTTTTTATAGATGCCCGGTAAGCGTTCAAAATTATCGGCAATATCCTGTGCAAATGCGGTCACCTTAAATTCATCAGCGGGGTAGGGATTGATGCCTAAAGCGCGTAATTGTTGGAGTGATTCGCGGCGGATGATCTCCTGTTCGGATAGTGTAGTACTCATATTATTTTTTGAAGCTGCAAAAATAGCTTTTTTTTGTAAAGGTGCCGATGAAGATTTAAGATAAGCTATGTGCTTTTGCTGGTTGGGGTTAAAAAATGATGAAGGGATAACAATATATTTGAATTATGAAATTAAAAGTAATTGCATTTGACGCTGATGACACCCTTTGGGTAAATGAACCTTATTTCAGGCAGACCGAGGAGCAATTTTACGATCTGTTGAGCGAGTTCTCATCGCGCCATAGCCTGGAGAAAGATCTGTTACGGATTGAGATAGAGAATTTAGCCCTGTATGGTTATGGTATAAAGGGATTTGTACTATCAATGATCGAAACCTCATTATTGGCAACCAACAATACCATTAGCGTGGCCTTCATTGAAAAAATATTAAACCTGGGTAAGCAAATGCTTAATCAACCCATTGAGTTACTGGATGGGGTAGAGGTTGTACTAAAAGCATTAAAAGATAAATACCGATTAGTAGTAGCTACGAAGGGTGATCTGCTTGACCAGGAGCGCAAACTCAAAAAATCCGGGTTGAGCCATTATTTTCACCATATCGAGATCATGTCCGAAAAAGATGATAAGAATTACCTGAAACTGATCAGACATCTGGATATACAACCCGATGAATTGATGATGATAGGTAACTCGTTAAAAAGCGATATCCAGCCTGTTTTAAATGTGGGAGGTTATGCCGTGCATGTGCCGTACCATATTACCTGGGCACATGAGCAGATTGAACATAGCATAAATAATGACCGTTTTAAAACAGTGGAGAATATTACCGAGGTGCTTAAGTTACTATAACTGCCGCACACCACAAACCGTCATTGCTTCGTACCTACCCACGACATAATTTGCGTAGGGTCATCCTGAGCCCGTCGAAGGATGGTGCGTAAAGGCCTTTACCCGCATATGGTTCGACGGGCTCACCATGACTACGCTCTAATGTCATTTCACCTTGGCCGTCCCCGGATTTTATCACTCTGCAATGACGGGGGGCGCGTTGCCGTTTACTTCTTCAGCACCTGCTTTACAATGTCATTACCAAACACAAATACCATCAATGATATCAGTACTACAAAACCTACTATCTGTGCACGCTCCAGGAATTTATCGCTAAGCGGTTTGCCTTTTATCATCTCGATGATCAGAAACACTGCGTGGCCGCCATCTAAAGCCGGGATAGGCAACAAGTTGGTAAATGCTAATACCATCGAAAGGAAACCAACCAGGCTCCAGAAGTGTACCCAATCAATGCGGCTGCCAAACAAGTTGGCAATAGCCACAGGGCCGCCAACAACTTTGTTAAATTTAGCTTCGCCTTTAAATACTTTACCTATGCCTTTGGCATTATCAGCAAAAGTACCCCAGGCTTTTGATGCCCCCCTTGGTAATGAACCGAAGAAACCATAGTCGATGGTTTTTTCAATAGGTTCCGGGAATTTGGCCGAAATGCCAAAGCTGCCGTCTTTAAAACCTAACATACCATCTTTGTTAACTGCAACGGTTAATTGCTTAACAACGTCGTTACGCTTTACTTGAATAGCTACGTCCTTATTAGCGAATTTTTTCAACTCACTTTGTAACTGGTCATAAAAGGTGATTTTAGCGCCATTCACCATTGTGATGCTATCGCCCTTTTTCAATCCCGCTATTTGTGCATTGCTTTTAGGTACCACCGAATCAATAGCAAATTTGGTGCGTGGTACGCGGCTGATAAATTGGTCTAAACCATAGTCGGAGAGATCGTTGATAATGGTTGGCGGAACAGTAATATTGAAATGTTGCGTATCGCGTTCAACGCTTAAAACCGTATGGTCAAGCAATACACGTGAGCTCATCAGGTCCTCAAAACGCTCAACCGGTTTACCATTCACGGCTACTATCTTGTCACCGGCTTTAAGGCCCATTTTCTGGCCGATGATGCCAGGCACTATACCATATTTTACACTGTTGTTTGGTATATAGGTTTCGCCGTATTTAACGGTTAGTACCCAAAAAATGAATATACCCAGTATAACATTCACAATGATACCGCCTAACATAACAATAAGGCGTTGCCAGGCCGGTTTTGATCTGAATTCCCAGGGTTGCGGCGGACCTGCTAATTGTTCGGTATCCATCGATTCATCAATCATACCCGCTATCTTAACATAGCCACCAAGCGGTAGCCAACCTATGCCGTATTCAACACCTTTATAATTGAATTTAAAGAGACTGAAATTCCAAGCGTCAAAAAACAGGTAGAACTTCTCAACTTTAATTCCGAAAGCCCTTGCGGCTAAAAAGTGGCCAAGCTCATGCAATATCACTAAGATCGACAAACCCAGTATCAACTGGCCAACCATAATTACTATACTCATTCTATATCTCTAAGTCTTTATATCAAATTGTGGCGCTTTTTAAAGCGTTATGTTTTATTATTTTTTGCGCAAATATGCGTGTTTCTTTGTCAGTATTCAAATAATCATCAAGCGTTGCCGAAGCAATGAATTGAATTTTACTCATACATGTTTCTAACACATCACTAATGCTTAAAAAGCCTATCTCATCATTCAAAAATGCCGCTACGGCAACTTCATTGGCAGCATTGATAATGCAGGGCATATTGCCGCCACGGTTCAATGCTTCATAAGCTAATCCAAGATTACGAAATGTATCCAAATCCGGATTTTCGAAAGATAGGTTTGGATAGTTGATAAAGCTAAAACGCGGGAAATTGTTTTTAACCCGGGCCGGATAGGCCAAAGCATATTGAATAGGCAACTTCATATCCGGTAAGCCCATCTGAGCCTTTATCGAGCCATCCTCAAACTGCACCATCGAATGTATGATAGATTGAGGGTGTACAATCACCTCAATTTGCGACACGTCCAGATCAAAAAGCCACTTGGCCTCTATCACCTCAAGGCCTTTGTTCATCAGCGTGGCCGAGTCTATAGTGATCTTAGCACCCATTACCCAGTTGGGGTGTTTAAGCGCGTGTTCCTTGGTTACTGACGTTAAAAAATCAATGTTTTTGCCTCGGAACGGGCCACCCGATGCAGTTAGAATGATCTTCTCTATCGGATTGTTTTTTTCACCCGCCAGGCATTGAAAAATAGCAGAGTGCTCAGAATCTACCGGTAATATTTTTACGCCATGTTTCGTTGCTAAACTGGTTACCAATTCGCCGGCAACTACTAAGGTTTCTTTATTTGCTAACGCAATATCCTTGCCTGCCTTAATAGCAGCTATTGTTGGCTCCAAGCCCGCAAAACCAACCATTGCAGTAAGGACGATATCAATTTCGGGATGCGTGACAGTTTCTATGATTGCTTCAATGCCGCATAATACTTTTATTGCGGTTGATGCTAATGCTTCTTTAACCTTAATGTATTTATCAGCATTGCATATAATGACGTAGGCCGGGTTGAAAAGTAGGGCTTGTTGTATCAGTAAATCGGCGTTGTTTTGCGCGGTGATCACATACGCTTTAAACAAGCCGGGATTATCACTTATTACTTCGAGCGCCTGCGTACCAATGCTGCCTGTTGAGCCAAGAATTGCAATATTTTTTATTTTATTACTCAATGTCAAATGATGGAGCCGTTGTTAATTAACGGTTTAGTTAAATTATATAGGGTTTTAATTCGTCTGCAATTTTTCTGTCGTTAGCCAACCGGGGCAATTTATTTTGCCCGCCTAACTTACCCTGCGACCGCATATAATTGATGAACGTATCTTTTTTTACGCTTTTGATTACTAAAGGTTGTAAAATGTTACCTGCAATCAGGTCAAGGTAGTAAATATTTTTGTTTTGCAATGCTTTATCCACTTTTAGGGCAAATGCTTGTAAATCGGCCGGCGGAGTTCCAAACTCGATAAACCACTCATGGTAAGGTAATTGGCCTGTTGGCGGGTTTACCTGTGGGGCAACCGTAAACTCAACAATATTAATACCTTCTTTATTGGCAACACTCATTAAAGCATGTTCAACTTCTTCGCCTATTACATGTTCGCCAAAGGCCGATATATAGTGTTTGATCCGGCCAGTAACTACAATACGGTAAGGACTTTTAGATACAAACTTAACCGTATCACCAATGCTGTATCCCCATAAGCCGGCATTGGTGTTTAAAATCAGTGCGTAGTTTTTGTTTAACTCCACATCGGCCAGGCTGACGCGCGTTGGGTTATCATTAAAGTATTCATCAGCAGGTACAAATTCATAAAATATCCCGGAGTCTGCTAATAACAGCAATCCTTTTTCTTTTTGCGAATCCTGAAAAGCAATAAAGCCTTCAGATGCAGGGTAAGTTTCGATCGAATCGATCTTAAAACCGATGCTTTCCTCTATTCTTGTCCGGTAGGGTTCATAATTCACACCACCGTAAACAAACAACTTAAAGTTGGGGAAAATATCCTTAATCTTTTTGCCGCCGGTTACAGCCGAAAGCCTGTCGAAATACATCTGGCACCAAGGTGGTATGCCCGATATCAGGCGCATATCCTCGGTTAATGTCTCTTGCACAATTGCGTCGACTTTTTGTTCCCAGTCGTCTATGCAATTGATATTGTAGCTTGGTAAGCGGTTTTTTTGCAGATAAGCGGGCACGTGGTGAGCTACAATGCCCGATAAACGCCCCGTTGGTATGCCAGCCTTATCGGCCAACACCGGACTACCCTGTAGGAATATCATTTTACCGTCCACAAAATCGGCATTGCCGGTTTCATGTATATAGCTGAGCAAGGCATTGCGGGCAGCCTTGATGTGCTCGGGCATGCTTTCTTTTGATATCGGGATGTATTTAACTCCGGATGTAGTGCCCGATGTTTTAGTAAGATATTCGGGTTTGCCTGGCCATAATACATTTTCTTCGCCGGCCGTTACGCGCTCGATGTACGGACGCAATTCCTCGTAATCACGTAGGGGTACCTGCTTTTTGAAATCCTGGTATGAACGGATATTATTAAAATCATGATCGATACCGAATGCAGTTTGCCCTGCCTGTTTTATTAACCGGCTAAAAGTTTGATTTTGAAGCTGTACCGCGTTTTTTCGAATATTGTTTAAATCGCGGTTTACCCAGGCGGCAAATACCTTACTCAACAATACCTTTAAGCCCATAACTTAGTTTGTTTCGGCAATGTCGTCATCAACATCCTGGTGGCTGTAAACCAACTTACGGTAGGTAACGGCCAATATTATATTTACGAACGGGTAAGTAAATATGATGGTGACTGAAATAACTGGATAGGTTTGCGAAAGAATTGCAGGCAAGGCAATAAGCACCAATATAATGCAAAGCATGGTAAGTACTTTAAAAAAGTAACCTTTGGTGAGCTGGAAACTTTGCCTGATAGATTCAAATGCCCCCGAGCGATCATCAACTATAAAGGTGATGAAAAACATAGCCCTTAGCGCAAGGTAAAGCCCAACTAAAGCAAACATGTCCTGTATAACTGCTTGCAGGGTTGGATAATCGTCTAAGCGAACCATTAAAAAGTGCAGGTTCGTGATAACGAAGGCTATCAGAAAAATAATAGTAAGGTAGCTAATAATCATTGTGAAAGCCGGAAGCACCTGCCTGAACTCAAATTCATAAAACTCACTGTCAATCACTGTAAATATCAGCTTGTAAAGCCCAAGGGTAGTATAGGCCTGAATAAATATCAGGATAAACGTTGATATCATAGTTTCGGCAAAGTTTGCCGAAGAGAATATGAATGTTGTAATAAAAGCTAAAACAGAAAGTATAAAAAACGATATAACCGAGTAAACAATAATGGTTACAAAGTTCTTTTTAAAAATATTCCATGCGGTCTTGGTAGTTTCCGCTATAGAAAAAGGGTGATACATATATTATTATTTATGATCTCTTTAATATTATCCGCTTCCAAAAATCCTGCATAAAGCCCAGGCCATAAGCGGTTAATTGCACAAAGGATGCTATTATGCTCAAAAATGCAATTTTTGCCGACTTGTTTTTCCACCACGCATGAAAAAATATCCACAAAATAATCGCACTTAATATAAAATTACAAAATATAGCAATGGGCCAGCCACACAAATTACTTACCAGTGTAAATAATAAGCCAAGTGTAAAAATGGCCGGAAAAAAATGGACAGGTTTTAGTCCACCCGGGAAAAATGTATATACGTTGATGCGTGCCCTGCCAAAAAAATGCAGCTGCTTGTAAAATTGCTTAAAGTTTGCCCGGCGTTTATGATAAACCTTTGCTTCGGGAATTAAACCAATCTTGAACCCTAACGAATGGATGCGGATACTATATTCAATATCTTCGCCGAGGCGGGTAATGATAAATCCGCCGGCTTTTTCCCAAACCTGCCTCGATATCCCCATATTAAAGCTGCGCGGATGGAATTGACCGATGCCTTTTTTTGCCCCGCGGATACCGCCTGTAGTTAAAGGCGATGTCATAGAATAGCTGATCGCCTTCTGGGTAGGGGTAAACGACGGGTGTGCATCATCCGGTCCGCCATAGGCATCAAGGTAATTTTTGGCCAGCGAATCGTTTACTATCTGTAAATAATCTTGAGGGATCAGGCAGTCGGAATCAAAAATGATGAAATAGTCGCCGTTTGCGCGTTCAAAGGCAAAGTTGCGGGCAAAGCCCTGGCCACCGTTTTCTTTTACATAATATTTAATATTCAGTTTATCCTCAAAGCTTTTTACTATCTCGGCCGCATCATTTGCCGAGCCATCTTCGATCACCAGCACTTCAAACTCTTTATAGGTTTGAAGCGTGAGGCTCTCCAATAACTCTTTGATCTCTTGCGGGCGATTGTATAAGGGGATGATGATGGAGAAAAACATATGTTATAAATGTGCAGATGTGCGGATATGCAAATGTGCAGATGTTTTAAATTGGTAGATAATCAAATTGTTTTAATTAAAGCCAAGACTTCATTTGCACATCCGCACATTTGCATATCTGCACATTAAATAATTTCCTCAATTTGGTATTTGTTCCGTTCGGGGGCGCTGCGCGAAACCAGTTCGGCCACAAACCCGGTAAGGAATAGTTGCGAGCCGATGATAATTGCTACCAACGCAAGATAAAACAGTGGCTGGGCCGTTACTTCGCGGGTTATTTTGATATGGTGTGATATATCGTAAAGTTTGTCGCTGATGATCCAGATAGTACATACTAAACCGGCCAGGAAACTCAATGTGCCCATAG
>Ga0209026_1001029_pt1 | contig 13706 bp, 12 predicted proteins | sample AraplaCL_Col_mCL_FD_184262 | JGI IMG/M metagenome (GOLD analysis project Ga0209026, IMG submission 184262) | Arabidopsis root microbial communities from the University of North Carolina, USA - plate scrape CL_Col_mCL (SPAdes) (version 2) | ecosystem: Host-associated > Plants > Roots >... | reverse complement strand
CGTTCGAACGGCCTGACCGTCTCGACCACGAAGGGCGCGCGGGCGGTCAGCCCTGCTGCGGGCCTTGTTCAGTACGTAGGCCCGGTAAAGGGCTGGGACGTCATCGTGATATTAAGACTAGCGGGCGGATATCATCTCGTGCTTGCTGGTTTGGAGAGAACGTCGGTTCAGGTCGGACAATCCGTCGCGGAGGGTCAACCTGTCGGATGGGCTACCGATGGTCGCCAAGCGACGTCGGAGCTCTATCTGGAGGTCCGCGAGCAGGGTTCACCCGTCGATCCGGCCACGTGGCTGGTCAAGAACCGGGGTTGAACAAGAAAGCGGGCTGATACGGCCTCAAAACCGTCGTTTCGGCACGCTCCATAAGAAGGACGGGTAATCCGTCCAAGGGAGTCTGAGCCTGGCTATGAAGAAGTATCTCCTGATCGGCGCGTCGGCTTTCGTTCTCGGCGCGGGCTCCATGGCCTACGTCAGTCAGCAGGCGAACGCGACGGCTCAGCCCCGCGCCAAGACCTACCGGATGCTCGGGCTGTTCGGCGACGTGCTGAACCAGGTCGAGAACCAGTACGTCACCGAGGTGGACGATACGAAGCTGATCCAGGCGGCCATCGACGGGATGCTCACCTCCCTCGACCCCCACTCGGGCTACCTCGATCCGGAATCCTTCGACGACATGCGCGATCAGACGCGCGGCGAGTACGGCGGCCTGGGCATCGAGGTCACCAGCGAGGACGGCGTGGTCAAGGTGATCTCGCCGATGGACGGCACCCCGGCCGCCAAGGCGGGCGTGAAGGCCGGCGACTACATCACCGCCGTGAACGGCGAGAGCGTGCTGGGCCTGACGGTCAGCGAGGCCGTGAAGCAGATGCGTGGCCGGCCCGGCGAGACCGTCACCCTGACCATCGCCCGCGAGAAGTCGGATCCGTTCGACGTGAAGCTGGTCCGCGAGGTCATCAAGCCGAAGTCGGCCACGGCCCGCCTGGACGGCGACAACATCATCCTGCGCATCGGCAGCTTCAACGAGAAGACCACCGACGAGGCCGAGGCGGCGTTCGCCGAAGCGCGCGCCAAGAACCCCAAGGCCAAGGGCCTGATCCTCGACCTGCGCAACAACCCGGGCGGCCTGCTCGACCAGGCGGTCGGCGTCTCCGACCTGTTCCTGGAAGGCGGCGAGATCGTCAGCCAGCGCGGCCGCGATCCGCGCGACGTCGAGCGCTACAACGCTCGTGCGGGCGACATGACCGGCGGCATGCCGATGGTCGTGCTGATCAACTCGGGCTCGGCCTCGGCGGCCGAGATCGTCGCCGGCGCCCTGCAGGACCGCAAGCGCGCCGAACTGGTCGGCACCACCAGCTTCGGCAAGGGCTCGGTGCAGACCGTGATCCCGCTGCGCGGCGGCATCGATGGCGCGCTGAAGCTGACCACGGCGCGCTATTACACGCCGTCGGGCCGCTCGATCCAGAAGACGGGCATCGAGCCGGATCTGGAAGTCGCGCTGACCCGCGACGAAGCCCAGATCATCGCCAACCGCAGCTACCAGTTCTCGGAAGCCAGCTTCAAGAACGCGCTGAACGCCGACGAGGGCAAGGTGCGCCGCGGCGCCCACGAGCCCGCCGAGGCGCCGCCGGAGAACTTCGACGAGAAGAAGGACTTCCAGGTGGCCCGCGCCGAAGACGTGCTGAAGTACGGCTCGGTGGCGGCGACGCCCAAGCTGCCCAAGCCCACCGCACGCCTGGCCGAGATCGTCTCGAAGGCCAAGGTCGCCGAAGTGAAGCCGCCGCAGACGACCCAGAAGTAGGGCTCCGCGAGCCAGAGGGTACGGGAAGGGCGGTCCGCGAGGGCCGCCCTTTTTCGTGGTTGCTCCGGCCCTGGCCGATTGAGACCGCGTTAACCATGTTCGACGAGGCTCCATCCTGAGGAGTTCTCCGCCTTGGCCACCATCACGATGCCCCAGTTCAAGGCGCCCCGCCTGGGCGCTGTCCTGAAGAGCCCTGCCGTCGGCCTCGTGGCCGCGGGCTTGCTGTTCGCCGGCGCCATCGTGGCTCTGGTCTATCTGCTGGGGCCGGTAGGGGCGGGGCCGGATCATGTCCGTCTCCCGCTGGAGGAATCGCTACAGGCGGCGCCGGCCGGCTGGCGAGGGGCGCTGAAGCCCGCCCACGGTCCCGCGCACGTCTACAAGGACGTCGTGCAGCTGTCCGAGCGCCCGCTGGCGCCTGGCGCGGTCGCCACGCCGGCGCAGGCCGCTGCGGCGCCCATCGGCCCGGCGATGATCGGCGCGGCGCTGCCTGTCGCGCCCATCGCCGGCTTCTATGCGCCGGGGCCTGGCGGCCCGTTGCCCATCATCGCCCAGGATGGCCGCACGCCCGCCCAGGCCTATGCACGGCCCTTCACCTCCAATGGCCGGCCCAAGGTGGCGCTCATCGTCGGCGGCCTGGGCCTCAACGCGCGCACGACCCGCTTGGCGATCGAGACGCTGCGGCCCGAGATCACGCTGTCGTTCAGCGTCTATGCCGAGGGGCTGCAGGGCTGGATCGACATGGCCCGCGCCCGCGGGCACGAGGTGCTGCTCGAGACGCCGATGGAGCCGGAGGACTATCCGGACAACGACCCCGGCCCCTACACGCTGATGGCCGACGGCCAGCCGCCCGAGACGGTCAAGAAGCTGGAGTGGATCCTGTCGCGCGCCACCGGCTATTTCGGGCTGACCAACTATCTGGGCTCGCGCTTCCTCGCGAGCGACCCGGCCTATGCCGCGTTCGCCAGTTCGGTGAAGGGCCGCGGCCTGGCCTTCATCGACGACGGTTCGGCGGCGCGGCGCGGCGGCGGCATGCCTCGGGCCACGGCCGAGCGGGTGATCGACGACAAGCTCACGGGCCAGGCCATCGACCAGCAGCTGATGGTGCTTGAGGGCGGCGCGCTGCAGCGGGGACAGTCCCTGGGGTCGGCCTTCGCCTATCCGATCACGCTGGAGAAGGTTGCGGCCTGGGCCAATACGGTCGAACAGAAGGGCTACCAGCTCACGCCCGCGTCGGCCCTCACCGTGAAGAAATGACAGACCTCTCCGACTACCGCCCCAATGTCGGGGTGGTGCTGTTCCACCCGGACGGCCGCGTCTGGCTGGGCCGCCGCGCCGGCACGCCGCCGCCGCACAACTGGCAGTTCCCCCAGGGCGGCGTCGACGACGGCGAGGAACTGGAGACGGCCGCGCGCCGTGAGCTGCAGGAAGAAACCGGCGCCACCAGCGTCACCTACCTGGGCCGAACTGACGGCTGGCTCACCTACGACTTCCCGCCCCTGGTCGGCCGCGAACTCGCGCGCGGCTGGAAAGGCCAGCGCCAGGTCTGGTTCGCGTTCCGCTTCGACGGCGAGGAGGCCGAGTTCGACCTCGATGCTCATCACCATCCCGAGTTCGACACCTGGCGCTGGGGCTATCTGGCCGAGGCGCCCGGGTTGATCGTGCCCTTCAAGCGGGCGGCCTACGACGCCGTGGCCGCCGCCTTCGCGCCCTTCGCTGCGACGGAAAGCAGCGCCGGCTGAATCCTCACCCGCCTTTAGGACGTTCGCGCTAGGGTGAACGTTCGTTTCGCTCCGGGGGAGCAAGGCCTTCCGATGCCCACTGTGGTGATGACACACGGCGCGTTCTGCGGCGGCTGGGCCTTCGAGCTCTTCCGCGCGCCGTTCGAGGCGCGAGGCTGGACGGTGATCGCCCCCGACCTGCCGGGGCATGCTGGCCGCGGCGGCGTCTCGGGTCTCTCCATGTCGGACTATGCGAACAACCTGGTGAAGCTGTGCGCGGGCCTGCCTGAGCCGCCGGTGCTGCTGGGCCACTCCATGGGCGGGCTGGTCAGCCAGATGGCCGCCCGGCGCGTGGGGGCCAAGGCCCTGGTGCTGCTGGCGCCCTCGGCGCCCTGGGGGATCACGGGCTCGTCGATCGAGGAGGCTGTAACGGCCTTCGGCGTCAGCCTGGCCGATCCGTTCTGGTCCAGCGCCGTCTCACCTGACCGGCACATCATGCGCCACCACAGCCTGGACCGTACGCCCAAGGCTGTGCGTGATCCGATCCTGGACCGTCTGGTCCCTGAGAGCGGCCGCGCGGTGCGTGAAGTCCTGAACTGGTGGCTGGACCCGTTCATGACCACCAGTGTCGGCGCGGGACGGTTGCCGATGCCGTCGCTGGCCATCGCCGGCGACCGCGATGTGGTCCACCCGGTCGCCACCGTGCGCCAGACTGCCGAACGGATCGGCGCGGAGTTCCGGGCCATGCCGGGCATGAGCCACTGGCTGATCGGCGAAGAGGGCTGGGAAGAGGTGGCGGCGATCGCGCTGGACTGGCTGGAGCAGCGGGTCCGCGCCCACGCCTAGAGCAGCGGCTTGCGCTTCAGCAGCGAGCGGATCAGGCCGATCAGCGAGACCAGGGCCCATGAGCCCTCCATCGCCGTGGCCGAGAGGTTGAAGTCCTGGGTCAGCAGGCCCCACAGGATCAGGCAGGCGCCGAAGAAGTTGCAGAACAGCGAAAAGGGCCGCTCGGGATCGAGGCGGCCCAGCGCAGCGCCCGCATAGGCGATCAGGATGATCAGGACGCCGAGGAGACCCGCGGCGTCCGTGAGACCGATCAGAACGTGCGTTCCTGATACTGGACTGTGCCCATGTCGTAGGCCTTGTTGACCTGGGTGTCGTCAGGCTTGCGCACGGTCGAGAAGTTCAGGCCGACCGACTGGTTGGTCGTCAGGTATTCCCACGAGCGACGCACGCGCTTCAGGCCGTCCGGATCCTGGGGCTGGGTGTAGTTGGCGGTCGGGTCCAGCGGCGGCTGGTGCACGAACGACCACACGTTCAGCGCCTTGGCGATGTCTTCCGCGGCGCCCATCGGGTAGCGCAGCTCGATGTTGCAGACCGACTTGTTCGAGCCCGAGGGGAAGGCGATGACCTGGTAGACCTTGTTTTCGGTCCCGAAGGCCTTGGCCCAGGTCTGGTCGCGGCGGTTCTGCTTGAAGCCGTTGGCCTTGGCGACAACGTCGACACCCTGGCCGCGGACGGCCGGCGTGCAGACTTTCTCGATCACCTGGATGGCTTCGAAGCCATAGCCGCTGGTCGGAAGGGTCGGCGGCGGCGGAGCCGCTTCGGCCGGAGCTGCCGCAGGGGCTTCGGCGGCCGGGGCGGGCGCCGCGGGCTGAGCCGCAGGCGCGGCGGGAGCCGCGGCCGGGGCCGGCTGGGCGGCCGGGTCCTGCGCATGCGCCGCAGTCGCGAGACCGGCGGCGAGGATCAGGCTGGAAAGGACGGCGGTACGCATGGAAGTTCCCCTGACTTTTCGGCCTGGCATGAAACTCAAGCACGGCGCCGTAGGCAAGGCCTGACGGCGCCCAATTTACGGCAGTGAATTGGCTGCCTGTCTAGGCGGCTTCCACCGCATGTTCTGCCAGGATCGTGAGCCCCTCCGGCGTGACGTCGGCAAATCCGCCGCGCACGTCGTAGACTTTCACGGTCCCGCCATTGTGGACACGGACGGAGCCTTCCTTGAGCGCCGTCATGAACGGCGCATGGCCCGCCAGAACGCCGAAGTCGCCTTCGGCGCCGGGCGCGTCCACCTGGTCCACCGAACCCGAGAACAGTTCCCGTTCCGGCGAGACCAGGGAGAAGTGCAGCTTCTCGGCCATGTGGCTTAGGCTTCCGTCGCCAGCTGTTCGGCCTTGCGGACCGCGTCCTCGATGTTGCCGACGTTGTAGAAGGCCGGCTCGGGCAGGTGGTCGTACTCGCCGTCCACCAGCGCCTTGAACGAGCGGATGGTGTCTTCCAGCGACACCAGCACGCCGGGCGTGTTGGTGAACTGTTCGGCCACGTGGAAGGGCTGCGACAGGAAGCGTTGGATCTTCCGGGCGCGGGCCACGATCAGCTTGTCCTCTTCGGACAGCTCATCCATGCCCAGGATGGCGATGATGTCCTTGAGCTGCTTGTAGGTCTGCAGCGTCTCCTGGACGCGGCGGGCGACCTGGTAGTGCTCTTCGCCGATCACCAGCGGGTCCATGATCCGCGAGGTGGAGTCCAGCGGGTCCACGGCGGGGAAGATGGCCTGGGCGGCGATGTCGCGGCTCAGCACGGTCGTCGCGTCCAAGTGGGCGAACGAGGCGGCCGGCGCCGGGTCGGTGAGGTCGTCGGCGGGCACGTAGATGGCCTGGACCGAGGTGATCGAACCCTTAGAGGTCGAGGTGATGCGCTCCTGCAGGTTGCCCATCTCGGTGGCCAGGGTGGGCTGATAGCCCACGGCCGAGGGGATGCGGCCCAGCAGCGCCGACACTTCCGAGCCGGCTTGCGTGAAGCGGAAGATGTTGTCGATGAACAGCAGCACGTCCTTGCCTTCCTGGTCGCGGAAGTATTCCGCCTGAGCCAGGCCGGTCAGGGCCACGCGGGCGCGGGCGCCCGGGGGTTCGTTCATCTGGCCGTAGACCAGGGCGCACTTGGAACCCTCGGTCGAGCCGTTGTTTTCCTTCGGGTCCACGTTCACGTTGGACTCGATCATCTCGTGGTAGAGGTCGTTGCCCTCACGGGTCCGCTCACCCACGCCGGCCAGCACGGAGTAACCACCGTAGGCCTTGGCGATGTTGTTGATGAGCTCCTGCATGGTCACGGTCTTGCCCACGCCGGCGCCGCCGAACAGGCCGATCTTGCCGCCCTTGGTGTAAGGGCAGAGCAGGTCGATGACCTTGATGCCGGTGACCAGCACTTCGGCCGAGGTCGACTGCTCCGAGAACGACGGCGCTTCGCGGTGGATCGGGCTGGTGAAGGTGGTGGCGATCGGGCCGGCTTCGTCGATCGGCTCGCCGATGACGTTCATGATGCGGCCCAGGCAGGCGGGGCCGACCGGCACGGTGATGGCCTTGCCCGTGTCGACCACCGGCTGACCGCGGGTCAGGCCTTCGGTGGTGTCCATGGCGATGGCGCGGACGGTGTTCTCACCCAGGTGCTGGGCCACTTCGAGCACCAGGCGGAAGGGCTGGCCGGTCCGCTGGTCGACGTTGGTGGTTTCCAGCGCGTTCTGGATCGCGGGCAGGTGGCCCTCGAACTCGACGTCGACGACGGCGCCGATGATCTGAACGAGCTTGCCGGTGGCTGCGCCCTTGGCGGCGACAGTCTTCGGGGTCGCGGCGGCCTTGGCGGGCGCGCGCTTGGCGGGGGCCTTGGCCGGAGCCTTGGCGGCGGGCTTCTTGGCGGCGGTGGTCGTCGTGGCCATCGTTCGTTCTCTCGTTAGATCGCTTCGGCGCCGGAGATGATCTCGATCAGCTCCTTGGTGATCTGCGCTTGGCGGGCTCGGTTCATTTGGAGGGTCAGGCCAGCGATCATGTCGCCGGCGTTACGGGTGGCGTTGTCCATCGCCGTCATCTGAGCGGCGAAGAACCCGGCCTGATTCTCCAGCATGGCGGAGAAGATCTGGGTCGTGATGTTGCGCGGCAGCAGCTCGGCCAGGATCGATTCCTCGTCGGGCTCGTACTCGTACGCGGCGCCCTTGAGGTCGATCGGCGGGGCGCCCGCGGCGACCTCGGCCGGGATCAGCTGCTTGCCGGTCGCGGTCTGGGTGACCACCGACTGGAACTTCGAGAAGAACAGCGTGACGACGTCGATCTCGCCGGCGTCGAACATCGCCTGGATCTTGGCCGAAACCTCTTCAGCCACCGCGAGGGACGGATTGCCGCCGGCCTCGAAGTCGCCGACCAGCCGGGTGGCGTGCAGACGGCGCAGCTGATCGCGCGCCTTGCGGCCCACGGTCAGGATCTTCACGTCCTTGCCTTCGCCGATCAGCGCATCGATGCGCTGACGGGCGGCGCGGACGATCGAGCTGTTGAAGCCGCCGGCCAGACCGCGGTCCGAGGTGGAGATGACCACCAGGTGCCGCTGGGTCGAACCGGTGCCCACCAGCAGCTTCGGCGCGCCGTCGCCCGACACGCCCGCCGCCAGGTTGGCGATCACGGCGCCCATGCGCTCGGCGTAGGGCCGGGCGCTCTGGGCGGCGTTCTGGGCGCGGCGCAGCTTGGCCGCGGCGACCATTTGCATCGCCTTCGTGATCTTCTGGGTGGATTTCACCGCAGCGATCCGAGTGCGCATTTCCTTGACGGTGGCCATCGCCGGTTACTCGCTCCTCGCGTCGGCGCTTAGGCGAAGGTGTCGGCGAAGCCGGCCAGGGCCGCCTTCAGGTCGTCTTCGAGGCCCTTCAGGTCCTTGGTCGTGCGGATCTTGTCCAGCAGGCCCTGATGCTTGGCATGCAGGTGCGCCAGCAGTTCGCGCTCGAACCGGCCGACCTGGGCGGTCGGGACCTTGTCGAGGTAGCCGCGGGTGCCGGCGTAGACCACCGCAACCTGCTCTTCCACCGACAGCGGGGCGTACTGGGGCTGCTTCAGCAGCTCGGTCAGGCGCTCACCGCGGGCCAGCATGCGCTGGGTGGCGGCGTCCAGGTCCGAGCCGAACTTCGCGAAGGCGGCCATTTCCCGGTACTGGGCGAGCTCGCCCTTGATCGGGCCCGAGGCGGTCTTCATCGCCTTGATCTGGGCCGACGAGCCCACGCGGCTCACCGAAATACCCACGTTCACGGCCGGGCGGATGCCCTGGAAGAACAGGTCGGTCTCGAGGAAGATCTGGCCGTCGGTGATCGAAATCACGTTGGTCGGGATGTAGGCCGACACGTCGTTGGCCTGGGTCTCGATCAGCGGCAGCGCCGTCAGCGAGCCCGAACCGTTGTCTTCGTTCAGCTTCGCGGCCCGCTCCAGCAGGCGGCTATGCAGGTAGAACACGTCGCCCGGATAGGCTTCGCGGCCCGGCGGGCGGCGCAGCAGCAGCGACATCTGGCGATAGGCGACGGCCTGCTTGGAAAGGTCGTCATAGATGATGACGGCGTGCATGCCGTTGTCGCGGAACCACTCGCCCATGGCGCAACCCGCGAACGGGGCCAGGAACTGCAGCGGGGCCGGCTCGGAGGCGGTGGCCGACACGACGATCGTGTAGTCCAGGGCGCCGCGCTCCTCGAGCGTCTTGACGATCTGGGCGACGGTCGAGCGCTTCTGGCCGATGGCGACGTAGATGCAGTAGAGCTTGGCGCTCTCGTCGTCGCCGGCGTTGATCGCCTTCTGGTTCAGGATGGTGTCGATCGCCACGGCGGTCTTGCCGGTCTGGCGGTCACCGATGATCAGTTCGCGCTGGCCGCGGCCGACGGGGATCAGGGTGTCGATGGCCTTCAGGCCGGTCTGCACCGGCTCGTGCACCGACTTGCGGGGGATGATGCCCGGAGCCTTCACGTCCACCCGGCGGCGCTCGGCCACGTTCTTGATCGGGCCCTTGCCGTCGATCGGCTCGCCCAGCGGGTTCACGACGCGGCCCAGCAGGCCCTTGCCGACCGGCACGTCCACGATTTCCGAGAGGCGACGGACTTCGTCGCCTTCCTTGATGGCCTGGTCCTGGCCGAAGATCACGACCCCGACGTTGTCGCGCTCCAGGTTCAGGGCCATGCCCTTCACGCCGGCGGAGGGGAACTCCACCATTTCACCGGCTTGGACGTTGTCCAGACCGTAGACGCGGGCGATGCCGTCGCCGACGCTCAGCACGGAGCCGACGTCGGAGACGTCAGCTTCTTCACCGAAGTTCGCGATCTGCGACTTGAGAATGGCCGAGATCTCGGCGGCGCGGATATCCATGGTGCTTACGCTCTCTTCAGGGCGAATTTCAGGGAGTCGAGCTTCGAGCGCAGCGAAGCGTCGAACAGACGGGAACCGACCTTCACCTTGATCCCGCCCAGAAGGGCCGGATCGACGCGGGTCGTGATTTCAGGATCCTTGCCGAGCGCCTGGCGGAGCGCGGCCTGGACGCCCTTCGCCTGGGCGGCGGTCAGGGCGATGGCGGTGGTGACTTCGGCGGAGACGGCGCCGCGCGCATCGGCGGACAGCTTCTCGAACGCGGTGATCACGGCGGGCAGGGCGGCGGCGCGGCCGTTCTCGGCCAGCAGGCCCAGGAACTTCAGCGTCGTCATGTTGAACTTGCCCTTGGCGCCGACGCCGACCAGGCCCTTGGCCTTGTCTTCGGCGCTGAAGGCGGGCGAGGCCAGCAGGGTGCGCAGGTCCTTCGAATCCGCGATGGCGGTCTTCAGGGACTTCAGGTCGGCTTCGACCGCCGCGACCTGCTTCTGGTCGTTGGCCAGGTCGAACAGAGCTTGAGCGTACCTGCCGCCGACATTCGATACGTTGGAGTCGTCCGCCACTATTATCCGCCCGGGTCGCGTTTCACATGCCGCGAACGGACCAATCCGCCGCGACTAAAGGCTTGAAAGCGCTTGAAAAAAGCACAGCGGCCCTGGGGCTCTATATTGCCCCCGGCCCGAAGCCGCGCGCCTACTAGCACGCGATGTTGTGCGTCGCAACCGAGGGAGCGGGGTTCCGCTGGGGGAGTATCCGCACGGCACTTGCGGCGGAATTGGGGAAACCGGCGCTGAACTCGCGCAGAGAGCAGGAAAAAGACAAAGAGGCGCCTGCGATCCGGCCCCGCCAGAAAAATGGCGTTTCTCGCGCGCGCTCGCAGGCGCGCGGATGGCAAAGGTTCGGCGCCTGACCTGCACGCGCCAGGCCGAACAAAAAGAAGGCCCGCCGGCGTACCGGCGGGGCCGTCCGCGTCCGCGGACAAACCTCAGATAAAAAGAAGGCCCGCCGGCATGCCGGCGGGCCAGGGCGACAGAAGCTCAGATGCGAGCTGCTGGGAGACGTGTTCGCTTATTGCTTGGCGAGCTGGGTGCCGCCGGCCTTGGCGATGGCCTTGGCGTTGCAGTCGGCCAGGCGGCTCTCGTCCAGGGCCTTGCGGCCTTCGAACGCGGCGACCACGCCAACCTTGTCGGCGATGGTCTTGCAGGTCGCCGCAGCGAAGGTCTGCGAGGTCGGGGCCGCGGCGACGCAGGTGTCGCCTTCACAGTTGAACATCGCGCCGCCGGCGATGAACTTGGTCTTTTCGGCAACCGGCGAAGCCAGCTTGGCGGTGATGGGGTCGCCCGCCAGAGCGGAGCCGGCGGAGAAGGTGACGAGGGCGGCGCAGGCCGCAAGAATTTGGAGCTTCATTGAGCCCTCCAGCGTTTCGGGGAGTATCGGCGTCAAGGATTTGAGTACCGGCCCGATCCGTCGCGTTTTGGTCGCCGCGGGTATCCCCTCCGTTGGCGCACTACGAACTGAGCATTGCTAAGATAACGGTGTTAAGATCGGTCGCGCAACTGCTATTTGTTCGCAACAGCTATGCGGAAATGCAGACCCGCTAGGCGTTCGCGCCCCTGGCATGCACCGCGCGGAAACCTATGGCGCTGGCGATCAGGGCCCCTATAGCCCCGCTTGTTCATACACCGTCAATCATGTTTGGCGTTCCGTTACCGTGAGCTATAGGGCCGGCGGGCGGCTTCGAGACCGGTAGGACGACATAATCCATGGCCAATGCGCAGCCGCCGCGGCGCGAGCGCGAACCGCGCGCAAAACGCTCGCCCCTGCAGGCCTTCATCTACTGGATCCTGGTGCTGGGCGTCTGGGGGCTGATCTTCCTGGTCGCCTTCTTCGCCGTGTTCGCGGTGGACCTGCCCGACACCTCGAAGCTGTACGAGGTCGAGCGCCAGCCGTCGGTGTCGTATTTGGATCGCTCGGGCGCGCTGCTGTCCGTGCGCGGCAGCCAGTACGCGCCGCCGGTCGATCTGAACAAGCTGCCGCCCTACGTGCCCAAGGCGTTCATCGCCATCGAGGACCGCTGGTACTACTGGCACTTCGGCTTCAACCCCTGGGGCATCGCCCGCAGCGGCATCTATAACCTGCAGCACAAGGGCGAGGGCGGTCCGCTGCGGGGCGGCTCGACCATCACCCAGCAGCTGGCGCGCAACCTGTTCCTGACGCCCAGCCAGAACTATCGCCGCAAGGCCCAGGAGCTGATCCTGGCCGTCTGGCTCGAGGCCCGCTTCACCAAGAAGCAGATCCTCGAGCTCTATCTGAACCGGGTCTATTTCGGCGCGGGGGCCTACGGTATCGAGGCCGCGTCCCAGCGCTACTTCGGCAAACCGGCCAAGGATCTGACACTGGGCGAGAGCGCCCTGTTGGCCGGGATCATGAAAGGGCCGTCGCGTTATTCGCCGGTGGCCTCCACCGACCGCGCGGCCCGCCGGGCCACCATCGTGCTGGACGAGATGGTCCAGGCCAAGTTCATCACCTCGGCTGAGCGCGACCAAGCGATCCGCACCCGCGTGCGCGTCAATCCGGTGCTGGCCAATCAGCGCGCGCAATATTTCATCGACTGGGTCGACGACCAGACGCGCACCTTGGTGGGTGAGCCGACCGAGGACCTGGTGGTCGAGACCACCCTGGACCTACCGCTGCAGGCCAGCGCCGAGCAGGCGGTGCAGGGCGGCGTCGCCGCGGGTAAGGCCCAGGGTGTGGAGCAGAGCGCGCTGGTCTCACTGGACGGCGAGGGCCGCATCCGCGCCTACGTGGGCGGCGCGAACTATCTGCAGAGCCAGTTTGACCGGGCCACCATGGCGCGGCGCCAGGCGGGTTCGGCCTTCAAGCCCTTCGTCTACCTGACGGCCATGGAGGCGGGCCGCACCCCCGACACCCCTGTCGTCGACGAGCCGATCAAGATCGGCAACTGGGAGCCGCGCAACTACACGGGCAACTACCTGGGCCCCATCACCATCGGCACCGCCCTGGCCCAGTCCGTGAATACGGTGGCGGCGCGCCTCGCCAACGAGGTCGGGACCTCGAACGTCGCCGCCACGGCCCGGCGCCTCGGCATCACCTCGCCGATCCAGCTGGATCCGTCGATGGCGCTGGGCGCGGTCGAGGTCAGCCCGTTGGAGATGGCCCAGGCCTATGCGCCCTTCGCCAACGGCGGCTATTTCGCCAAGGGCTATGGCATCGAGCGGATCCGCACGGCGACGGGCCGGGTCCTGTATGACCGCAGCGTCGATCGCGCGCCCCGTGCGCAGGTGATCGGCCAGCCCGCCCTGGCCTACATGGTCAACATGATGCGCGGGGTGGTCCAGCACGGCACCGGCACGCGCGCCAATGTTCCGGGCTACGACCTGGCCGGCAAGACCGGCACCACCAGCGACTACCGGGACGCCTGGTTCGTCGGCTACACGGGCGGCTTCGTCACCGCCGTCTGGGTGGGCAAGGACGACAACAAGCCGATGAAGCGGGTCACGGGCGGCAATGCGCCCGCCGGCATCTGGCGCGACTACATGACCGCCGCTTTGCCACGCCTGAAGGTCCAGCCGATCCCTGGCGGGGTCATGCCCGAGACGGAAGAGCAGGGGCCCATCGAGCAGATCCTGGAAGGCGTCGGGAACCTGTTCCGCGGCGACGGCGACCAGACCCCGCCGTCCGAATTCGACAACCGCGCACCGCCGCCGCGTGAGCGCCAGCGGCCGCAGGACCCGCCGTTCTGACCTAGCGCCCGAAGGCGTGCAGCCGCGCGCCTTCCGCCCGCAGCCAGTCGCGGTGCGGACGCTCGTCGCCCACCAGGTCGCGGACGTGGGCCCAGAAGCGCGGGCCGTGGTTGAGCTCGCGCAGGTGGGCGCACTCGTGGGCGGCCACGTAGTCGGCCACCTCGAAGGGCGCCAGCGCCAGGCGCCAGGAATAGCGGATGACCCCCGCCGTGCCCCGCGGGCCGGGCTTGCAAGAACCCCAGCGCGACTTGGCGTCGGCCACGCTGACCTT
>Ga0209026_1001027_pt1 | contig 13717 bp, 10 predicted proteins | sample AraplaCL_Col_mCL_FD_184262 | JGI IMG/M metagenome (GOLD analysis project Ga0209026, IMG submission 184262) | Arabidopsis root microbial communities from the University of North Carolina, USA - plate scrape CL_Col_mCL (SPAdes) (version 2) | ecosystem: Host-associated > Plants > Roots >... | reverse complement strand
CACGTCGTGGACCTTCTACGGCACGGTCACGCAGGCGAGCCGTTCCGGCTGGTGGCTGCCGCCGACGTTCGTGGGCGCGATCCTGATGTATCTGTTCGCGGTGTCGGTGTTGCGCAAGCTGGTGCAACTGGCGCGCGAGTACAACGCCGGTTCCATTGCCGACTTGATCGTGGTGCGCCTGGGCCGGCACGCCGGGCTCGCCGCCTTGGTGACGTGCGTGGTGCTGGTGGGCATCGTTCCGTACATCGCCTTGCAATTGAAAGCCGTGGCGATGAGCTACATGCTGCTGCGCCGTGGCGAACTGGCGGAATCGGCGCCCTGGCACGACATCGCCTTGTACGTGGCCTTGCTGATGGCCTTGTTTGCGATGTTGTTCGGCACGCGGCGCGCTTCGGCCATGGCGCACAATCGCGGGCTGGTGTTGGCGATGGCGTTCGAATCGCTGTTCAAGCTCGGCGCGATGCTGGCGCTGGGCAGCTTGCTGTTCACGCCGCTGCCGGCCGGCGCGGCGATCGGTACGCCGCCGGCGCATGACAGCAGCGGTTTTCCTGCGCTGATCCTGCTTGGCGCGCTGGCCATGTTCACCTTGCCGCACCAGTTCCACGCGGGAGTGGTGGAGTGCCGCGACAGTTCGCATATACGCACGGCGCGTTGGCTGTTTCCGCTGTACATGCTGCTGATCGCGCTGCCGATCCTGCCGCTGGCGAAGCTGGGCGATGCATGGCTGGCGCCGAGCGGCGTGCCTTCCGATCTTTACGTGCTGGCGTTGCCGCTGGCGCGCAATCAGCATGGCTTGGCTCTGGTGGCGTTTCTCGGTGGCCTGAGCGCGGCCACCAGCATGGTGGTGGTGGCGACGCTGGCCTTGAGCCTGATGGTGGTGAATCACTTTATTGCGCCGTTGCGTGTACGTGCCGGCTGGGGACGCGACGAGCAGGGCGATCTGCGCGGCGAGGTATTGAACCAGCGCCGCGCCGCAATTCTTGCCGTGATCCTGCTGGCGTGGGCGTACAGCCGTTTGCTGGCGCGCAACGACGTACTGGCGGATATCGGTGCGCTTTCGTTCTCCGCGCTGGCCGGGCTGGCGCCGGCCTTGCTCGCAGCGGTGTATCGCCCGCAGCTCGGGCCGCGTGCGGTGGCGTGGGGTTTGGCGATCGGCACGCTGGTGTGGCTGTACGTGTTGTTGCCGGCCGGTATCGCGCATCCGCCGGCGTGGTTGCAGCAAGGACCATTCGGCTTGCGTTGGCTGACGCCCGACGGTTTCCTGGGGCTGGACGATTGGAGCCGCCTTGGCCGCGCCGTGGTGTTGAGCCTGGTTGCGAACGTGCTGGCCATGCTGGCGGTGGCCAATACGCGTTATGGACGCCGTCGCTGGCGCCCGGGTGTGAGCAATGTCAGCGTGGCGGAATTGCGCGCGCTGGCGGAGCGCTTTCTGCCGGCCGAACGCGTGGAGCGCGTGTTTGCCGACACCGCCGCGCAAGCCCGCGCCGGCAATGCGCGCGTGGCCGAAGTGGAGCATGAATTGGCGGCCGTGATCGGTGCGGCTTCCGCGCGGCTGTTGCTGGAAGTGGTGCATCGCCAGGGACGGGCCGAGTTCGACACGGTGGCGGCGATCGTCGGCGAAGCGGCGCAGGATCTGCATTTCAGCCAGCGCGTGCTGGAAGCGGCGCTGGAAAACATGAGCCAGGGCATCTGCGTGGTGGACTCGGAGTTGCGGCTGGTGGCGTGGAACGGCCGTTACGCCACGCTCTTTGGTTATCCGCCCGAATTGCTGCAGGTGGGGCGGCCGGTGGCGGACCTGATCCGCCGCAACATTGCCGCCGGCATCATCGGCCCGGGCGACGTGGAAGGGCGCGTGCGGCGACGGCTGGCGCATATGCGCGCCGGTACGGAACTCATTTCCGAGCGGCGCTTTCCCGATGGCACGGTGGTGGAAATACGCGGGCATCCCATGCCCGGCGGCGGGTATGTGGCAACCTTTACCGACGTCACGGTATTTCGCGAGACCGCGCACGAATTGATGCTTGCCAATGAAACGCTGGAGTTGCGCGTGGCCGAGCGCACGCGCGAACTGGCGCAGGCGAACGAAGCGAAAAGCCACTTCCTTGCCGCGGTGAGTCACGACCTGATGCAGCCCTTGCACGCCGCGCAACTGTTTGCGCATGCCTTGGGCGAGCGCGGTTACGACGCGGCCAACGCGCGGCATCTCAACGATTCGCTGGCAGCGACGGAAGGCCTGCTGGCCGGCTTGCTGGATATTGCGCGTCTGGAAGGCGGGCGCCTGCAGCCGCAGCCGCGCGATTTTCCGTTGGCGGAAGTGTGGGAGCCGTTAGCGGCCGAATGCCGCGCCTTGGCGCGCGACCGCGGTGTGCGTCTGAGCGTGGTCGATAGCCGCGCATGGGTGCATTCCGATCCATTGCTGTTGCGGCGCGTGCTGCAGAACTTTTTGTCGAACGCATTGCGTTACAGCGAACGCGAACGCGTCGTGCTGGGCGTGCGCCGTCGCGCGCAGGGCTGGCGGCTGGAGGTGTGGGATACCGGGCCGGGCATCGTCGAAGCAGAACGCGGCCTGATCTTCGAGCAGTTTCGCCGCGGCAGCACAGCGGGCGGCCAGGGGCTAGGGCTGGGTTTGTCGATTGCGCAGCGGGTGGCGGCGTTGCTGGAACATCCGCTCGGCCTGCGTTCGTGGCCGGGGCGCGGCAGCGTGTTTTACATCGACGTGCCGCGCGCCAGTACGGCGTACCACGCCATGGCGCCGACCGCGGCAGAGCAGCGCCCATTACCAGCAGGACGCGCACTGATCCTGGACAACGAACCGGCGGCGCTCGCCGCGCTGGCGGCGTTGCTGCATAGCTGGGGCTGGCAAGTGCACGCCGCCGCGCACGGCGGCCAGGCCTTGGCCACGCCGTGGCGGCCGGATGTATGCGTGCTTGATTACCACCTCGATCGTGGGCAGACCGGATGGGACGTGCTGACGCATCTGCGCCGCGACTATCCGGACATGCCGGCGGTGATGCTGACGGCCGATCGCGATGGCGAATTGCAGCAGCGTTTGCTCGATGCAGGCGTGATGGTGTTGCACAAGCCGCTGAAGCCGCTGGCGATGCGGCAGGTGCTGCAGAAGGTGATGGCGGGGCGGGAGATCGCTTCCGGCTAGCCGTATCGGCGCGCATGCCCCCGTAGGTTGGTGGTGAGCGTATGCGAACCCCAACGTTGCCATGCAGATGGCGATGTTGGGGTTCGGCGTTGCCTCACCGCCAACCTACGAAGGACCGCGTCATGAGCGTGAGGACGAACTACGCGCTCATTGGCGAAGATCCCGCCCCTGGCTCACCCAGATCCAGCATGTGCAGTAAGACACCCGCTTGCGTGCGATTGCGCACACCAAGCTTTTCAAAAATCGCCGTGGCGTGCGCTTTCACCGTGCGCTCCTGGATGCCCAGCCGATCGGCAATCTGCTTGTTGAGCAAACCTTCGCCGAGCAAGGCCAGTACGCGATATTGCTGCTCGGTCAGGCGCGCCAGCCGGGCGGCGAGATCGGCGTCGGCAGGATGGCTCGGCAAGGCGGCAACGCTGCGCGCCAAGGCGGACGGCAGCCAGTTGCCGCAGTTCAAGACGGCATGCACGGCTTCGCTGATTTCACTTGGATTGGCGCTCTTCGGGATGAAACCCGCGGCGCCGTGGTCGAGCACGCGCCGCACCACGCGCGGTTCATCGTGCGCAGACACCACCAGCACCGCCACCGCCGGATATTGCCCGCGCAAGGCGGCGAGGCCGGAGAGTCCCTGGCTGCCCGGCATGTGCAGGTCCAGCAGCACCAGGTCGATATCCGGATCGGTCGCGAGTGCATCGAGCACGCCTTGCAGGTCGCAGGCTTCGCGCACGCTGCAGTCGTCCAGATGTTCGCTGGCCGCCTGGCGCAGTGCGGCGCGGAACAGGGGGTGGTCGTCGGCGATAAGCAGTCGCGGCATGACGCGGACCATAGCCGCGGCGGGCAGCCGCGTCGAGATGCAAAGCGTCATGTTGTACTTTCGTACGATGGCCGGCGGGCGCGGGCTTGCTATGGTGAGCGGATGAACATGCGAAACCCCATGGCAGGTATCGCCGCGCTGGCCTTGTTTGCCTGCGCTGCGCAGGCGTTTGCGACGGAGCCTTCGATGCAGCAAGGGATCGATTTCGTGCAGGGCGAGGTGAGCGTCACCACGCATCGCGGGCATGACGATTTGCTCAGCGCCGGGCTTGGCCTGGAAGGCTTGAAAGGGCCGCCCGCTCCTTTCGCAAACCCGGCGCAACCCACCGCGCAGGAACTGCGCCGGCGCGCGGTCCAGGCCAACTGGAAAGGCATCGCCGATCTTGGTCCGCTCGGCGGCTACGGCACGGTCTACGGTGGCGCGCCGGATGTGCCGGGCCGCGAATACCAGGCGTTTGCCAAGCTTCCCGGCGCCCACCAGCCGCATCGCGTCCTGGTGCAAGTGCCGGATCGCTTCGACCATGCGCATCGTTGCCTGGTGGTGACAGCGTCTTCTGGCTCGCGTGGTGTTTATGGCGCCATTGCGCTGGCCGGCGCGTGGGGCCTGCCGCGCGGTTGCGCGGTGGCCTATACCGACAAAGGCACCGGCACCGGCTATTTCGACTACGCCGACGACAGCGGTGTCGCATTGAATGGCGAACGCGCAAAGCGCGGCACGGCGATGCTGGAGTTCGAGCCGACCGCCACGAAGGGCGAGGGCATTGCCTTCAAGCATGCGCATTCGGGCGACAACCCGGAGGCCGACTGGGGGCGCGATGTCTTGCAGGCCGCGCAGTTCGGCCTGGCGATGCTGGATCGTGCGTTTCCTGAGCAGGCACCGTTTACGCCGCAGAACACCAGGATTATCGCCACCGGCCTTTCCAACGGCGGCGGCGCCGTGCTGCAAGCGGCGGGACTGGATGACCGGCACATGCTCGCCGGCGTCGTGGCGCTTGAACCGAACGTGCATACGCCGAACCATGGCCGCGCGCTGTATGACTACACCACCGAAGCGGCGATGTGGCTGCCGTGTGCGTTGACCGAAGCGCGCTTTGCATCGACGCCTTTTGCGCGCGATACCAAGGGCGCGCAACATGCTGCATGGCTGGCGCGTTGTGCAAGCCTGCACGCGCAAGGCTTGTTGAAGGGCGACACACCCGAACAGCAAGCGGCCGAAGCCTATGCGCATCTGCGCAGTACCGGCTGGGCAGATCAGGCCATGGCCACCGCGGCATCGTCCACTGCGCTGGATTTGTGGCGCGTGATCGGTGCGGCGTATGCATCGGCCTATCTGCGCCGCGGCGCCAACGACATGCCATGCGGCTATCACTACGCCGCCATCGTCAATGGCAAGCCGGGCGTGGCCGACGAAGCGACGCGCGCAAGCTGGTGGGCGGATGGCTCCGGCATTCCGCCTGGTAACGGCATCGGCTTGTTCGGCGGCGCCGGCGAAAGCGCCGACCCGCAGCTGGCCGGTATTACCTGCCTGCGCAGGCTGTGGACTGGTCACGATGCGGATGCGCGGGCATTGCGTGCCTCGGTGCAGGCGCTGGCGGTGAAGCTGCCACGCAAGGATTTGCCGATGTGGGTGCTGCATGGCGCAAGCGATGGCCTGCTGCCCACCGCATTCACATCCGAACCGTATGTGGCATGGCTGCGAGCTGAGGGCCGGCAGCCGCTGTATTGGAAGGTGCCGCATGCGCAGCACTTCGATGCGTTCCTGGCGTTGCCCAGTTTCGGCGACCGGCATTTGCCGCTGCTGCCGTACGGCTATGCGGCGCTGGATCGCCTGTGGGCGCATTTGTTCCAGCAACAGCCCTGGCCGGCCGAGCTGCCGACGCCGGCAGGTACGGCGCGCGGTGCCGGTGCGTTGCAGAAGAGCATGCTTGGGTTGTGATGTTGCGCAGGGATGATATTTACATGGCGGATCGCCATTCCTGCGAAGGCCGGAATCCGTCTTGAACGTACCGCGCAGATCACACGTAAGCTACGTAGCTTGAGTGCTTCGCATTTGTCGCCCAACAGCAGAACAGCCTACGGATACCTGGCCAGCTCATCCAGCCGTTGTTCCATCGTCTTCAGCAGGCACGATGCATCTGCGCCGCAGGTGTCGCGTTTGCGCAGCCATGCACGTTGTTCGGCGGCAAGTTTTACAGGGCTGTCATCGGTGTCCTTGATATCGTCGCGCGCAACTTTGTAGGACCAGGCCACGCTGCGATCGAACGAAGCGAGTTGCAGCGAGCTGCAGATGGTTTTCTCGGCAGGTGAGCTTGACTTCGCGCAATCGAACGACGGTTGCGGTTTTGCATCTGTAGGCAGGCGGTCGAGAACCAGGATGGTTTCGTCGCCCCAGCGCAAGATCAGCTGTCGACTGGGAGCGAGATACATCCATGCCCCTTTGACGCCATCACCCAAGCCGAGGTCGCTCTGCCATAACCCGTCCTTGCAGCGGATGCTGATGACCTCCACCTGCTGGTCCGGTTCGGCCGGTAATTTGTATGCTTCCGGCGAGGGCTGGGCATCGGGGGCGTCGCCGTAGCCGTGCGCCAGGCTACCGCTCATCAGTTTCTGCAATGACATGCGCGCAATGCTGGCTTGCGGCGCATCGCATTCATCGGTGTCGTTGCCATATGACGTGTCGTCGGTGATTTGCTGGTTGGAGAAATGGAAGATGCGCCAGCGTAGCCGCCCATCATTCCAATGGTAGTTTTCGCTGGACGATACGAAGGTGTTGATGTGCACCTCGGCGACTTGCCATTGGCCGATGAGTGCCGCGGGAAGGCCTGCCGCATGGCTGAGACCGGCGGAAAGCGGCATCAACCAGGCAAGTGATCGGAGGATCGGTGCATGCATGAGCGGCTAAGGATAGGACGACAGTTCGTCCAGCCGCTGTTTCATCGTGGTCAGCAGGCATGATGCATCTGTGCCGCAGGCATCGCGTTTTTGCAGCCATGCGCGTTGTTCAGCGGCAAGTTTTACGGGACTGTAATCCGTGTCCTTGATATCGTCGCGCGCAACTTTGTAGGACCAGGCCACGCTGCGATCGAACGAAGCGAGTTGCAGCGATCTGCAGATGGTTCTTTCGGCGGGCGAGCTTGCTTTCGCGCAATCGAACGACGGTTGCGGTTTTGCGTCGTCGGGCAAGCGATCCAGAACCAGCAAGGTTTCATCGCGCCAGCGAACGACCAGGCGTCCGGTTGGCGCGAGATACATCCACGAGCCCATGACGCCTTTGCCTGTGCCTAAGTCACCTTGCCATAGTCCGTTCTTGCAATGGATGCTGATGACATTTGCTTGCTCGTTCGGATCGGCCTTCAATTCATAGGCTTCCGGGGTGGGATGCGAATCAGCATCGTCCCCGTTGGGATGACCAAGGCTGTCATCCATCAGTTTCAGCAACGGCATCTTCGTTACGGTTGCCGTTGGTGTTTCGCAGGTGCCGGAGTCGGACGTATCGTCGCTCAACTGCGTGTTGGAGAAATTGAAGATGCGCCAGCGCAATCGTGCGTCATTCCACACGTAATGCGTCTTGAAGGATACATTGGTATTGGTGTGCACCTCGGCAACTTGCCACCGGCCGAGCAGTACGTCGGGTAGGCCAGACGCATGGCAAGGAGTGAAGGCAATGCCAAGAATCAGATAAGCCAATGATTGGCGAAAAGCGGTCTGCAAGAGCGTGTCCTCGTCGTTTCTTTTATGAAAGCGAAATGGGGGTGCCTTCCTTCTCATACTTGCCTTGCAGGAACAGCTTGACCTCGTCGGAACGGCGATGCGTCAATCCGCGACTGACCTTTCCCCCTGTGGTATTGCCAGCTCTAATGACCTGCATGCCTTCAAGGACTTTGCCTGCGTTCAACAAATGCGAAAGGCGATGCCAGCGTCCTGCAGGGTTGTATGCGAAGCTGACCAGCGCGTCGAATTCATACTGAGCCAGCGGGATCTTCAGCGACCTGCGCACCATGCTCTCGTAATGGCCGCCAATGCGTTTCAATAGCGCCATTTCTTGCGCTTCGGTCAGGTCGACATCCTTCTTATGACCATCCTTGAATTGCTGCATGTCATCTTTAGTCAGTGTTTTTCCGCCGATTTTCTTGCCGATTGCCATGCCAGCTGCTTGCGCGACAATTTGCGCCGCGGCATCGGACAAGCCGATGGCTTTCATGTCAGCGACAATTTCATCAGCCGATCTGGCACCCATGTCATAGCCCGGGCCAAGCGTGATGCCGCTTGAGCCACCCGGCCAGTGCAGGTGATTGGAAATACCTTTCCATCGCTCATGGACATAAATAAATCGCCACCCCATCGCCGACAACGAACCCAGCTTGGGATCAAGTTTCGGCTCGCGATGCGGCACGAACGGCAGCGGTAGCCCATAGCAGACAAGATCGGCAGGGCCGTAGCCTTGCGCCCAGGGCATCTCGGGCAGGTGGAACGGCGCATCGGTGGTGAACAGTGACGGAGCGGCCTGCCAGGGAATCATCGACGGCGCGGCATCGGCCGGTACGGGAAAAGGCTTGCGGTAGTTCGCCATATGTCCCCCTTGTTTTATCCACGGTGATGATCCATGGGATGGCCAAGCATAGTGCTCGGCGCCGGTTTCAGGCAGTGGCGGCAGGAGGCTGGGCGGCTGGCGCAGGGTGAGGGGTCTGGGTTTGTTACAACCGGCCGCCACTGGCGTTATCCTTGCCGATCCGTGCCCGGCCGGGCGCCCATACCCCCGCAGAATTTCAAGGAATACCCATGGCCATCCATGTCACGATCACCACCAACCGCGGCCCCATCCACCTGCGCCTGCACGACGACAAAACGCCGGTGACGGTGGCGAGTTTCGTCAACCTGGCGCGCCGCGGTTACTACGATGGTTTGTCGTTCCATCGGGTGATCCCCGATTTCATGATCCAGGGCGGCTGCCCGGAAGGCAGTGGCCGCGGCGGCCCGGGCTATCGCTTCGAGGACGAGTTCCATGCCTCGCTGCGGCACGACAAGCCGGGCGTCCTGTCGATGGCCAACGCCGGCCCGCGCACCAATGGCAGCCAGTTCTTCATCACCCATGGCGCCACGCCCTGGCTGGACGGCAAGCACAGCGTGTTCGGTGAAGTGGTGAGCGCGGAGGACCAGAAGGTGGTGGACGCGATCAAGCAGGGCGACACCATCGAGAAGGTAACCCTGGAAGGCGACGTGGATGCGCTGCTGGCGGCGCAGGCCGAGCGCGTGAAGGAATGGAATGCGGTGCTCGACCAGCGCGATTGAGATGCCGTTTTCGCATTGAATCGCTGAGGACGTCGTACGTTCGTCCCGGCTTTTGGCCGGGGCGGGCTTCACCGCAGGGTGGCGCACTTTCACGCCACTGTTACGTGCGTGTAGCGCATATCTACATAAAATCCACTAGCTTTGACTTTTCCCAAAGGAGAACAGCCATGTCGTTACTCGACAGCTTGGGCAGTTTGTTAGGCGGCAATCAGGGCGAGGGTGCCGGTTCGCTGATTTCGGTGGCCGGGCAGTTGATCCAGCAGGCCGGTGGCGTGCAGGGTCTGGCCGACAAGCTGCAGCAGCATGGGCTGGGCGATGCGGTGCAGTCCTGGATCGGCAACGGTGCCAACCAGGCCATTTCCGGCGATCAGCTCAATCAGGTATTGCAGAAGACCGGCCTGGATACGGTGGTCAACAATGCGGCCAGCAAGTTCGGCGTCGACCCGGGCCAGTTGATCGGCCAGTTGGCGCAGGTGTTGCCGCACGCCGTGGACCACGCGACGCCGGATGGCCAGGTGCCTTCGAGCGGCAGCGGGTTCGATCTCTCGATGCTTGGTGGGCTGGCCGAAAAGCTGCTTGCTCCAAAGACGGCCTGAGCGCCAAGCAGCATACGGCACGCAAAAAAAAGCACGGCGGGAACATCCGCCGTGCTTTTTTGTTTGCCTGCAGGGAACGAGCCGCTTTAGTGCTGCACGAAGCGCAACAGATACAGCAGGACGATTGCGCCGACGATCGACATCAGGAAACCTGCGGCGTGGAATTTCTGCCCCGGTACCGGCTTCTTGAACAGCATGCCGATGAAACCGCCAATGATCGAACCCACGATGCCGACGATGGTGGTCATGATGAACCCCATGTGCTCGGCGCCCGGCACGATCCAGCGGGCGATAAGACCGACGATAAAACCGACAATGATCGACCAGATAATGCTGAACATGGATAGCCCCTTCGCGTCTGTGACGTTGCTGTTGATCGCATGACACCCCTCCGCCCGGTCTTGCGGCGGCCCCGCGACATCATGCCAGCGGGCGCTCCCGGAGCAATAGGAATTTTCTGGGTCTGTTCCCCCGGCCTGCGGGATGACGCATCGCCACATGCTAAAATCCGCCGGTTTGCTGTCCCGCCCCATCGAGGAAAGCCATGCCCCAGCTCGCCCAGCGCATTGGTCGCGCCAAACCCAGCGCGATCATGGTCATTGCCGAAACGGCCAAGCAGCTCAAGGCCGCCGGCCGCGACATCATCAGCTTTTCCATCGGCGTGCCGAACTTCCTGCCTGGCGAGCACGTATACGCAGCGGCCCGCGAGTCGCTTTCGCACGACAGCGGCCAGTACGGCAGCAACCGCGGTTCGGATGCACTGCTGGATGCCTTCCTCAAGCACATCGAGGCGCTGGGTTTCGCGGGCTACGGCCGCTTGAACCTGTCGGTCGGCATCGGCGCCAAGCAGATTCTGTACAACCTGGCCGAGGCGCTGCTCAACGAAGGCGAGGAGATCTGCTTCCCTGCGCCGTACTGGACTACCTATCGCGACATTGCCGACATCGTGGGCGCGAAAGCCAACGTATTGCATTGCGGTCCCGACCAGAACTACAAGCTCACGCCGCAGCAGCTGGAAGCCGCACTGGCGCGCAAGCCGAAGGTATTCCTGTTCAACAATCCGTCCAATCCCACCGGCATGGTGTACACGCGCGAGGAAATCGCCGCGCTGGCGGACGTGCTGGTGCAGTATCCCGATACGTGGATCGTCACCGACGACATCTACAACTCGATGGTGTTCGACGGCATCGGCTATCACAACTTCGTGTTCGCGCGGCCGGAGCTGCGCGATCGCTTGATCTTCGTCGATTCGATTTCCAAGACCTATGGCATGCCGGGCTGGCGCGTGGGCCTGATCGCCGCGCCGGAGAACGTCGCCAAGGCAGTGACCACGCTCAATTCCAACCACATCACCAGCGTGCCGGAAGTGGTCGCCGCGGCCGCCATCGCCGCGTTCAGCGGTCCGCAGGACGTGCCGCAGGCCAAGTGCAAGGAATTCGCACAGAAGCGCGACGTGGTGCTGGCGGCGCTGGCGAAAATCCCCGGCGTGGTGTGCCCGCGTCCGCAAGGCGCGTTCTATGCGTTCCCGGATATCTCCGTGGCGTTCGGCAAGAGCCACAACGGTACGCGCATCGAAAGCGACGTGGATTTCTGCGCGGCGCTGCTGGGCGCCAAGGGCGTGGCCTGCGTGCCGGGCTCGGCCTTCGGCGAGCCGCGCGCCATGCGTATTTCCTACACCTGTCCCACGGCGCAGCTTGAGCCCGGCCTTGCGCGCATCGCCGAATTCTTTGCCGAGCTGACTTGATCTCTTCTTACGGCCTGCATCGCTAAGATGCGGGCTTTGTTGTTTATGCACCTGAAGGAGTTGCCACGATGAAAGCCCCCGTTCGTGTTGCCGTGACCGGCGCAGCCGGCCAGATCGGTTACGCCCTGCTGTTTCGCATCGCCGCCGGCGACATGCTCGGTCCGGATCAGCCGGTGATCCTGCATCTGCTGGAAATCACCCCGGCGCTGCCCGCGCTGCAGGGCGTGGTGATGGAGCTCAACGATTGCGCGTTCCCGCTGCTGGCCGGCGTGGTCGCCACCGACGACGTCAATGTCGCGTTCAAGGACGTCGACTACGCGCTGCTGGTCGGCGCGCGTCCGCGCGGCCCGGGCATGGAGCGCAAGGATCTCCTTGAAGCCAACGGCGCCATCTTCGCCCCGCAGGGCAAAGCGCTGAACGATCACGCCAAGCGCGACGTGCGCGTGCTGGTGGTGGGCAATCCGGCCAACACCAATTCGCTGATCGCGCAGCAGAACGCGCCGGATCTCGATCCCAAGTGTTTCACTGCCATGGTGCGCCTGGACCACAACCGCGCCTTGTCGCAGCTCGCCGAGAAGACCGGCAAGCACACCACCGACATCAAGAAGGTCACCATCTGGGGCAACCACAGCTCCACGCAGTATCCCGACCTGCACCACGCCACCGTGGGCGACAAGCCGGCACTGAGCCTGGTCGATCAAACCTGGTACGAGAAGGACTTCATCCCCACCGTGCAGCAGCGCGGCGCGGCCATCATCAAGGCGCGCGGCGCCTCCTCGGCCGCTTCGGCTGCATCCGCTGCAATCGATCACATGCGCACCTGGGCGCTCGGCACTGCGGAAGGCGATTGGGTATCGATGGGCATTCCGTCCGACGGTTCCTACGGCATCGCGCCGGGCGTGATCTACGGCTATCCGGTGACGGTGAAGAACGGCAAGTATGAAATCGTGCAGGGCCTGGAAGTGAACGACTTCTCGCGTGCACGCATGGATGCCACCGACAAGGAACTGCGCGAAGAGCGCGCGGGCGTCGAGCATTTGTTTGCGAAGAAGTAATCGGCGGCTCCGTTGTTGCCGGGCGAACGGCCATCCGCGAGGGTGGCCGTTTTTGTTTTGCGGCTTGCTGCGTCAGCAGGCGCCATACGACTCAGGATCCCAATCTTCCATGTGTATGAACGCTTTGACCGCAATTCCCGTACAGCTTGATGCTGCAATGACGGTCTCTTGAGCCTGTAGGCATCACTTGCTGAAGCCAGCGAGCAATGCCATCCAGGCGCTAGCTGGCTGGAAGAAATCCGGCTTTCCGAGCACCATCCGGGCGCAGGCTCTCAACGCAGCTGATAGCTGAAAGTAAGATCCACCCGCGGCGCGCGGCGTTTCGCGCCGAGCGGTTTGTCGCCGACCGGCTGCGCCACGGCAAGGTCGAATGCGTAGTAGTGCTTGTCCGTCCAGCGCACGCCGAGCCCCGCACTGCCAAGCTTCGCCGGCGCCGGCGCGCCGAGGTTGAGATAGACGCGCGCAAACTGGGTGATGACATACGGCGTCACCTGTCTTACCCAGCGGTTGGACAGGTCGTAGCGCTGGTTCACTTCGAACGAGGCGCCCCAGCCGCTGTCGCCCGCGGTTTCGCCGGGGTCGTAGGCCAGGCCGTAGCGCGGGCCGCCGAAGCTGATCTGTTCGGTGGTGGGAAGCGTGCTGTGGCTGTATTGCCCGGTGATGCTGAAAACCGTGCCGATGCGGTGCGACCAGGCGTTGCTCTGCAAGAACGTCGCGTCGTAGCGCGTGAATGTGGGAGCCACCGGTGATACGAGCACGATATGGCCCACGCGCGTCACCACGCTCGCATTGGCGCCAAGCCCGTCGATGCCGCGTGCTATCTCCAAGTTGATCTTTTGCAGGCTGGTGTCGCCGGCGCGCAGGTAATCCAGCTTGCCGTTGAATACGCGCAGGCCGTCATGCTGGATCAGGCGGGCGCCGGTGATGGTGTTGGTATATGTCTCGTCGAGCGTGGTGGCGTAAGCGCCGCCGCTGGCGATGAGCGAGGTGTGGTTGTCCAGCCGCAGCGGATAGCTGGCCGAAAGCGAGAACTGATTCTGCTGCATGGTTTGCTGCAGGTAGTAGG
>Ga0209026_1001025_pt1 | contig 13732 bp, 12 predicted proteins | sample AraplaCL_Col_mCL_FD_184262 | JGI IMG/M metagenome (GOLD analysis project Ga0209026, IMG submission 184262) | Arabidopsis root microbial communities from the University of North Carolina, USA - plate scrape CL_Col_mCL (SPAdes) (version 2) | ecosystem: Host-associated > Plants > Roots >... | reverse complement strand
AGCCAAAATTAGGGTATGACGATTATGCCGGCGTTAATGTAAAGGGCAAGATCGTTGTGGTGATAGCAGGTGTACCTGATCAATTTTCATCATCAGTTGCAGCGCATACCCGTAATCGCACTACCATTATGAAAGCAGCGTCAGATCACGGCGCAATTGGCGTTTTAGTGGCTTCTATTGATACTGCTACCCGTCGCGGCGGACGTGGCGGCGGTGGTTTTGGCGGCGGCGCACCTCGCGGCGTTAACAACATTGTAGATGAAAATGGTAAAACCGTGGTGTCGAGCATTCAATATGGTAATATTGATGTAAACGGAACTTTGGGCGCACAGGCCTTTCTGACAATGGCACAAAAAGTGGGTAAAGATATGGCGGCTATTGCTCCGCAACTGAAAGCCGGTCATCCAAACTCATTCGATCTGAACACGACTGTAAACGTATCCTATACCTCTACTTACCAGGATATGATCAGCTATAACGTCATCGGCACTATTGAAGGTACCGATCCGAAATTGAAAAAAGAATACGTGGTGCATAGCGCACACTTAGATCATTTAGGTATCGGTCGCCCGGTACAAGGCGATTCTATTTATAACGGCGCCCATGATAATGCATCTGGTTGTGCCAGTGTATTGGCCATTGCCAAAGAATATAAGAGCCTTAAAGTAAAACCTAAACGCTCAATCTTATTTGTGCTGATGACCGGCGAGGAATTGGGTGATATGGGTTCGAGCTATTATGCAAAACATCCAACTGTTCCGGTTGGTAGTATGGTAGCCGACGTAAATACAGATATGCCTGCAATAATTGCTCCTTTGCTTTCGGTAACGGCCCTGGGTGCCGAACACTCGTCGCTGGCAAACCAGGTGGCGGAGGCGGCAACGTATTTGAATTTGGGCGTAGAGGACGATCCGGAGCCAAAGGAAGCACGCTTTACCCGAAGCGATCAATATAGTTTCGTGGTAAACGGCATTCCGGCATTGCACATTAAATACGGCAACAAAACCGCCGACGGCAAAAATAACCTGGCCGAATTTGTACAAACCTGGCGCGCTAAATATTACCACAAACCGCAGGATGACATCAACGGAATATTTGATTTTACTGCGGGTAGGGTTTACTCGCAATTGAACTTCCTGATCGGGTACCTGGTAGCGCAAGACCCCAAGCGCCCAACCTGGAACAAAGGCGATATTTTTGAAACCGAATAAGAAATTATTTAGCCGTAGAGGCAACCAAAACCGCTCAAAAGGCGGTTTTACTTTTAAATTTCTATCACAGTGACTACCGAATTAGATACCCACTCTTTAATAACCGGCCTTAAATGCCCAGAATGCGGAACATTGCACGAGGCCGACATCGTACAAACCGTTTGCATAAATGAAGGCTGTAGATCAACCTTGTTTGCGCAGTACAATTTAAGGGGCGTTAGTAAAGATATTTTACTGGGCCGGCCAGCTACCATGTGGCGATATAAAGAATTTCTACCTGTGGTAGATGAACGCAATATTGTAACCTTAGGCGAGGGCTTTACACCTATCATCCCCGTTGAAAACCTGAAAAGCTTTACCACCCGAAACGATGTGTTCTGGAAGGATGAATCAGGCAACCCCACAGGCTCATTTAAAGCACGGGGCATTAGCGCTGCGGTTTCAAAAGCAAAAGAATTAGCTATAGATACCATAGCCACCCCAACTGCGGGTAATGCAGGAGGCGCGTTGGCGGCTTATGCGGCTCGCGCAGCCATGAAGGCCGTGGTTTATATGCCAAAGCAAACCCCGCAAGTTTTTAAAGACGAGTGCAACCTATACGGTGCTGAATTAGTAGAGATCGACGGTAACATCAGCGATTGCGGCCGGTTGGTGAATGAGCAGGCATTAATTCACGGTTGGTTCCAGATATCAACGCTGAAAGAACCTTATCGCCTGGAAGGCAAAAAAACCATGGGTTATGAAATTGCCGAACAGTTTAATTGGGAACTGCCGGATGTGATCTTTTATCCGACGGGCGGAGGTACCGGTCTTATCGGTATATGGAAAGCATTTGACGAAATGGAACAAATGGGCTGGATAGGCAGCAAGCGTCCGCGCATGGTAGCCGTACAATCCCAAAGCTGTGATGGTATTGTAAAAGCCTTTCACGATGGAAAAGCAACCTCTGAGTTCGTTGATGCTGGCTTCACTATTGCGAATGGGCTGCGGGTACCAAAACCTTATGCTGATAAGCAAATACTACGCGTGCTGAAAGAAAGCCACGGCAACGCCATCACCATTAGCGATGCCGAAATGAGCGAAGCCGTAAAAGAAATTGCCCGCAACGAAGGAATGCTCATCGCGCCCGAAGGTGCTGCATTATGGCAAGCTTATAAAAAACTAAAAGCGTCACAATGGATACAAAACGGCGAACGTGTATTGCTCATCAATACCGGCAGCGGTTATAAGTATCTGGAGAATATTGTAGGGTAATACCTTCCCTCCGTCGTTGCGAGAAACGAAGCAATCTCTGTACTACTATGCATGGTGGAAATGCACAGCGTGAAATTGCTTCGTTCCTCGCAATGACGTTTATAAAGTGATCATTTACACCTTTGGCTCCCAACCCGGCTCGTAGGTACGACGCCATAGCTTCTGCGCTTCGGGATCATTCAGGATATGTCCGTTTTTAGGATCGATATGCAAATCGCGGCCCACGCGCCAGGCGATGTTGCCTAATTGCATACCCAAAATACTTTTATAGCCTGTTTCAACGTCGCAATTTGGGCGGTGGTTGTTGGTGATAGATTCTAAGAAGTTGGCGGCATGTTGGCTGTCCATCCCCAAACTTACGCTGGCAGTGTTGCGGCCCTGTACGGCTTCTTCGTTAGTGGTTGATCTTACTTCTCTTACTAGCTTGCCATCGTTGTCATAAATTTTATAACTGTCGCCGCCGGTATCTAAGCTGCCGCCCTCGCCATAAAAAATAATACCGCGGTCAAGACCTTCAATTTTACGCCCGTTGCTGCTGCGGCTTTCCCACATCAAAGAGATCTTGCCCGGGAAATCCATCGTCACAATTTGCGTATCGGGTGTTTGCCAATCGTCCTTATAGGCGTACCGACCGCCTACCGAGGTCACCCTTGTCGGGAAATCGGCACCCAAGCCCCAACGTGCTACATCTACCTCGTGTGTGCCGTTGTTTAAAGCTTCGCCGGTACCCCAGTGCCAGAACCAATGCCAGTTGTAGTGGATCAGCCCCTCCTGGTAAGGTTTGCGCGGGGCAGGGCCCTGCCACAAATCGTAATTCAACTCTGCCGGACTTGCGCCCGGTTTGAGGAAAGTAGGTTTACGCGCGTTGGTATACCACGTTTTGGCAAAATAAACCCTGCCGATGACGCCCTTGTGTAACTCTTCAATTCCTTGCGTTAACACCGGTGCCGAGCGGCGCTGTGCGCCCATTTGTACTACGCGGTTATATTTTCTTGCTGCAGCAACGGCCAACTCGCCTTCATGCGGGTTATGGCTCAAAGGTTTTTCTACATAAACATGTTTGCCCGCCTGGCAGCTTAAAATAGTTAATGGCGCGTGCCAATGGTCGGGCGTGGCAATGTATATCGCATCAACATCTTTATCGGCCAGTACCTTTCTAAAGTCTTGCTGCGTTTGTGGTACTTTGTCCTGCTTCGCATCAGCAACGGCCTTCAGCGCTTTTTTAAACGTGCGTGTATCTACATCACAGATGTAATTTATCTCGGCATTTTTAAGTTGTGCAAAAGTACCCGCCATGCTGGTACCGCGACCGTTTACGCCAATGATGGCCAAATGAATGCGATCATTAGCACCCATTATATTGCGGTAGCTTTTTGCGCTCATGGCAGACAGTTTGTTGCCTACCATAATACCTGCCGAAGCCAATGCGGCTTTCCGGATAAAATCTCTGCGTTTTTCCATAATTGAGGTTTGTTTATATAAACTTATGGAATTTAGCAGCACATTCAAAACGTGTCATTGCGAGGAACGAAGCAATCTCACGATAGAAGGGCCGAGAAAATTCGTACTAAGAAAATAATCCATTGAGTTGCATGTCGGGGATTGCTTCGTTCCTCGCAATGACGGGCGAAAGGAGAACAACAAAAAAAGCGATGAACTTTCGCCCACCGCTTAAACTAGATATATAACTGATTAACTGATTTCTAATTCGTCAATTCAAGCGTCACTGCCGATTTAGTGGGTAGTGTTACCACAACCTTGCTGCCATCTTTTTTGGCATCGTTAAAAGCGGCCAGATGCAATTTATCTGGCTGCGCAAACGTGTTGATATCATTTATTTTGGCCGAGGTTAATATCTGCCCGGTAACGTTTTTCCATTGGGCTTCATTCATGTCAATGGTGATAGAAGCTGTTTTATTAGGATCGAGATTTACCAGGGAAATGTGGATCTTTCCCGAAGCATCTTTAGATGCCGAAGCATTAACGGCTTCCATGCGCTGTGTGCCCGAAGTATAATAAGGTGATATTAACTTAATTGGCAGATATGCTGCATCCTGATGCACTTTATACATATCAAAAATGTGATAGGTAGGAGTGAGCAGCATTTTATCCTTATCGGTAAGGATAAGCGACTGCAGCACATTCACGGTTTGAGCCAGGTTGGCCATTTTTACACGGTCGCTGTGGTTATTAAAAATGTTTAAGGTAGTGGCTGCCACCAGTGCATCGCGCAAACTGTTCTGTTGGTATAAAAAGCCCGGGTTAGTGCCTGGTTCTACGTCTGTCCAAACACCCCATTCATCAACCACCAAGGCAACCCGTTTACGTGGATCATACTTATCCATTATTTGCGAGTGTTTGGTGATCAATTCGTCCATGTAAACACAGTTTTTCATGGTGTTGAAGTAATCCTGCTCGTTAAAATCTGTTGCCGATCCTTTTTTACTCCAATTACCTGTAGGGAGGGTGTAATAATGCAAAGAAAGCCCCCATAGCATTTGCGCAGGCACGTTCTTCATTAAGGTTTCCGTCCAGTTGTAGTCATTAACATTCGGACCGCAGGCTATTTTCTTTAAAGGCGCGTTAGGGTAGTCTTTTGCAAACGATGCGTATTTCCTAAATTCGTTGGCATAGTAATCAGGTGTCATGTTACCGCCGCAACCGTAAGGCTCATTGCCAACACCCCAAAAGCTTACCTTGTAAGGTGCAGGGTGGCCGTTCTTGGCGCGTAATGCAGTAGAAGGGCTTTCACCGTCGAAGTTGAGGTATTCAACCCATTTAGACATTTCATCTACGGTACCGCTGCCCACGTTGGCAGTAATATAAGGTTCGCATCCTAACAGGCTGCACAGTTCTAAAAATTCGTTGGTGCCAAAACTGTTATCTTCAACAACTCCACCCCAGTTGGTGTTTACCATCCGTGGTCGCTGTTCTGTTGGGCCAATGCCGTCGCGCCAGTGGTACTCATCGGCAAAGCAGCCGCCCGGCCAGCGCAGGTTAGGTATTTTGATCTTTTTAAGTGCTTCGACGATATCTAAACGTATGCGACCTTCCTTTTTTACAGTAAGTGATTTATCTACCCAAAAGCCGCCGTAAATGCCATGACCCAAATGCTCGGCAAACTGGCCATAAATATTTTTGCTGATGGTTTGCTGACCCGGTTCGCCCAAAGATATGCTCGCCGTGTTTTGCGCGTAAGTATGTAGCGTAGCTGTTGTAAGCAGCGCCAAAAGTAGTTTCTTCAATGTATTCAGGTTTTAAGTGTATAAAATACAATTGTGAAGATAAAAGCAAATTTTGATAAAAACAACAATCGATTGCGAAAGAAAATATATCAAATAAAAAATGACAAGAGGTTGTGGAGATAATTGCTGATTATTTTATCACCGTATACTCTCCCCAAAAATCGGTGGGGGCAGTCATCACCTGTGGGGTGCGGGTCATTTGGTCTTTGTGGATATCAATAGAGGTTATCTGTCCGTCGGCGCTGCGACCAACTGTTATACCCGGCACATCATCAAAAGACACGCCGTTTAAGCGAACGTTATAGGCAAATTTGCCGTTCGGCAGATCGAGTAGTTTCAACGATACAGCCATTTCGCAGGTAAACAACATCTTATTATCAAATGCTGCCGCAGCTTTAACCCCTTTTTCATTATAGATCGAGATCAAAGTATCTATACCTGCAACGCCTGTCACTTTTATCAGTTTGGCGGTGGTTTCCAGTCGCCGGTTGTTGGTACGCATTAGCGAGTCGGCAATTTTAGGCGTACTTAGTTTTTCGCGCAATGAAAGCCCGGGCCGGTTATTTTTTTCAAACACCGGGTAGCTAATGGCAATGGCATTATCCTCAGATTTTTTACCAGCCTTGTTTATGGTAAACGTAACACGGCCATTTACAATACGATGAATAATATCCCGATCGCCCGTTTGAATAACCAGGTAAAGATTGTCAGCATCGTTAGCTATAGCGTAAGATACTTCGGTGGCTTTATTGTTAGCCTGCATTGCGCTCCATTCAGAGGCTTTTCCATCTACTTTTGCATTGGCGGGCGCTTTTAAACTTGCAGTTTGAATGTTGGGTAGTTTTTGGGCTTGAGTTGCTGAAATTGCAAGCAGCAACGCCATGGCTAAAAGTATGCTTTTCATCAATAGAATAATTGGAAATGTAAAAATAACTAAATAGTTAGTTTATTCAAACTAATTGTTCAAACACAAGCGGGACGCTTGCGAGAGCCGGGGTGAAATAAATAACACACGTCATTGCGAGGAACGAAGCAATCCTAAAGCACAACGCAGGGTGGAAATGCTTGTTTGTTAAGATTGCTTCGTTCCTCGCAACGACCGGGCGTTAAATTAGCTTTAAAATTAATAGTAATCCAATAGTTTTAAATCCGATCCCCAATATAAGGGTCCTGTATTATATCCAAAAGTATCTTGCTGCTTTTTTCTGAAAAAATTAACCTGAATGGCAGCAATTATAGCGCCAAACACGAGAAAAATAATTCCTAACATCATCGCTATTTCAGTTATTCCCTATAACCCAAACTTGTTACTCAACCATTGATAAAACTGTGGAAAAGCTTCGCGCCACTGTTTTTCGTTGTGTTTTGCACCGACGTTTACTTTGGTTGCAGAAATTTGCAGTGGAGTATAGTCTTTAACGTGCAGCAGTGAGTCCATTTTTTTTGTATCTGCCAGCATGTCCTTGCTTTCTGCATCACCACAAGTTAAATAGAAGCCCGATTTTTTGTTAGCGGGGGTTAGTTGTACATCGCTGTAAATTTGTTGCCCTATCCAAAAAGCCGGCGAGAAAATGCCTGCATTGCCAAATGTGTCCGGGAAATTAATAGCGGCATACATAGCCAGCAAGCTTCCCATGCTGCTGCCGGCAATAGCGGTATATTTCGCATCTTTTTTTGTGCGGTAATTTTTATCAATGTAAGGTTTCAGCGTCTCCACTAAAAAGTGAGTGTAAGCAAGCCCGTCACCCTGGCCATATTGAGAGTTATACGGATCGTATTCGGTAATGCGGTCTTTCCCGGCATGATCAATACCTATTACAATACACTGCTTTTCGGGAGGTAACGATCGCAGGGTACTATCCACGGCCCAGGTGTCCTTTATATCGGCATCGCTTTTAAAAATGTTCTGCCCATCGGTCATGTAAATAACCGGGTATTTTTTCTTCGAGGTATAATAGTCGGTGGGCAAATAAATGCGTATGGTACGCTCGCGCCCTAATTGCGGCATTTTAAAGTTAAGCAGCTTTATTATTGGTTGTTCTGCAGTTGCGAACGTAAAATTGCAGGCCAATAATAGCAGCACAAGTAATGTTTTTCTCAGGTTAGATTTGGTCATAATCAAATATAAACAAAGGAGATTTAAATAATGAATATCGAATTCGAACATCGGATAACGAACTATTTTAATTCAACATTCGGCGTTAGATATTTATTGTGTAAGTAATTCATCTATACAAAACCGCTATTCACCGATACATCGAAAACAAAAAATTAAAATCTACACACCTTAGAACCGTGAACACCGGGATGACGAAACGTGAAAAGATTTAGGTGTAAATGTTTTTCATAAGGTTTAAGCGTTTCGGGTGGAGACCCGGAACGCTTTTTTGTGAAAACGCATTAATGTATATCTTTATCTGCCGGCTAAACTTTAAGGATGCTACGTTCAAAACTCACTACTTTTTTTATTCATGCAGCAGGCTGGCTCGTGTTCCTGGTTTTTCCGTTGCTGTTTATGAACCGAACGCAGGATAACAGTAGCAGCACTTATTTTATCGTCCTTTCGCCATATTACTGGCTGTTCTGCCTTACTTATATGGTGTTGTTTTACCTCAATACCTGGTACCTGGTTCCGCAGTTTGTGTTTAAAAAACGGTACCTGTATTACGGCCTGATAGTGGTTGTGCTGGTGGTTTGCGTGTATTTTTTGCGCCCATTTGATAACCTTGTAAAGCATAACCTTCGCCCGTCTGCAAAGCAAAATATCATGATGGGAGCGGCACCGATAGATACCCTTGCGCCTGATGCGAAAGCCCTGCCTTTTGGCCCTCTGCCACATCAGGATATGCGTATGCAGGATCCGCAGACTACACAACATTCGTTAAATGTGGATATGGTGGGCATGTTTTTGTTTGTGATGGTAATGGGTTTAAGTATTGCTGTAAGCACGGTAGAAAAGTGGCAGCTTACCGAGCAAAAAATGATGAAGGCCGAAGCCGAAAAGGCGCAAGCCGAATTATCGTTCCTCAAAGCTCAGATCAACCCGCATTTTTTGTTTAATACCCTCAATAATATTTATGCGCTGGCAGTAACTGATGATAAAAATACGTCGGCCAGTATCATGAAGTTATCTAACATTATGCGGTACGTTACCGATGAGGTGACGGAAAACGTAGTATCGTTACAAAGCGAGGTAGATTGTATCAATAACTATATCGATTTGCAACGATTACGGCTTGGTAAGAAAACTACATTAAATTTCAAAATCACCGGCGCGATCAGCGATCAAAAAATTGCGCCTTTGGTATTAATGACCTTTATAGAAAACGTGTTTAAATATGGCGTTAGTAAGCGCGAAGAGTCGACCATTGACATGAAGCTAACAATAGACGGCAACCGGCTGCGCTTCTTCTGCCAGAACCAGATGTTTGACAACGCGTCTTCTGATAACCGCCAGGGCGGTATTGGTATTACCAATACACGTCAACGGTTAAATCACTTATATCCTAACCGTCACCGGTTAGATATCAGTAAAGAAAATAACTTGTTTACTGTAAATTTAGAAATAGATTGTTAACCTTATTTTAGGGATATGCAGCTAAAATGTATAGCGATTGACGACGAACCATTGGCCCTTACGCTGATGAGAAAACATATTGCCGATTACCCGGTACTGCAACTGCTGCACACTTTTGAGGATGCGGTTTCTGCGGCCGAGTTCCTGGCGAAGAACAAGGTGGACTTGTTATTCATCGATATCAACATGCCCGATATTACCGGCGTTGATCTGGTACGCTCTTTGGCTAACCCGCCAATGGTGATCTTTACCACTGCTTACAAAAACTATGCTTTCGAGGGGTTTGAGCTTCAGGCCATTGACTACCTGCTAAAACCTATTGACAACAAACGTTTCGCGATAGCAGTGAAAAAGGCGGTTGAACTTTACGAACGGAAAAACGTTACCGCGCCAACCGGCGACGAAAGCATTTATGTTCACTCTGAATATCGCTCCATCAAAATAAATCTGACTGATATTGAATACATAGAAAGTATGCAGGACTATGTGAAGATATTCCTCGTTAATCAGCCCAAGCCTGTTTTGACTTTAACTACCCTTAAGAGCTTGCTGGAGAAACTGCCGGAAAAACAATTTGTGCGCATCCACCGCAGTTACGCGGTGGCAGTAAATAAGGTAAAGTCTATCCATAACCGCAAGGTGCAAATGCCCTCTATCGAGCTGCCGGTGGGAAACAGCTTTGCCGATGTGGTGAAAACCTGGTCGGCGTAGATATATCACTGTCATTTCGAGCGTAGCGCAGCGAAGTCGAGAAATCTTTCGTAAGCGATATTCACAAGCGACTACAGCGGAGTGAGTACATGGTGTGAAAGATTTCTCCGCTCGTTATCACTCGGTCGAAATGACATGGGTTTGATTTTAGTTCATTCATCGGCACAAACCCATCGTTTAACGACACATCGCCATGCATTGAGCGTCACATCCCGATTTTTAATATATCAAACTTAAACTTGTGCACGGCTATGGAGCTTTTGGGTAAACAGAAAAGAATTTTAGTGTTGGATAAAGACAACCGCATGATGCCGGTTGTTGATGAGATGTTGAATTACGGCGATTGGGATGTCAAAACCACCTACGACCCGTATGCTGTTTATAACCTTGCCAAGGAGTATCGGCCCGACCTGGTGTTGTTGATTACTTGCTGCTGGATAAAGACTGTGAGCTGATATGCCGGGATATTAAGGCTGATGTTGAACTAGAAAAATTACCAATTATTATAATCACCCGTTACAAAACAAAAAAAGCCAGTGCCGATTCGTACAAATGCGATGCGCTTTTCATTAAACCGATAGATATGGAAGTGCTTGCATCACGAATTGATTATGTAATGGCTTCATGATTAAACCTTTTTTAGATAGACAAGTCTGATAATATTAATACTCCCCTGATTAATGTAACCGGCGCTCCTTCAACAAGTGCGCCACAACCTGTATCACCTTGAAAAGAGTATTTTTTGCCTGCCTGTCTTTGTTTGTTTTTGCCGTGGGGATAGTTTGGGTTTGCTTTAGAAGAGCTTAGTCCTTACCTGATTTAATAATTGTAATTTTAAAAACTTGTGTTCTGCAAAGGGCATGTTATTACGATTATTAAAATGCGGATCAAAAAAAATATCGCTACCAGCGAAAACGGCTTCATCTTTAATCCCGCCACCGGCGATTCGTTTTCGGCCAATCATTTGGCCTCTGTTATACTTGCTGCCATGAAAAATGGCGATGAGGTGGCGTTGATTAAACACAATATTTTAGAACAATACGAGGTAAGCACAGAGCAGCTTGACCGCGATTGGGATGACTGGATGCTTCAGCTAAAAGAAGCTAATTTATTGGAGGCATAGGTAATGTTGACGATAGCAGTTACAGGCCTTAATGCCCATGATAATCCCGGTCCGGGTGTAGCGGTTATCCGGTCGCTGCGGGATGCTTTTGCTAATTTAACTATTATCGGTTTAAGTTATGAGTCGTTGGAGCCCGCTATTTACATGGATGGCCTGGTTGACAAAACTTATCAAATCCCATATCCTACAGCCGGCACATCAGCTCTATCAGAACGGCTGCAGCATATTCACGAGCAGGATAAGTTGGATGTGATCATCCCCAACTTCGATTCAGAACTTTTTAATTTCATCAAAATAGCGCCGTGGTTAGCTTCCATCGGAATTAAAACCTTTCTGCCTTCGCATGAGCAATTGGCTTCGCGCGATAAGGTGAATTTGCTGCAATTCGGCAAGAAACATGGCTTTATGGTGCCTGAACACCGACAAATCAATAACCTGAACGAACTGCAAAAGGCGGGGGAGGACCTGGGCTATCCGTTGGTTGTAAAAGGCAAATATTACGAAGCCTATGTAACCTACACGCCCGATGTGGCGCAGAAGTCTTTCCATCAGTTAAGCGCTAAGTGGGGCTTGCCGGTTATTGCGCAAAAATTTATCAAAGGTGCAGAGATCAATATTGCCGGCTTAGGCGACGGCGAGGGAAACGTCATCAGTATTGTGCCCATGCGCAAAATGTATATTACCGATAAAGGCAAAGCCTGGGCGGGTATCACTATTGAGGATAATGCGCTGATTGAGCTTGCCACAAAATTTATAAAAAATACCAAATGGCGCGGCGGTTTCGAACTGGAAATTATGCGCGATGCTGATGATAAGCTGTACATCATGGAGATCAATCCCCGTTTCCCTGCCTGGATCTATTTGGCTACCGGAGCAGGGCAGAACCAACCCGGAACCTTAGTAAAGATGGCCATAGGGGAAAAAGTAACACCATTTATAAAATACGAAGTAGGCAAAATGTTCATCCGCTATTCCTGGGACCAATTGGTAGACATTGCCGACTTTCAACAATTTTCAGCCTTTGGCGAAATAGACAGATCAAAAATTAACGCTTAACCACGTGCAAAAACTTAAATACGAACGGCCTTACTTAAAGAAACTGAATGCCGGTGTGATGAATAAATTTGGCACCCGCACCGAAACGCAGGCCGTAAAAAATATTGATGGCGTTGCCGTAAAATCACTGGTAGAGCAGTTTGGTTCGCCTTTGTTTGTACTGTCAGAAAAGCAAATTCGCCGTAACACGCGCTCAGCTATCCGGGCGTTTAAAACCCGTTACCCGGCGGTACAATTTGCCTGGAGCTATAAAACCAATTACCTCAACGCAGTTTGCAATACCTTTCACCAGGAAGGCAGCTGGGCCGAGGTGGTTTCGGGCATGGAATACCGCAAGGCTTTAGGCAACAAAGTGCCGGGTACCAAAATAATTTTTAATGGCCCGGGCAAGCAACGCCAGGATCTGTTATTAGCGATAGAGAATGATTCGCTGATCCATATCGATCATTTTGATGAGTTGTATTTGCTGCTGGAGATTTGCAATACCAGCACCCGTATGCCGCGTGTGGCCATCCGCGTAAACATGGATGTAGGCGTTTATCCGCTTTGGGACAGGTTCGGTTTTAATTATGAAAATGATGAGGCCTGGACAGCAATACAAAAGATCGTCTCCTCGGACAAAATGCAATTGGTTGGCCTGCATTGCCATATTGGTACGTTTATGTTATCCACCAATGCTTACAGCATTGCCGCCCGCAAGATGTGCACTTTATTGATGCGCTGCCAAACCGCCTTGAATACGCACATTCAATACCTGGATATGGGCGGTGGTTTTCCATCAACTAATAACTTAAAGGGTAGCTATTTGCCGGGAGTGGATACCGTGCCGTCTATAGATGACTTTGCTGAAGCCATTACCACCGCTATTTTAGATTTTGGTTTTAAGCAGGAAGAACTGCCCATGCTCATGCTAGAAACCGGCCGCGCGTTAATTGATGACGCAGGTTACCTGATAGGGAGCGTAATTGCGAACAAGCGCCTCGCCGACGGTCGTCGCGCGGCAATTATGGATTTTGGGGTGAATACGCTGTTCACCTCGTTTTGGTACGACCACCAGATCAGTCCGGCGCAGGATGATACCCAGCAAACCGAGAATATGGCTTTGTATGGTCCGCTGTGTATGAATATCGATATCATCCGCGACAGCATAAACCTGCCGCTGCTAAATCCCGGCGACCAGGTAATAGTGCACAAAGTAGGCGCTTATAATATGACGCAATGGATGCAATTCATCACCCAGCGCCCGGCCATTGTGATGATAGACGAGAAAGGCCAACCGCATCTCATTCGCCAAGCCGAAACGCTGGAGTATTTAGAAACCCCCGAGCTTGTTCCTAACCATTTATTAGCTAAATAGTGTGAAAAAAACAGGCTTCTTTATCCAATCGGTAGTTAACAGCTACGCCATCCTGTTTTTTTCGCAGAACATGGTGTTCGGCGCGTTGCTGCTGATAGCCTCATTTTTAAATATCCAGGCTGGCATAGCAGGTTTAACTGGTGTGATTTGTGCGCTTACGCTCGTAAACGCGCTGGGATACGCCCGAGAAAATATCCG
>Ga0209026_1001024_pt1 | contig 13739 bp, 5 predicted proteins | sample AraplaCL_Col_mCL_FD_184262 | JGI IMG/M metagenome (GOLD analysis project Ga0209026, IMG submission 184262) | Arabidopsis root microbial communities from the University of North Carolina, USA - plate scrape CL_Col_mCL (SPAdes) (version 2) | ecosystem: Host-associated > Plants > Roots >... | reverse complement strand
GCCCAGCAGGCGCAGCAGCGGGCGATGAGCAACATCACGATCAACTGAAGGAGGAGCGGTCATGCATGCACACGAATTTCGCGGCACGGGACTCCCGGCGATGGCGATCGCGGTGACCCTGCTCGGCGGCTGTGCCGACATGGGCGGCCTCGGCACGCCGGGTGCGGCCACTGCGAACGCCGGCACCGGAAACACGGCGGCGCAGGAATGCAATCCGGTGGTGACCGGCGCCATCGGCGCGCTCGCCGGCTCGCTGTTCGGCAAGGGCAAGGGGCACCTGGCGGGCGCGGCGATCGGCGCCGGCGTCGGCGCGTTCGCCTGCATGGCCTACAACTACCACAGCCGGCGGGTTCGCGACGCGCAGGCGGTGGAGGCGCAGTACCGGCAGCAGCGCGGTGCCTTGCCCGCGGCCAACACGATCGATTCCTACCAGAGCGCGCTGGTTCCGGGTGGCACGGTGCAGGGCGGCGGCAAGGTGGAGATGCAGTCGCGCGTCACCCTGTTGCGCGGTGCGCACGACGTGCCGCCCCAGCTGAAGGAACAGCTGACCCTGTACTCGCCCGACGGCAAGCAACTGGCCACCGCCACCAAGGACGTCGACGCGATCAACGGCACCGGCGAGTACGAGAGCAGCTTCGGTTTCAACCTGCCCAAGGGCATCCAGGAAGGTCGCTACAAGATGAGCTCGACGCTGTACATGGACGGCCAGAAGGTACGCACCAACGACGTGCCCATGCTGGTGGTCGGCTGATGCGCGGAACACGCACATGGTTCGGCGCGCATTCCGCGGCGACGCCCCCGACACGATCCCCCCATCCCTGGACTGACATGCAAGACCGCTGCCCATGAGTTCCATCGCCGAACTGATTGCCGACTACCAGACCAAGCGGCTCTCGCTGCCAGGGCTGTTCGAGGCGCTGGCCGCGCGCGGCGCGCTGCCGGACGATGCCCTGCGCGAGGAGCAGGCGCTGCTCGACGCGATGGCGGCCGATGGCCGGATCGAGCCGACGCTGGCGCGCGCGCTCGCCGCGAAGCTGCGCAGCCTGCAGCCGCCGTCCTCCGCGCCGCCCGTGGTGCCGGACGACGAGGTGACCCGGGTGCAGGTGGGGAGCCACGCGGCCGCGCCGCCGCCGGATGCCGAGATGACGATGGTGCAACCGGCCTCGCGTCCGCCGGCGCCGACGGGCGAGGCGGACGCCACCGTGGTCGCGCCCGCCTCGCGGCCGCCCGCGGCCGATGCGCCGCAGGCCACCGCCGTCACCGGCACCCAGGGCACCGCCTCCAGCAGCAGCTTCAATCGCGCCAGTTGGGAAAAGATGGCTACCGCCGAAGGCGGCGACTACGCCACCGTGGGCATGCTGCTGAAGGGCCGCTTCCTGCTGGAACGCGAGATCGGCCGCGGCGGCATGGGCGTGGTCTACCTCGCGCGCGACGAGCGCAAGGTGGAGGCGCGCGACCGCGATCCGTACGTGGCGGTGAAGGTGCTGAACGACGAATTCCGCCGCCACCCCGATTCGCTGATCGCGCTGCAGCGCGAGTCGCGCCGCGCGCAGCTGCTCGCGCACGACAACATCGTGCGCGTCTACGACTTCGACAAGGACCGCACCATCGTCTTCATGACGATGGAGTACATCGACGGCACCGACCTGCGCACGCTGATCCGCGAGCGCGCCTACCACGGCATGCCGCTGGCCGAGGCGCGCCCGTTGATCGAGGGCATGGGCTGGGCGCTGAAGCGCGCGCACGCGGCCGGCATCGTGCATTCCGACTTCAAGCCCGGCAACGTGATGGTGACGCGCGAAGGCGTGCCCAAGGTGTTCGACTTCGGCATCGCCCGCGCCGGCAAGCATCTCAGCGAGGCTACCGGCGAGGAGACGGTGTTCGACGCCGGCACGCTGGGCGCACTCACTCCCGCCTACGCCAGCCTGGAGATGATCCAGGGCAAGGAGCCGTCGCCCTCCGACGACATCTACGCGCTGGGCTGCGTCACCTTCGAGCTGCTCACCGGCAAGCACCCGTTCGACAAGGTGAGCGCCGAGGTCGCGTTGAAGGAAGGACGCAAGCCGCCGCCGGTGCCGGGCCTGACCCGGCGCCAGTACAAGGCGCTGTGCGACGCGGTGGCCTTCCATGCCGAGCAGCGCCTGCAGAACGCGGGCGCGCTGATCGACGGCCTGCGCGAGATCGGCCTGCGCGAGCGGCTGGTGCCGTGGCTGGGCTACGGCGCGGTCGCCGCCGTGGTGATCGCGGGCGGCACCTGGGGCACGCTCAGCTACCTGCACCAGCACCACCTGTCGCAGGTGATTGCGCGCTTCGCCACCGGCAACCCGCACCACTACGCGAACGAGAACGAGGCGATGCAGGCGCTGGGTGGCCTCGGCGAGGACGACCGCAAGCGGCTGGTGCTGGACCAGGGCGAGGCGATCCAGAACTTCCTGCTCGCGCGCATCGACGCCTACTGGAATCCGGCCCAGGGCCGCTACGATTTTCCCGGTGCCCAGCACGTGTTCCAGCTGCGCGACCAGCTGAAGCTGTATTCGCCCAAGCTGGATACCCGGCGCACCGCGGTGACCCAGCAGAAGAACGACCTGCTCAACACGCTGGACACCGAGCTGTCGCAGCGCATCGCCGCCGGCGCGATCTTCGAGAGCCAGCCCGACAACGCGGTGGCCACGCTGGACCGCATCCGCGCGATCGATCCGCACAGTGCGCTGCTGCACAACGCCGAGCTGGAGCTGAAGTACGATATCGCGATCGGCCAGTCGCTGAGCGCCGACCACCTGGACGAGGCGCGCCAGCGGCTCGCGCTCGCCACGCGGTTGTTCCCGGACTCGTCGCGGCTGAAGCAGCGCGGGGCGCAATTGGCCGCGCTCGCCGCCACCGCTGCACCGGCCGCGGCGGCGCGCGCGCCGGGTGCGCCGGTGCAGGGCATCCCGCAGGCGCGCAGCGCGCTGGCCGCGCTGGTGGCCGCGCCATCGGCGAATGCGCAGTGGCAGCAGTCGGTGTCCGCCGCGATGGCGGTGCTGCAGCACGACCAGTCGCCGGAGACGCGCAAGCTGGTGGATGCGCTGGGCGCCGCCATCGCCGGCAGTGCGGGCCAGCAGACCGATGCCATGCACCTGCCGCAGGACCTGGCGCTGGTGAACTTCGGCCTGCAATACGCGCCGCAGTCGGCGCCGCTGCTGGCCCAGCGCGACAAGCTGACCGCGTTGCAGAGCCAGGCGCAGGCACAACTTGATCAAGAGGCAGCTACGGCCGAGGTGGCCACGCGCATCGAGTCGGTGCGGCGCGCGGCCGCGGCCGACGACAGCGCCAAGGCGCTGGAATCACTGACGCGCATCCGCAGCCTGCAGCCGGACCATCCCTTCCTCACCAAGGAGGGTCCGCAACTGGTGGCCTCGGCCTATCTGGGCCAGGCCGACGATGCGTTCCAGCGCGGCAAGTACCAGGCCGCATCCAGCCTGCTGGCGCAGGGCCTGAAGGCGCTTGGCAACCGCAGCGACCTGCGCAATGCGCAGGCGCGCTACGAACTGGCCGCCGTGCTGCTGAAGGCCAACGGCCAACCGCTGGCCGATGCCGACTACCAGCGCCTGCGCAGCCAGCTGGCCGCCGCGCGCAAGGCCGATGCGCAGGGTCTGGATGAGCTGGAGTCCGAGCTGAAGCAGCACGGCCACCTGGCGCAGGGCAGCCTGGCCGCCTTGCTGGACAGCCTCAAGCCGAGCGCGACCGCTGCAGCGGCGGCGGCGGCGCCCGCCGCGCCCGTGCCGGCTGCGCCCACCGCACCGGCCGCCGTCGCGCCCGGCCATGCGCCAACCGAGGCGGCGGCGACCAAGGCTGCTCCGGGCGGCGCCGCCAAGCCCGCGGCCGCGACGGCCGGCAATGCGGCGCCGACCGCCGCCGTGGCCGGCAACGATCCCTGCGCGCGTCCGGACCTGGCCGGCAAGGGCCGCGCCTGCGTCGACACCCTGGGTGCCAGTGGCCGCGGGCCGGCCCTGGTGGTGATTCCCGGCATCGGCGGCGGCAAGCCGTATGCGATGTCGCGCACCGAGGTCACGGTGAGCGAATTCAACCGCTACTGCCGCGCCAGCCATGCCTGCGCCGGCGTGTCCGACAGCGACGGCCAGTTGCCGGTGAGCAACATCAGCCTGGCCCAGGCCAAGGCCTACGCGCAGTGGCTGAGCAGCGCCAGCGGCTACACCTACCGCCTGCCCAGCGATGCCGAGTGGATGCACGCAGCGCACGCCAGTGGCGGCTGGAAGCAGTCGCCGGACAGCAACTGCATCCCGCCTTCTTCCAGCGACGACAGCAGCGGCGGACCGATCTCCGCGCTGGGCCGCGAGCCGAATCCCTGGGGACTGGTGAACATGACCGGCAACGTCTGGGAGTGGGTGACCAGCGGCGGCGGCGTGATCGTGCGCGGCGGCAGCTACAACAGCTACTGGTCCGATTGCACGGTGGACAGCCATCGGAGCGACAATGGCGGCGCGCAGAAAGATGTCGGGTTCCGGGTACTGCGGGAGCTGAAATGAGCGAGCGGGAACGGCGGGTCAACCAGGGGCTGCGTGTCCTCGACGAGGCCCACTACAGCGGGCGGATCAACCGCGAGGAATACCGCAAGCGGCGTCGCCAGCTGCTCGGCTCGCTGTGCGACAGCCACGGCATCACCGCCCGCAACACCTTGCGTACCCGGATCACCCAGCAGGGCGGGCGCGTGGCCCAGGCGACGGTCGCGCCGGCCGAGTCCCTGCCGGCGCCCTTCGCCGCCCGGCATGCCGTGGCCTGGAAACCGCTGCTGGCCTTCGCCCTCGGCCTGGTGCTGTGCGCACTGCTGCTGTACTGGCTGCTGCGGGCGAACTGAGGAGCACTCCGCAACTCGCGCATCCGGTCCGCGCGGCGTGACCGGAAAAGCCGCCGTTTTGCGCATTTGAATATCAAGGGATGCTCTGGTCTATCCCAGTGCAGGCGTCACCGGTCTGTCTGTTCGCAGCCCGCAGGCACGTCGTCGAAGGCAGGCTGGTTGCCTGTCGAGACGGCGGGCCGTACGCGGGGAGTGGCCATGGATGGCCACGGCTTTGAGGAGCCAGGAAGGGATGCGGGCAGGCAGACCGGCCTCAACTTCTTGAATGCAAATGACGAGGTGATGCCCAGAGGGTCCGCATATCGCCGCGCGCGTCTTGCCCAGACCACCAGTCTGGACTGCGCCACGCACGACCATCTGCGAACCCTCTGGGCATCATGCCGCCTGCGCTGGGGTTGATCAGAGCATCCCCGGGACGGTCTGGTTTCGACGATCGTGGATCCGGACCGGAGGCGGTCCGGCGCCCGCCATCGAGCCCTCATGGCCGAACCACGGGATGGCACGGGCGCCGCCGGCACCCGTGCATGTGCGTCATCGATCATCAAGGGGAATGCCGTGCGCAGGGTCTGTCTGGCAGCAGCGTTGGCGCTGGTCCTGGGAACCGGGGAGGCCTGGGCGCAGGCGGCCGGGGGAAGTCCGCCGCAGATCCTCGTCAGCGGCGTGTCGGCTGCGGCGGGAGCGACCGCGCAGTCCGCCGTGCAGGGCATCATCGACCGCGAATACCAGCAGACGCTGGCAGCGGACGGCCATCCGGCCGCGCTGACCATGGTGCAGCTGCAGGCCCTGGCCGACCGGATCACCCTGGCCCTGCACAAGGCCGGCTATCCGGACGCGCACGCCTACCTGCCCGACCAGGTGGTGGCCTACACCGTGCATGGAGCAGCGGCGGCCGGCCAGGCGGCCGTCGCGGCCGCGGCGCAGACGCCGACGGTTGCCACGCCGCCAGCCGCAGCGCCGGTGCCCGCGGCGCCCTCCGACCGGGTGGTGCCGCCGCTCAAGGATCGCGACGTCGGCAGCGCGCAGACGCAGCAGATCGCGGTGACCGGCTTCCACGTGGACGGCGTGGGCGAGCACAAGGATGCCGGCATCACGCCGGCCAGCATGCAGGCGCTGGCGGATGCGCAATTCGGCAAGCTCGGCGGTGGCGCCGGACAGCCGGCGAAGCTCGGCTTCGACCAGCTGCAGGGCGTGGCCGACGCGATCACCCAGCGCTACCGCAAGGCCGGCTTCATCGTGGCCACCGCCTTCCTGCCGGCGCAGACGGTGGGCGACGACCGCATCGTGCGCATCCAGGTGCTGGAAGGAAAGATCGGCCGCATCATCGTCAAGGGCACCAGGCGCTACCACCCCGGCGTGATCGCGGCGCCGGCGGAGAAGCTGCGCGGCAAGGCGCTGCAGAAGAGCGACGTGGACACGGCGCTGCTGTACGACCGCGACCTGCCGGGCGTGTCGGTGACCTCCACCTTCCAGCCGGGCGAACAGACTGGCGCCACCGACCTCATCATGGTGGCGCGCGAGGCGCCGCGGCCGTACACCATCACGCTGGGCGCGAACAACTACGGCACCGCGCTCACCGGCCGCTACCGCGCCGAGGCGGGCATCACCTGGAACAGCCCGCTGGGCATCGGCGACAGCCTCGCCGCCAACGTCAACTACGCGCTGGACCCCAGCCAGAACGTCTACGGCTCGCTGGTCTACCGCGCGCCGACGGTGGTGGTGCCGGGCCTCAGCGCGGTGGCAGGTGCCACCCGCAGCGAGCTGCAGATCAACTCCGGCCAGTTCGCCAGGCTCAACGTGAAGGGGCCGAGCTCCTCGTATTTCACCGGCGCCGACTGGAAGTTCGTCAACACCGACGACCTGAAGCTGCTCGGCTCGCTGCACTACATCCGCGAGGAGTCGAAGCTGAAGCTGGGCGGCTTCGACTTCCCGTTGTCCGACGAACGCTTCGACGTGGCCGAGCTGGGCTTCGGCATGGAACACACTGACAAGCGCTTCCACGGTGTGGACATCCTGCAGGTGGCCGTGCGCAAGTCGATCAGCGACGACTCGAAGCAGCCGGACCTGGTCAGTCCCGATCATGCCAGCAGCTTCCTGTCCGAGCGGATCTCGTACACCCGCCTGCAGTTCCTCGCCCCCACGCAGCGGCTGTATTTCAAGTTCAACGGGCAGTACAGCAACGACGTGCTGGCGCCGCTGGAGCAGTTCGCGATCGGCGGCCCCGACAGCGTGCGCGCCTATCCGATCGCCGACGCGCTGAGCGCCCGCGGCTACTACACCGCGCTGGAATACCACGTCGACGCGCCGGGCTTCGCCAACAAGACCTCGCCGTTCCGCGGCCGGCCGTGGCGCGAGCTGCTGGAGCTGGAAACCTTCCTCGACTACGCACGCGGTTTCCCGGTGGCGAAGGAACGCGCCACCGGCCTCAAGCCGGTGACCTACAGCGGCGTCGGCGCGGGCTTCATCTTCCGCCTGCCGTACTGGCACCACCTCCAGTTCCACTTCGACGGCGCGGTGCCGCTGGGCAACCAGGATGCCTCGGACCGGCACGGCTATCACGTCTACGGACGCTTCGACCTCACGTTCTGACGTACCACGATCTCGGACGGACAACGATCATGAACACGATTTCCCGCACGGCCCAGCGCAGCTCCCGTCAGCAGGCCGAGGCAATGCCGGCGACGGCCCTGCCGCGGCTGCGGCAGCAACGGCTGGCGCTCAGCCTGGCGGTGGCGCTCGGTTCGGTGTCGTTCTGCGGCGGCGCGCTGGCCGCCGTTGCCGGCGGCGTGGCGCCCGGCACCACGCCCATCGGCGGCGTGGTGGTCGGCGGTTCGGGTTCGATCGCGCAGAACGGCGCGAATACGGTGATCAACCAGAACTCGGCGCTGCTGGCGCTGAACTGGCAGAGCTTCAACGTGGGCAAGGACGCCACGGTGCTGTTCAACCAGCCCTCGTTCAACGCGGTGGCGCTCAACCGCATCCTCGACCAGAGCCCCAGCCAGATCTTCGGCCACATCAACTCCAACGGCCAGGTGTTCCTGATCAACACCCACGGCATCATCTTCGGCAGCAGCGCGCAGCTGAACGTGGGCGGCCTGGTGGCGAGCACGCTGGATCTCACGCCGAGTGATTTCCTGTCGAACCATTTCAACCTCGACGCGCACGGCGGCAGCGCCGGCGTCGTCAACCACGGCACCATCCAGGCCGCCAGTGGCGGGTCGGTGAGCCTGGTCGGCGGCAAGGTCGAGAACGACGGCCTGATCGTGGCGAACTACGGCCGCATCAACCTCGACGGCGCCGACAAGGCGGTGCTGGATTTCGACGGCAACGGCCTGATCAACGTGCAGATCACCGGCGCGTTGCAGCAGCGCCTGAGCAACGACGAAGCCGCGGTGACGAACAACGGCCGCCTGCAGGCCGACGGCGGCACCGTGGTGCTGCAGGCCTCGGCCGCGAAGGACCTGTTCACCAACCTGGTCAACAACACGGGCGTGATCGACGCCCACGGCATCAGCACCGATGGCGGCGTGGTGCGCCTGGTCGGCAGCGGCGGCAATACCGTCAGCAGCGGCAGCATCGACGCCAGTGGCGTGCACGGCGGCAGCGTGCAGCTGCTGTCCGACCAGAACGTCGGCGTGATGGGCGGCAGCATCGACGCTTCCGGCTCGCAGGGCGGCGGCAGCATCCGCGTGGGCGGCGGCTGGCAGGGTGGTGAAGGCTTGCAGACCGCGGCGGTCAGCTACGTCGGGCCCGACGCAAGACTGGACGCCGATGCCACGCAGTCCGGCAACGGTGGCTCGGTCGTGGTGTGGGGCAACCAGGGCAACAATTTCCACGGCAGCATCAGCGCGCGGGGCGGCGCAGCCGGTGGCGATGGCGGCCGGGTGGAAACCTCGGCACACGATGGCCTGAACGTGCAGGGGCAGGTCGATGCCTCCGCGCCCGGCGGCAAGGCCGGCACCTGGCTGCTTGATCCCTACAACGTGACGATCGCGACGGGCGGTACGGCATTCAGCAATCCGTTCACCGCTGCCGCCACGTCCACCATCGACCCGGCCAACATCGACACCGCGCTCAGCGGCAACACCAATGTGTTCGTGTTCACCAACACGAAGGCGAACGGCACCGTTGATGCCGGCAACATCACCGTCAACAGCCCGATTACGGCTACGGGAGCCGGTTCGCTGTACCTGCAGGCAGTCGGCAGCATTTTCCTCAACGCGAACATCGGCAGCGACGGCACGCATCCGCTCAACGTCAACCTGTGGGCGAACTACGGCGGCGCCGCCCAGGCGATCTCCTATACCAGCAACGCGGCCTGCACGACTTGCCAGGTGATCATCGGCGACACGGCCTCCGCCAGCATCACGACGTCGGGCGGCAACGTAAACATCCAGACGGGCGACAGCACACATGCGGGCGGCAGCCTGCAGCTGGGAACCAGCGGAACCATCACCGGCAGCATCGACACCTCGGGCACCTCGAACGGTGCTCTCAACGTGATCGCCACCGGCATCGCCCAGCAGGCCAGCGGAGCCAGCACCATCACGGCGGGGGTGGCCAGCCTCGATGCCGGCGCAGGTGCCATCACGCTCGGCAATGCGAACGACTTCACCGGTGCGGTGGGCTTGAACAACAGCGGCGCGAACAACGTGACGCTGAGCAACGGCAGCAATGCCCTGGTGCTGGGTGCGTCGAACGTCGGCAGCGGCACGCTGACGGCGAGCGGAGTGGGGATCAGCCAGACAGGCGCGATCATGCAGGCGAGCGGTGCCGGCACGGCGACGTTCAACGCGGGCGCCGGGGCGATCACGCTGGGCAGTGCGAACGCCTTCACCGGTGCGGTGAGCCTGAACAACAGCGGCGCGAACAACGTCACGCTGAGCAACGGCAGCAACGCCTTGGTGCTGGGTGCGTCGAGCGTCGGCAGCGGCACGCTGACGGCGAGCGGAGTGGGGATCAGCCAGACAGGCGCGATCACGCAGGCGAGCGGTGCCGGCACGGCGACGTTCAACGCGGGCGCCGGGGCGATCACGCTGGGCAGTGCGAACGCCTTCACCGGTGCGGTGAGCCTGAACAACAGCGGCGCGAACAACGTCACGCTGAGCAATGGCAGCAATGCACTGATTCTGGGCGGGCTGGGCATCGGCGGTGCGCTGACGCTCACCTCGAGCGGCGGCATCACGCTGAGCGGCAACGTGACCTCCGGCGATGCGCAGACTTACAACGGCAACGTGCTGCTTGGCAGCGGCGTAACGCTGCAGACCGGCAACAAGAACGTGAGCTTCAGCGGTACGGTGGACAACGCGGCCAGCGGCACGCCGGAAGCACTGACGGTAAACGCGGGCACCGGCGCGGTGACGTTCACCGGCGCCGTGGGTGCAGGTGCCAATGGTGCGATTGGCGCGCTGACCGTGAACGGCAGCGGCGCGACGAGCCTGGGTGCGGTGAACGCGGCCAGCCTGGCCACGAACACCGGCACGACCACGCTCAACGGCAACATCACCACCGCGAGCACGCAGACTTACAACGGCGCGGTACTGCTGGGCAGTGGCGTGGCGTTGAATACCACCAGCAACGCCGTGGATTTCAAGAGCACGGTGGACAACGCCGTCATCGGCACGCCGGAAGCACTGACGGTAAACGCGGGCACCGGCGCGGTGACATTCACTGGCGCCGTGGGCGCAGGTGCCAATGGCGCGATTGGCGGGCTGACCGTGAACGGCAACGGCGCGACGAGCCTGGGCGCAGTGAACGCGGCCAGCCTGGCCACGAACACCGGCACGACCACGCTCAACGGCAACATCACCACCGCGAGCACGCAGACTTACAACGGCGCGGTACTGCTGGGCAGTGGCGTGGCGTTGAATACCACCAACAACGCCGTGGATTTCAAGAGCACGGTGGACAACGCGGCCAGCGGTACGCCGGAAGCATTGACGGTAAACGCGGGCACCGGCGCGGTGACGTTCACCGGCGCCGTGGGTGCAGGTGCCAATGGTGCGACTGGCGCGCTGACCGTGAACGGCAGCGGCGCGACGAGCCTGGGTGCGGTGAACGCGGCCAGCCTGGCCACGAACACCGGCACGACCACGCTCAATGGCAACGTCACCACCACGAGCATGCAGACTTACAACGGCGCGGTACTGCTGGGCAGTGGCGTGGCGTTGAATACCACCAGCAACGCCGTGGATTTCAAGAGCACGGTGGACAACGCCGTCATCGGCACGCCGGAAGCACTGACGGTAAACGCGGGCACCGGCGCGGTGACGTTCACCGGTGCCGTGGGCGCAGGTGCCAATGGCGCGATTGGCGGGCTGACCGTGAATGGCAGCGGCGCGACGAGCCTGGGTGCAGTGAACGCGGCCAGCCTGGCCACGAACACCGGCACGACCACGCTCAATGGCAACGTGACCACCAGCGGCGCGCAGAACTACAGCGGCGCGGTGACGCTGGGCAACAGCATCACGCTGGCGAGCACCGTCAGCGGCAACATCGGCTTCGGCTCGACGGTGAACGGCGGGTTCGGCCTGACCGTGAGCACCAGTGGCACGACCAGCTTTGGCGGCGCAGTGGGCGGCACGATCATGCTGACCAGTCTTGCCAGTGTCGGTAGCGGCGCGGTCACACTGGACGGCAACGTGACCACCAGCGGTGCGCAGAGCTATACCGGTGCGGTGACGCTGGGCAACAGCATCGCGCTCACCTCCAGCAATGCCGGAGTAGGTTTCACCGGCACAGTGGACAATGCGACGAGCGGCACGCCGGAAGTGCTGACCGTCAATGCGGCCAACGGCCTCGTGTCGTTCGGCGGTACGGTGGGTGGCGTCAACGGCGCACTGTCGGGCCTGACTACCAGCAGCAAGATGTTCAGCGCGAACGCGCTGAACATCGGTGGCGGCGGCCTGTCGGTGACGACGACGGGTGGCATCGGGCAGGGCGGTGCCTTTACCGTCACCGGAATATCGACCTTCAATGCCAGTGGCGCACTCGCGCTGAACAACAACGGCAACGACTTCACCGGCGCGGTGACGGCGACCGGCGCCGGCGTGTCGATATTCGACAAGAACAACCTCGATATCGCCGGCGTGACCGACAACGGCAACGGCGCCGTGAGCCTCACGGCCGCAGGTACGCTCACGCTGCCCAGCAGCGCGATCAATGCCGGCACGGGTGCGCTCACGCTGGCGTCCAACGGCGGCTCGTTGACGACGAACGGTGCGCTGAGCGGCGGCGCCGTGTCGCTGACCGGCAGCAGCGGCATCACGCTGGCTGGCAGCGTGACGGGTAGCACGCTGCAACTGGCTAGCACGAACACGCCAATCAACCAGACGGCTGGCATCCTGACCGTCTCGAATACCGCCAGCGTGGCAGCCGGCAGCGGTGCCATCACGTTGAACGGACTCAACGCGTTCACCGGCGCGGTGAGCCTCACCGGCGGCACCACGCAGATCACCAACGGCGGTGCGCTGACGCTGGGCTCGTTGAGCACGGGCGCACTGACCGCGACCAGCCTCGGTGGCGGCGTGAACCTCGGGCAGGGCACAGTCGGCGGTGCGCTGGTCGTCACGGCCGCGGGCGACATCACCGAAACCGGTGCGCTGGGTGTGACCGGCGCTTCCGGGTTCACGGTGACCGGCGGCCAGCACGACGTCCTGTTGAACACGGTCGCCACGCCGAACAATTTCGGTGGTCAGACGGTCACGGTGAACGCCAGCGGTGGCGGCAGCATCGGCACTCTCAGCCTGGGCGACAGCAATGCCGCCGCGCTGTTCCCGATCCTCACGGTCGCACCGACCAACCTGGTGCTGAATTACACCCAGGCGGGCATCGCCGTGACTTCGCCGCTGACGCTGGGCGGTACCCTCGACCTGACCGCCGGCGGCGGCATCGCGCTGAATGGCAGCGTGAACACGGGCGGCACGCAGACTTACCACAGCGCGGTGCTGCTGGGTGGCGCCAGCACGCTGACGGCCAGCAACGGCAACGTGAGCTTCGACGGCACGGTGGACAACGCAGGCGCCACGCCGGAAGCGCTGACCGTGAATGCCGCCAACGGCCTTGTGTCGTTTGCCGGTGCGGTGGGCGGCAGCCCCAATGGCGCGCTGGCCAGCCTGACCACCCACAGCGGCTCCTTCAGCGCGAATGCCCTGGACATCGGCGGTGGCGGGCTTTCGGTGACGACCACCGTGGGTGGCATCGCCCAGGGCACTGGCGTGTTCACGGTGACGGGACCGTCGACCTTCAGTGCGGTTGGCCAGTCGATCAGCCTGACCAACAACAACGTCTTCGGCGGTACGGTCACGGCCAGCGGCACCGGCATCGCGATCACGGCCGCGGGCGATCTGTCGATCGCTTCGCTGACCGATGGCACCAACGGCGCGGTGAGCCTGATCGCCGGCGGCAACCTCATCCTGTCGGGCGCACCCATCGACACCGGTACGAGCGACTTGACCTTGTCCTCCGGCGGCACGCTGACGACCACCAGCGACATGAAAGGCGCCGATGTCTACCTCACCGGCACTAATGGACTGAGCCTGGGCAGCAATGTCACGGCGACGACCACGCTCGGCCTCCACAGCGGCAACGGCTCGATCAACCAGACCGCCGGCGCGCTCACGGCGGGGACGCTGGTCGGCAACTCGAACGGCAGCACCACGCTGGGTGACCTCAACGCGATCGCCAGCCTGGGCGCGTTCAGCGCGAACGGTTTCAGCCTGAGCAACGCGGGCGCGCTGACGGTGGTTGGTGCGGTGGCGGGCGGCACGGGCGCCACCACGATCACGACGGGTGCTGGAAGCAACCTCACGCTGGCCGCGACCGGCAGCGTCGGTGGCAGCGGGGTGACGCTGAACTCGGGCGGTGCGATAGCCGCGGCGGCGGGCAG
>Ga0209026_1001023_pt1 | contig 13763 bp, 13 predicted proteins | sample AraplaCL_Col_mCL_FD_184262 | JGI IMG/M metagenome (GOLD analysis project Ga0209026, IMG submission 184262) | Arabidopsis root microbial communities from the University of North Carolina, USA - plate scrape CL_Col_mCL (SPAdes) (version 2) | ecosystem: Host-associated > Plants > Roots >... | reverse complement strand
TTTATTGCCATCGCCCAAGCATGTGATTATTCGTCGCAACCGTGACGAGACGTTCAACTTTGAGGTATTTGGCGAAGAGCAGAATAGCAAGCAGGTGTTGAAGATTTTAGGGTATACTACCTAAAAGATTGAAAGTTGAAGATTAAAGATTAGTTGGGATAGTCTTCTAATCTTTAATCTCTAATCACTAACCTTTAAAAAGCCCGTATTTCAATATACAATAGATAGCACGAAAACCATCGCGCCATCCTATTTTTTTACCTTCTTCGTAGGTGCGCCCATAGTAGGAAATACCAACTTCATAAATCCGGATGTTTGGCACTCGGGCGATTTTTTGTGTTACTTCAGGCTCGAAGCCAAAGCGCTGTTCGCAAAGCTTTATTCCCTGTATTATTTTAGTATTAAAGAGTTTGTAGCAAGTCTCCATATCTGTAAGGTTGAGATTAGAGAACATATTTGAGCCAAAGGTTAACCAGCGGTTACCTATGGTATGCCAGAAGAATAAAATGCGGTGCGGATTAGCACCCATAAAGCGCGAGCCGTAAACCACATCAGCAAAACCGTTCACCACAGGTTTAAGTAAGTCATTGTATTCGGTCGGATCATATTCCAGGTCAGCATCCTGAATGATCAGATATTCGCCCGTTGCTTTAGCAATGCCTGTGTGCAAGGCAGCGCCTTTACCCCTGTTTACTTCGTGTTCAAAATATTGGATATTAAGTTCGGGATTGGCAAGTTGATAAGTGGAAACGGCTTCTTTGGTATCGTCGCTTGAGCAATCGTTCACAATGATCACTTCCTTCTGTATGCCGTTAACTAATTCAACCGCTTTAACTTTATTGAGAATGAGGTGAATTGTTCTGGCTTCGTTAAAAGCGGGAATAACTATCGAAAGTTTGGTTATTTCCATATTGCGCTGCACAATGATGTATTCAGGCGGCGATTATACAACAATTATAGCAGTTTAGAATAATTTTTGTTTGCAATAACTTGATTATCTTAGCAAAACCATGCTTGAACAATACGATTTACAAAACCTTTTAGTACTTGACATTGAAACAGTCCCCCAGTATAAAAACTTTGAAGAGGTACCCGATAATTTGAAAAAACTATGGGATTTAAAGACCATTAATCAACGAAAGGAAATAAGCGCCGATGAGTTTTACGAGCGAGCGGGCATCTGGGCAGAGTTTGGCAAGATCATCTGTATTTCGGTAGGTATTTTTAAAAGTGGCAGGGAAACCGGGCTTCGCGTTAAGTCCTTTTACTCGCATGATGAAAAGGAATTGCTTGAAAATTTCGCCGATCTGCTAAACAGTCAACCTGCCAGTTTAATACTGGTGGCACACAACGGCAAGGAGTTTGATTTCCCTTATTTGTGCCGAAGAATGTTGATCCACGGCATTAAACATCCCTCACAATTGGAAATAGCGGGCAAAAAACCCTGGGAAGTAAATCACCTGGATACAATGGAGCTTTGGAAGTTTGGCGATTATAAAAGCTACACCTCTCTCAACCTGCTAACAGCGATCTTTGACATACCAACCCCGAAAGATGACATGGACGGCAGCATGGTTGGTCATGTTTATTGGAACGAAAATCAGTTAGAACGCATTTCTACCTATTGCCAAAAAGATGTGGTAGCTACCGCGCAGTTGTTGAGGAGGTATCGTGGTGAAGAATTGATAGTTGACGAGTGTATAACGATTGTTGAGTAAATATATAAGTAGCAATCAAAAGCTTACCTTCGTAGAATAAAAAATACCTATGTCTAAAAAGAAAAAAGGCTCATCCATCAACCATGTTCTAACACAAATGGTACTTGATGTTTTTGAGAAAAATGGAAATACACCACTCAATTATAAACAAGTTTCGGCCAAGCTGAATATTAATGATTCTGACGACCGTCTAACCATCCTCGAAATACTGGAAGAAGAGAAATTTAAACAGGTTTTAAAGGAGGTTTCGCCCGGCAAATTTCAGTTGATTGAACTGAAAACTTTTGTTGAAGGCAAGGTAGATATGACCGCCGACGGATCGGCGTATATTGTGGTAGATGGCGACGACGAGGGCGATATTTTTGTTGCACCACGTAAACTGCGCAACGCTTTAAACGGCGATTTGGTAAAAGTTTACGTTTATGCCAAAAGTCGCGGACGCAATAAGGAGGGTGAAGTAATAGAGATCCTGAAGCGCGCCAAAATGGAGTTTACGGGCATTGTCCGTCTCTCCGACCGGTTCGCGTTTTTCTTACCGGATGACCGTAAGATGCTGCATGATATTTTTATCCCTACTGATGGTTTAAATGGGGCTACAAATGGTGTAAAAGCAATTGCAGAAATTACGGGCTGGCCAGACGGAGCGAAGAATCCCGTTGGTCGTATTAAACATATTTTAGGCATTCAGGGCGAGAACGATACCGAAATGAACGCCATCCTGGCGGAGTATGGTTTCCCACTCTCCTTCCCTAAAGAGGTGGAGAAAGATGCCGAAGCTATATCTGATGTCATCAGCAATGAAGAAATAAAGAAACGCCGTGATTTTAGAAATACCATCACTTTCACCATCGACCCATTTGATGCGAAGGATTTTGACGATGCCTTGTCATTCAGGAAATTAGAAAATGGCAATTATGAGGTTGGTGTACATATTGCGGATGTTTCGCACTATATCATCCCCGATTCGCCGCTGGATAAAGAAGCATTTGACAGGGGGACCTCGGTTTACCTGGTTGACCGCGTGATACCAATGCTACCGGAGCGATTATCAAACGGCCTTTGCTCCCTTCGCCCTAAAGAAGATAAGCTGTGTTTTGCAGCAGTATTTGAGTTGGATGAGAACGCCTATGTGATCAACGAGTGGTACGGCAAAACTATTATTCATTCAGACAGACGCTTCACTTATGAGGAGGTTCAAACCGTGATAGAGACCGGCGAGGGCGATTTTAAAGAAGAAATTCACATTCTAAACGCATTAGCTTATAAACTTCGCGATCGCAAGTTTAAAAATGGCGCCATCAGCTTTGAAACCACCGAGGTTAAATTCAAACTGGACGAAGCTGGTAAGCCCATCGGCGTATATGTAAAAGAGCGTAAAGACGCACACAAACTGATTGAAGATTTCATGCTTTTAGCTAACCGAAAAGTGGCCGAGCATGTGAGTAAAATGGGCAAAGGCAAACACAAATACACTTTTGTTTACCGCGAACACGGAGCGCCGAAACCAGAATCACTGGCTAATTTTGCGCAGTTTGCGGCAAGGTTTGGCTATAGGATCAATACTAAATCGGACAAAGAGACTGCCAGATCCCTTAATTATTTAATGGAAGATGTGGAAGGCAAAAAAGAGCAAAACGTATTAACGCAGCTCGCCATCAGGTCAATGGCTAAGGCTATTTATACCACTAAAAAGAGCAGCCACTATGGCCTGGCGTTCGATCATTATACGCACTTCACCTCACCTATTCGCCGTTATCCGGATGTGATGGTGCACCGCCTGTTATTTCATTATTTAAATGGTGGGCAGTCGGTTAATGCTGAACATTACGAAAAATTATGCGAGCATAGCTCGCAAATGGAGAAACGCGCTGCAGACGCAGAGCGCGCGTCGATCAAGTATAAACAAGCTGAATATTTGACCAATCAGATCGGCAATATTTTCAGTGGGGTGATCTCGGGTGTTACCGAGTGGGGCATGTATGTAGAGATCATTGAGAATAAATGCGAGGGCATGATCAGACTGCGTGATATTAGCGACGATTTTTATACTTTAGACGAGAAAAATTATGCCATCATTGGGCAGCGAAAAAAGAAGGTTTACCGTTTAGGCGACGAGGTGAAAATTCGCGTAAAAAACGTAGATCTAACTAAAAAACAAATTGATTTTTCGCTGGTACAACAGGCGTAAACAAATTTAGATGAAGAAACTGGAAGAGTTACAGGAAATGATAAGTGTGGCTGTTGATGAGCTTGCTTTTCCGTTAAACCCTGTCGAATTATATGAACCGATAAAATATATCCTGTCGATAGGCGGTAAACGCATGCGCCCGGCCCTGTTGTTAATGGCTTGCGACTTATTTGATGGTGATATTCAGCTCGCACTGCCTCCTGCCCTGGCAATTGAAGTGTTTCATAATTTTACGCTGATGCACGACGACATTATGGACAAAGCTCCATTGCGTCGGGGGCAAACTACTGTGCATGAAAAGTGGAACCAAAATGTGGCCATCCTATCAGGTGACGTAATGCTGATAGAGGGCTACAAGCTAATGATGCAGGTGCCCAACCATAAATTGCGCCAAATATTAGATGTCTTCAATAACACTGCCGTTGCCGTTTGCGAAGGTCAGCAGTTTGATATGGAGTTTGAAGAACGTCAATCAGTATCAATTGCTGAGTATATCGAGATGATTCGCCTGAAAACTGCGGTGGTATTGGGTGGAGCTTTAAAAATTGGTGCATTAATTGGCGGCGCTACAACAAAAGATGCCGAACTACTTTGTCAGTTCGGCGAATATTTAGGTGTTGCTTTCCAATTGCAAGACGATATTCTGGACGTTTATGGCGACCCGGAAAAATTTGGCAAACAAGTAGGCGGCGATATTCTGTCTAACAAAAAGACCTACTTGCTCATTAAGGCACAGGAATTAGCCAAAGGCAATTCAGCACAACAATTGATTGATCTACTTGCAGCTAAAAGTTTTGATAATGACGAAAAAGTTAAGGCGGTAACGGGTATTTATGATCAATTAGATGTACGGCGATCAGCAGATGCTGAAATGCAAGAGTATGCAGAGAAAGCATATAAGGCTTTGGATGCTATCAACCTGCCCGAGGACCGTAAACAATACCTGCGCGATTTTGCAGACGGGCTGTTGGTGAGAGAATACTAGTTATATTTGGGTATGAAGAAACTAATACTTGTCGCAACCCTATTGATTTTTAGTTTAGCACTAAAAGCGCAGCAATCAACACCGCCAAAAGAAGACGAGCCTATTTACGCAGCGGTAGCCGTCCAACCGATGTTTCCGGGCGGACTTCCCAAACTATTTGAGTTTATTACAAAAAACGTTAAACCCACCGGCGATAAAGGCAAAGTATTTATCTCGTTTGTGGTTGAAAAAGATGGAAGCATAACCAATATACAGGCAATCAGGGGGCCATCTGAAAAGGCAAAAAGCGAAGCGGTAAGGGCAATGAGTCTATCACCCAAATGGACACCTGGCACGCAAAACGGTCGACCGGTTCGTGTTTCATATACGCTGCCTATAAATTTCGAATAGTAGTGCCACTTTATTTTAAATAATTGGTAACTTTAATTACCAATTAAAAGCTCATGAAGGCTTTACTACTAACTACCAGCATCTTATTATCTGTTATATCGCTTCGTGCGCAAAACCAAACTGCCGGTTTAAACGAGGAAGATAAGATCTACACTACGCCCGTAGAGATCATGCCGCAATACAAAGGCGGTGAAGATGGCCTGTATTTTCGCTTAAATCATATCCGTTACCTGTTTGTGGACCGTATGCACAATATTCAGGGAAAAGTGTTAGTAAGGTTTATCGTAGAGAAAGACGGTCGCGTAAGCAATGAAGAAATGGTACAGGGCCTTACCGCCGAACAGGATAAAGAAGTGCTACGCGTTATACATAACCTGCGCAAGTTTCATCCCGGCATGCATAATGGCAAACCCGTGCGTGTGCAATTGTCCATCCCTATAGATTTTAAGATGATAAATGTGTAATTTACCCATCTAAATTAACTGGTTCATGAAAAGATTTCTCGTTCTGGCGCTGGTCCTGTCGGCCGGTTGCCTGTTTGCACAAAACAAAACAGTTTTCACATCAGGCGGTAAGCTCAAACCCGAGCAAGCCATTATGGATATCAGGCATTATACCATCGCTTTGAATGTCGATCCCAAAGAGAAATCTATCGATGGTTATACGATCATCGATTTGAATACTTCTGCGCCCACAAAATTATTGTTGTTCGACCTGGTAGATTCTTTTAAAGTAGCCAAAGTGTTGGTAAACAACAAACCAGAACAGTTTGAATATAAAAACAACCTTATCCGGATAAACCTGGAGAAAGAATTGCCTGCAAGTAAAGTAAGTGTAAAAGTAGTTTACGGCGGTAAGCCTCATATTGCCGTTCGACCGCCCTGGGATGACGGATTTATCTTTAACACCGATTCATTGGGCCATCCGTGGATAGCAATAACTGCCGAAGCAGCGGGCGGGAAATTGTATTTCCCTTGTAAAGATCACCCCTCGGATGAACCAAATGAGGGTGTGGATATGATCATTACAGTACCCAAAGGCTTGGTAGTTGCCGGTCCCGGTCTGTTGCAGAGCAGCGTTACTAAGGGCAACAAAAGCACGTTCCACTGGAAAACGAATTATACCATTAACAATTATAGCATCATTTTCGATGCAGGCGATTATGCCGTGGTAACACGCAATTATACCTCTATAGAGGGCCGAAAAGTGCCTATGCAGTTTTATGTATTGAGCTATCATAAAGATAAAGCTGCGCATCAACTGGAAATGCTGGAAAAAGATGTGCACCAGGAGGAAAAATACTTTGGCGAATATCCGTGGGCAAAAGAAAAGGTGGGCATCGTGGAAACCTCGCACCTGGGCATGGAGCACGAAACCATGAACGCTTACGGCAATAAATTTAAATATACCAAGGTTGGCGGTGAGGATTACGACGGCCTGATGCACCATGAATTCGGCCACGAATGGTGGGGCAACAAGGTAACCGCAAGCGATTGGGCCGATTATTGGATACATGAGGGCATTGGCACTTATGGAGATGCGCTCTACATTCGCGATTATGAGGGTGAAGATGCATACATTAAATATTTCCAGCGTAATGCATTGAACTTTGGCAATAAAATCCCAATAGTGGTAGGTAAAGATGTTGATGAGGAAGCCGCTTATAACGGTGACATTTACGGCAAGGGTGCGTTCTTCATGCACACGTTGCGTTTTGTTCTGGGGGATGATGTATTCTTCCCTACGCTAAAAGGTTTTGTTACCTCACCACAATACACTTACGATAACATAGTTACTACATCTGATTTGGAACATTATTTCGAACAGCAATCAGGTAAGCAGCTAAAGCCTTTGTTCGATATGTTTATACGCTCGGTAAACAAGTTAGAAGTACATGTAAAACAACAGCGTAACAACAGCTACCTGGTACAGTTAGATAACATGAATATGCCGTTGCCGCTAGAAATCACCACTGACGCAGGCACAAAAAAAGTAATGGTTGATAGTAAAGGACTGGTGGTGACCAGCAAAACCATGCCGGTTATAGATCCGAATACCTATTACATTAAAAAAGTAATCATAGAATAACAAAAGGCCTCGCAAAATGCGGGGCTTTTTGTTTTATGCTGATGTTGACTATTTTAGCTGCGCCTCATGAATCACAATTCAGCCAAATGCTTTGCATCAAAATACTATAAACTTTCGTTTTGCGGGGGCATGGAAGCGCTTTCGGCCAAAAATCACAAAACGGCTTTTCCGTTTCATTATCATCCCACTTACAACATTACGTTAGTTTACAATGGTAATTTTAATACCAAACTGCATGATAGATTAGTGTTGGCGCCATCGGGCTCAATATTGATTACCAATCCGCAGGAAATACACGCCAATCCATTTGAACCAACCGGCACCGTTTCATTCTTTACCTTTTATGTAAGTCAGGGTTTCATTGAATACTGTAATAACAACAAACCGGTTTATTTTGAGCAAAAGACAATTAATGACGACGGGCTTTTCGCGCAACTGCATGAGCTGTCGGTAAAACTGAGCGATACGGGTGAATCGGACACGTTAGAGAACGGATTTAAATCAACTTTGTCAATGCTGGCGATGAAATACGGATCGAACCATGTACCAGACCAGAATCAATCGCAAATACTATTTAACGATTTATTGGCCGGTGATAATTTTGAAAAGTTTTCGTTAGATGAGGCCGCGAAGAAATTCGGTATTGATAAATTTAAGTTTATCCGCCTGTTTAAATACCAAACAGGTTTAACTCCCAACAATTATTTCATTTATCGCCGCATAGAAAAAAGCAAGCTAATGTTGGCCGAAGGTAAAGATCTACTAAGCGTAGCTATCGACTTAGGCTTCTATGACACAGCGCATTACTGCAATCATTTTAAAAAATTTACGGGTATCTCTCCCATCGCTTTTACTTCCGGCGCTTAGTGATGCAATATCTTACAATGGCTTGTTAGTGCCGCACGATAGCTTTGTGACATGAAAAAATTATTATTACCGGTGGTTATGCTTCTCATGTTAAAAGCACCAGCACAAACATTTACCAAACAACAATATCGCGAGGATTTTAACTTCTTTTGGAAAACGCTTGACGAAAACTACGCTTACTTCGATAAAAAGCATATCGACTGGGCCAAACTAAAACCCATTTACCAGGGGCAAATAGATACGGTTTCTGGCCGCGCCGGTTTTGTGTCAACACTTGAACGCGCAATATATGAGCTGTATGATCATCATTGCGGCCTGCACACCAATAACCCTACCTCAAGCAGATTGGTGCCTACAGGAGCAGATATATGGGCAGAATATCGCAACAATAAACCAGTAGTGATTGAAGTGCGTAAAGGGTTCGGTGCAGAGAAGGCAGGTATCCGCGCCGGAATGGAACTGGTTGCCGTGAATGATGTACCGGTTGACAAAGCCACTTTGCCGCTCATGCCACATACTGTAAATAACGAATCGAAAAGTTTTGCATTGCGTCTGCTTTTAGCAGGCAATCACATTGCCAAACGTAAGATCACGTTGAGAAGTAAAGAAAAAGTGATGGATTTTTATCCTGACGCGGAGGGAATGATGCTGGAACATGTAGCGTACCCTGCCTGGGTTGAAACAAAAGTAATAGGCAATATTGGCTATATTAAAGTAAACAACTACCTGTATGATAACGCCATGATTGCCAAGTTTGATAGTGCTGTAAATAAGTTGATGAACACCAAGGCGCTCATCATTGATATGCGCGAAACGCCAAGCGGCGGTAATACCTCCGTAGCACGTGCAATTCTGGGAAGATTTGTTAGCAAAGAAATGTTTTATCAAAAGCATGAGCTGTATGCAGAGGAAAAGCTGAATGGCGTAAAACGCAGTTGGGTAGAGATCGTTTCTCCGCACGGAAAAACTTATAAAAATCCAATGGTAATATTGGCCGATCATTGGACCGGGAGCATTGCCGAAGGCATCACTATTGCGTTTGATGGGATGAAACGTGCAACCGTAATAGGCACGCAGTTGGCCCGCTTAAACGGTGCGGTAGACGGCGCAGATCTGCCCAACACAAAAATAGGCTTTACCATAGCTACCGAAAGATTATACCAACTTAGTGGCGCGCCACGAGAGTTTTACAATCCGGCAATCACTGTTGATGTATCTTCGCAAAAACCGGGAAATGATGTTATCTTCAACACCGCAATACAATACTTACACAAGCGCATAAAATAATATGAATACCCAACTTTTGAATTTTGCCAGCGAAAACTACGCAGGCGTTCAGGAAGATATGATGAAAGCCATCGCCGAGGCAAACACCGGTCATGTAGGCTCGTATGGCAACGACCCACTAACTGCCGGCGCGATAGCCACAATGAAACAACATTTTGGCGACGATATTGATGTTTATTTTGCTTTTAATGGTACAGGGGCTAACAATTTCGGTTTAAGCAGTGCTACTAAACGGTACGACGCCATTTATTGCACGGAGGTGGCGCATATTTACGTAGATGAGTCAACCGCGCCCGAGGCGTTTACCGGCTGCCGTATTTATATCATCAAATCAAAAGACGGAAAGATTGATCCGCAAGCATTAAAAAACTCTCTGGGCCGAAAGGGCGATGTCCATCACCCGCAACCGGGCGTAGTTTCTATTACACAACCCACTGAATACGGCACAGTTTATTCGCTGGATGAGATAAAAACGCTGAAAGACATCTGTAAAGAAAATGGCATGTTATTGCACGTAGACGGCGCGCGCTTTTTTAATGCTGTCGCAAAGTTAAACGTAAGCTTGAAACAAATGACCGAGCACATGGACATCCTAACCTTAGGGGGCACTAAAGCCGGTATGATGTTTGGCGAGGCCATTATCTTCTTCAATCAAAAAACACCCGGGCAGTTTCGCTTCCAATTAAAACGCAGTATGCAGCTGGCCTCAAAAAATCGCTTTATTTCGGCGCAATTTGGGCGGATGCTTAAAGATAATCTTTGGCACGATCTTGCAATTCATTGCAACCAATTAGCCAAACAATTTGAAAAGGAAATTGCAGCGGTTCCCGCAATAAAGGTAGCCTACCCAGTTGAGACGAATGCGGTATTCATTAACATGAGCAAAGCGCTGTACGAAAAGGTACAGCAACACGCACGGTTTTATTATTGGAACGATGAGCGCGAAGAAGCCCGATTAATATTCGCTTTTAACAACACAGCTAAAGAAGTAACCGAATTTGTGCAGCTTTTAGCGCGCCTATCGTAATTACATCTGTGCCGCAAAAGTTAATCCCGGTACGCCGTATTCGTAATTAGGCATTACCGTTGTACTTAAACCGTATTTGGTTTTGTGTGATAGCCAGTTTTTAACGTGCGGATAAAGCAGATACGCAGCTTTTGTAGACAGCATGCCTAACCCCGCTCCTGCCACACAATCGCTCACCCAATGCGCGCGGCCATAAACACGTAAAACACCGGTAGCGGTAGCACAGGTATAAGCCGCTACGCTATACCAGACCGATTTATCGCCATATTCCTGGACAAAGTATTCGGCACATAAAAAGGCCGCACCGGTATGGCCGGATGGAAAAGAAAGCGGATCGGTACCATAGGGTCGAGTACGTTTGGCCAGAAATTTGGAGCCGTCGGCAACGGAAAGTATTCCCGCTGATAACGCCAATAATGCTGTTCGGTCAACAAAACGGTTTTTGCCTTCTACTCCCACCAGGTTTAAAGCATATACGGCCGCAGCAGGTGCTATTTGCATGTAATCTGCCACTTTAGAATTGTAGTTGGGCGCGGTAGCGGCTACTTCCGCCCTGGCCCAATAGTCTATATTCCGGATAGGATGTATCACAAATGAAGACAAGCCATAACCCACCAAAACAACCGGCACTAAAAAAGCTTTTGGTCGTTTGTACATACGTACAGTATCATGATGAACAGAGTCCTGCACTAACGAGTCAGGTTCAATTAATGGCCCGGCGCTAATATTAAGCGCAAACAAGCAAAACAGGGGTAGCAAAAATGTTTTCAATGGCTAATGTTTTAGTAACCATTTGTTAACAAAGAAATATGTTGCTTGTTTTTAAGCGGAGTTTTTACCTATTTTTAGTTAAATACTTAATCGCATGTCACAATCAGCAAACACCGTTACCACTAATCGAAAAATAAACTATGGCATAGACGCTCCGGGCGTTATCCGCAACCTGTTTTTGGCAGGGGTGGTATTTACTGTGATATCGATATTTTTCCCGGTAATTAAAATTGGCAGTGTTACCATAATTGCCAGTGGATTTATTTGGACGGGCCTGGGTTGTGCGCTTGGCGGCGTTCTAATGTTAGCCTATTCATTAAGCGGCAAATATAAACACCGCGACCGGATGTTAAACCTGGTAAGCTGGCGCGGTGATGAACAAGTATTGGATATTGGCACCGGCAAAGGTTTGTTAATGATCGGTGCGGCGAAGCGTTTAACAGCCGGGAAAGCGACCGGTATAGATATCTGGAACGCCGAAGATCTGTCGGGCAACAATGTAGAAGCCGCTTTGAATAACGCAGAGGCAGAAGGCGTTAGAGAAAAGGTAGAAGTATTAAACCAGAACGTAATGGATATGGGTTTTGCCGACAATACATTCGATGTGATCCTAACTAATATGTGCATCCATAATATTTACAACACCGAAGGCCGCTTTAAAGCCTGCCAGGAAATTGCGCGCACGTTAAAACCAGGCGGAAAGGCCATTATAGCCGATTTTCGTCATATGCGCGAATACAAAAAGAATTTCGATGCTATCGGCGGACTGCAGACCCAATTATTGCCAGCAAACTATCTCACCACTTTTCCCGCAGTCGGAATTTTAATTGTAATCAAATAATGCATCACATTTAATAACATAGGGTTAATGTTCTATATTTAGAAAACAATTAACCTATTACAATGCAAACTACTCAAATTCAACCGATAACAGAATCTAAACGAACCGCTATTGTTGATATATTGCGCGGCTGGGCGATTTTAGGAGTTGTGCTTGGCAACTATTCTGACTACGGTGATTTTGGTCGCGCCGTTAAACATGCCCCAAGCCAGTTGTCAAACTTTTTGGCACAGTTTAATCACATTGTATTCGCTGCCAAATCATGGACATTGTTAAGCGTCTTATTCGGCTATGGCTTTGCTGTGGTGATGTTAAACGTTGCGGGCAAGGGCAAAAATGCGATCAAATTTTTCCTGCGGCGCATGTTCTGGCTTTTTGTAATTGCATTTGTTAATTCGGCGTTCTGGTGGGGTGATATTTTAAAAGACTATGCCTTTTTAGGGCTGATATTATTGTTGTTCCATAAAAGTTCGGCTAAAACGGCATTTAGGTGGGGACTGGTATTGTTGATATTGGTACCATTTATCAGCAGACTTGTCGCCTTTATCCCTTATGACTATAACAAGGCGGCTGAAAGCCTCTATCCTACCTACTATAGCCCAAGTTGGCTACACTTGTTTTGGGTTAATTTAAAAGGCACTTATCTAACAGAAGTGATATTGCCGCAATACGCTATTTCTGTGCATGTTATGATGTTTGCCTGTATGTTATTTGGCTTTGCTGCGCAGCGCATAGATTTCTTTAACCGCCTGGTTGAATTCAAAAAACCTTTAAAACGTATGTTTTGGATAAGCCTGGCAATAACTGTGGGATTAAACATAGTGTTTGGCGTACCCGCTTTAGCTAAGCATATAATGATTATTACCAAAGTAATGTATCCGCGTTATTGGTTGGTTTTTGCCACTATGATTTTCATTGCCAGCGCAATTTGCTGTTTGTACATCAATGGCAAACTAAAGGCAGTTTTTAGCGGTTTCCAGGCTATGGGTAAAATGACGCTAACCAACTACATGGCGCAAAATGTATTGGCGGTATTCCTGTTCTCAGCTGTGGGTTTGGCGTTATTTAATACCCAGCCCCTGTGGGTTTATTTTGCTATAGCCTTTGCAGTATTTATAATCCAAATACCTCTTAGCAAATGGTGGCTTAACTATTATAACTATGGACCGGTAGAATGGATATGGCGACAACTAACCTACATGCAAAGGCTACCGATCAAAAAGAAGAAAAGCTAAATATCAATCAAATTAGCGTTTTTTGCGCACTGGCCTTCCCGTAGATTTTTTATCTGGCCTCACGCCCTGCTTCTTTGCTTTAGCGGCGTCGAATTTTTTTCGTTGATTGAGGGTCTTCTTTTCATGGAATGCGCCTTTGAACTCAGGGTTTTCCTTGCGCTTTTGCATGTCAATTTCGCGGGCCTGATCCTGACGCTCTTCAAAAGGGGTTTGTTCGATAAAAACGTCTTCAGGAATATTAACAACCGGGATGGTTTGTCGGATCAATTTTTGAATTTTACCTATATAGTATTCTTCAGCAGGGTTACAGAACGTGATAGCCTCACCGCTTTGCATTGCTCTGCCGGTACGGCCGATGCGATGTAC
>Ga0209026_1001021_pt1 | contig 13773 bp, 11 predicted proteins | sample AraplaCL_Col_mCL_FD_184262 | JGI IMG/M metagenome (GOLD analysis project Ga0209026, IMG submission 184262) | Arabidopsis root microbial communities from the University of North Carolina, USA - plate scrape CL_Col_mCL (SPAdes) (version 2) | ecosystem: Host-associated > Plants > Roots >... | reverse complement strand
GATCAGGATGTCCAGGCCGCCCAGCTGAGCCTGCACGGCGTCAAGGGCCGGGCCGATCGCGTCGGCGTCGCCGACGTCCAGGGCGAGGGCCAGCGCCTTGCCGCCACCGGCGTTGATCTCATCGGCCAGGGCCTGAATCTTGTCGACACGACGCGCCGTGACCGCCACGGCCGCCCCGTTGGCCGCCAGAAGTTTCGCGAAATGCGCCCCCAGGCCCCCGCTCGCGCCCGTGACGACCGCCACCTTCCCCGTCAGATCCGCACCCACCACGACCTCCTGCGACAATGAAACTCTTCCGCAACCTGCACCCAGGTATGGGACACTCTTCCGGCCCTGCGCGATTCCGTGCTTAGGACAGATCAGGGTGCGAATGGATGGGGATATGGCGATAGGGGTCCAGGCGCGAGTGTTGATCGTCGCTCGCGACGATTCCACAGCCGGCCCCCTGGCCGAGGGGCTGGACCGGCTCGGCTGGCGCACGGTGACGGCGCGCAGCGAGGCTGCGGCCGCCGCAGCGCTCTCCGATCTCCAGATCCAGGCCGCAATCGTCGATCTCGCCGAGATGGACGCCAGCGCCGCCGGCCTGCCCGACCGCCTCCGCGCCGCCTGCGCGCCCCGCCGGCTGCCGATCATGGCCATGGGCGCGCCCGACCCGTTCCAGAAGGATCATGGCTACGACCTGACCCTGGCCGCCCCGCTGCACCCCGCCCAGGCGGCGATGCGGCTGGAAAGCCTGGTGCGGACCGCGGTGGCTGAAGAGGAGTTCGAGGTCCGGCTCGAGACCTTCTCCGAGCGCAGCCACACCCTTGAGGCGCCCGAGCAAGACCCCAGCCCGTTCCGCGTGCTGGCCATCGGCGAACCGGCGCCGCAGTTCCTGGCCCTGTCCAACGCGCTGCAGCGCAACGGGGCCGAGGTGGTCGGCGCCTTCACGGCCTTCACGGCTTTCGACTACCTGCACGAGCGCCCGTTCGACGCCGTCGTGCTGTGGGCGGGCGACAATCCGCACGAGGCCCTGTCGATCGCCGCCGGCCTGCGCCGCAACACCCGCCTCTATCACACGCCCGCCCTGCTCTACATGCGCGCCGAATCGGTCGTGACCGCCGCTGAGGCCTATCACCGTGGCATCTCCGACGTTGCGTCACCCGAGACGCCCGAGAGCGAGACCGCCTTGCGCGTCGTCGAACTGGCCCGCGCCTTCCGCCGCCAGAAGTCGGTTCGCGCGGCCCTGGAACAGGCGCGCGGCTCTGGCCTGATGGACGCCGCCACCGGCCTCTTCACCCGCGACCTGTTCGCCAGTCATCTGATGCGGCTGGCCCGCAGCGCCCGGGAACGCAACCGCGCCCTGAGCATCTGCATGCTGAAGGTGTCCGAGAAGCCCGACCTGAAGGCGCCGCGCGCTGGTGGCTGGGTCGCCCGCGCCGTGCCGCAGATCGGCTCGATGATCGGTCGCCTGGTTCGCGTCGAGGACACGGCCGCGCGCTTGGCTCCCGAGGTCTTCGCCCTGGCCCTGCCCGCCACGCCCTTGCAGGCGGCGCGGGCGGCCGGCGAGCGGATCGCCGCGGTCATCGGCTGCACGGCCTTCGAGGCCGGCCAGGGCGCCACGCCCTTCGTCGTCGAGTTCGATCTGGGCGTCGCCGAGGTGGCGTCGCCCGAAAGTGTGGGCTACGCCTTGGAGCAGGCGGCCGCGATGGCCCACACGCTGAAGGCTGGCTGATGCTGCAAGTCGTTCCCGGCGCCATGCCTCCCGGCGCCGGCTACTGGACCTACCTCGTCCCGCTGATCGTGATCGCCGTGGTGATCCTGCGCAACGCGCGCGCTCGCAAGCTGAGCGTCGAGCGGCTGTGGATCTCGCCCGCGATCATCATGACGATGGCGATCCTGGCGTTCAGTCGCAATCCGCCGCCGGGTCCCATGGGCGTCGCCCTGGACGTGGCCGCCGTGGCCCTGGGCGCCGCGCTGGGCTGGTGGCGCGGGCGCGCCAGCACCTTCACCATCGACCCTGAGACCCATGTGATCACCAGCAAGGTCTCAGCGCTGGGCATGCTGCTGATCCTGGCCATCTTCGGCCTGCGCTATCTGCTGCGCGGCGCAGTGGCCGGGGAGTCCTCGATGCTGCATGTCAGCGCAGCCGAGGCCACCGACAGCTTCCTGCTGCTGGCCGTGGGCGTCGTGTCCGCCCAGCGCCTGGAGTGGTGGATCCGGGCGCGCCGGATGATCGACGCCGCCCGGGCCGCGAGACCTACTTCTTAGCGGGCGCCGCCTTGGGCGCCGGGGTTCCCGGCGGCGGGCCCAGTTCCTTCTGCAGCTTCTGATTCAGCGCCTGCAGTTCACCGCCGCGCTGATTGAGCTCGGCCCCGCAGCGGCCCAGCTCGGCCTGCAGGATCTGCGGCGTGTTCATCTTCTTGCTTTCGGCGATCATCATCGGCTCGATCCGCGAGAGCGGCCCTCGCGCGCCCAGACGACCCAGGTAGAAGAAGATCCCTCGCGCCGCCTGGTCGCGCTGGTTCGGATCGCGGCCGATCACCTGCAGCACCATCAGACAGCGGACGTCGTTCGTCTCGCCGGCGGGCGCCTGAGCGAAGGCAGGTGATGCAGCGCCGGTGACGACGGCTGCGGCGGTGGCGATGGCGAGCGCGGCGTGGCGCATGGGCAGTCTCCTTGAATCGCGCGCACCCTGCGCCCGATCCTTTCCAAATTCGCTAAGCCTCGCGGGCGAGCTTCGCCAGTTCGGCCAACACCTTCTCTGCGGCGTCCAGGCGCTGCTTGGGGGTCTCCCACTCGCCCTTCACGACCACCTTGTTGTCGGGGCGGACCTTCCAGGCGACCGAATTCTTGGCCACGTACTGGATGAGGCCCATCGGGTTCTTGAAGTCCTCGTTGCGGAACGTGACGACAGCGCCCTTGGGGCCCACGTCGATCTTGGAGACGTTCGCCTCGCGGCACAGGCCCTTGATGGCCACCACCTTCAGCAGCTGGTCCGCCTCTGGCGGCAGCGGGCCGAACCGGTCGATCAGCTCGGCCGCAAGGGCTTCGCGGTCCTGCGCCTTCTCGGCGTCCGAGATCCGCCGGTACAGCGACAGGCGGACATTCAGGTCCGGCACATACTCGTCGGGAATCAGCACGGCCGCGCCGGTGTTGATCTGCGGCGACCAGCCCCGGTCCGACGCTTCCGCCGCGCCGGCATTGGCTTTCAGCTCGTTGACCGCGTCCTCCAGCAGCTGCTGGTACAGTTCGACGCCGATCTCCTTGATGTGGCCCGACTGCTCGTCGCCCAGCAGGTTGCCGCCGCCGCGTTGGTCCAGGTCGTGGCTGGCCAGCTGGAAGCCGGCGCCAAGGCTGTCCAGCGACTGCAGCACCTTCAGGCGCTTCTCGGCCGACAGCGTGATCTGCTTCTGGGCGGGCGTGGTCAGATAGGCATAGGCGCGGGCCTTGGAGCGTCCCACCCGGCCCCGCAGCTGATACATCTGGGCCAGGCCGAACATGTCGGCACGATGGATGATCATCGTGTTGGCCGTCGGGATATCCAGGCCGCTTTCCACGATCGTGGTCGACAGCAGCACGTCGTACTGGCCGTCGTAGAAGGCCGTCATCACCTCTTCCAGCTGGGTCGGCGCCATCTGGCCATGGCCCACCACGAACTTCACCTCGGGGACCTGCTCGCGCAGGAACCGCTCCAGTTCCGGCAGGTCGCTGATGCGCGGGGCCACGAAGTAGGCCTGGCCGCCGCGGTATTTCTCGCGCAGCAGGGCCTCGCGCAGGACGACCGGGTCCCAGGGCGTGATGTAGGTGCGCACCGCCAGACGGTCGACCGGCGGCGTGGCGATGATCGACATCTCCCGAATGCCGCTCAGCGACATCTGGAGCGTCCGCGGGATCGGTGTGGCGGTCAGGGTCAGCATGTGCACGTCGGCGCGAAGCTCCTTGAGCTTCTCCTTGTGCTTCACCCCGAAGTGCTGCTCCTCGTCGACGATCACCAGGCCGAGGTTCTTGAACGAGACCTGCTTGGACAGCACCGCATGGGTGCCGACGACGATCTCGACTTCGCCGTTGGCGAGACCGTCGCGGGTCTCGGAGGCTTCTTTGGCCGGCACCAGGCGCGACAGGCGGCGCACCTTGACCGGCCAACCCTCGAACCGCTCGGAGAACGTCTTGAAGTGCTGGCGCGCCAGCAGGGTTGTCGGGGCGACGATGGCCACCTGCTGGCCGCTCATGGCCACCACGAACGCGGCCCGCAGCGCCACCTCGGTCTTGCCGAAGCCCACGTCGCCGCAGATCAGGCGATCCATCGGCCGCCCGGCGCCCAGATCCTCCAGCACGTCGCCAATGGCGTTGAGCTGGTCTTCCGTCTCCTCGTACGGGAAGCGGGCGCAGAACTCGTCGAACAGGCCCTGCGGCGGCTCGACGGCGTCGGTCTGCTTGGTGGCCCGTTCGGCGGCGATGCGGATCAGGCCATCGGCCATCTCGCGCAGGCGTTCCTTGGCCCGCGCCTTGCGCGCCTGCCAGGCCGCGCCGCCCAGCCGGTCCAGCATCACGCCTTCGCTGTCCGCGCCGTAGCGGGTCAACAGGTCGATATTCTCGACCGGCAGATACAGCTTGGCCTCGCCGCCGTACTGCAGCTCCAGCGTGTCGTGCGGCGCGCCCTGGACGTCGAGGGTCTTCAAGCCTTCGTAGCGCGCGATGCCGTGGTCGATGTGGACGACCAGGTCGCCGGGCGTCAGCGCAGAGGCTTCCGCCAGGAAGTTGGCCGCACGCCGGCGCTTGCGGGGCCGCGCCAGCCGGTCGCCCAGAATGTCGGTCTCGGAGATGACCGCCAGGCTGTCGGTCTCGAACCCCGCGTCCAGCGGCAGCACGACGCGCTGCGGCTTCTTCGGATCGGCCGCCTTCGCCGCGTCCCAGTACGGCGCCAACGGCAGGCTCTTCAGCCCATGGTCCGCCAGCATGTGCATCAACCGGTCGGACGAGCCGTCGGACCAGGATGCGAACAGCACCCGCTTGCCGTTTGCGCTGAGCTTGTTCGCGTGATCGACCGTGGCCTCGAACAGGTTGACGCTGTCCAGCTTCCGCTCGGCCGAGAAGTTGCGCCCGGCCCGCGCGCCCATGTCGATGACCGCCTCGCCCTCGGCCTCGTTGAAGGCGGAGAACCGGCGGGTCGGCCGAACCTTCAGCTGCTCGTCCCATTCGGCCGCATCGAGGTAGAGTTGCGTCGGCTGCACGGGGCGGTAGGCGCCCTTGCGCTCGGCGTTGGAGCGCGCGTCATAGGCGTCCTCCACCATCGACAGCCGCTCGTCCCGCGCGTCGCGAGCCAGGTGGTCCAGGGCGATCGCGGTGTTGTCCGGCAGATAGTCGAACAGGGTCGCCAGGTCGGGGTAGAAGAACGGGAGATAGTGCTCCATCCCGGCGCGGCGACCGCCCTCCGAGATCGTGGCGTACAGGGGGTCGTCCCCGGGCGCGCCGAAGGCTTCCAGATAGTTGGTCCGGAAGCGGCTGATCGCGTCCTTGCCAAGCAGCGCCTCGCTGACCGGCAGCAGCGAGACGTCCTTGAGCTGGCGGGTGGAGCGCTGCGTTTCGGGGTCGAAGCCGCGGATGCTCTCCAGGGTGTCGCCGAACAGGTCCAGGCGAACCGGCTCCTCCGCCGTGGGCGGAAAGACGTCGATCACCCCGCCGCGGATGGCGAACTCGCCCTTCTCGGAGACGGTCGAGGCGCGGCTGTAGCCGTTGATGGCGAAATAGGCCTCGAGGTCAGCGATCTCGACCACGTGGCCGACCTTGGCGGAGTAGCTGGCGCCCTTGACCGACGCGATCGGCGGCACGCGCTGGATCAGGGCCGGAACCGTGGTGATCAGCAGACGCGGCTTGGCGTCCAGCCCCTCGGCCAGCCGCGAAAGCGTGGCCATCCGCTGGGCGGCGACGCCGGCGGATGGGCCGACGCGATCGTACGGGAGGCAGTCCCACGACGGGAACACCAGGACCTCGACCTCCTGCGCGAAGAACGCGAAGGCGTCGACGAACGCCGACAACCGTCCGGCGTCGCGCGCGACGAAGACCGAGAGGCCTTTCCGCGCCTTGACCAGGTCGGCCATGACCAGGGCGTCGAAGCCCTCGGGAGCGCCCACCAGATCCAGTCGGCCCGGATCGTCGGCCACCCGGCGCATCACGGCGCGAGGATCGGGGCGATTGCCGTCAGCCACCGGCCTGGCCTTTCGGCGAGATGCCCTTGTGAGCTTCGTCCCGGAAGGCTTTGAGCGTGTTCATCAATGGGCCGTCGAACTCGGCCGGCGTCGGCTCGCGTTCCAGGATCCAGCCGTACAGGTCCTGATCTTCCTGGTTCAGCAGCGCCTCGAACCAGTCCAGCTCAGCGTCCGTGAACGTCGAGACGTGCTTGTCCGCGAACGGCCCCAGGATGAGGTCCGCTTCCTTGAAGCCCCGCCGCCAGGCGCGCAGCTTCAGTTTCTTGTGCCGTGGGTCATCGGTCGTCATTGAGAAGGGCCGGATATAGAGCGACGCGGCCCGGCGCGCCAGTCGGGTATGCTCCAAGCATGCGGCCTGAGATTCTGTTCCCGCTCTTTGCACCGGTTACGACGCTGAAGGGCGTCGGCCCGCGCGTGGCGCCGTTGCTGGAGCGCGTGGCCGGTCCGCTGGTGCGCGATGTGGTGTGGCTGCAGCCGCATTCTCTGATCCGTCGCACGCCGGCCCGGCTGGTCGATGCCCTGGACGGCCAGATCATGACCTTCGACGTGGTGATCAACGACTATCAGCGGCCGCGGGTGAAGTCGCATCCCTGGCGGGTGCGCGTGGCCGACGACACCGGCATGCTGACCCTGGTCTTTTTTGGCCGGTTCGGCGACGACTTGGAGAAGCGGCACCCGGTCGGCGCACGCCGCATCGTCTCAGGCAAGGTCGAAGAGACCCAGTATGGCCGCCAGATGGTCCACCCGGACTACATGGCCGACCCCGAGAAGACAGTCGACATTCCCGAGATCGAACCCGTCTATCCCGCGACCGAAGGGTTGCCGGCGCGCCGGGTGCGCCAGTTCGTGCTGGACGGGCTGGAGAAGACGCCCGAGCTGCCGGAGTGGCAGGATCCGGCGTGGCTGGCCCGCGAGAAGCTGCCTGGCTGGCGCGAAGCGCTGACGCGTTTGCACGCCCCCGAGAGCGAGGCCGACCTGTCGCCCATAAGCCGGCATCGTCGGCGCCTGGCCTACGACGAGTTGCTGGCGCACCAGCTCGCGATGGCCCAGCGCAAGGCGGCCCGCCGGCGCGAGCCCGCGGCCCGGATACCCGCCGGCCCGCTCGCCGATCGCCTGAAGGCCGATCTGCCCTTCGCCTTCACCGGCGCCCAGGACCGCGCCCTGGCAGACATCCGCGGCGACTTCCAGGCCGGCGAGCGGATGAGCCGGCTGGTCCAGGGCGACGTGGGCTCGGGCAAGACGGTCGTGGCCATGTGCGCGATGGCTGACGTCATCGACGCGGGCGGCCAGTCGGCGCTGATGGCCCCCACCGAGATCCTGGCGCGCCAGCACTACGAAACGATATCGGGGCCCCTCGCGGCCCATGGCGTCCAGGCCGTGCTGCTGACCGGCCGCGACAAGGGCGCGGCGCGGGCCGAAAAGCTGCGCGCCATCGCCTCTGGCGCGGCCCAGGTCGCGGTCGGAACCCACGCGCTGTTCCAGGACGAGGTGGCGTTCAATCGACTCCAGCTGGTGGTGATCGACGAACAGCACCGGTTCGGCGTCGCCGAACGCCAACGGCTGCAGGGCAAGGGTCAGGCGGTGCACCTGATCGCCATGTCCGCGACGCCGATCCCGCGGACCCTCGAACTGACCATGTACGGCGACCTCGACGTCAGCCGCATCGACGAGAAGCCGCCGGGCCGCACGCCCGTGGCCACCCGCGCCGTGCCGATGCCCCGGCTGGACGAGATCGTCGGGCGTCTGCGCGATGCGGTGACCGCCGGGGCCCAGGCCTTCTGGATCTGCCCATTGGTGTCGGAGTCGGAGATCAGCGACCTGGCCGCCGCCGAGATGCGCGCCATCGCGCTAAAGAAGGTCCTGGGCGAGCGCGTCGGCCTCGTCCACGGCAAGCTCACCGGCGCGGAGAAAGACGCCGTGATGGCGGACTTCGCGGACAACAAGCTGTCGGTGCTGGTGGCCACGACCGTGGTCGAGGTCGGCGTGAACGTCCCCAACGCCACGATCATGGTGATCGAACAGGCCGAGCGGTTCGGCCTGGCCCAACTCCACCAGCTTCGCGGCCGGGTCGGGCGCGGCGCGCGCGAGAGCTCGTGCGTCCTGCTCTACGATCCGCCGCTCAGCGAAACGGCCCAGCAGCGGCTCGACATCCTGCGCCGCACCGACGACGGCTTCGTCATCGCCGAGAAGGACCTGGAGCTGCGCGGCGGCGGCGACGCCCTGGGCCTGCGCCAGAGTGGCCTGCCCGACTACGTCTTCGCCGATCCCTTCGTGCACCGTGACCTGATCGCCGTCGCCGGCGATGACGCGCGCCTGATCGTGAACCGCGATCCAGAGCTGACCTCCGAGCGCGGCCGGGCGTTGCAGGTGTTGTCCGAGCTGTTCGACTGGAAGGCCGGCCTGGCGCTGCGCGACGCCGGCTGAAAAACATCGCGCCGAATTTGTCGGATCCGATGGCGGGCGGCCGTCATCGGGTCAGGAGCAATCAAGACAAAGGACCCTGCCGATGAAATTCCTGTGCCTCGTCTATTTCGAACCGGGCGCCCTGGCCGACCTGACGCCCGAGGAGCACGCGGCGCTGGACAAGGCCTCGCTGGCCTATGACACACAGCTGGAGAAGCGCGGCCTCTTCATCGCCGCCTCGGCCCTACAGGGGGCGTCCACCGCCCGCACCATCCGGCGCCGCGGCCGCCCAGCCCCCATGGTGACGGACGGTCCGTTCGCCGAGACGAAGGAGGTCTTGGGCGGCTTCATCTTCGTGGAGGCCGCCGACATGGACGCGGCCGTCGAGATCGCCAGCCAGATCCCCGTCGGCCGCTATGCGACCGTCGAGGTCCGGCCCGAACTGGACTTTGGCTAGACGCGCACCATCCGCTTGCCGCGGTTTTCGCCGGCCAGCAGGCCGATCAGGGCGGCGGGCAGGTTCTCCAGCCCGTCGATGATGTCTTCCTGGACCTTGATCTGGCCTGCTGCGACCCAGGCCTGGAGGTCGGCCAGAGCCTCGTCGTTCTGCTCGGCGAAATCCATCACCACGAACCCGCGCAGGTTCAGGCGCTTGGTGACGATGAGGCCCGGCACGCCGCGCGGTCCGTGCGGCGGGGCTGCGCCGTCGTACTGCGAAACCGCCCCGCAGCAGGCGATGCGGCCGTGGTTCTTCATGGCGAACAGACAGGCCTCGAAGATGTCGCCGCCGGTGTTGTCGAAATAGACGTCGATCCCCTCGGGGACCGCGGCGCGAAGCTGCCGCTTGAACTCAGGCGACTTGTAATCGACCGCTGCGTCGAACCCCAGTTCGTCCACCAGCCACTGACCCTTCTCAGCCCCGCCTGCGATGCCCACGACACGGCAGCCCTTCAGCTTGGCGATCTGACCGACGACCGATCCGACCGACCCGGCCGCGGCGGACACCACGACCGTTTCGCCAGCCTTGGGTTGGCCGCACTCGAGCAAGCCGAAGTAGGCGGTCAGGCCGGCCACGCCATAGACGCTGAGCAGGTGCGTTTCCGGCTTGAGGCTGGGCAGCGCCTTGAGGGGCTTGCCCGGCAGCGCCGCGTATTCCTGCCAACCGGTGTCGGCAAAGACGAGGTCGCCGACCTTGAGGTGCGGCACGTGGCTCTCGACGACTTCGGCCAGTCCGCCGCCGGCCATGACCTGACCCGCGCCCAGCGCCGCGCGATAGGTTGCGCCCTGCATCCAGGCGCGGTTCGCCGCGTCCAGGGAGATGTAGCGGGTCTTCAGCAGCACCTCCCCCTCGCCCGCCGTCGGGCGATGCCCAGCGTTCAGGACGAAGTGCTCTGGCGCCAGGCGGTCGCCCTGCGGCAGGCGGTCCAGCACGATCTGACGGTTGCTCATGGCGGTTTCTCCCTCTTCGTTGGAGGGACCTTACTCACCGGGCCTGCCAGGCCGCCAGCCGCTGTTTCGCGTCAGCCTCGAGGTCGGCGTAGAACAGATTGAACCCCGGAACCTTCTGGCGATCCGCCCAATCGCCGCCTTGCTTGAGTGATGCCGATTTCGGATGGCTGACCACCAGCACCCCGCCCTGGCAGCGGGCCGACACCTGGCGGGCCAGGAAGGCGGGCCGCGCGCCCCATTCCAGACCCGTGGCGTTCGCCGCGCCCAGGTGCAGGCGGGCCGGCGCCGGCTCGTCGCTGACCGCGCCCAGCAGCGGGTTGAAGCATAGCGCCGGGCGAGGCCGCAGGTTGGCTAATTCGCCGTGCTCGTTCCACACAAGGGCGCGGTCGAGCAGCCGCTGGGCCGCATCGAAGTCGCCTTCATAGACCCGCGCCCAGGCGGCCAGGCAGCCGGCCTGCCCCTTCTGGACGCAAGGGGCGATTGGCGGGTTGTCGGCGGGCACGACCGTGTCGATCAGATACGCGGCCACCAGTCGACTCTGCAGCACCGGATCGCGCGCCACCTCGTCGGCGAGAAGGCGCGCCGCCAACGTGCCGCCCTGCTCCACCCCAACCAGGATGAAGGGCCGCCCACCGTTGTCCTGGTCGATGTACCAGCGGAAGGCGTCGCGCACGTCGCCATAGGCAAATTGGCGCGCCTCGCGCGCGTCTTCGCGGAGCGTGGTCAGCGTGTAGAGGCTGGCTTGGCGGTAGCGTGGTGCGAACACGCGGCCCAGGCTGACGAACGGCCCGACGTAGTTCGGCGCCATCACGGTCTCGAACTGGCGGGTGGCCTTGCGGGCGTTCAGCCGGGCATTCCAGTTGCGGCCGCCGTCGTAGGTCGTCGGCGCAACGAAGAAGACGTCGGCCGCCTGGCTGTTTCCCGGCTGGGGACGCAGGTACCACGACGCCGAGGTTGCATAGTTCGGGCCCTTCGGCGGCTCATAGGTCTGGAAGGGAATCTTCGGGTCTAGCGCCGTCGAGACCAGGTCGCCCCAGAACACGAACACCCCGATGGCCAGCACGATGGCGGCGCCCAGCAGGGTCGCCAGCCACCAGCGCGTACGCTTCGGAGCCGGCTTCTCAGACATGGCTAGCGGTAGGGGTCCGGCTGGCTGAGGAACCTGCCGACGTAGTCGCCGATCCCATCCTCCAGCGTGGTCAGCGGCTGGGAGTAGCCAGCCTCGGCCAGTCGCTCCATCCGCGCTTCGGTGAAGTACTGGTACTTGTCACGGATCGCCGGCGGCATCGGGGTGTACTCGATCTGAGCGTTCTTGCCGGCGGCCTCGAAGACCTGGCGAGCCATGTCCTCGAACGAGCGCGCCTTGCCCGAACCCAGGTTGTAGATGCCGTTGACCTGCGGGTTGTCGAACAGGAACCGCGTCACGTCGGCCACGTCGCGCACATAGACGAAGTCGCGCTGCTGGCCGCCGTTGGGCACGTCCGCCCGATAGCTTTTGAACAGCTGCACCGCATGTCCCTCGCGCACCTTCGGCCAGATCTGCGAGGCCACGGACTTCATCGAGTGCTTGTGCTCTTCGTTCGGCCCGTAGACGTTGAAGAACTTCAGGCCCACCCACTGCGGCGGGGCATAGTCCCGCGCCGCCTGACGCGCCGCGAACAGGTCGAACAGCGCCTTGGACCAGCCGTAGGTGTTGAGCGGTCGCAACGCCGCCAGGGCTTCGTAGTCGTTGTCGTCATCGAAGCCGTGTTCGCCCGCGCCATAGGTCGCCGCAGACGACGCGTAGACCAGCCGCCGCTGACGATCGGCGCACCAGCGGAACAGGTCGCGGCTGAGCGTGAAGTTCGAATGGATGATCTTGTCCGCGTCCGGCTCGGTCGTCGACGAGACGGCGGCCATGTGGACCACCAGCTCGATGTCGCGCCAGCGCTTCTCCAGCCAGTCGAACATGTCCTCGGGCGCCACGAAGTCGCCGATCGGCGCCTTGGCGATGTTCTTCCACTTGCCCAGCTCGGCCTCGCGCAGGCGATCGCAGACCACGACATCCAGGTCGCGATCCTCGGCCAGCTTGGCCACGATGTTCGAGCCGATGAAGCCCGCGCCGCCGGTGACGAACACGATCCGCCGGGTCATTGTTGCGCTTCCTTCTTCGCGATCCGGGCGATGGCCGCCGAGGTGGAATAGCCATCCACGATCTCGGCCAGCTTCACCTCGCCACCCCACGACTTGACCAGGTCGCCGCCGACCACCTGGTCCTCGGTGTAGTCCGCCCCTTTGATCAGGACGTCGGGCCGCGCGGCCTCGATCAGCTTGATCGGCGTGTCCTCGTCGAACGGGGCGACCAGATCGACGCTGCGCAGGCCCGCCAGCACCAGGGCGCGGCTCTCCAGGTCGTTCACCGGGCGCCCCTCACCCTTCAGCTTCCGCACCGAGGCATCGGAGTTCACGCCAACGATCAGGCGGTCGCACCAGGTCCGCGCCTGGGCAAGGTAGGCGACGTGACCCTTGTGCAGGATGTCGAAGCACCCGTTCGTAAAGCCGACGCGTAGGCCCTGGGCGCGCCAGCGGGCGACTTCCTCGGCCAGGCGCTGAACCGTCGCCACCTTGCCGTCCACGCCAGCCGTGTGGGCGGACAGGACCGCCTCGACGAGTTCGTCCGCGCTGACGGTAGCGGTGCCAGCCTTCCCCACCGCCACGCCGGACGCGAGCTGGGCGAAGGCGATGGCGGTGTCCATGTCGGCGCCGGCCGCAATCGAGAGGCCCAACGCCGCCAGTGCGGTATCGCCAGCGCCTGAGGCGTCGAACACCTCGCGGGGCGTGGTGCGGAAATGTCGGACCGCCTGTCCGCGCAGGCCCAGCGAGACGCCCTTGGCCGCGCGGGTCACCAGCACGGCCTTGGTCGACCACAGCTCGAGCGCCCGCGCGATCGCGGCCTCCAGTTCGGCGTCGCTCTCGGTCGGCATGTCGGTGGCGTAGGCCAGTTCGGAGGCGTTGGGTTTCACCAGGTCGATGTCGCCGTACCGTGCGAACGAGCGGGCCTTGGAATCGACAATGACCTTGGCGCCGGTCTGGGCCGCGACCTCGTGCGCGGCGGCGATCACAGCGTCGGTGACGACGCCCTTGCCATAGTCGGAAATGAGGATGACGCCCGCGCCATGGGCCGCATCCTTGATCGTGCGGATCAGGCGCTGTTCGACCTCGCCGGTGACCGGCCGGCTCTCCTCCAGATCGACGCGCAACAGCTGCTGGCCGCCCGAGACGAAGCGAGTCTTCAGGGTCGTTGGGCGGTCGGCGTCGGTGACCAGATAGCCTTCGATGGCCGGCTCTTCCTCGCCGACAAGCCGCGACGCACCGTGCCCCTCGGCGTCGCCGCCGACCAGGCCGACCAGGGCGACCGAACCGCCCAGGGCCGCGATGTTGCGAGCCACGTTCCCCGCCCCGCCCAACATCTTCAGTTCGCGCTGCCGGGCCAGGACGGGAATCGGCGCCTCGGGCGAGACCCGGCTGACGCTGCCGTAGACGAAGCGGTCCACCATCAGGTCGCCGACACAGGCGACGCGTTTGCCGGGGAGGTCACCGAGCAGGTGCTGGAGAGCGGCCAGATCCATGGCGCTAGCCTGTGCGGCGCGTTGGCGGGGCGGTCAAGCGGTGTCGGGGTGGGTCTCCTTCCTGCTCGTCAGGGTAAGGCCGGCCCCAGCCAGCGCCTTTCTCCTTTGCTCGTCATCCCCGCCAC
>Ga0209026_1001017_pt1 | contig 13843 bp, 13 predicted proteins | sample AraplaCL_Col_mCL_FD_184262 | JGI IMG/M metagenome (GOLD analysis project Ga0209026, IMG submission 184262) | Arabidopsis root microbial communities from the University of North Carolina, USA - plate scrape CL_Col_mCL (SPAdes) (version 2) | ecosystem: Host-associated > Plants > Roots >... | reverse complement strand
AGCGGCCGAAGTACTTGCCATTGAGGGCGATATGAACAGTGAGCTGCACAACCTTACAAAAGATTACGAGCAACTGAACGATAAAACCCGCGAAAGCCGGCTAAATGATATTGCAAATTTATACTATCGGCAAAAATATCTGTTGCGAATTAAAGAGAGTTTAGATACATTTGCAGCCCGCTACTGAGAAATAAATACTACCGAACTCAAGAGCGTTAACAATGCCCAGATGGCGGAATCGGTAGACGCGCTGGTCTCAAACACCTGTGGCTTCACGGCCGTGCCGGTTCGACCCCGGCTCTGGGTACAGGAAAGCCCCGATAAAAATATCGGGGCTTTTGTTATTTTAGACTAATTTATAGTCAATCATAACCATTATGCCATTTCTCTCTCGTATATCAATAAATCCATTAAGAGATGGTTACGTACAAAACATCCAAAGCATCAAGAACGGCTTGCAACTTGACCTCAAAGCCAACGTCACTTTTTTTGTTGGCGAAAATGGCTCCGGAAAATCAACATTATTAGAAGGGGTTGCAGAGCAGTGCGGTTTTAATTTACGCGGCGGAAACAGAAATCATAACACAAACACAGGCTATCGTTTTGAGGGATACGAATCTGCTTTGGCAGAACATTTGACATTAGGTTGGACACCGAAGAGAATATCCCAGGGCTTTTTTATGCGTGCCGAAAGCTTCTTTAATTTTGCCTCGTACATTGACGAATTGGCCGAGGATGATGGTCGTATTTTAAGTGGGTATGGCGGCAAGTCACTGCACGAACAATCGCACGGCGAATCTTTTCTTTCGTTATTTAATAATCAGTTCGAGTCGGGCATTTATATACTCGACGAGCCTGAGGCAGCCTTATCGCCTGCACGAATTTTAGCTTTTATGTCAGTTATTCACGAATTAGAAAAGAGCGGCAGTGCCCAATTTATTATTGCTACGCACTCTCCTATGTTGATCTGTTATCCCGGTGCAACCATATATCAGTTTGATGAAAATGGAGTTAGGGAAACCATGTATGAGGATACAGAGCATTTTTATCTAACCAAATCGTTTTTAGATAATCCACAGCTTTATTTACGCCATCTAACTAATTAACAATAATTATTTGTTGTAGGCCGATTCGTTAACAAAGTGAAAACCTCGTTGTAATAGCGGAAAACCTGTTGGATCAAGCCTTTTCATCCAAACTTCAATTGAGTCTTGTTTCCATCTGCCTTTCAAGATCAAATAGGTGGATGTATCGGTTTTGAGGCTTTTTGATTTGTCAAGTCTTGCTTTGGTTAAGCGGTAATTTAATGGAAATTTTTGAGCAGTATCAGCCAAATTATAAGCTACTGCGGTTTGCTTTTTAATATCAGGCTTAAAACTATAACTGATAATACTGTCGCTCATCATTTCAACCTGCGCCATACCCGGCTTGCTGATCATAAACCTTCGCCAACGGATAGTATCTGTGGTTAATGGCTTTAAGGTATCATTGTTTCTGATAAAAACATCCACGTTATATAAACCATACAGCGGTGGCTTGGGTGCTTTTGCTCCTACTTGCTTTTCTCTGGCCATTGCATCTATTAAGCCAAACCACAGGGTGTATACAATCAAGACATACTTTATAACCATTAACGTAGTATTTTTCCACCTCGCCTTAAACCGGTGCGGACTAAGATTTGCCGGAAGCGCCTCTTTATTTCTGAAGAAGAAATTGATCAGCCGGTTTGAATCTTTAAATAAAAGAAACAAACACATCACAACCAGCGTGGTAGAAAGCAGTTTTACCGGTACATCAAAAAAGTAATTTATAGCCATGATATTAGCGGCTACCACAAAACCTACCAGCGCGCCAAGCGTACCGGTTTTTCTATGAAATAAAAGTATTCCGGTAAGAATTTCTGCGGCCCCGGTAAAATAATTAAAGCCCCTGGAGTATCCCATATAGGTCCACGCTAAACCCATGGGTGATAATTTCCCCACGGGTTCTAAAAGCCTTGCAAACGTTGGCGCCGGAAATTGCAGCTTGATCACCTTATAAAAACCATAACTTATCATGGTAATAGCTACATAATAACGCACAACAACCGTAAGCCAATAAAACAGCTTGTTATAGTTTGCTGTATTGCGACCTGTTATAGACCATATAGCTGTACCAACTACTGCCGTCGTAAATATCAACAGCATCATTACATAATCATACCGGGTATCACCGCTGCCGGTAATGGTGATAACAATTGGCTTATCCAGATGTAGAATATGCGCAGCAAACCAAGGCACAAAATCGTAAAGGGGCTTAAGATAAATATCCTGGAGATAGCCCGTAAATGGCAGAACGCCATTCGGGTTAGCGACTATATATAAAACAAAAAAAAGGGCACAAAATCTGAACAGTATTTTTTTATAAGTTGGCCAGTGAGCAGGCTCGGTTGTAACAGCTATCATATATTTAAGGGCGTTAATTCCAAAATTATTCTTTCTGTTGGTCTTCTTTTGGCACCCTCCCATGCCACCATGTAGCCAACGACGAGCCGGTAATATTCATCGTAGGTCCAAAAATTGCCGAAGCTAAGCCAACTGTTGCCATCCCTCCCATCAACAATGCTAAACCTGATGCGAGACCGGCATTTTGCATGCCTACTTCCAGGGATATCGTACGGCAATCTTTTTCTTTAAAACCCAATAAACGACTTGACCAATAACCCATGGTATATCCCAGCAGATTATGAATTAATACCGCTAATACCAGCAATCCGCCTACGTTCAATAAACTATCTCTGCCTGCAGCGGTAATTACCACAATGATCAGTCCGATACCGATCATGGATATCAGCGGCATGATCTTATCCAGCCATTTTACTTTGCCGCGAAGCAGCACATGGAACAATAATCCGGCAAAGATCGGGATCAAAACTACTTTGGTTGTATCCCAGGCCATATCCCAGAAATGAACTTCTACAAAACGATTGGCGAGTAAACGCATAAGTAAAGGCGTAAATAAGGGAGATAGCAAAGTGGAAACAGCAGTAACCGCTATCGAAAGCGCCAGGTTGGCTCGCGCCAGGTATGACATTACGTTGGAAGCCAAGCCGCTTGGGCAGCATCCCACTAAAATAATACCCGCGGCAATTTCTTTGGGGAAATTAAAGACACTGGCGATGGTAAAACCAATGATGGGCATAATGGTGTAATGACATATCACGCCAACCAAAATAGCCTTTGGTGTCTTTAAAACCGTTCCCAATTCGGCAAGGCTTAATTCGCTGCCCATGCCAAACATAATGATCTGCAATAGTGGAATGATCAGTTTAGAAAGTTTAAAACCTTCTACCTGCACAAAATATTGCGGATAATACATTGCCAGGCTCACCGCTGCAAAGATCATCGTGGTAAAGGCAAAGCCTCTCAGTTTTTGGGTGGTCCTAAAAATGGCGGTCAGGTTTAGAAAGAAAAACATCAACAGCCAGCCACCTATGGTTGATGTGCCTGCAATTACTGTATAAATATAACCCACTAATAAAATAAGCGCTGTAACGTAAAGTAGCTTTTTAAGCATTGATGACGAAGAAGTATGTTTACTGCTAAGATATAAATGTTTGACATAGGCGTTTGTACATTTTATTGTATAATTGAAATATGAAACATCTGCAATTATTTTTAGCACTTACTTTAGCAGGCTTTGCCGCCTCCGCGCAAACAGTTGACTCTGTTAAAAAGAATGGATTAACCTTAATATTTAAAAGCAACGAAGCCTCGTTTAGTCCGGAAACCAAGAAGCGATTGATCGATGCTTTTTTTGAGGTTTATCCCAAAGAAATGGCAGAGTACAATCCAAAATCGTTAACCCGCGTTGTATTCTTCGTAGATACTACTTATAAAGGCGTGGCTGCTACTGGTGGCGGCGTCGTGCGTTATAATCCAACGTGGTTTGTAAAACATCCTGAAGATATTGACGTGGTTACTCACGAGGTAATGCACATTGTACAAAACTATGGTCGGGGTAATCGTGGCGCAGGATGGGTAACCGAAGGCATAGCAGATTATGTGCGTAACGAGCACGGCGTTAACAATGACAAGGGCGGTTGGAAACTAACGGATTATAAGGCAGGTCAAAACTATGATAACTCCTACCGCATCACTGCGCGTTTCCTACTATGGGGTGTAAAGCATAAAAATAAAGACCTGGTTTTAAAACTGGATGGTATTATGCGCCAGGGCAAGTACACGCCTGAAGTATGGAAGGATCTTACCGGTAAATCTGTTGAAGAGCTTTGGGCAGAATACGCTGCTAATCCGGTAATTTAGTTATCGATACATTCCAATTATTGGCAACCGGGTCGGCATATAAAAATGTCGACCCATTTTTTATAGCACAGACCTAAAATGTCTGCTCTATTTTTTGCAACATACGATTTCTATTGGGAATTTTTCATACCAAAAGGCCCCGGGAAAGTTCCCCCGGGGCCTTTTGGCATGAATGAATTGTATGGATTTATTTGTCTTTCGGTGCTTCCTTATGCTTTCTAAAGTCGAACATCCTGGAAATGGTAAAGCCAATGCGATATTGGCCCCTTGACCAGCGCTGCTGCGTATTACTCAGGTAGTTAATTTCTGATATTGAGTTAGCGTTGGTAATGTTTAACGTAAACACGTGGCCACCCGTCTCCGCTTCAAAACCAAAGCCCAGTGGATCCTGGAAGTTGAAGTTGTTTTGTCTAAATGTAGAGAACGGATGCGCATAGTCAATTATAAAGCCTGTATGTCGGCTTAACGCTATACGGGCTGCGCCTTGTAATGCAAAGAAGCTGGTCTCAGATGCAGAGCCTATAGGCTGCGCAACATTATTAGCCACAAATGATGGAATGATCTGTAAGGAGATCACATCATTAAACTTACGGGCGATAGGTGCCTGTAACACATACCCTAGTCTGCTGCTAAAGGTTGAGTACAGGTTGCCCTGGTAAGCTCTCGCACCCGCCTCACCCAATAAAGTGATAGCAAAGGGGCTGCCATCAGTAGTTTGATGCATAACGGCATATTTTAGGCCTAACTGCGCTAATTGGCCGATAGTGCTGCGGCCAGCGCTGATGTTTAGATTGTCGGACAGACCATATTCAAATCCGATGTAAACATCATTCACACGGTCTATACCAAAAGCGGTCTGCCCGCCGCCGTTTGCACCAGCTATATCGCCAAAACGGTGAATAACCTGGAAGTTTAAATTACCTGCATGAACCGTCTGCGTGGTTTGTGACAATACCAAGCGGGTTGATTTAAATATTACAACCGGCTCTGACGACTTGCTGTCTTTGTTCATTGCATTCATCATCGAATCGGCGGCAGACATTTTTTGTTGAGCTATTGCAGCTATACCGGCAAACAATAATGCGCTGGTAATAATGGGAGTTTTAAAGTTGATTTTCATTGTGGGCTTAATTGAGTATTTGATAAGATCATTTAGTGAAAGTAGCGGCTACGGTGAGCTTGATGCTTTCGGCTATATTGTGAAATACAATTTTGGGAATATCGATATGGTGATCGGCGCATTTAACCATAAACTCTGAATTCATAGTGATAACACCGTTGTTTACTGTTATTTTGCCGGGAATGGAACGGTTTTGTTTTACACCATGAACCTCTAACTCGCCAACAACAGTAACAGGATAGGTTCCATTTTTAGAAGGATCAATATGTTCTGATATTTTCCCTCTGAAAGTAGCTTTGGGATACTTGTCACTTTCCATGTAGTCAGAATTAAAGTGTTCCTGCATTAATGACTTAGGAAACTTAAATGTGTTGATGTTTACACTAAAAACGAGGTCGCTTGTTGTTGCGTTAAAAACCGCGTTCCCCGCTGTTGATGTTGCGGATATATCTTCTATGGGCGCCGTAGAAAACAGTGTAAGAGTTGCATTTTTACAAGCATAGAGCTCCTGCCCCGCCCTGTTTATGTTAAACACAGCGAGTAAAATCAATACTAAGTTTTTCATATGTTATGGTTTTGTAAGCGAGTTAATGTTCCAACTCAGCCCTACCGCAACACCGGCGGTTTGGAGCTTCGCCTGGCTGTACCCAATATTTGTTAAAGGAAGTTTTAAATATGGTTGCACACTAACACCAAATTTTGAATTAACCTGGCGTGTATAAGTAGCCTGTATATTTGCTATACCAAAAAAGTATTTACCATGATTTGGTACCGTGTAGGCTGTTGGCCCCTTGGTTGTTGGATCACTGTAATAGTAGTCATAGCTTTCGTGCATCATGATGTACGATGACAAGCCGGTACCTATGCTAAATTTATTTTGATGTTTATTATACAATTGATAGTCGATATTGATAGGAATATCAAGCGCACGACAATCAGCTTCAATTTGTGAAGGGTTTGTTTTGAATGAATAGCTTGAATGGTAATTAGCAATGTTGGTGTTATAAGGCATTACCGCGTAATTAGCACCGGTAGATATTGTTATTTTGTTAAAAATACCGGCCGAAAATAACAGGCCAATGTTAGTGCCACTTTTAGCATCCGCAAACCCACCTATACCATTCACTTCAGGCGCACCTAGTACCGTTAGTGCAAACTGCGGACGTTTTGCAAATATGGTAGAACTGCCAGCTTTAGCGTCTTTACCCCTGGTTACCTCCTGCGAAGGAAGGTAAGATTTTTGAATAAGCAATTTCGCTTCAATGCTGGCCACCGCGGCAGATTTACTTGCTGTCAGCGACATAGTTTCACCTGTTGAAAAATCAAATTTGTCACGATTGTTTGGTAGTTGAACCGTATTGGCAGGAATTACACCATTAGCCGTACTTTGAAGCGCATGGTTAGTTTGACCAGGCGCATTGTTTTGTCCACTTAAAGCATATTTTGGCGCATTTTTTAAACCATTTGCTTTAACGCTGCCAGATACTAAAGCAGGTTTGGTTATACTGTTTTCTTTAACATGGCTGGTTGGAACAGGTTGTGCTTCATTAGCAGCAACTTGTTGTGATGTAATATTTTCGGTTGATGATTTTACATCTGTTTCAACCTTTTGTGCTTTGCTTGCTTGATTGGTATTTACTGGCACCGTGTTAGCCGCAATTGGCTGTTTAGGTTTAACCACAGGCGATACATCCGGGCGGAACATCCACCAACCCAGGAAAATTAATACGGCTGCGGCGCTACTTAGTATAGGCAGCCAGAATACAATACCCCTTCTACCGGAAGGTTTATCAAGCATAAGTTCCAGATCGTCCCAATCATCTTCAAGATAAGCCGAGTTAACCTCGGTATCCTTTAATTGATTTTTGAACAGATCATCAAACTCCTTATCCTTAACGCTTTTCATTATTCTCTAATTCCGTTATTAAAAAAAACAGGTCGTATACCTACCGCGCTTACCGCCATTGACGAGGTATAGTCTGTGTTTCCGTTATAAGTTCTTGCCTTTATGTCGGCATCTAATATCATTTGCTTTAGTTTTTGCCTTGCTTTAAACAGGTTCGATTTTGAGGTACCTGCGTTAATATTCAGCATTTCGCCTATTTCATCATGCGAATAGCCGTCTATGGCAAAAAGGTTAAAAACTGTACGATACGCCTGTGGAAGCTTTTGAACCATGGCCAACAAATCGTTGTAATTCAAATTTCTGTCGGGGTAGTCGTTGTCGCTAACACCCTCGGCTACTTCCAGATCCTCGGTATAAGCCATCTTCAAGTTGGCACGATAATGATCAATAGAAACATTCATCATGATCTTGCCCAACCACGCCTTAAACGGACGAGTGGAATCGTATCGTTCTATATTCTTAAAAACCTTATAAAACCCTTGGTTAAGTATCTCGGCAGCTTCATCACGGTTACCGGCATAACGCAGGCAGATGGCCATGCCAAAACCATAAAATGCTTTGTATAACATTTTTTGGCACTTTCTGTCTTGCTTTACGCAGCCGTTAATTACTTGAAGTAGTTCTGCTTCGCCCATATTATAGTGGGAATACCCTGGCCTTTATAACTAAAAATTATACCTATCACGAAAATACAGTTGCAAAGGTTGCCTCTATATTTAAAAATATTAAAATAAGTTTAAACAAATATAACTTAATGTGCAAGGCTATTTTGCGGTTGAGTTATCAGCATAGAAATTTTGCTTTCATACTGAAGCAATAACTTGTCCTGAAAATTCCTCGGATCGGGCTTTGCATAATGCTTATCCACATCCAATGCCAACACTTTACCTTTAGCATTTAGCTTTTTAAGTTCGGTTTTCTTTTGCCACCTACCAGCTGTTACCCTCATCAGGAAACTATCTAACAGATCGCCTGCTTTATTATTTAAAAAAAACTCAAATGCCCGTTTTATTTTAGTTGATCTGACCGGCTTTGCCGAAGAAACTCGCATTATCTTATTTGGTAAATAGTCCCGGGTCCAGGCGTTCGAAGAGTAAAATTTTTCAAATTGTAAATCGCCTTGCAAAGGTATCAAGGTAACCACCTCGATAGCGGTATACAGGGTTTTTTCTACAATTTCAAGGCGCTCTTCATCAATATAATAATTCATGCAAAAGTAATCTTGCTTATTGAACAAGAAAGTCAACTTCTTAAATGCGTGCATTAGAGTTCTGGCTATCCACAAACGGTTTGGCGCAGTAATGATGAAAAGATCAATGTCTGAATTCTCATCGGCAAAATTCTTTGACAACGAACCTGAAATAGCAATGCCCCTAACATATGGGAAATGTATCAGCCAATTGCTAATTTTTGAGGCTACTTTTATCATCTCGGCAGCTTTCTTGTTGCCGTCGCGACGGCGCACAATTAGCGAATGATCATTTTTGAGTGTATAAAATATGCCAAATTGATATATCCCCCGTGTAGCTACCAGGTATTTTAGTGTCTCCTGGTAATCTGATTGATCATAGCGATTTTTCAAAAACAAATAGATCTCGCTGCTGGTGAGCGGGTAGTTGAATATATCGAAATATGCAAGCGTGGCTAATATGTTATCTTTAATTTCTGACACGTTGACTAATGCTTATCGGTTTCGACCTTTGAACTAAATTTTATTTGTTTTCCTTATATTATTAACACGGTATAAATAGGCAAACGGTTGCCTGTAACGATAAAAAATTATCGTTCTACTGTGCTTTTTTCAACTTTAGCGTCTCCACTTGAAAACAAAAAGAAGGAAAAGAAAAAAGCATAGAATATGATGCCTTTGTCCACATCCAAAATATTCTCTGAAAGTGAAACTATTGCAATCAAGGTCATAAATAATAAAAACAAGTAATCTCGCCGTTTAATGGCGAGACGAAACCCGGATATTAGTGTGGCCAGATAAATCAACAAACCAATAATTCCGGACTTAACCATAAAACTCAAATATTCATTATGCGAGTTCAGGTTATATAAAAAGGAGTTATAATATTTTTTTTTCCAAAAAGCTTCATGCAATAATTCAACTTCGGTACCTGCCCCATGTCCTATTATCGGCGCCTGGCCAACAATTTCTTTAACTGTTGCCCAGCGTGTGGCGCGTGATTCGCTGGTTTGGCCGCTAAATTTTTCTTCGGTCAGGTCTGTCTTTAAATCGGTGATAAATCGTTCTTTAAACGCCGATAGTTTCATAACCGTTAACAGGCCTAATAATGTGATTGAGTATGCAACCAACATAAAACGGCGTCGTTTGCGGCCCTGAAGTAAGTATAATGGCACTAACACGTCAACGCCAATGAGCAGACAAAACAAAATCGATTTAGAACTCAATTGAACAACTCCGGCAAACAAAATTAAAATGCAAATGCTGTAGAGCAGGCGATAAACCAATTTCGTCTGTTTTAATAAAGTTGAGAACAAATAGATCAACGCTATACTTAGTTGCAACGACAAAAATGTAGCGTGCATATCTATCGGCTGCGAAAAATTGTGGTTTACAAAAGGTGTCTTAATTATTTCGGAAATTGGGAGATGGAAGTAACGGATGACGTAGAAGGCATTGATATACAGGAAAACCACCACGGCAACACACACCATCGAAAAGCCATATAATAACGCGTCTCGGTATTTTTTCAGATCAAATCCGCTTAGCCAAAAAACTATTGGAAATAACAGGATGGTAATTTGCTTAACCCAATCATTAAAGGCTGTCTTGCTGTCGAAACTATATATAGTGCTTAAAATGGTTACTATAAACACCGATATCAACAAAAAAAATTGCAATAACGAAATTCTGTTTTGCTTACCTTTTTTAAAGTTTAAAAGTGAGTGGAGGGTAAAACTCGCCAGAATAATGTGACTGTAAAACCGATCGAAAGGAAGACTGGCGAGGAAAAATAAAAGATGATAGTAGCTTATTTTATCAGTCAGGTTAGCCTTCGAAGGAAACAGCTTTTCCATATTTTGCAGTGCAATAGCATTCAATCATGAACTCTTCGTATTGATCGACAATATTTTCCCAGTTGAACTGATACTTTATTTTGTGCAGGTTGTTAGTCACCATCGCCCGTTCATTTTCTTTGCGTTGCACGTTCTCAACCAGCTCGCGCACGTCGTTAGCATCAGAGAAATAATAGGCGTCACTATGAAGCACCGATTTGTTGAACGGATTATTGTGAGCCGCAATTAGTGCTTCGCTGGCCATTGCTTCCAACAACGACGGATTTGTGCCGCCAACGCTGTGGCCGTGAAAATACAGGTACGAATTATTTTGCAGTGATCTTACCTGCGCGTTATCAAATACACTGCCTTTAAATTGTATGCGTTCGTCGTTATTAAAACGATGAGTAATGTATTTACCAAAGCGATTATTGGTGTCGCCCAAAACTTTAAAGGTTTTTTGCGATGTACTGGCGTTAAAACCCTCTAATATGGGCTCAATATTATTTTCCGGCTCCATACGGGCCATTAATAAGAAGTAATCTTCTTTTGAAATTGTGGCATCGGTAGATTTTTGGCGCTCAAATTCGGTATAAACATCCGCACCGTATGGAATGTATTTGCTATCGATAGTGTATTTGTCGTGCAGATAGGATTGGATCACCTTTGAATCGGCAATATAAAACTGGCTGTATTTAACGGCCAATTTTTCAGCATGACGCAAAAAGGATTGAACAGGTTTTGAGTATTTAGTGCGTTTCCACTCTAAACCATCCATGTTAGTAATGATGATACTGTTTTGCGGGTAAAGCTTGCCCCAAACCGAACTGCTGGTATAACCCATTACGAAGATGACATCGAAGTTTTGCTTTCGCGCATCGGTGATGCAATTGAAATCATACACAAACTGGCCGGCAGTACCCATTAAATATTCAGGGTCGAAACAATGACGAATCTCTACGCCGTTCCAGTTGTCTCCTGTAAAGGGGTGATTATGTGAATTATAAACGGTAACGGAATGTCCGCGTTTTACCAGGCCCGACGCAACATACTCGGATATGTGCTCGAACCCACCGTAGTAATTAGGGATTCCACGGGTACCTAAAATGGCTACTTTTAATTTCATGGCGCAACTGATAACAAATACGCCGACTTTGTGCGTAAGGATGCCTCATGCCATGTAAATTTTTTTAATATTTTTTCACGAAGGTTTTGGTTAGCGCCAGAAACACTGGCTTTTTGTATCGCTGCAAGTATGGATTCGGGTTTTTCAGGCTCACAATAAAATGCGTTATCATCAAAATATTCGCGGGTATCGCCTTTATTCGTTATTACAATATTGCAACCCATTAATGCTGCTTCTAATGAACTAAGGCCCGTGGTTTCGAACCAGCTCGGCAATACATGCACCTTAGCTCTCTGATAGTAAGCCACTAATTCGTCTTGCGGAATATGATCAATGAAAGTTACATTAGCTGCTGCGATATCTTTACACCGTTGATAATATCCTTTTTGATTTGGCGCCGGCGCGCCGATAATTAATAGTTTAAAATCGGTGTTATTTAATGCTCTGATCAGGTTGATCTGGTTTTTTAATCCCTCTATCCGGGCTACGCATAAAACTAATTTCTCATCTTTCTTCGCGCCAGGATCATATCTGAATAATTCCGGACTAACCCCATTAGGTATTATCTGGTGATTAAGCCCCGGCAAATACATTCTTCCAACGCGTTCATATTCAGATCGTGAATTTGGCAATATCATTGCAGCGCTTTTTAAAATAGCGTTGACACTGCGCTTATGTCCTCTCCACAAATAGTCTTTGCTGGCTAAATGATCGCGGCCCAATAACCAACGACCAACGGTTTTTACATATTCAATGCCATTGGCCGAAAGTAAGCTTAATAGCCAGCCGGTACCTGCCCGATGATGTTGGTCAAATTCGCTGTAATCGCACAAGATGGTTGAAATCACATAAGGCTTATTTGATTGACGGCTGTGAAATAGAATATCTGCAGGACGTATAACATTGAAAAAATGCAGCAGATCATATTTCGAATAGTCGATAGTTTCGTTGGTGAGTTTAATGTCAACCGATACGCCTATTACTTGTAAGTGCTTTGCCGTTTGTACTGCCTGTACGGTATCGCCTCCCGGAACGGTAAAAAATGTAGCCCTGGCTATAATAACAACATTCATATTACAGCTTATTAGGACTCATCTGATGTAACCAGGCTATCAGCCGCTCTGGCAGAAAACTAACAGCATATAAAAGGTAATTGTCCATTCGCAACGGATAGATGCGTATAGCCTCTTTAACATGACTTCTTGCTTTGACGGGCTGATAGTTGTTTGCGAGAAACTTCTTGCAGCACAGAGCATGATAAGAGCCTTCTTTGACATGTTTGCTATCCTGACGTTTGATAATAGCTAATAGTTCATTGCCTTCGCTTTCAGTTATCGAACCCTTTATAACCGCTTTTCGCTTAAGCTCACGGAAGCGCCTTCCGCGCCAGCGCTCATCAATAGTTACCGAATGTGGGTTCAGTCTGTATTTAATTAACGGTTCGGCAATATTGCAAAACTTTCCTTTGCCAGCCATAGCCACCCACAGCATGTAATCTTCAAAATTATGGGCAGCATCGGGGTAACCGCCAACCTTTAACGCTACGTCTTTCTTATACATTACAGCCGGATGCACAAACGGACAATAAAAGTATAGACGATCCATAATCTCCTCGTGTGTGTGTGCAAGGCATTTAAAGTGGAACAGAAAGTCGTTATTTTCTAAAATATAATCGGCATCGCTGCCAACCAACATATACTCCGGATTATTCAGCAAAAATTCATGCTGTTTTTGCAGCCGCTGCGGTATGCAGATATCATCAGCATCAAAACGCGCAATATAGTCGGCACGTGCATTTTTCAAGCCTACATTTAACGCAGCAGCAACCCCCTGGTTGGATTGGTTAATAACGCGGATGCGTTTGTCATCGAACGACCTTATTACGTCCAGTGTATTATCGATAGATCCATCGTTGATTATAAGCAATTCAAAATCGCCGAAAGTTTGCCCCAATACCGAAGCAATTGCTTCCGCAATAAATTTGCCGGCGTTGTATGCGGGCATCAGGACGGTTATTTGCGGACTATTGCTCATTTCGCAATGACAATTTTTCTTCGTTGATATTTAAAAATAACAGCAACTCGAACATTACCATTACTGATAACTGCTCAAACCAATAATCGATAAAAAATAGCGCTGAGACCAGCAATAGCAGCGGCGCGCCATAAGTAAGGTATTTATAATCTTTCGCAAAGAACCATAAATAACATACAAACAAAGCTATTAAACCTAACAAACCGTATTCAGCCAGCAACTGGTCGTAAACAGAAAAAGGACTATTGGTAAGCGAATGCATGCTGGCACCGCGACTAAAGAAATTAAGATAAACATCCAGGTGGTTCTTCAGGAAGTCATTAGAAATA
>Ga0209026_1001013_pt1 | contig 13865 bp, 9 predicted proteins | sample AraplaCL_Col_mCL_FD_184262 | JGI IMG/M metagenome (GOLD analysis project Ga0209026, IMG submission 184262) | Arabidopsis root microbial communities from the University of North Carolina, USA - plate scrape CL_Col_mCL (SPAdes) (version 2) | ecosystem: Host-associated > Plants > Roots >... | reverse complement strand
TAGCTTGCGACAGCAAGCAAAGTCGAAGCGCCCAACTGCAACCCTTCGACTTCGGCCCTGCGGGCCTACGCTCAGAGCCTGCCCCAGACTTGATCCGGGGGTGAACGGTGGAGGTACCGGCTGATCCATGTTGCCAATCAGGAAGTTTCCTTGCGATCACCCTTGATCGCATGAGTCACACGGGCGGCCATCCATGGCCGCACTCTTCAATATGGTTCATTTGAACTTGCCAGCCCCATGAGCAGACGCCGCGACCAGCACGAATCCGATCACCGCGGACGCACCGAGCCCACGCTGGGCGATCTGGGCGGGCTCGACGAACCGCCGCGCAGCGCCGCACCGCCCGACGACCTGCCCTCGGTGGACGCCGAGCCGCGCGGCTGGCGCCGTGCCTCGAAGCTGCCGCGCCGCTCCCGTCGTCGCGGCTGGCTGGTGCCCGTGCTGGTGCTGGCGCTGATCGGCGTGGTGGGCGGCGCGTGGATCGAGCAGAACCGCCTGCGCAACCTGCTGCCGCGCACCGAGCTCAACGACGTGCTCAGCCGCGCGCAGCAGGCGCTGGCCGCCGGCCATCTGGACGGCGACGACGGCAACAGCGCGCGCGAACTGTTCCAGGCCGCGGTGGCGCTGGAGCCGGACAACGACGCCGCACGCAACGGCCTGCACCAGGTCGGCATGGCCGAAGTCTCGCAGGCCGACGCCGCGCTGCAGGCCGGCCAGCTCGACGTGGCCGCGCAGAAAGCCGCGGTGGCGCGCGAACTGCTGGGCGGCGGCAGCGACGTCGACCGGCTCGACAAGATGATCGCCGCGAAACGCGGCTCGCAGGTGCAGGTCTCGACCTTGGTGGATCAGGCGCAGCAGGCGTTTGCCGCCGGCCAGTACGGCGGCGAGCACGGCGCCGGCGCGCTGTACCGGCAGGTGCTCGCGGCCGATCCCGGCAACGCCGTGGCGCGCCACGGCCTGGACCAGGTCGGCGACGCGCTGGCCGCGCAGGCGCAGAAGGCGCTGGATGCAAACGACGGCGCCACCGCCGACGCCGACATCGAACAACTCGCCGCGCTGCAGCCCAACAACGCCGCCCTGCCCGGCCTGCGCGCCGCCCGCGCACAGGTGCGCCAGCAGGACAGCGCCGCGCTGGACACCGCCCTGCAGCAGGGCGACGAGGCGCTGCGCGCCGGCCGCATCGACGGCCCCGGCGACGACACCGCGCTGGCGCACTACAAGGCCGCGCTCGCACTCGCCCCCGACAATCCGCAGGCCGAGGCTGGGCTGGGCAAGGTGGCGCAGGCGCTGACCGTGCAGGCCAACGCGGCGATGGACGCCGGCGACAACGCGCAGGCCGGCACCCTGCTCGACCACGCCGCGGCGCTGGCGCCGAAATCCGCCGACCTCGCCGCCGCCCGCGCACGCCTGCAGGGCATGGCGCACGCCAAGTCCAGCCCCCAAACCGGCATCAAGCCCGGCGCCGCGCCGAAAGCCACCGCCCCCGCCGACGAAGATTCCGCCGCCGACGCCGGCATGCTGCATCCCGCGCTGACGCCGCAGCAGAGCGAGCAGATCGTCAGCCTGCTGCAGCAGGCGCAGGCCGCCACGCAACGCGGCGACATCATGCTGCCGCCCGGCAAGAGTGCCTACGACCTCTACCGCAACGCGCTGGCGATCGACGGCAACAGCGCCGTCGCGCAACACGGCCTGCAAGCCCTGCCGGGCGTAGTGCTGCAACTGTTCAACCGCGCACTGGCCGCCGGCGACCTCGCGCGCGCCGGCCAGATGCTGGACAACCTCGCCGACCTCGCCCCTGGCGACGCCTCGCAGAACATCCTGCGCCAGCGCCTCGCCGGCGCCTGGCTGGACCAGGCCGACCGCCAGCTCGCCAGCGGCAACCGCGCCGGCGCCATGCAAGCGCTGGAACAGGCGCGCAAGCTCGCGCCGAACCACCCCCGCGTGCTCGACCTCACCGCCCGCCTGCAGTCGGGGACCTGATGACGGTCCTGGTATTCGGCGGCAGCAGCCAGATCGGCCATTTCCTCCTGCCGCGCCTGCTCGCCCGCGGCGCCACGGTGACGGCGCTGAGCCGCCATGCCCGCACCTCGCAACCCGGTCTGCGCTGGCTGCAAGGCAGCCTGCCCGACGCCCTGCCCCGCGAACTGCCGCATCCCGCGGCGATCGTCAGCTTCGGCCCGCTGGCCCCGTTCGCGCAGTGGCTGGCCCGCACCGACTTCGGCAGCGAACCGCCGCGCGTGATCGCCACCAGCTCGATGAGCGCGGAAACCAAACGCGACTCCGCCATGCCCGCCGAACGCGCCCTCGCACAGCAGCTGCGCGACGGCGAACAGGCACTCGCCGCCGCCTGCGCCCGCCACGGTGCACCGTGGACCGTGCTGCGCCCCACCCTCATCTATGGCGCCGGCCTCGACAAGAGCCTCAGCCCGATCGCCCGCCGCGCCTGGCGCACCCGCGTCTTCCCGCTACCCGCCGGCCGCGGCCTGCGCCAGCCTGTCCATGCCGACGACATCGCCCTCGCCGTGCTCGCTGCCCTAGCCTGCCCCGCCAGCGCCGGCCGCATCCTCCCCATCGGCGGCGGCGAACGCCTCACCGCCCACGAGATGTTCGCCCGTGTGCGGAGCACCCTGCCCCACGCCAACCTCCCGCTGCCGTTGCCTGCGTGGCTGCTGCACGCGGGCCAGCGCTTCGCTCCCGCGAAGCTGCGTGGGCCGTTGGCGCGGCTCGACGCGGATCTGGTGGCCGACAACGGCGAGCTGGAACGGTTGCTGGGCGTGACGCCGCGGGCGTTTCGGCCGGAGGCGGAGATGTGGTTTCCGGTGAAGGGGTGACACCGCTTTGACTTCCCTCTCCCGCTTGCGGGAGAGGGGTTGGGGGAGAGGGGCTTTTGCTCCTGTGTTCTCTCCAGTTTCAAAGCAGTTTCGAGCGCCTGCCGGCGCCCGAGTTACTTCTCCTTTGCTTGTCCAAAGTAGAAGTAACCAAGAGGAAACGACACCCCGATGGCGCGCCCTCCAGGCATCCTGCCTTCCGGGTGCGCGGGTGGGTTCCGGGGTTTTCCGACGGCACCTCCCTGTACCGGCGGAAAACTGGCCCGCATCCCTGCGGGCCATCCTGCGGACTTTCCTCCACCCACCCGCCGCGCCATAGGGGCCCCGGTAGAGCAGCGCGCTCCTGCGCGCAGAAGCAGAGCGCTGGCACATCACATCCATCGAAGTGATGTGCATATCCCGCATACGCGGCGACAAGTCATATCAACCTCGTTTCGTGCGATATGCACGGAAACCCGCTCTCGCCGCGCGCGTCGAAGTAACCGTGCAAGTGACTGTTCGTGCAAAAGATTTCCCCCGCTTGACCAGTCCCTGACGATGACGGAGTATCCGTGCTTACCCCCCCGAATTCGGGGGGTCTACTAAGCGCTAGGGCGCAAATGGAAACTGACCGCATCTTCCAGCGCGACTTTGGTAGCGAGGTCGATCGACTGTTCGACGATTCGTCGCTCGTGCATGATGGTCGTCCCAAGGCTGTAATCCTCATGGGTGGCGTGGCAACGGGCAAGACGCACCTTCGGGCCAAGAACTATTCTCAAGGTTTCGTGCTAATTGATGCAGCAGAAATGTTCCACCACCTGAGCCGCGGAGAAGCGATGCTAGATTTCCCCGAGGCGTTCTTGAAGCCGCTTAACCTTATCGGCCCGATGGTCTCGCAACGCGCAGTCGCAGAGAGGCGCAACCTCGTTACTGAGATCATCGGCGCTAGCGCAGGCCCAGCACGTGAGCTCATCGAGTCCTTAAAGGCTGCCGGCTACCTGGTTGACGTAGTGGCTGTCACTTGTGACTTTGAGGAGTCGATAAGGCGTAACGAGAATCGCGGGGACAACATCTCTGCCTACTACGCCGAGCCATTCCAGCGGCAATGGATCATTGATGCCTGTCGGATGTTTGCCAGTGACTCGGTTGCGCCCTAACAATTCAAGCCGCCACCGCTTCGCAGCGCGGCTTAATTCAGGCGCTGGGCACATCAGGAGACTTTCATGGCAACTGTCCATTTCGTCAAAAATGGCAAGCGTTCCAATGGCGAGCGCATCACTAAAAGCGCAGATATCTTGGCGAGTTCTGCTGCAGAAAAGCTCGGACGCTTCGATAGTCTCTATACAGAGACGCCACCCACCATCAACCCTGAAGTACAGGCTTCGGACTGGGCGGAATATAAGCACGTCGTTTTGGAGATTGAGCAAGACGAAAGTGCACCGCCCTTCATCAAGCCAGGCTACTACTACATCGCCGGTCTTACTCCGGAAGACTGTCAGCGTCTATTAGATGCCTCGGATCCGTTGGTGTGATGCCCAACGATCAAGGATGATACTGCCTCACGGCACGACTTAATTGAGTCGCTGGACGACAGCATGGTCAACTAAGAAGGTGAGCGGTCGATGTCTGAGGGTGAAAAACGCCTATGGCACCAATCCAGCATTGCGCGTCGCAGCGTCTGGATCGTTCTGTTGGTAGTCGCAATTTTTGTCTATGCGCCGATTCGAAACCTCTTCCGCCTCGACGCCAATGACACCGTTTATGACTTCCAAACCGCGAGCGTCAACAAACAGGTTGACTTCCTCATTGATGCCTGTAGAAACGGCGAGTGCATCACTCGCACCGACTGGGCATGCGGCTTCTATCTCGATGCGGGAGACAATGTTTCCGATTGCATTTCGGAGGTAGTCGAGCACGCAAAACCTTGGGTACGACTCGACAGCGTCCGGAAATTCTGTGGTCAGAAATTCATGACGTTCGAAGGAACGCTCTACGGCAATGAAGAGAAGTGTCATCGTCAGCACGGCGTTTGGGGCAAGCCCTCCCCTGCTCAACGAGTGGCTTTCTGATCTGCCCCGACAGGCTGCGGCCTAATCCGCTCAAGGCAACCACACAAAGGCGATGGAGGCAATTAATCTCCCTGCTCTCGCAGCCACGCAGCGGCTGCGTCCGAGTGCGCGCCGGGAGCGCGCTGTTTTACCCGGGGCCCCTATGGCGCGGCGGGCGGGTGGAGGAAAGTCCGCAGGATGGCCGGCAGGGATGCCGGCCAGTTTTTCGCCGGTACAGGGACGTGCCGTCGAAAAACTCCGGAACCCGCCCGCGCACCCGGAAGGCAGGATGCCCGGAGGGCGCGCCATCGGGGTGTCGTTTCCTCTTGGTTACTTCTACTTTGGACAAGCAAAGGAGAAGTAACTCGGGCGCCGACAGGCGCACGAAACGCTTTGAATCTCGCGAATCGTGCAAGAAGAGCCCCTCTCCCCTAACCCCTCTCCCGCAAGCGGGAGAGGGAAGAATCTGGTGCGCTCGTGAATGCATCGCGAGCCACCACCACGTCGCGGATTCATCCGCCCCCCATCCCCCTTCGGTAAGCTGTCCCACAGCTAACCCACGCTCCCCCGAGGATGGATCCCCTCCGCATGCGCCGCCCCCACCGACGCCTGGCCCTGTTCGCCGTGCTGCCGTTGCTGCTGTTCGCAACGCTGGCGCAGGCGGGCGTGCAGCTGGTGGTGCGCGGGGTGGACGAGCCGTTGCAGCAGGCGGTGACGGCGTCGGTGGGGCTGTCGCAGTACGCGCATCGCGAGGTCAGCGAGGCGCAGATCCGGCGCCTGGTCGCGCAGGCGCCGGTACAGGCGAAGGCGGCGCTGGAGCCTTACGGCTATTACGCGGCGGACGTCACCGCGCAGCTGCAAGCGGCGGGCAAGGACTGGAAGGTGACGCTGGACGTGCGCGCCGGCGAGCCGGTGAAGGTCGCCACGGTGGACGTGCAGCTCGACGCCACCGCGCTCGCGCTGCCGTCTATCCGCCGCGCGCGCAACGCGATCGAGCGCATGCGCGGCAAGCAGCTGGACGATGCTACCTACGATTCCGCGCGCGATGCTCTGTCCGCCGCGCTCACTGCGAGCGGTTTCCTCGACGCGAAGCTGGTGACGCATCGCGTGGAGGTGAACGCGGCGCAGCGCAGCGCGGCGATCCGGCTGGCCTGGCAGGTGGGCCAGCGCTACCGCTACGGCGCGGTGCATTTCGAGGGCTCGCAGTTCAACGACGGCTTCCTCGATCGCTACGTGCCATTCAAGCCCGGCGACTGGTTCGACCAGGGCCAGCTGCTGCAGCTGCAGCAGGCGCTGAACGGCGCGGACTACTTCGCCGTGGTCAACGTGCTGCCGCAGTTCGACGAGAAGGCCGACGGCCGGGTCGACATCAACGTCGAGCTGGCACCGGCGAAACGCACGATCTACACCGGCGGCCCGTTCATCGGCACCGACACCGGTTTCGGCGCACGCGCCGGCATGGAGCGGCGCTGGGTGAACCGGCGCGGCCACAAGTGGAAGAACGAGCTGGTGGTGGCGCAGCGGCTGAAGACGCTGTCCACGCTGTACTCGATCCCGATGCCCGGCGACGACCAGCGCAGCTTCAACGTCGGCGCGAATTTCCGCGATGCGAACACCAGCACCTCGCAGTCGCGCACGCTGGAGCTGGTGGGCAACGAGACGCGGCTGTGGCACGGCTGGACGCGCACCGTGGGCCTGCACGCGCTGTCCGGCACCTTCACCGTGGGCAAGCGCGGCGACGAACCGGACTCGACGCCCGGCATCGAACGCGGCAGCAGCACGCTGGTGTTCGCGGAAGGCTCGCTGTCGCGCAAGCAGGCGGACAACTACGACTTCGTGCATGACGGCTGGTCGCTGAACTTCGCGGCGCGCAGCACGGCGGGCGGCCTGCTCTCCTCGGCCAGCTTCAGCCAGCTCACCGCCGACGCGAAGTGGATCCACGCGTTCGGCGCGAAGCGACGCAACCGGCTGATCCTGCGCGGCAACGCCGGCAAGACCTGGACCGACGACTTCGCCGCGCTGCCGCCGCAGCTGCGCTTCTTCGCCGGCGGCGACCGCTCGGTGCGCGGCTACGGCTACCAGTCCATCGGCCCGAAGAACAGCTACGGCCGCGTGCTCGGCGGCGTGAACCTGCTGGTCGCCAGCGCCGAGGTGGAGCACTACTTCACCCGCAACTGGGGCATCGCCACCTTCATCGACGCCGGCAACGCGTTCGACGCCATCGACTACCGCCCGAAGCTCGGCACCGGCGTCGGCGTGCGCTGGCGCTCGCCGGTGGGCATGATCCGGGTGGATCTGGGCACGCCGATCCACGACTCGCAGCGGCACGGCGTCGTGCTGCATCTGGTGATAGGACCCGACCTGTGACCCCGTGGAGGACCCCGCCAGCATGAAGTGGCTGAAGCGCCTCGCCATCACCATCGCGATCCTGCTGCTGATCGTGGCCGCCACCGTGTGGTGGTTGCTGGCCACCGGCGCAGGGCTGCGTTTCGCGCTGGCGCGGGCGCAATCGGCCACGCACGGCGCGCTGCAGTGGAAGCAGGCGCAAGGTTCGCTGATCGGGCCGCTGCAACTGACCGGCCTGCGCTACGACGACGGCCAGGGCACCGTGATCGCTGCGGCACAGGCGCGACTCGACCTGCGCTTCTGGCCACTGCTGGCGGGCCGCGTGCATGTGCGCGATCTCGACGCGGAAGGCGTCACCGTCGCGCTGCCGAAAAGTACGGCCAACAACGAAGCAAGCTCGGGCAGTTTTTCGCTCAAGCCGCCGGTAGATCTGCTGCTCGATCGCGTGCACGTGGGCGCGGTGCAGGTGAGCCAGGGCGGCCAGCCCGTGTTCGCCTCCGACAGCCTCGACCTCGCCGGGCGCTGGACGCAGGCAGGTATCGCCATCGACACGCTGAAGCTGCGTGCGCCGGACGGTCATGCGGATCTCGAAGGCCGACTCGTGTTCGCGCGCCGCGAGCGCGGCGACGGCAAGGCCGACTTCGCGTGGAAGCTGGGCGACACCACGTACGCCGGCCAACTCGTCGCCAGCGGCAACGGCAAGCAGGCACAACTGGATTTGAGCCTGCAGCAGCCGATGACCGCGCGCCTGCATCTCGACCTGAGCCAGAACCGCAGCTACGACTGGAAGGCCACGCTGAGTGCACCGCGCTTCGATCCGAAACCATGGCTGGGCGACGGCACACTGAAATCGCTGGCGCTGGCCGTGCAAGGCCACGGCGACCGCCACGGCGGCGAACTCGACGGCACGCTGGGTCTCAACCAATACCGCGTGCTGCTGCAACCGCTGCGCGCGCGCCTCAGCGACGACGGCAAGACGCTGACACTGCAGCAACTCGCGGTGAGCTCGCCGCAGATCCCGGGCCGGCTCGATGCCAGCGGCACGCTGCAGCTGGACGCGAAACCGCTGGGCGGCCAGCTGGCGATCCATTGGAGCGGCCTGCAACTGCCCGCCGACCTGGTCGGCCAGCCGCTGGCCAGCGCCGGCAAGCTCGATGCACAGGGCAGCGCCGAGCGTTTCCACGCCACAGGCGATGTCACGCTCGGCCCGCCCGGCAAGCCCGCACACCTCACGTTGAACCTCGACGGCACGCCGCAGGCGATCGCCCTGCACTCGCTGACCCTGCAGCAGCCGCAGGGTCAGTTGCAGGCACAGGGCACGCTGCAGCTGCAGCCCGCGCTGGGCTGGCAGCTCGACGCCAAGGCCCAGCGTTTCGATCCCGGCCAGCTGTTCGCGGGCTGGAGCGGCGCACTGGATTTCGCGCTGGCGAGCACAGGCAAGCTGACGCCGGCCGGCCCCGACACCACGCTGGACCTCACGCAGCTCGCCGGCCGCCTGCGCGAACGCACCATCGGTGGCGAGGCGAAGCTGCACCTGTCGCCCGACAAAGTGATCGACGGCCGGCTGCGGCTGGTCTCCGGCGGCAGCACGGTGCAACTCGATGCCAAGCCGGGCCACAGCAACGACGCCGAGCTCAAGCTCGCGGTCGCCTCGCTGGGCGACTGGCTGCCGGATGCCGGCGGACGTCTGGACGGCCAATTCGCCATACGCGGGCTGCTGCCGAAGCTGTCTGTCAACGGCCATCTGCGCGGCAGCACGCTGAGCTGGCAGCAGCAGCGCGTGGACACGCTGCAGCTGATCGCGGGCCTGCCCGACCTCAGCCGGCTCGCGGGCAAGCTGGAGCTCACCGCCGGCGGCGCGCACCTGGGCGGCCTCGCGTTCCAGCGCATCCACCTGCTGGCCGAAGGCAGCGAAGGCGACCACCGGCTGGAACTGGACACGCGCGGCAGCCAGCTCTCCGGCACGCTGGCATTGCGCGGCGCGCTGAGGAACGAGGCGTGGAGCGGCACGCTCACCACGCTGAACCTCGAACCGCAAGGCCTGCCGGGCTGGCGCCTGCAGCATCCCAGCCAGCTGGCGTGGCGCGACGGCGCCTTCAGCCTCGGCGAACTGTGCCTCACCGCGGGCGACCCGTTGCTGTGTGCGAGCGCGAAGCAGGACAAGGCCGGCAACCTCGACGCCAGCTACCGCTTGCGCGCACTGCCGCTGGCACTGCTGCTGAATGCTGCCGGCGAAGCCGACCTGCCGCTGCGCGTGGACGGCAACCTGCAGGGTGACGGCCAACTGCGGCGCAGCGCCGCGGGCGTGCTCAGCGGCCACGCCAGCCTCGGCTCCACGCACGGCAGCATCACGTACACCGAGCATGCCGACGCGCCGCTGCTGAGCTACGACAGCTTCGCACTGGACGCCGAACTCGGCGCGAACAGCCAGCGCTTCAGCCTGCGCGCCGGCCTCGACCACGGCGGACGGCTGGACGGCCAGTTGAGCCTCAGCGGCAAGCAGCAGGCGCTGGCCGGCCAGCTCGACCTGCGCCTCAACAGCCTCGCCTTCCTGGAACTGTTCGGCAACACGCTGGCGAACGTGCACGGCCAGGCCAGCGGCAGCTTCCGCCTTGGCGGCACGCTGGCGCAGCCGTCGGTGACGGGTGGGGCGACACTGAGCGACTTCGCCACCGAAGTGCCGGCCGCCGGACTCAAGCTCAGCCAGGGCCGGCTGACGGTGAATGCACTCGACATGCGCAGTCTGCGCGTCGACGGCAGCGTGCAGTCCGGCGCGGGCACGCTCGCGGTGAACGGCGTCGCCGGCCTGGGCGGCGATGTCCTCACCGACCTAGCGATCACCGGCAAGCAATTCACCGCCGCCGACATTCCCGCCGCCAAGGTGGTGATCACGCCGGACCTGCGCCTGCAGCGCGACGCGCAAGGCCTGGCCCTCGGCGGTTCGGTGCTGCTGGACAGCGCCGACGTGAACCTCGACAAGCTGCCCGGCGGCGGCGCCAGCAAGGCCTCGCCCGACGTGGTGGTGGTCGACCGCCCGCAACCCGAGCCCGGCAGCTCGCTGCCATTCGCGGCCACGGTGAAGGTGGACCTGGGCCACAAGACGCATCTCGTCGGCATGGGCCTGGACGGCCGCCTCGCCGGCACGCTGACGGTGAACGAACGCCCCGGTCGCGCCACCACCGGCCAAGGCCAGGTCACGGTCAGCGGCAGCTACAAGGCCTACGGCCAGAACCTCGCGATCCAGCGCGGCAAGCTGCTGTTCGCCAGCACGCCGATCGACAACCCCGGCCTGGACATCCGCGCGATCCGCAAGCTCAACCCCAACGCCACCATCGACGAAGGCCAGGAAGTGGGCCTGCAGATTTCCGGCACCGCGCAGCGGCCGGTGCTCACGGTTTTCTCGAACCCGCTGATGGAGCAGTCCGACGCACTGTCCTACCTGGTCACCGGCAAGCCGCTGTCGCAGGTGAAGGGCGGCGAGGGCGACATGCTGGGCGCCGCCGCGCAGGCGCTGGGTTCGGCGGCGGGCAACCTGCTGGCCAAGAGCATCGGCTCGAAGATCGGCGTGGACGACATCGGCGTCTCCAGCAACGCGGCGCTGGGCGGCAACTCCGCGTTCACCGTGGGCAAGTACCTCTCGCCGCGGCTCTACCTCAGCTACGGCGTGGGCTTGTTCGAACCCGGCGAGGTGGTCACGCTGCGCTACCGGCTCAGCCACCGCTGGAACTTCGAGGCGCAGAGCGCCACCGAATTCAGTCGCGCCAGCTTCAACTACCGGCTCGAAAAGTAAAAACCTGCGGCGCCATCCTGCAACGCCGCATGCCCACCGCCCCGCGCGGTGGCATGCTGGCGCGTCGGCCACGGCCGCGCCACTTCCCTGACACTGACGAGGTGATCCCATGCAACGCACCCGATGGATCCTGGCCGCGGCGATCGCCGCCGTGCTCTGCGGCTCTCCGGCCCTGGCGGCGACGCCCGCCACGCACGGCCCCGACATCGGCATCGACCTCGCCGGCATCGACCACGCGGTGAAGCCGGGCGACAACTTCTTCGACTACGCGAACGGCAAGTGGCTGGCGACCGCGCAGATCCCCGCCGACCGTTCCAGCACCGGCACGTTCCTGAAGATCTTCGAGCTCACCGAGAAGCACACCGCCGAGCTGATCCAGCACGCCGGCGCCAGTCATCCCGCCGCGGGCAGCAACACGCGCAAGATCGCCGACTACTACGCCGCGTTCATGGACGAAGCCGCAATTACCAAGCACGGCCTCGCGCCGCTGAAGCCCGAGCTGGCCGCGATAGCCGCGATCGCCTCGAAGGGCGACCTCGCCCGCGTGCTGGGCAGCCGCCTGCGCGCCGACGTGGATCCGGTCAACGCCACCAACTTCCACACCGAAAACCTGTTCGGCCTGTTCGTGACCCAGGGTCTGGAAGATCCCTCGCACACCATCGCCTACCTGCTGCAGGGCGGCCTGGCCATGCCCAGCCGCGACTACTACCTCTCCACCGATCCGCACATGGCGGCGTTCCGCACGCAGTACCACGCCTATGTGGTGGCGCTGCTGAAGCAGGCCGGCATCGCCGACGCCGCGGCGAAGGCCGACGCCGTGATCGCGCTGGAGACCAAGATCGCCAAGGCGCAGGAAAGCCTGATCGACAGCCAGGATGTGCACAAGGCGAACAACCTGTGGACGATGGCCGACTTCGCGCAGAAGGCGCCGGGCCTCGACTGGGCCGCCTACTTCAAGGCCGCCGGGCTGGACGGCCAGAAGGCGATCGACGCGTGGCAACCCGCCGCCACCACCGGCCTCGCCGCGCTGGTCGCCAGCGAACCGCTGGATGCCTGGAAGGACTTGCTCGTCTTCCACACCCTGGACAGCGCCGCGCCGCTGCTGCCCAAGGCCTACGCCGACCTGCACTTCGGCTTCTACGGCCACACCCTGCAGGGCACGCCGCAGCAGCAGCCGCGCTGGAAGCGTGCCGTGGGCGCCACCAACGTCGACCTCGGCGACGCGGTGGGCCAGCTCTACGTGCAGAAGTACTTCCCCGCCTCGTCCAAGGCCGAAGTGCAGCAGCTGGTGAAGAACCTGATCGCCGCGTTCGACGAGCGCCTCGACACGCTGAGCTGGATGACACCGGCCACCCGCGCCAAGGCCAAGGAAAAGCTGGTCACGCTGAAGGTCGGCGTGGGTTATCCGGAACACTGGCGTGACTACTCGACGCTGAAGATCAGCGCCGACGATCCGCTAGCCAACCACCTGCGCGCGGTGAAGCACGAGTACGAATATCAGCTCGCCAAGCTCGGCCAGCCGGTGGACCGCGGCGAGTGGTGGATGACCCCGCAACTGGTGAACGCGGTGAACCTGCCGCTGCAGAACGCGCTGAACTTCCCCGCCGCGATCCTGCAGCCGCCGTTCTTCGACCCGAAGGCCGACGCCGCCGCGAACTACGGCGCGATCGGCGCGATCATCGGCCACGAGATCAGCCACAGCTTCGACAACACCGGCGCCGACTTCGACGCGCAGGGCAAGCTGGAGAACTGGTGGACGCCGGCCGACGAGGCCCACTTCAAGACTGCCACCGCGCAACTGGCCAAGCAGTTCGACCAGTACGAGGCCCTGCCCGGCCTGCACGTCAACGGCGAGCAGACGCTGGGCGAGGACATCGCCGACGTCTCCGGCCTCACCATCGCGTATCTGGCCTATCACAAGTCGCTGGGCGGCAAGCCCGCGCCGGTGCTCGACGGGCTCAGCGGCGACCAGCGCTTCTTCCTCGCCTTCGGCCAGGCCTGGCGCTCGAAGATGCGTGACGCCGCGCTGCGCCAGCGCCTCGCCACCGACGTGCACGCCCCCGCGGAGTTCCGCGCGCTCACCGTGCGCAACCTCGACGCGTGGTATCCGGCGTTCAACGTGCAGCCGGGGCAGAAGCTGTACCTGGCGCCGGATCAGCGGGTGAAGATCTGGTAAGGATTGACGGCCGCCATGCCTGGAAGAAAGGGCGCGCTTCGCAAGAAGCGCGCCCTTTGCATGCAAAAGGCGGAACGAAAGCCGATCCCGACGTGTCGATTCCACTCTCTCCCGCTCGTCGTATCACGACACAAATGGAAAGGAGAGGACCATGCAATTCATGATGTTCGTGGTGTCGGACCCCGCGGCCGAATCCTACGTCCCCGCGGAGGACAACATCGCCGAATGGGTGGCCGACACGACGGCGAAGGGCGTGCGGATCACCGGCGACCGGCTGCGGCCGCCGTCCCACGCGAAAACCGTGCGCGTGCGCGCCGGCAGGACACGGGTCAGCGACGGCCCGTTCGCCGAGACGAAGGAATGGATCGCCGGCTTCGACCTGCTGGATTGCGCCAGCCTCGACGAGGCGATCGCGGTCGCGGCACGCCATCCGATGGCCCGTTTCGGCAGCATCGAACTGCGGCCGTTCAGGCCCCTGGACGTGGAAGAGGACCCGTGCCGGCGCGAGGCACGCGAGAGCGGCGCCTGAGCCGCTATCACCGCAACCGTGCGACTCCGTGGGACCGGAACGGCGGCTACGCCTGCAGCGCCGTCACCACGATCTCCACCTTCCACGCCGGATCGGCCAGCCGCGCTTCCACGGTGGCGCGTGCCGGCGCCTGGCCCGGCGTCACCCAGGCGTCCCACGCGCGGTTCAT
>Ga0209026_1001010_pt1 | contig 13877 bp, 20 predicted proteins | sample AraplaCL_Col_mCL_FD_184262 | JGI IMG/M metagenome (GOLD analysis project Ga0209026, IMG submission 184262) | Arabidopsis root microbial communities from the University of North Carolina, USA - plate scrape CL_Col_mCL (SPAdes) (version 2) | ecosystem: Host-associated > Plants > Roots >... | reverse complement strand
GAGAGATCTTTTGCGACATGAAAACGTTTTATCAATAACAGAAGATTTCTCAGCCACGCAATCGCTCATCCCTTCCTTGTTCCTTCGAAATGACACGATTTTTATTTTAAGGCTATCGGATCAACTTTTAGCCTTTAGCTTGCTTATTTCGACCGTTAGTTTAGGCGAGCGCTTGTTAAGGTAGGCAAACTGTATGGTGAATTTTTTGCCGTATTTGCGAAAAAGCTGTGTGCGGTTTGATTTTAACCAGTCGCAGTAAAACGTTTGAGATTGCCCTGTAGCAATTACCTTGTCGGTATCGCTCACATCTTCACTGTCGTCAAATAACGCTTTCGGAGTTTTTAGTTTGCCGTTAATATACAGCTTAACAAATTTTGAGCCTTTGTAGGCAATAGGGTCGGGCACGGCAACAGTACTGTTATTGGTAATGGTCAATGTAAACTTCACTACCTCGGCATATGTTGTTTTGTTGTTCTTAACATCAACAGCCACAGCCACCTTGTCCAGATCGGCACTGGTTTCAAGTTTGATCGAATCTTTATAAGCAAGCGAGGTTTTATGGGTAACCTTTTTGTGTTTGTGCGATTTGCTTTGGGCGTTGGTATAATTAACCGAAGTTGCCATAAATAAACCAAGGGTTAATAAAATATAGCAAAAGTATTGTAGGCGTTTCATGTTCAGATATTTATTATATAAAATGCCAAAATGGGCTTTATGTTTTAATTATTATCTGTGACTGGCGCTTTACGCGAAGGTTTATTTTGAGGCGAAGAGTTGCCTGTAATTGACAATAGAGTTACTATTTCAATTGTTAAATTGAAACCGGATTAATAAAAATTTCGAAACGAACGATTTAAATTACCCAGCCGATCCGCCGCCTTTATAATCGCCGTAAACGTTGTCCTGCTCCAGGTTAGGGTCGAGCGTAAAGCCGAGCACCGCGAATACGATAACAATGGCATGTATCAACGGTTGCATCAGATCGATAACGTTGAAACCCAAAAAATAGGTCATATTATAAAAAAGAGCAATAATAGCCGGCGAAAACGCCAGAAAAGCACCTGTTACGCTGAGTATAAATTTTTTGCTGGTATAAAACTGCGGGCTGCCGTTAACATAGCGGGTTATTAAGTAAAAAACCAGCCATATAGGTACGGTTAATGCAAGGCTTAAAAGGGTATCGTTTTTTAACGATTGCCAAACTGTACTATATTGTGTGTTAAGTAAAACGGTATCGACTATGATGATTATTCCGGGTGATAGTACGGCGCTGGTTAAGCATACCTTTAGCGAGTACGATAAATTATTACCCATTGGTGTATAGCGTTTTAAACCAGGTTGGTACATGGTTGTTCGGTTTAATCAAAGCGGTTTTTACAGCACATAACACGGCGCTATATGGCGTATAATAATTAGGGATTATCATGGCTACAAGGTAATATTATTATTTGTAATTTAAAATACCTATAACAAATATTAGCTATGCAGCCTAAATTTGTGTATTTTAGGTGCTTTTGAAAAACAAACGTTTAATTAGTTATGGTGCGTGCTTTCCGTATCGGTATTCTAAAATTTTTGCGTGAGCACGATGCTACAACAGCAGTTATAGATGTTAAAAATCCGTTTTTGAGCGAGCTTGACACGATGGATAAACGTAAAGCCTTTAAACAGGCGCTTGATACGCTATCGAACGAGAAACTGATCGTAGTTAACGGATCGTACGATTTTTTGAGCTGGAAACTAATAAACGGACTGTACCCTATTGATGATAAAATAATTGAGGCCAAAATTACGGCCAAAGGCTTAACTTATGAGCAACCTGCCGAGGTTGTGCACCAGGAGGCCGAAGCCGAAGCGCCTTTGGATATTCCGCTACCGCCAGCCGTAAAAGCATTAAGTTCATTGTTTGGAGGTACCAAAGGTATAACCGAGCAGCGGTTAAAATCCAAAATGAAAAAGATGGGTGCCAAAGAAAGCCATCTTGAATTTGAGAAAAAAATTGAAGAACCGGTTTATCATACCAAACATGTATCGGCGGTGCCTAACCCTTTTACCGAGGATACGTTGAATACCAACAGCGATGATGACGGAGACTTTGACCCGCTAAGCCGGATATCGCTGCAAGGCAAGGCCGCTAAAGCGCCCCGCAGCCCTAAAGCCATACTTATCAATAAAATTTTAAAATGGGTGCTTATCGTCATCAGCATTGTGTTGGTGATACTGGTAGTGCTTATATTCAAAGCTAATAGTTAAGTTTTATGGATGTTCCACCGCATGTTGAAATAATAGCCAGGCAACTACTGCCCGGGTTTATCCCAAAAAGCGAAGCCGAAACCACCCTCAGCTTTCAATTTACCATTGCACCCAGTGATACTTACCGCGTTAGCTATGTTAAAAAGCAGGTTAAAGGCAAAACCGTTTGGGAGTTGGTAGGGTATGAGGAAGTGAAAGAGTGAGTTGTCGGTTGTCAGTTGTAGGTTTTCTGTTCGAAGGTAATTTGTACACTCGAAAATTAAACGAGGGTAAATAGTTCAATTATTAATAAAAGTAACTCTTTTATCAGCTTACCAGCGTACCATGTGTGTAAAAGGTATGAATACCGCTTGGAGGAAACGACTGGGCCTTAATGTTAGCCGATTCTTTTTGCCCGGGGAAAATTCCGCCCTCAATGTTGTTTGCAGCTATAAGCTCTACTGTTGGTAATACCCATTGCTTTTTGCTTTCAATGGCTTGTTCGTTTTGGATCGTTATCATTTAATCAGGGGATATTCGGCAAAAGTACGATTTTCGGACCTTTACTTTTAAAGTTAAATGATTTTAATACTTCTTACTTAGAGCTAAATTTGTTTGAAGCTCATCACGTAGCCGGGTAATGTTTAATATACAAACCTTCAGTCATCGATTGCTATATTTGATGATCTAAACCATACCATGCCACTACAACTAAAAATTCGCCCTATAATTCCCGATGACTATGACCAATGGTTAAAGCTATGGGATGGCTACAACGCTTTTTATGGCCGGTCAGGCGACACTGCTCTCGACCCGGAAATAACACATATTACCTGGACGCGTTTCTTTGATTCGTACGAACCGGTTAACGCCCTCGTTGCCGAGCTTGACGGCCAGTTGCTTGGCTTAACGCATTACATTTATCATCGCAGTACAACCATTATCGCGCCAATTTGCTATCTGCAGGATCTGTTTACCGTGCCCGAAGCACGTGGCAAGGGTGTGGCCCGCGCGTTAATAAACGAAGTATACCGTTTGGCTAAACTGGGGGGCTCGGCACGGGTGTACTGGCAAACCCACGAAACTAATAGCACCGCTATGCTGTTGTATGATAGGGTAGCCGAGCGGTCGGGATTTGTGGTGTACCGCAAACAATTGTAAGTATGCCCTTATGCGTTATGCTATGAAAAATGTTTTCATCCTGCTGCTTAGTGTAGTTTTATTTTCTTGCAATTGGGATGACCGACGGCCCGTAGTGGTTTCGTCAAAAACCATAACGGATAGTGTTGATAAAGCTTTTGCGCAACTCAATACAAAAAAAGAGGATCCGGAGCCATCGCCAGCCCAAATATTGAAAGAGTGTTTAAACAACTATAAGCAGGTTACTACCATTGATACCAACATACTTACCGATAGCGGTGCATTGACCATACACCTCAAGCATTACTGCGCTTACGATAACGGCATTATCCTTCCCGAAAAATACGCTAAACTTTTTGGCCTGAAAACATTTGCCACGCACAACTTTGTAACCGATGTAGTGATCAGCAAAAATGCCCGGCCGGTTTATACTGGCCTTATTACCAAAGCCGATTTTTTACCCCTGCTTAATAATGACGAACTTAAAAAATATGGCTCGCTATTGTTTATCGACAGGCGGTTGTTGGTATCGCGATCGGGCAAAGGGTTTGTGATCAACTATAGCCTCAGCATCCCATTAACAGATGTTGGGCGACCTGTTACCATCGCCATTGAGCCTAATGGCAGCAAGCAGGTATTTTTAAGCTATGGCGATAAAACCGAAAAAGCGTACCCGGCTAAAGTGGCTAAACCGGTGGTTGTTAAACAAGACACCGTTATTGCGATGCCGGAATTGCATTGAGTGTTTTCAGTTGTCGGTTACGAGTTGTGAGTTGCGAGTGTTGTTAATTAATTGGTTGTTATCAGTTGTCTATTTACATGCACGCAATAATACTACCGTATAAACACGCAATCAAAAACCCACAACTCGCAACAGATAACCGGCAACCCTATTAGGCGACAAAATAATTTACCTTTTAGCCAACGGTTGTCACTACATCTTCGGGAATATTACCGAAATTAGCTTTTGCGAACGGCGCTGCCTTCGCCCTTAACCAATTAAGTTTTTATCCACTTATATCCCGATATGAAAAAGTTAACTGTAATTTTTGCTGCCTTGCTATTGCTTGTTAAAACCACTATGGCCCAAACTCCCGAGACCGAAGCTCACCGCCAGCAGCGTATGCAATGGTGGAACGAGGCGCGCTTTGGTATGTTTATCCACTGGGGTATTTACTCGGTGCCGGCGGGTACTTATGACGGTAAGCAAATACCCGGCATTGGCGAGTGGATAATGAACAAGGGCAAAATACCGATGGCTGTTTATCAGCAATATGCCAAACAGTTTAACCCCACAAAGTTTAACGCCGAAACGGTGGTTAGCCTGGCTAAGGCCGCCGGTATGAAATATATTGTGATCACGAGCAAGCACCACGATGGTTTTGCGATGTTTAAAAGCGATGCCAGCAATTTTAATATTGTTGATGGTACGCCCTTTAAGCGCGATGTGATTGCCGAAATGGCTGCTGCCTGTAAAAAGTTCGGCATTAAATTCGGGCTGTATTACTCGCAGGATCAGGATTGGAACCACCCCGGCGGCGGCGCTTACGGCGGCTATTGGGATAAGGCGCAGGAGGGTAGCTTTGATAAATATATCGACAATATAGCCGTGCCGCAGATGAAAGAGATATTGACCAAATACGGCCCGATATCGGTTTTATGGTTTGATACCCCGGCGCAGATGAACCACGACAATGCTGCCAAAATATACGATCTGCTCAAACTGCAACCCAACATTATTTATAACAACCGTTTAGGCGGCGGCTTCGGCGGCGACCTGGAAACACCCGAGCAATATATCCCGGCAACGGGGCTGCCCGGCAAAAACTGGGAAAGCTGCATGACCATGAACGATACCTGGGGCTACAAAAGCTACGATCATAACTGGAAGAGTACCCGTACGCTGATCCAAAACTTGGTGGATATAGCCAGCAAAGGCGGCAACTACCTGCTAAACGTTGGCCCAACCAGCGAGGGCTTGATTCCCGATGCATCGGTAGAGCGTTTACAGCAAATAGGGCATTGGATGGATATTAACGGCGATGCGATACATGGTACCACTAACGGTCCGTTTAGTTATTTGAGTTGGGGGCGCAGTACCCGCAAAAAGCAAACGCTGTACCTGCACGTGTTTAACTGGCCAAAAAATGGCGTGCTGAACGTGCCGTTTAAAAACCAAATTACCAAAGCTACCTTGCTGGCCAACGGCAAACCCGTTAAATATAAAACTACCGATGCCGGCCTTACCCTGACGCTGCCTTTGGCCGCGCCCGACAGCATTGCCAGTGTAATTGCCCTGCAATTTGTAGGCGAGCCTGTAGTGCCGGCGATACCATCGATCGGTAAAACGGCGAGCGCATCCAGCGAACTGGGCGATGATCTGCCTGCCAAAGCCATCGACGGTTTAACCGAAACAGCCTGGCACGCCGCCGCTGCCGATACTACCGCCTGGCTGCAGATTGATTTGGGACAGGCCCATAAGATTTGTGCCGCTGCTTTACAGGAAGATAAAAGCACCGTAAAGGAGTTCAAGCTGGAGTACCAGGATGGCGGCTTATGGAAGCCGGTTTTTGATGGTAAGAAGATAGGCCGGGGGATACTCAGATCGTTCGCGCCGGTAACGGCAAGGGTGTTCAGGCTAAATATCAGCCACGCCGCACCGGGGATAGGGATCAAAGAGATGACGTTGTTTACCGAGGAGTTTTGATTAACACCTTTCATCCTATGGTAAACAGCTGAGGAGTTAAGGTATCACAAAATGCGGGCTCGTAAAAGCTAAAATAAATATATTTGTTACAGGGTAATAACCACGTAGTTAGAATAATCGATATAAACAAAAACGGGCATCTGTATAACACAAATGCCCGTTTTTGTTTGCACTTCCCGGCGTTATTGCGGGAAAGTAGGATATATGCCCTGCAGGCAGATAATGTAATTAAATACTATAAATGGCTGCCGGTTTTCGTGTGCCTGGCCAGACCCAGAGCTGGAGGTTATAACACTTGCGGTTACCGGTACCTTGGTTAAATTGGAAGCGCTGCCGGGTAAATAAAGGTCTACCGCTTTATTTGCAGTGGTGGGATCGACGGGCGCCGCTAAAAAGTTATTTGCAGGTGAAGATACCGTGGCTGCTGCCGAACTTGTTGTTAATGAGTGCGTATGAGACGGTATATTTTCTGAAGTTAACGCTACTACTTCGGCGCCACCCTTTTGGGCTATAGCAAAAGTGGTGTTAGCAGGCGCCGCTGATTTGCCCTGATTAAGTACAGCGCGGCCCCGCAAATCGGGTATACCGAAAGTAGTTACACCATCGCCACCGTAAATTGTGCCTAATAACGAGTATAAAGCCTGATAGGTGTTGAGGGATAGTGTTGAACCATCGCAAACATGCCAGTTTGCAGGTGGCTTTGTACCTGCAAATATTCTTATTTCTCCTAATATAGGGTCCATGATTTTTTTGTTTTAATGTGGTTAATTACGAGGTGGAAAATCACCCGTTGTGGCTATACATACATTTAATACCTGGTAAGGCGACATGTTTTGATGCCCCGCATTTGCCCCTACTGTGCTAATTGTGTCGGCAGGTAAAGTTATGGGTTGTATCGGAGCCGTCGTATTGCCGGTGGCGGGTATATACGAGTTTACGGTATACAAAGGCGAGGTGTTAGTTGTAGTGAAAACCTGCATCTCCGTGAGATAACCATTTGCTAACCCGGCGTTTCCCACGACGGTGCTTACATTTACCTGATGCGCGTGTGCGGGTGTTGTTGCGGTTGTTAGCACAACCGTTTCTGAACCGGTGGTGCCACCGGTCTTAATGCCGGGCGGGTTAGCGGCGCTGGTTCCGGAGCCTATTATAACGGCGCCCTGCAGGTTGGGCAGGTTAAAAGTTGTTGTGCCGTTGCCACCGAACTGTATACCTATTAGCGCATAAAGCGCAGTATATTGTTGTATGTTTAGTGTTGCCCCGTTACACGCCAGCCAGCCGTTAGGCACTTTTGGGAACGAGAATACTCTAATCTCTCCTAAAAAAGGTTCCATAATATTGTTTTTTTTAAGTCGAAAAATAATTAAAGGTAATTGGTTATCAGTTGGGGCTGGGCCACTCACCGCTCCATGCAATACAAAACTGCATTCCAACCGAAGGCATCAGGTTTGAATGTGCTCCGCCGGTGCCCGGGTAAATACTTAGGGCCCCTGAGTTGAGGTAATGGCCATCGCTGGTGCTGGCAAAACCATGCCCGGAAACCCCTGTGGTTGCGGCAGCACTGGCCTTGGCGTATACCCTTGATAAATACGAGGCTGCGGTAGGTTGATTAACCTCTTGCGTGGCTACTGTTGAGGTTGCGCCCTGAAAAGTATGTGTATGGGGTACCATTTGTGATGAATTGAGCGTTACAGATGGCGCGCCGCCGGTAACGCTCCAAAGATAATTAGTGCCCGTGCCATTAATTACACCGGCGCCGATTATCATAAGCCCGCGCAGATCGGGTAAGCCAAAAGTTTGGCCTTGTGTGCCGCCAAACGTGTTACCAATAAGCGCATACAACGCCTGGTATTGTAATACTTGTACTGTGCCCCCGCTACACTGAAGCCAGCCATAAGGAACATAGGTATAAGGAAAGGCCCTTATTTCGCCGATAAAAGCGTCCATAAATTTGTGTTTTGATTTTAAATAAATTGATGATGAACAGATTGCATAAATAGGGAGCAACCTGATTTGAATAAAAGGAACGATGCTAAACGTATTTTACCATAGGCTATAATTTAGGTGTTATCAGAACACCTAAAAATAAATATTAAAACGCTTGCATGCAATAAATTATAATATTTTTTATAAAAAAATATTTATGGGAGAAGTGCCGCAATAGGGCGAAAATAGAATAACAGGAGCCAGCACCTTTGTTTAATAAAAGCGATGTACTAACACTTGCTACAGTGCTGTTAGATTATACGGAAGCTAAGGGAGATTGACGAGACCCCGGTTTACGATAGGCTGCCTTTTTTGCCAAAAGTTGGTGTGGTTGTTGATTCGTGAAGGCCAACTATAGCACCTCCTTCAACATATCCCCTGTCGATAACTTCAACTGTTGGGCTTGCCCAAACTTTTTTATCCGTTGTTACTGATGTTGCAGAGTTAAGCGGGTTGTTTGTAAATGTTGTTTCCATAACTTATAGAGTTTATAAGAATAGTTAGTTTGTATGACAAAACAAAACTACTATTTTAATAATAGAAAATGAAAAAATATAATTTTTTAATAATAGTGAAACCGAATATCTGCATAGTAAACATTATTAACTATGAATGGTTTGCTGTTAAAAAAATATCTTTATACATAGCGGTTTATTGGCAGCGATTGGCTCAACCGGACTTTACCGGTATCCAAATCTCCTCTTCGGATGCGGGGGGCTTCGTGCAGGTACTGAGGTCTATTAAATATATTTTTTTGCCAAATACTTTTCCCGCCAAAAAGTTACAAAGGTGTAAATGCCTATATAACAGGTGTTTTTAAGCTCAATTATAGTCTGCCGGAGGTTTTTTGTTTTTATTTTAACTTAAACCTAAAAAAAACCAGATATCAGGAAACTCTTTTGCAATTGGCACCGTATACAACTGTACATCTATAATAATAATTGAATAAACATTTTAAATATTTTGTGCCATGTCCGACTACATCGTTTACTTCGCCATTATAGCCCTTGCCGGCATATTTTATATAGCGTACTACAAAAAATATGTTTTTGAACCTAAAATGCAGAGGCTTGACCTGGCCAAGGAGTTTAGATACGCACGCAACTTAAATACCGAACTGATCAGTTTGCTTTGGTTAAATGCAAGCACGCTCGAAAACGCCGGCCGTTTGTTTGGCGGTTTAACTTTAGAGGATACCATTAATAACCTGCAAACGCTGCGCGAAGAATTTTATACCACCATTACCTTTAAGCAACTGGTTGGCAAACAAAAAACCAAACGCGGGCATATTGACGCCCTGCAAGCCGGCATTGCCCAACAAATAAAAATGCAACAACAGGTTAAAGAAACTTTTAGCAATATCATTGGCCATTACAACCGCCTGGTGGCCGCGTAATAAAGCACAATATTTTATATCTAAAAGCTCCTGAAAAGGGGCTTTTTTTATTGCACCTCATATTAGCGATATGTGCGTATAATGAGTTTTAAACGCCTTTTTTAACTTGTTTTTAAAAATAAATCAATAAACGAAACTATTTTTACAATGATGGCGTATACAGCTCATATCTAACAGATTGTGTAACACCTAAATCATTGTATCATGTCTGCTTACATCTACCTTACTGCTATAACTTTGCCCGGTATTTTACTGATGCTATACTATAACAAGTATGTATCGACCCCTAAATTAAGGGCGCTAAACAATGCCCAGGAGTTTAGGCATGCCCGTAATTTAAATGCCGAATTAATTGACCTGTTTAGCTACTACGGCAACGATTTACAGAACGCCGGTTGCCTGTTTAACGGTGCTACTTACGAAGCTACCATGGCTAACCTGCAGGTACTGCACAACAATGTTTACACTACCGAAGTTTTTAACCAGCTGGTAGGTAAGCAAAGGGTAAAACGCAGGCATGTTGATGCCCTGCATGCCAGCATTGCCCAGCAAATACAAATGCAACAACGGCTTAAAGCCAAGCTTAGCCAGGTTGTTGGCCGCCCGCAAAAGCGGATAGCTGCTTAAACACCCCAAAACAACATAAGTACCCTGCATCTATCTATGAAGAGCCCCACGATCGGGGCTTTTTTTGTTGCGTTAATTTAATCGGTACCACATAGCTGCGGCTCCGCAAAGCAAGGAACTTTACCGACATGTCCCGTAGGGACTACCTGTTTGTAGTCTATGATTTGAGATTGTATCTTGCCTCGTTAGAGGCTACCCTTGTTGGACCTGACGTGTTTAAAGGTAGCACCTAACGGCGCATCTTTAATATGTTGATTAATTAGCTACAAACAGGTAGCCCCGATGGGGCAACTGCGCTTGTGTTTATAGTTTCTGCGTTAGGGATAGGAGCGGATACCGGCCGGTGAACAAGGCCTGCAGGCGTATGAGCGTAAAGCGCGACCCACAGGGAAACGCCCTCAACTTTAATACTGCATTATTTTACAACTATTTTTATAAATTAGCTATCCACATATAGCGACATGGTTAAGCCCTTTTTTTATTTAATACTTGTTTTTGTTTGCTGTTTAGCGGCCTGCAGCCACGATGATACACCTTATGGCGATAACCCCGCTACGGGCAGGTTTTACCGCATACGCGGGATGGAGATGTATTGCGAGGTTTACGGGCAGGGCAAACCGCTTTTGCTGATACACGGCAACGGCGGTAGCATCAGTACTTTTAGCCGTAACATTGGCTACTTTGCCAAAAAATACCAGGTTATTGTGGCCGATAGCCGTAGCCAGGGCCATAGCGCCGACCTGCGCGACTCGATCAGTTTTGAACAGATGGCCGACGATTACGCCGACCTGCTGGATAGCCTGCATGCCGCACCTGCGCACGTGCTGGGCTGGAGCGATGGTGGTATTATTGCTTTGCTAATGGCCATGCGCCACCCCCAAAAGGTGGATAAGCTGGTGGCATCGGGCGCTAACCTTTGGCCCGATAGTACGGCTATTAAACCATCGGAATGGCTGGACGAGCAAAAAGAGTATTTAAGAATGCGCGAGATACAGCACTTAACCATCGGCCAAAAAAATCGTTGGAAACTGCTGCTGCTGGATATAGAGCAACCGCATATAAGCTTAAACCAACTGCACGGCATTAAATGCCCGGCCCTGATTGTTTGCGGCGAGCACGATTTGATACGCCGCGAACATACCCAGCTGATATACAACAATCTGCTGCATGCCAACCTATGGGTTATCCCGCATGATGATCACTACACCATTAGCGAGCACGTGCGCGATTTTAACAGCCGGATAGACGGGTTTTTTACGAAGCCGTTTCATGAATGAGTTGTCAGTTATCGGTTGTCGGTTATCAGTTGTCAGTTGTCAGTTGTCAGTTGAGTGTTGTCAGTCGTCAGTTTTCAGTTGGCGACCGACAACGCTCAATTGAACCTTTTATTAGCAACTGAGACTGACAACTGACAACTCTTTCAGTTGTTTTTGATTGGCAACTGACGACTGACAACACTCAACTGACGACCTTTTTTGGCAACTGACGACTGACAACACTCAACTGACAACCTTTTTTGGCAACTGACGACTGATAACACTCAACTGACAACCTTTTTTGGCAACTGACGACTGATAACACTCAACTGACAACCTTTTTTGGCAACTGACGACTGACAACCGATAACTGACAACCGTTCCCTCACACAAAAGTGATTTTAGCCTACGTGGTACCTATGGTAAAGGTCATATCTTGCGCGGCATTTTTAATCTATACTATGGAAAACGATGAGACTGGGCAGGGGAACCCCGAGCCTTTACACGCACCTGTAAAAAAGGTTTGGAAAGCTCCCGAAATGGTAGTGATACACGTTAATGATGATATACAGGCTGTTACCTGGCCCGGATCGGGCGGTGTAGCCGATCAGGGCACAGCACCGGCTCTTTATAAACGGATTAAAGCGGTACTGCCGCTCAAGATTGTTGATGAGGAATAGTATCAAGTATCAAGTATCGAGTATTTGTATGGGAATTATCCTGCTACTTGATACTAGCTACTTGATACTAAGATCACGGTTTCACCGGTGTGGCCAGTGGGTTTATTACAATAACCCGTTTCACCATTTTATTATCCGGACTTACTAACTGCATATTGGGCATAGGGTAGCCGCCACGGCCAATGCGGGCTACCGGCATGTTGCTGTAGGTGATGATGTCGCCGCTTGATGCGCCAATCGCTACAATCCCGGAGTTGGCCTGTAGCCCGGGCAATTGCTTTAACGCATCGGGTGTTTTGGGCAGGTGCCAGGTAAGGCTATCCATTCCTTTAAAGGGTTTTAGTTTAAACAGATCATCGGGTTTGGGTGTGGTTTGGGCATTGGCACAAGTGGCAAACCCGGTTAATAATATACCTATGGCGATAAGTGTTTTCATGATGTTTGGCGGTTACTGTTGATGTTACTTAAAGTTAAGGCATTATGCGTTTAATGGCAAGTGTTTTAACATTTTTAACAATTTGTGTATTGTGCTGCAAGTTTTATATTTATGGTATGATAAGGGTGATTTTGATTTTGGCACTGTTATGCAGCGGTGGCCTGGCGTTTGGGCAAACACCCGCGTTTGATTATAGCGGGTATAAACCGATACCCCAGGGTTACACAAACCGCGATAGCCTGGCCATGCACATTGTGCCCGACAGGCCCTGCAATTACTGGGAATACCTGCTCAGCGTTGGCACAGACAGAGTACCGCTGAACGTTATTTTTAGCAAAGGCAAAAAGCCCCGCAGTATTAATTTTAAACGCCAGGACCAGGGGTTTTATATGGGATGTGTGCCCGGCTATTGCTTATGGTATATTGCTTACGTACGTAACCACAAGGCAGGATATATTACTACGCCTAATCAATTTGTACAGTTTATTGGTAAGGTTGATAACCTGGAAGAAGCCATATTGCTGTGCGAAATGAACGGGAATGTGAGCGTTGACACCGACTTTAAGGGCGCTGCCTATAAAAAAACAAACGACGGGTACGAGATTGTACTGATGAAATATACGCAATGCCCTCAAACGTTTACCGCAATACACTTTACCCTTAACGGGGCAACGATAGTAAACAAAGAAAACCTGGGTGTGTACCGAACTTTGGAGGGTTGCCCGGTTTATTGAGTATCAGGTATCAAGTACAAAGTATCAAGTATCAAGTATCAAGTATCAAGTATCAAGTATCAAGTAGATAATAGTCTTGCTACCTGATACTATGTACTTGATACTAAAAGATTACAACCATACAACACAAACGGCAAGCCTGGCTGTTACCTTTGTATAAAACCCAATTGTTATGTCGACATTTAACGAACTGCTAAAATCGGGCAAACCGGTACTGGTTGATTTTAGCGCCGAGTGGTGCGGGCCCTGCCAGGCTATGCCGCCAATATTAAAACAGGTTAAAGAGATGCTGGGCGATGGCATTACCATCCTCAAGGTTGATATCGACAAAAACCCCGCTACAGCCAACGCCTACAACGTGCAGAGCGTACCCACGCTGATACTATTTAAAGACGGGCAAACCAAATGGCGCCAAAGCGGCGTGATGCAGGCTTCGGCCTTGAAGAAGGTGATTGAGCAGCACGGGTGAGGTTTAAGTCAAAAGTCAAAATTAAAAAGTCAAAAAAGCTAAGCAAGTTGCTTAAAGGGATAAGGATGCCATACGGATAGGTTTAAGTCAAAAGTCAAAAGTAAAAAGTCAAAAAAGCTAAGCAAGTTGCTTAAAGGGATAAGGATGCCATTTTTTTACTTTTTACTTTTTACTTTTGAATTTTGACTTTTTAAATAGATGTTACAACTTTCGT